>Ga0207664_10001506_pt1 | contig 15258 bp, 12 predicted proteins | sample LARL83metaG_FD_184349 | JGI IMG/M metagenome (GOLD analysis project Ga0207664, IMG submission 184349) | Corn, switchgrass and miscanthus rhizosphere microbial communities from Kellogg Biological Station, Michigan, USA - LAR L8-3 metaG... | ecosystem: Host-associated > Plants > Roots >... | reverse complement strand
ACGCGTTGAGCAGCGTGCCATCGAACGGCTGCCAGTTCGCGCGGGCCTCCCAGCCGCTGATCGCCACGCGCTGGCGCATCACGTTGTAGACCTGGTTCGGCGCGTCGAACCCCAGCACCGAGCCGAGCTTCGAACGCGAGGTGTAGTAGCTCACCCGCGCGCCGTAACGGTCGCCGCTGTAGTCGAGGCCCAGCTCGCGGTTGTCCGACACCACCGGCTTCAGGCCGAGGAAACCGGCCACGTCCTGGCCGGGCTGGTTGATGCCCCGAAGCACGCGGCCCACGTCGGGCAGGGTGTAGCCCTCGGCGTAGCTGGCAAACAGGTTGAGCTGGCCGGTGAGATACCAGACCGCGCCGACGTTCGGCAGCGTCTTCTTGAAGCCGGTCGAGCCGCCCTGCACGGTGACGCCGTTGTACGCCGCCAGCGTCCGGAAGGTTGGCACGTCGAGCGTGCCGTGTTCCTGGCGCAGGCCGCCAGACACTGACAGCGTCTGCAGCGGCCAGTATTCGGCCTGCAGGAACGGCGCCCAGCCGGTGTAGGTGCTGTCGGGCACCCAGTGGCGGCCGGTGTGGGTGAGTTCCTGGAAGGTTTTGTCGCGATAGCCGTCGGCGCCGGCCAGCACGGTCAGCTTGTCGTCGAGCAGGCCGCGTTTCGACCAGGACAGCCGCGCACCGTCCTTGGTCGAGACGTTCTGCGACTGGTCGAAAAGGTTCGGGCCGTAGGCGGGGTCTTGGAAGGTGGGGAAGCTGCCGCCGCCGAACAGTTCGCGGTTCTTCTGGTGGTAGAGCTGCGCGCGCAGTTCGCCGCCGGCCAGCTGTGGATCGCGGTAGTCGAGGCTGCTGGTCAGCACGCGGTTGCGCGGCGCGTCGCCCGGCTGCTTGCCGCGGGTCGAGGTGGTCGGCAGGTTGGCGGCCCGGTTGCCGGTCACCGCGGTGTAGTCGCCGTTGCCGTTGAGGTCGAAGCGGTTGACGGTCAGTTGCAGATGGCGTCCACCGGCGAACTCGTAGCCGAACTTGGCGAAGCCGTCGGTGCTCTTCGAATCCATCAGGTCGCCCTGGGTGCCGTCGACGCCGATCAGCCGCCCCTTCGCGTCCGAGTACATGCCGCGCTTGCGCCACGACGCGCCCACCACCATGTCGAACGCGCCGCTGCGCGCGGCCAGCAGGTACGCCGCGCCGTAGCCCAGGCCATTGCCGCCGCGGGTTGGCGCGCTGGTGTTGACGGTGACTTCCTGGCGCACGCCGTCCTGCCTGGGCGCCTGCTTGGTGATGATGTTGATGATGCCGCCGGCCGCGCCGAGGCCTTGCATCGCGTTGGAGCCTTCGACAATCTCGATCCGCTCGATCATCGCCGGGTCGATCGTGTAGCCGTCGCGCGAGCCGTTGCGCAGCGGGCTGGACTGCGGCACGCCGTCGACCATGTACAGCGGGTTGCGCCCGCGCAGGGTCTGGCCGCGCGTGCTGAGTTTCTGCGTCGAGGGCGAGAACGAGGGCACCAGGTTGCCGATGGCGTCACCGAGATCCGGCGTCAGCGCCAGCTGCTGGCGCAGGTCCTCATGCGTGATCACGGTGATCGTGGTCGGTAGCGCGCCCTGGCTCTGCGGCATGCGCAGCGTGCTGGCGGAAACTTCGACCCGCTTGAGCGCGACGGCATCGTTCTGGTCGGCGGCGTGTGCGACGCCGGCGAGCGCGATCGCGCAGGCAAAAGCGAGTGGGCGTACGGAAAACGACATGCGGGGCCTCCTGTGGGGACCCGCATCTTAAATGATAATGATTCGCAATACCAATCCAGCGACACCCGCCGCCGGTCGCCACCGTCAGCCGTGCAGGGCGCCTCCGGTGGGTTGCACCACCACCGCGCGCACGTGCCGGTGCTTGAAGAAGATCGCGAACAGCACGGCCACCACCAGCGAGTACGACGCGAACGTCGTCCAGATGCCGGGCCAGTCCTTGCTGCCGTCGGCATGGGTGAACCAGAGGTCGATGATCACCCCGCTGATCGAGCTGCCCAGGATCGCGCCGATGCCGTTCGTCATCAGCATGAACAGGCCCTGCGCGCTGGCGCGGATCGCCGGGTCGCTCTGCTCCTCGACGAACAGCGAGCCGGAGATATTGAAGAAGTCGAACGCCATGCCGTACACGATGCACGACATCACGATCATCCACAGGCCCGGCCCCGGATTGCCATAGGCGAACAGGCCGAAGCGCAGCACCCACGCCAGCATGCTGATCAGCATCACCGTCTTGATGCCGAAGCGCTTGAAGAAGAACGGGATCGCCAGGATGAACAGCGTTTCGGACACCTGCGAGATCGACATGATGATCGCCGGGTAGCGCACCGCGAGCATGCCCTTGTACGCGTCGACCTTGGCGAAGTCGTGCAGGAACGTGTCGCCGTAGGCGTTGGTCAGCTGCAGCGCCGCGCCCAGCAGCATGGCGAAGATGAAGAAGATCGCCATCTTGCTGTTCCTGAACAGCGCGAACGAGGTCAGCCCCAGCGTATCCAGCCACGACGTATGCGCCTTGCCGCGCAGGCGCGGCGGACACTTGGGCAGGGTGAACGCATACAGGCCCAGCAGCAGCGACGCACCGGAGGCGACGTAGAACTGGCCGCCGGAGGTTTCCAGATGCAGCAGGCTCACCATCCACATCGCGGCGATGAAACCGATGGTGCCCCACACCCGGATCGGCGGAAACACCAGCACCACGTCGGCGCCGTTGGTCTTCAGCGCGTTGTAGGCCACTGCGATCGCCAGCGAGATCGTCGGCATGTAGCACATCATGTTCAGCAGCATCACCCAGAACAGCGTGCCCGGGTTGTCGATCGAGGGCACGATGAACAGCACGAGCGCACCGCCGATGTGCAGCAGCCCGTAGAGCTTCTCGGCATTGAGCCACTTGTCCGCGACCACGCCCATCAGCGAGGGCATGAACAGCGAGGCGATGCCCATGGTCGAAAAGATCGCGCCGAACTGCGCGCCCGACCAGTGCCGGTACTGGAACCAGTACGCGCCGATGGTGATCAGCCAGGCGCCCCACACGAAAAACTGCAGAAAATTCATCGCCACAAGGCGGAGCTTGATGCTCATCGACCGACAACCCGCATATTGGTTTTCCCCAGGCAGGGCCGAGGGAAAACCCCGTGGCCACAAAGCTCCGGCAGGTTAGATGAATCGGCGCCCGACCGGCAAGGCACGCTGCAGCGCCGCTTCAATCCGCATCGGCGTCGCGCAGCAGCGACTGCACGCGTTCGCGCAATTCCGGCAGCAGCTCCTGCTCGAACCACGGGTTGTGCATCACCCACGGCCGGTTGCGCGGGCTGGGATGCGGCAGCGGCAGCCGTCCGTGCGCCAGGTGCGTGCGCCACGCGCGCACGGTGTCGGTCAGCGAGCCACCACGCGCTGTGCCGATCAGGCCGGCCTGCGCGTACTGCCCGATCACCAGGGTCAGCCGCACCTGCGTCAACAGCGGCAGCAGGCGCGGATGCCACGTCGGCGCGCACTCCGGCCGTGGCGGCAGATCGCCGCCGCGGCCGCTGCCGGGGAAACAGAAGCCCATCGGCACGATCGCCACGCGCGCGGCGTCGTAGAACGTGTCGCGCTCGATGCCCAGCCACTCGCGCAGGCGCTGGCCGCTCACGTCGTCGAACGGCACGCCGCTCAGGTGCACCTTGCGTCCCGGTGCCTGGCTGACGATCAGCAGCCGCGACGTGGCCGACGCCTGCAGCACCGGCCGCGGGCCCAGCGACAACTGAGCCTCGCACAGGCGGCAGGCGCGGATCTCCCGCAGCAATTGATCAAGCGCAGCGGGCATGTTTCCAGGTATCCGGTCGGGATGCGCCGCAGGCTGAGCGTGGCATCGGCTGACTGCCGCGCATGGCGCGGAGGAAGTTGCACGGCCGCATCATGAGAGCGGGGGCGGCATCGCGGCGATGTAGCTGCGTCGCTTGAGCAGAAACCACACGGCGCCCAGCGGAAACGCCACCGAGATCATCCACGGGCCATAAGGCTGGGCGGTGCACGCGGCGCCAAACAGCAATACGCTGATCGGCTGCATGCTGAATGCGCCCGTGGTCCAGTTGAGCCCGACCGTCGCGAAGCCGAACAGGATGAACAGGATCCACGGCCACTTGCGGCCACGCATCGGAGTGCGCGCGCACAGCACCAGCGCATACAGGCAAAGCAGCGGTACCAGGCAGGCCATTCCCAGAAAAAGATACTGCAGGAGGCTTTTGCCGCGCAGGGTGAACGCGTTGGTCTGCTCCAGCGACTGCTTCATCCGGTAAACGTGCAGGCCTTCGATGGCGTACTGGTCGCCGGTGGTGGAGACGACCATGTCGGCTACGGCCCAGCCCGATTCGAACTCGTACTCGAAGGCGAGCGACACGCGCGACTCGCCGTTCATCCACATCTTGCTGGAGCCCACGGTCTTGACCGAGCGCGGCGGACCCTTGGGAAAGTAGTCGGCCATCCTGGCCAGCTCCGCATCGGTGTCGGCATTCCTGAGCTTGGCCACCAGATGATTCCGGGTCGAATCCAGATGCCCCAGCCGCAGATCCTCCAGCGTGGATCGGGCAAACTTGACCTCGGCGGCCGGCGCGAAACGATCGACGATGCCTTGCTGGCTACAGGCGCCCGCGAACAGGCACAGCAGCGCGATCACGACAAGCTTCATGGTTCTCATCCACTCCCCTGGAACATACAAGGATCAGGGCAACAACTTGCCCGGGTTGAGTATCCCCTCCGGGTCGAACGCGGCCTTGACGTTGCGCATCAGGCCCAGCGTGGAAGCTTCCAGCGCCAGCGGCATGAACTCGCGCTTGACCATGCCGATCCCGTGCTCGCCCGACAGCGTGCCCTCCAGCGCGAGCACCAGCGCGAACAGCTCGGCGAGGCAGGCGTGTGCGCGTGCGCGTTCGGCCTCGTCACGCGGCAGCAGGTTCACGTGCAGGTTGCCGTTGCCGGCGTGGCCGAAGCTGACGATCAGCACGTCGTGCCGGGTCGATAGCTGCTTGATGCCGTCGACCAGGGCGGGCAGGTGGCTGACCGGCACCACCACGTCCTCGTTGATCTTGTTCGGCGAGATCGTGCGCTGCGCCGGCGACAGCGCCCGGCGCGCGGCCCACAGTGCGCGGGTCTCCTCAGCGCTCTGCGCCACCCGCAATTCTTCCAGTCCGTCGCCACGTGCGGCTGCGGCCACCGCATCGACCGCGCTGTCGAGCGTGGCCGGTTCGCCATCCACCTCGATCATCAGCATCGCGCCGGCCAGGGGCACGCTGTCGCCGCCGTGCGCATGCGCCAGCTTCAGCGCCACGTCGTCGATGAACTCCAGCGCGCACGGAGTCACCGGCTGCGCCATGATCCGCGCCACCGCACGCGCCGCCGCGCCGACATCTTTATAGGTCGCGCGCAGCGTGCGCACCGCCGAGGGTTTCGGCGTGAGTTTCAGCGTGGCCTCGGTGATCAGCGCCAGTGTGCCCTCCGAACCGATCAGCAGCCGAGTCAGGTCGTAGCCGGTCGCGCCCTTGCTGGTATAGGTGCCGCAGCGAAACCCCTCGCCGCTGCCGGCCACCGCGCGCAGGCCCAGCGTGTTCTCGCGCGGGCTGCCGTACTTCACCGCGCGCGGCCCGGCCGAATTGCACGCCAGGTTGCCGCCGACGCTGCACCACGGCGCCGACGTGGGGTCGGGTGGCCAGAAGAAACCGTGCGGCGCCAGCGCCTGCTGCAGGTCGCCGTTCAACACCCCCGGCTCGACCACCGCCAGGCGGTTGTCCGGATCGATCCGCAGGATCCGGTTCATCCGCTCGAAACTCACCACCACGCCGCCCTCGACCGGCACGCTGGCGCCCGTCGTATTGCTGCCGCGCCCGCGCGCGATCACCGGCACCTTGTGCGCACGGCACGCCCGCACCAGCGCCTCGACCTGGGCGTGTTCGGTAGGGAACACCACCGCATCCGGCAGCGCGTGCAGGCGGGAGTTGTCGTAGGAATAGGCGATGCGTTCGGCGTCGGCGACCGAGAGCGCGTCGGTCGCATAGATGGCGCGAATCATGTCGAAAAGTGCGGGCGGCAACATTCGTCCAGTCTAGCGCTCAAGTCCGCCGAACGCGGCCGAGCCAGCCTGGACCTAGACGGCAAGTTGCGGAATGTCGACCTTGGGCAACAAGCGAGCGGTGAAGTACTTGTCCTGGTAGTAGCGGATCTTGTGGCACATCACGGGATGCGGGATGCCTTCGTAGAGGAATACCTCCTTTTCGCCGCCCATCGCCTTGAGTTCCTGGGGAAGCATCAAGGCACGCCGTTCCTCGGAATGACTGCGGGAGGTCTCGCGTCCGCGCGTGATGTTTTCCTTGCGCACGGTGGTGTAGCCAAGCATGTCCGAATAATCGTTGGCGTCCTGTTGCTCGCGCGGAGCGAAGACGATCTGCAGTGCATGATTGGTGATCAATGTGCGGGAGACGTCCTTCCCGTAGGTGGCGTCGAGTTGCGACATGCTCTGGATGACGGGCAGCAGGCGCAGGTTGTAGCCGGCCATATAGGAAACCGCCGAGGCGATGATCTCGACCTTGCCGATCGAGGTGAATTCGTCCATCAGCAACAGGCACTGATGTTTCAGTGCCGGATTGGTCTGCGGCAGTTCCTTGGTATTCAAGTTGATCAGCTGGCTGAAAAAGAGGTTCACGATCAACCGGCTCTCTGCCAGCTTGTTGGGCTGGATGCCGATGTAGATCGTCATCTTCTTCTTGCGGACGTCGGTCAGCAGAAAGTCGTCGGAGCTCGTGGCCGCGTCCAGTACGGGATTGATCCAGGCATTCAGCGGCTCCTTGAACGTTCCGAGTATCGAGGCAAATGTTTCGTTCGCCTGTGACAGCAGGTTGGCGAAAGCGGAACGTGCATGGCCGCTCAAGAACCCCTGCTGGGACAGCGCCTGATAGAGCTGCCTGAGATCCGAACCGTCGCCGGACGAGAGCCGATAGACGGCGCCGAGCGTGGGCCTGTTTCGCAACTGGGCCGGAATGGCGCTCCTTTCCTCGTGATCCCATTTCTCGAACAGGAACAGGGTGAAGGCCATGAACGCGTTGCGCGACTGGCTGACCCAGAACTTCTGATCATCCGGGCCATCCGGATAGAGCATGGCCGCAATGGTCATCAGATCCGATACGCGAAATGCCGGATCGTTCGACACGTAGCTCAGCGGATTCCATCGATGGCTACGCCGATCTTCCGCAAATGGATTGAACAGGTAGACTTCCTGGCCCTGCCGGCTGCGCCAGCCACTGGTCAGCTCGTAGTTCTCCTGCTTGATGTCCAGCACCACGGCCGATCCGCCGTATTCGAGCAGGTTCGGAATGACTACGCCCACGCCCTTGCCGGACCGCGTTGGTGCCGCAAGTATCACGAACTGCTGGCCGCTCAACCTGACCAGGTCGCCTTTGTACTTTCCGACCAGGATGCTGTCGTCGGTGCGCTTGAACATGCCGTGCCTGCTCAGGTCGCCGCCGCGGGCGAAACGGGCGTCCCCGTGCATCGATGGCTTCTTCGTGCGCAGCATGGAATACAGCGCGATCACCCACAGCAGCGCCGGCAAACCAAAACCGATATAGCCGCCCACCTTGATGCGCCCCAGATACGGTTGAACCTCGGGAAGGTTCAGCGCCCTCAGGTAGTCCAGATAGGTATGCCACCCGAGCAAGCTGGTATCCAGCCGGAGGAACAACAAGGTCAGGAACCCTGAAAGATATTCGCCGGCCACCAGCACGGTCAGTGCCGCAAAGGCTGCCCAATACCATTTGTCCTTGCTCATGAAGTTCTGTCCTGCATTGCGCAATTGAGCGTTCCGTATAGCGCGTACGAGCGATCTGTCATCGCGTCGCCCCGCGCGGGCAAGCCATGGTCAGGTGGTGTAACCGGGTCCATGCATGAGGCATCCGTTTCGCGCCAGAGATGCCGCACCACGACGACTTGTTGAAATAACGGATCGCTGAAGACTGTTTCAGGACGCTCCGGCGGTAATGTCGCGCTACCGAGAGGAATTCAGTCGTTCTGACATGGCGGCTTGACCAAGTGGTTGGCATGGCGCGCCGAATCTGCATCGGTGCCGACGAAGCAGACCACAAGCGCTTTCATGCGTATGGCGGGCTCAAACTGCGCGCTCCTGAGTCAGGCCCATAGCTGACCGACCTTTACGGTACCCAGCCCCACTGGGCCATGATGGCGCTCAGTACAGCGGTGTTGGTGGAGGTATTGGCACCAGGACAGGCCGGCGCCAGATATGTCCTGCGCCGTGCGGCACTGGCAGGCGGATTGAAATAGGGACTGTAGACGGCTAGGGCGGTATGCCAGTAAACGAGTGCCGGAGCGCAAGCGGGCCCGCCCGTGGCGCCGAAGCCGGAGATGCCCGCCATGCACATGTAGACGGTGCAGGGATCCACGGTCTGGGCTTTGACCGGAGCGGTGGTCATATATGCAGCGCCCAGAGCCAGGATGGTGAGTAAAGCGGACTGTTTCATGGCATGCCTCCGTGCTTAATGTGAACTGCCTCAATGAGGGGACGTGGATCCACCAATGAAGTGGCTATTGAATGCGCCGAGGTAGACTGCAGGCCGAGTAATAAATGCGGCAATTGGTGTCTCCGGCTTCAAGACAAACCTTCATAGCGGCTTGGTCGGCAGCCTCCGCAGTAGCGCCTGCTTTTGCGTTGTGCCCCGTGTCGCTGACCGCCATCGCAGCGCATTGATTGAGGTACCAGAGCTCGACCTTGCATATTGACCCACCGTTGGACTGGCAGTTAGCGATAGCCGACTGCTCGGCCGCATCGCGGTTCATCTGATTGACACTGGCGCCCGCGCTTGAGTGGGCGAAATCGGTCGCAATTGCACCCCATTCGTCCTCCCACTGCTGCGGTGGTGGCGGTGACTGTAGTGAGCTTTGGTTGCTGTAGTAGCCGGCGGGGATAGGGATGCAGGAATTAATATCTGTCCCGCTGGCCGGGATCATTCCAGGCGGACAGCCTCCCTCAGCGTGAACCAAGCCAGTGCATAGCAACAGCAGACCGACTAGCGTCCAATGCAAAACTTTTGAGGTCATGGTTAGCTTCCAGCGGATGGATTTGCTGGCCTGACGACATCCGCCTGCGCAGATTGGGCGTTGCCTGCCATTCGGCCAATATTGCGGCTATTGGATACACCCCCGGCTTGTTGTCCGAGGGTGGCGATCTGCCCGACATCTGCTTGTGACGGTGCATGTCCACCATGCCCATAAGATCCCGGGGGTTGCCCTTGCGGTCCCGGTCGGCTGGCCATGCCACCACCAAATGCGGAAAAGTGCATGAAATTGCCTACGGTGCCCTGGAAGAACATTGCCGCGAGTGGGGGCGATGAAATGATCAGCACGGTCATCAACAGACCGATGCCGCCTTGCTGCATCGACTGGCTGGTGAAGCCTTCGGCGCCCAGCCCGGTGATGCTGTTGATGATGCTGGATGTCCAAAGTGCGGCAGCCACCCTCAGCGTAAGTTGCAGCACCAAGGAACTGATGAAGGCCAGCATGCCCATCGAGAACAGGGTGCCGATTCCATACAGCAGCCACTTCTGGAACAAGCCTTTGGTCTGTTCGAATATCAGGCACATGATGAACAACGGTGCCAAGCCGATGACCAATGCGAGAGTGATCTCATAGAGCAGCAGCATGGCTGCCGCAGCCATGGGCGGACTTGCGGTGCCGAATATGGCGAAGGCCTGCGCTCGGGCCTTGCTCGCTGTGCCTTCGGTGTCGCCCGGAGGTACCTGTACCGTGTTTATGGCGGAAATGGCGAGCTGCGTATAAGCCAGATTCTTATCGATGGTTTCCGCCAGCGTGGTGTCATCCCCAGTGAACAACTGATTGACATCAGTGGTCAGTTCGGTGGTGGCAAGGGTGTGCAGGTTGTGGCCAACGGCACCGACCGCGGTGGCGATGGTGACGATCACCACAACGCGCACCATGTTCGTCACCAGGCCCATCATCGATTCGCGCGACTGGCCCGTGATCAGGCGATAGCCCTGGATCATGATCCATATGGTGACGAGTATCAGGGCGAGAGCAGTCATCCAACTGGTCACGGCGCCCATCAGATTGGCTCCGAAACTGTCGATCTTGTCGTGGAGCCAATTGTAGATAAGCGCGAAGTAAACCATGGTGATCGTGTCTCGGCCTGGTTGTGAAACGCTCTACCTGCCCGATTCGGTTTCTCGGGCTTCGGTTTGCTTCAGTCGTGGAATGCCAGTGCGAATGCCGCACCTTGGACCACGTTCCCCATGGGACTGCCGTTCATGGCGACCTTGGCGAGAATCTGTTGCTGCTGATTGAGCGCTTCGATGAGGCGGTCGTCACCGGCCACCGAGGTTTCCCAATCGTGCATGCTGCGCGCCATCGTGGCGCTGACCGTCTCGGCTTGGGACGTGGTGTTGCTGGCATTGCCAACATTGGTGATCTGATTCGCCAGATCGTTGAGCTGCTGCAAAGTGCCACCGTACGTGTTGAGGTCGTTGAGGATGATGACCGTCTTGTTGTACTTGTCGACCTGGAGCGTAACCATCTTGGCGCAGATGGCTTGCTGACTCTTCGTGATCGAGTCCGCCGGACTGAAAGCGGACGCAATGGAGGTCACCACGGTACCAACCACGGAACCACCGGATGGGCCAGGGCAGTTCTGGGCGATCAAGGTTGAAGGGTCGCTGATCTGCTGCAGGTTATTCGGCATGATCGTTACGTTGGTACCGAGGCCCTGCACCTTCATGACCAACTGCTGATATTGCTGCAGTTGGGTTTCGTATTCCTGCAGCTGCTTTGCGTATTGCAGACCCTGCTTGGTGTACTGCGCTACGGTTTGCGCCAGTTGCGATTTGAAACCCTCCTCGGAGGTGGAAATGGCAACGGTATCGGTGACCAGCACCTGAGCGTGTGCGTTATTGACGAAGAGCCCGGTCATGAAGATCAGCGCGAGGGCCAACGGGCTAACGCGCGGCATTGTCGAGGACGCAGAGGCCGTGCGGATGGACGAGATGATCATGACGTACTCCTTTTGATGAATTTGCTCGATGACAACTTACCGGGACGCTGAGCGGGCAGGGCTGGTGGTAAGCGGAGGAACGGGCCTGGATTTCCCGCTGCCCCTGCGGTTTTCATAGAAGTCGCCAAGCCATTGCTCGGGGCTGAGAGCATCGACGGATACACCTTCGGCTTCTGCGCGTTGCGACAGTACCTCGTGCATGATCTCGATGTTGTCGGTGGAGGCCGAGATGACTGCCAGCGCATCGTCCATGCCGCGAAGGTTGAGCTGACAGACGGCGCTGGCATGGCCCTGCTTGACGAGGAAGCAACGTGAGCGTTCGTCCAGGCTCACAACAACCTGGTATTCGGCGTCCGTGAGCTTCAGTCCGCCCACGTAGTCCTCGCGACTGGCGTTGGGGTTGGGCAGCAGGATCATCGTGGCGGTCTGTTCGATGAGCGCCGCGGCGATGTCGCTGGCCAGAGCATCCTCCGGGCTCTGGGTGGCGAAGATGCCCAGGCCGTTCTGCTTGCGGATGGTCTTCTGCTTGTTCTTCGCAAACTCCTTGAGTCCGCCCTTGCCGTCGAGGATCTTCCAGAACTCGTCCATCACGTAGATGAGCGGACGCCCGTCGATCAACGCTTCCAGCTTGTGCAGCAGATAATTGATGACCGGCACGCGCGCTTCGGGGTTGTCGATCAGTTCGGTGTAATCGAAACCGATGATGTTGGCTTTTTCCAGATCGATCGTGTCGACTGGATTGTCGAAGACCCAGCCCAGCGAATTGCCGGTTGTCCACTTGCGCATGCGGATGAAGAGCCCGTCGTCGCCCATGTTGGGCAGGCTCTTCTGGAAATTGGTCATGGTGCGTAGATGCATGGGCGTGTCGAGCATGTTCTCGACTGCGCGGAAGATGTCTTCTTCCTCGCGGGAACTGTAGATGCTCTTGCCTACCATCACCTTGACAAGTTCGGCCAGGAACTGCGTGTTGGCTTCGGTGCGCTCGCACTGGAACGGGTTGAAACCGGTAGGTTTGCCGTTTTCCAGGGCCAGGTAATTGCCGCCGCAGGCCCGCACGAAGATTTCCGCGCCGCGGTCCTTGTCGAAGAAGAAAATGGTGGGCGACGGTTGCAGCTTCTGCACCTGGCTGAGCAGGAAATTGATCAGCGCGGTCTTTCCGGTACCGGACTTGCCGATGACCATGGTGTTGGCGATGGCTTTCTCTCCCAGCGAGTTTTCCGCCGGATGCGTAGCGTGGAAATTGAAGTGATACGCCTGGCCATTGGTGGTCTGCAGGGTGGTGACGCAGTCGCCCCACGGATTGTTCTCCTTCTTGCCGGTGGCGAAGTTATGCAGCGGCGACAGGCCGAGGAAGTTGAGCGAGCTGACGTTGGCCAGGCGCGTTCGGTACTTCCAGTTGCCGGGGAACTGGGCGTAGAAGGCGGCAGTGACGGCCAGATCTTCCTTAACCGAGACGAACCCGGCATTGGAAAGCTCCGCCCGGGTAGTGGCGATCTGTTGGGAAAGCGCCTCCTGGCTGGGAGCGTAAATGGCCATGGAGAAGTGGTATTCGCCCAGCACGAAGTTGCCGGAGGCCAGCTGGTCCATGGCGTGATCAAGCTCGGCGATCTGGCTGAAGGCCTTGTCGCCGGAGGAGATCATCATGCCCTTGGTACGGTCCAGCGCCTTTAACGCGTCCTGGCGGCCCATGGGGCTGAAGGAATGCGTGATGACGTATTCGAAGTCCAGGTACTTCAGGCCGTTGAGGATGCCGGGGTAGGTGCCATCGGTGTATTCCTTGATGTTCAGCAGTGCGCCGAAGTGATTCCTGCCGTCAGGCGTGGTGATGACGAAATCGCCGGTTTTCGCCGAGAACCGTTGCTTGCTTACCGCAAGGTAGTTGTAGATCGCGGCATCGAGCACCGGTACCGGTTCGTCGATGCGATTGAGCAGGTAGCCATAGAGCTCGAGCGCTTCGGAGAACACCACGCCGTTGCCGGCCTCGTACATGCCCAGACGGTAAGGTGCATAGTCCTTGAGCACGGCCTCCACGTTGCCGGCGAGTTCAAGAATGGTATTCACCGCATCGAGCTGCTGGGATTCCAGCCGGGCGACGTCGCTGGACTTTTCCGCAAAGCGTTTTCCGCTCACGATGGGCCGGTACATCATCGTCAGATAAAGCTCGTTCTGCATGAGCTTCTGGGCGGACAAGGCCTCGTAATAGGTATCCGACATCTGCTGATTGAAGCTTTGGCCGAACCGGCTGTGGTCCTGCAATCGGCGGCGTCGGCGCACGTCATGGACCCAGAACGCCACATTGACGAAATCGGGCGCCCGCAGCGTCTGCAGCAAGCGGTTGAAGGTGTTGTGCCGATGCTCGATTTCCCATTCCTCGCGGCCCACGAATGGCAGGCCGCCGAGACGCCACACCAGCAGAAAATCCCCGCCGGTGGTCTTCAGCACGGTGGGCGACACGTGCGTGGACAACGGGAGGAATTCAGCGATGGGGGTATCGGGCGTGAAGCTGGGTTTGGCCATGTCGGGATCCGAAATGAGGCCTAGATCCTGGGATCGGGGCATCGGGAGAAACTACGGTTTGTCTTTGCCTTGGCCGCGATGGCTGTTGGGTGTGAACACCCAGGTGCCGTCGTTTGTGCCGAGGTTTCTTACCCGCGTGCGGAACTGCAAACGCAGACCAAGCAATCGGAAGATCATCTCGTCGCGGCGTGCCATCTGCCGCATGACGAAGATGACCACCGGCAGCAGCAGCAGATAGAAGAAATTGGTGTACACCGCCAGCAGAAAGCACCCGCCCGCCCCCATGAAGAAGGGTACGTACGGCACGCCCATGAACATGGGCGGGCGGGTGCAGCCGCGAAATAGCGGGTTTTTATACATAGTTGACGAGCGCGTGCGAGATCAGATCCGTGGTCGCCTTGCAGGCGTCGGTGCCGGCGCTGGTGCCGAGAAACATCTTGGCGATCTGTCCGGCGGCGCCGATCAGGATCGCGCCGATCATCACCGGAGCGACGTCGCCAATGCGCTTGTGGGCGAAGGCAATCTGGTAACCGGAGAAGATCACCGCGATGGTGACGACGACGATGGACAGCGCGTTGAGGATCTTCTGGATATTCGACGCGAAACCGCAGGTCGTATCGATCGTCGCGCCCGCATCCTGCGCGAAAGCAAGGCCGGGGAGAACGACAAAGGCCATGATGCACATGACGAGGAAAAGCCGCGTGCGCTGGGAGTGCAGGATGCTTTCGTTGCCGGTCGAATGGATAGCCATCTGAGTTTCCTTGTCGGTAGTTGAGGCAGTACGCCGGACTGGTGGCGGTAGCCGATTCAGGGTTGAGCGCCTTGACGGGGCTCGTGCCGAGCGAGCCGCGGGTGCCCCCGCGGCGGTGGATAGGCCGTGAGGCCGGGGCCAGCGCGTACGGGAGTGCACGCTGGATGATTGCAAAGCCGCGGGATCGGGCCGAGCAGGGCGCTATCAGAAGACGAACGCGTCATCGCGCTGCTCCTGACTGGCCGGGCTCACGCCCGCATGGGGAAGGGTTGTTGAGGCACCCGCCGCGATCGGCGCGATGGTCGTCGAGGCATTGCTTGAATCGCCTGGTCCACGGACCTCGGGAACGAAAACAGCGTCATTGAGGCTGCCTGTTGAGGCGATGGGCGCCCGCCCTTGCGCAGGTGTGGCCCGATCGGCGGACATGTTCACGCTCTCCGTTGCCGTCGACAGGGCATGACCGGAACCCGGGCTGTCGCCGGGATTCGGTGTCAGCGGGTCCGAGGGAATTTCCGACTGCAGCGGAGAGGCATGACCGACTGCTGCGCTGATCGCGGGCACTGTGGCTGACGCGTTCGCGTCGATGACCATGCTGCGCAGAGCGACCCGATAGCTGGTTGCCTGGGCAGCGCGGACGATGACAGATTCGAGAGCGGACGTGCGCGTTGGCATTCCTTCCGTTTTCGATGATGCAGCTTGTGGGCGCAGTGCCATGGGTTCGACGGGAGACAATCGGGGAGAGCCGGTGTCTCTTGATCCGTTGGCTTCGCGATCGATCGATGCATAGACCTTCTGCACGTAACCATCGCGGAAGCCGGTGACGAAGTTGCCCGAGTAGTAGCAGCTGAACGCCTTGCCCCAGTCGCCATGCGCACCGGCATAGCAGTCGGCGAGGATGTGCGCTCCTGCCGAGAGGTTGCCGCAGGCATTGAACGCCTTGCG
>Ga0207664_10001504_pt1 | contig 15264 bp, 11 predicted proteins | sample LARL83metaG_FD_184349 | JGI IMG/M metagenome (GOLD analysis project Ga0207664, IMG submission 184349) | Corn, switchgrass and miscanthus rhizosphere microbial communities from Kellogg Biological Station, Michigan, USA - LAR L8-3 metaG... | ecosystem: Host-associated > Plants > Roots >... | reverse complement strand
GTTTTGCGGAGTAACTCGAAACTGGGATTAACGGCCGTAACGTTACCCTAGTTTTTCGTTGTTCAATGATCCTGGAGCCCGAGCTGGGGTGGCACGCGCGCCGCGAACCAGCCCGGGACGGCGACCACGAGGAGCGCCGCGAGCACCACGACGCCGACGATCTGCACGGTCGCCCACCCGGCGAGCGTCACCGCCACCGGGAAGCCCGTCACCGCGCTCAGGTAGCGGTCGATCACGACCTGCCCGTAGACGCCGACGAGCGCGCCCGTCACGCAGCCGGCGCCGAGCACGACGCCGCTCTCCAGCAGCAGCACGCGCCACAGCTGCCGGGGCGTGAAGCTCTGAATCCGCAGCGCCGCCAGCGACGCGCGCCGCTGCCACACCGCCGCGCCCATCGCCGCCGCCATCGCGAGCACCGCCGCGACGAGCAGCAGCGCGGAGATCTGCCCGAGCCGCGCCAGCCCCTCGCGCGCGGAGGCGTCGATCCCGGCGGCGCGCGCGGCCGCCGTCTGCACCCGCAGGCCGCCGGCGCCCGCCGCGTCCACCGCTCGCTGCACAGCCCGCAGCACCGCGGCGCGATCGCTGCCGGGGACGACGTCGAGCTCGAGCGCCGTCGGCACCGCGCTCGCCCACCCGCGGCGATAGTCGGTCGCGCTCATCACGATCGCGCCCGGGCTCCAGCCGAGGTTCGTCGTGGTGGCCGCGACGCGCAGCCGCAGCGTGCCCGTCGGCGTGGGGATCGCCACGCGATCGCCGATCCCGACATGCTGCGCGCGCGCGAGCTGGTCGGAGAGCGCGACCCACCCGCCGGCGCGCAGGCGGGCGTCCGCGGGCGCCCGCGCGCCGTGCACGAGCTGACTCGGGGGCACGAGCGCGCGATCGCCCGGCGCCCGCGCGATCACCCACACCCGCCGCCCGCCCATGTCGACGAAGCCGCCCTGATAGGGACGCACCGCCGCCACGCCGGGCACCGCCGCAACGCGTGCCGCGAGGCGGGGGACGGCGACGTCGTTCGTCGCCTGGTTGTCGAGCGGGTTGACGACCCACAGGTCGGCCGTGGCGACGTAGTCCTCGGCGTAGTGCGCGATCCCGCGCAGCAGGTCGTCGCGCGCCCCGCCGATCGCGACGCTGCCGAACACCGCGACCGCGCCGGTCGCCGCGAGCGCGAGCGAGCGCAGCGTCGTCGCCCGCAGCGCGAGCAGCGCGACGCTCAGCATGTTCAGCCACTGCACGCGTGCCGTGAGCGCCTCGGCGAGGTGCACGACGGCGGCGAACGTCGTCGGGATCGCGAGCACGGTCGCGAGCGCCAGCAGGCCGCACGACAAAAGCGCGAGCGACGGCGCGAGCGTCAGCACGACCGCGGCCAGCGCGGCGAGCCCGACGGCGCCGGCGAACAGCCGCCGGCGCGTGCGCGCCTCGAGCGCGTGACCGGGCGCGCCGCCGGCGTGGAAGACCGCGTCGACCGCGCGACCGCGGCGCAGGTCGAGCAGCGGCGGAGCGGCCGCCAGGCAGCATGCGAGCGTCCCGCCGCCGAGCGCCAGCACGATCGGCCAGAGGCCGACGACGGTGTCCGTCCCGAGCGTGAACGCCGGCGCGAGGTAGTCCGGGGTCGCCTTGAAGAGGCCGCGCGAGAGCACGCCGCCGACGAGCACGCCGAGCACCGAGAAGACGGCGCCGAGCACGAACGCCTGCGACAGCAGCAGCACGACGAGCTGCCGCGGCTTGAAGCCCTGGATGCGCAGCTCGGCGATCATGCGGCGGCGCTCGGGCGCGGTCAGCAGCATCGCGTTGAACGCGAGCAGGAAGCCGAGCAGCGCGCTGATCGCGGCGAAGAAGCCGGTCGCCTGATTGCTCGGCCCGAGCGCCTGGGCGAGCAGGCCGGTGTCGACCGTGGCCGAGGTGAAGTCGGCGTGCTCGCGACGCGCGAGCGCGGCGAGCGCGGCGCGCGCCTGCCGCTCGCGCCCCGGCGCGAGCTCGATCAGCACGCGCGTGAGGCGCCCCCGCATCCCCGCGAGCTGCTGCAGGCTGCCGAGCGAGAGCATCGCGACGCGCGCGTTCGCGACGGGCCCGATCGTCTCCCTCCCGAGCACGGCGGCGACCGGGACGGTGTGGACGAGTCCGCGCACGACGAGCCTCACCGACGGCAGCGGCGAGACGATCGCGCGGTCGCTCGGATCGGACAAGCCCAGCGCCCGCGCCGTCGCGCTCGGCAGCAGGATGCCGTCGAGGAAGCGGAAGCCGCCCACGACGAAGTTGCCGGCGAGCCGACCCGACAGCGCGGCGAGCTTCCTGTCGAGGCTGCCGAGGTCGACGGCCACCTGGCGCCCGCCGGGGCCGACGAGCACCGCGCGCTGCTCGATCAGCGGCGCCGCGCGGCGCACGCCCGGGACGCGCTCCACCTCGTCCAGCACGCGCGCGTCGAAGCCGGCGTTGCCGCGCGCCTGCAGCTGCACGCTCGCCTCGCCGACGACGGCGCGCTCGATCTGGCTCGCGGAGTCGTCGATCGAGCCGTTGGCGACGAGCACGGCGAACGCGAGCGCGACGCCGATCGCCGTGCCGAGGCCGGCGAGCAGCTCCTGCACCGGATGCGTGCGCAGGCGCCGGCCGTAGAAGTAGAGCAGCGTCTGGATCCGCATCGGTCAGCCCCACCGCCCGACGAGCGCGACCGCTCCCGTCCGCGCGCTCCGCGCCGGCTCCCCGGCGTCGAGTCGGCCGTCGCGCAGCACGAGCACGCGATCCGCCGTCGCCGCCGCCTGCGGATCGTGCGTCGCGAGCAGCACCGCGACGCCGCGCTCGCAGCTCACCCGCCGCAGCAGCGCGAGCGTCTCGCCGCCGCGCCGGGTGTCGAGGTTGCCGGTCGGCTCGTCCGCGAGCACGAGCCGCGGCTCGTTCGCGAGCGCCCGCGCGATCGCGACCCGCTGGCGCTCCCCGCCCGACAGCTGCGCCGGCAGGTGGTGGGCGCGGTGGCCGAGCCCGACGCGCTCGAGCCACGGCCGCGTCTCGCGACGCGCCGCCGCGAGCGGGACGCGGTCGGCGAGCAGCTTGACGGCGGCGTTGTCGAGCGCCGGGACGCCTGGCAGCAGGTCGAACGACTGCGAGACGAAGCCGACGTCGCGGCGCTGGTACTCGGCGGCCTGCGCCGCGGTGAGGTCCCGCAGGTCGCGGGGACCGAAGCGGATCGAGCCCGCGTCGGGCGCGAGCAGTCCGGCCGCGAGCAGCAGCAGCGTCGTCTTGCCCGAGCCGCTCGGCCCGCACAGCGCGACGACCTCGCCGGGCTCGACGGCGAGCGTGACGCCGTCGACGGCGCGAACGGTCTCCTGCCCGCTCGGGTAGTGCTTGACGACGTCGCGCAGCTCCAGCGCGCTCACGCGACGGGCTCCACGTGCCGCGGGCGCAGCGACGTGACGGCGGTGGAGTCGACGCCGGCGCGCAGACGGCCGCCTTCGAGCACGACCAGCTTGTCGGCGCCGGCGATCGGCTCGCCGAGCGTCATCAGCACCGCCGTCCCCTCGGCGGCGAACGAGCGCAGCAGCGCGACGATCCTGTCGCGCTCGCGGACGTCGACCCCGTAGGTGGGCTCGTCGAGCAGCAGCAGCCGCGGCCGTGTCACGAGCGCGCGCGCGATCCCGGCACGCACCTGCTCGTCGACGTGCAGCTCGCGCGGATCGCAGCCGGCGCAGGCCTCGGCGCCCACGCGCGCGAGCGCCGCCTCGGCGACGGCGCGCGAGCGCGTGCGCCCGACGCCGCGCGCGAGCAGCGCGACCGCGACGTGGTCGGCGACGCTGCCGCCGTGGGCGGGGTCGAAGCGCGGGCTGCACCAGCCGATCTCGACGCCGAGCACGGCGCGGGCCGGATCGGGCAGCCGACGGCCGTCGAAGCGCACCTCGCCCGCGTCGAGCGGCAGCATCCCCGCGGCGACGCGCAGCAGCGTGGTGCGGCCGGAGCGGCGCAGGCCCTGCACCGCGACGCACTCGCCGGCGGCCACGTCGAGCGAGACGTCGTCGAGCGCGACGGTCTCGCGCAGACCGCTGGCGAAGCGCTTGGCGGCGTGGGCGAGCGTCAGGAGCGCCATGACGCTCCGCGCGTCGGGAGTCGCACCGGCGCTGCGCGCACGAGCGCGCGCCCCGCCCCTCTCCGCTTGGTCCGACTGCTCGTCACGCCCGCGACCCCCGATTGCCAATAAGTTAGATCGCCAAAAACCTACCCTCCGGTGGGCTACGGCGCAAGCGCCAATCGACGTCGATGTGGGCGCATCCCCGCTCTACCGGGGATGACCGCCGGGCGGGAATGCGTGCTCACCAGGCCGACGGATCGCCCGCCGCGACCAGATCGATTCCCGCGCGCACGCCGGCGAGCACGCGCTCGCGGACGTGGCGCTTGGTCGTCGCGTGGGCGGCGCGGTCGATCGCGGCGAGCGCCGCGGCGGTCGCCTGCGCCTCCTCGCGCAGGCGCTCTGGCGCGACGAGGCGGTCGAGGAAGCCGGCGGCCTGCGCCTCCTCGGGACCGAGCAGCGCGCCGGTCAGCAGGCAGCGGTCGGCGTGCGGCGGGCTCAGGCGGTGCTGCGCCAGCGCGATCCCGAAGCGCGGCACGGCGAGCCCGATCGCCACCTCGTTGAGGCCGATCCTGAAGGCGCCGCGCGCGCCGATCCGCACGTCGCAGGCCAGCAGCAGGAAGCCGCCCATCGCGATCGCGTTGCCGTTGCAGGCGGCGACCACGGGATGCGGGAACGACAGGACGCGCTCGGCGAGGCGAGCGCCGGCGGTGACCATCGCGGGCCAGCCCGCCGGCTCGCAGCGCAGGTCGAAGCCGCCGGAGAACGTGCGCTCGCGACCGGTCAGGATCGCGAGCGCGCCATCCGCCTCGGCGCGGTCGAAGGCGGCCGAGAGCTCGGCGAGCATGGCCTCCGAGAGGGCGTTCGCCTTGCCGTCGTCCATCGCGATCGTCGCGACGCCGTCGGCGAGGTCGTAGCTGCTGAGATTGCTCATGCGCCGATCCTAACAGTGTTCCGAAACGATGTTTGCAGTTCCTCTCCCAGCCGCTACGATCGCGCTCGTGCCGAAGCCCAAGCAGCGCACGCCGGCGCTCCGCGAGCAGGTGCTCGCGGCGGCGCTGGCGATCCTCGCCCGCGACGGCGCGGCCGCGCTCACGGCGCGCCGGCTGGCCGCCGAGGCCGGCACCTCGCCGCCGGCCGTCTACGAGCTGTTCGGCGACAAGGCCGGCGTCGTGCGCGCGCTGTTCTTCGCCGGCTTCGAGCAGCTCGGCGCCGCGCTCGCCGAGCTCGAGCCGGGCGGCGATCCGCTCGCGGACCTGCTCGCGCTCGTGCAGCGCTACCGCGCCTTCGTGCTCGCCCGTCCCGCGCTCGCGGCGGTGATGTTCTCGCGTCCGTTCGCGAGCTTCGACCCGGCGCCGGAGGAGGCCGCCGCCGGCGCCGTCGTGCGCGAGCGGATCGTCGGCGCGGTGCGCCGCGCGATCGGCGCCGGCGACCTGCAGGGCGACCCGACCGACGTCGCGCACGCGTGCGTCGCGCTCGTGCACGGGCTCGCGGCGGCCGAGATCTCCAGACGCCTCGGCAGCTCGCCGGCCGCGGTCGAGCGGCGCTGGGACGTCGCGACGCGCGCGCTGCTGCGCGGCTTCGCGCCGCACCGGGCCTCACCGTCCCGGTAATCTGCTGCGGACCGGTGCGGCGACGTGCCGGCGAGCGGTTCGTCGGACAGGGGGAGTCCGCGTGTTCGAAGGCGAGCGAGCCCATGCCGGGGGGATCGGCGTCGTCGACGCCGCGCAGCGCCGCGCCGCCGCGCGCACGGCGCGCTCGCGCGCGCTCGCGCCGGCGGAGCTGGCGTGGATCGCGCTCGTGCCGTGCGCGCTGCTGACGCTGGCGGCGATCCTCGCGCTCGGCCCGCCGCTCTCCCACCTGCTCGCGCACCACAGCTCCGACGCGCTGTGGCCGCCGGGCTGGTGGGAGTCGCAGGGGCGTCCCGAACCGGTCAAGCACGCGCGCTACCTGATCGCGGTCGCCGCGCCGCCGCTCTACGGCGCGTTCGTCCTGCTCGCCGCCCGCCGGCCGCCGCGCATGCCCCCGCTCGCGATCCGCGCGCTCGTGCTCGCGAGCCAGCTCGCGCTGCTGGCGTTCGTCGTCGTCGCGGCGCTCGGCCAGCAGAACGTGATCCCGCCCGGACGCGAGCTGGCGCCGGTGTTCGGCGCGGAGCTGCTCGCCGACGCGGCCGCGATCGGCCTGCTGCTGGCGATCGTGCCGCGCTGGGGCAGGCTGACCGACGCCGTGACGCGCTTCGCGCGCGAGCGCAGCTCGACGCGCGTCGTGTGCGCCGCGATCGCCGTCCTCTTCACCACGACGTGGCTGATCGAGGTCATAGACACCGACCGCCTCGTCGAGGACGCCGGCATCATGAACTGGACGCTCAACGACGTCTTCGCGATCTTCGACGGGCGCACGCCGCTCGTGAACTATCACCAGATCTACGCGAAGCTGCTGCCGTATCCGTCGGCGCTCGTGCTGGCGGCGTTCGGCAAGACGACGTTCGTCTTCACCGTCTTCCTCTGCGTCCTGTGCGTGCTCGCGCTGCTGGGCGTCTACGGGCTGCTGCGCCGGCTCACGCGCAGCTCGCCGCTCGCGCTCGCGCTGTTCGTGCCGTTCGTCGCGCTCAGCGACGTCGGGCACCCGATGATCCTGCCGGCGATGTGGCCGATGCGCTACGGCGGCGCCTACCTGCTCGCGTGGCTGACCGCCCGCCACGTCGACGGCGCGCGGCCGCGCCGCCTGTGGCCGCTGTTCGCGGTCGCCGCACTGGTGGCGATCAACGACCTCGACTTCGGCGTCGCGGCGACGCTCGCGAGCGCGGCGGCGATCCTCTGCGCGCGCCCGCCGCGCTCGCTGCGGGCCGCCGGCCTGCTGGCCGCCGACGCCGGCGCCGGCCTGCTCGGCGCGCTCGCGGGCGTGACGCTCCTCACGCTCCTGCGCTCCGGCTCGCCGCCGAGCCTCACGGTGCTGCTCGAGTGGCCGCGGATCTTCGTCGACCTCGGGTGGTTCGCGATGCCGATGCCGAACCTCGGCCTGCACCTCATCTTCTACGCGACGTTCGGCGCGGCGATCGCGCTCGCCGCCGTGCGGATCGCGGCGGGCGAGCGCGACCGGCTGCTGACGAGCATGCTCGCCTGGGCCGGCGTCTTCGGACTGCTCGCGGGCGCCTACTACGCCGGGCGCTCGGACGAAATAAAGCTGGAGTCGATCTTCTCGACGTGGGCCTTCGCGCTCGCGGTCCTCGCCGTCGCGTGCGTGCGCGCGCTCGCGGCGCGCCGCTGGCGCGCGCCGACGATCCCCGAGCTGCTCGTGCTCTACGCGCTCGGGCTCGCCGTCTGCACGCTCAAGGACATCCCGCGTCCCGGCCCGACGATCGCGCGCCTGACGCGGCACGAGCCCGCGCCGGCCTATCGTCCGACGGCCGAGCGCTTCATCCGCCCCCACGTGAGGCGCGGCGAGAAGGTCGCGATCCTGCTGCCGCTGAGCTTCCGCGTCGCCTACGAGATGGGGCTCGTGAACGTGGCGCCCTACGAGTTCATGAACGCGATCGTGACGCGCGAGCAGATGCAGACGCTGCTCGACGCGATCGAACGCGAGCACGTGCGCGAGATCTTCATGCCGGCGCCCGGCTATCGCGTCCTCGAAGAGGCGGAAGCCGCCCCCGCGCAGGTCCAGGCGCTCGAGCAGGCCGGCTTCCGGCAGGGCGCGCTGCAGAACGGGATGCTCGAGCTGCGACGGACGGGCTGAGGGCCCGCTCAGGCGCCGTCGCCGACGACCACGTGCGTCACCGGGACGTCAAGCTCGGAGCGCAGGCGCTCGAGCTCGCCGCGCTCCTGCCACGTCGCGCGCTCGTCGGGGCCCGTCACGACGATCACCTCGTCGGCCCCGAAGTCGCGCAGCTCGTCCTCGATCGCGAGCTCCGGGCTCGTGCGCCCCACGCTGCCGTGCGCACGGATCCGCTGCGCGCGCATCCACGCCAGCGAGCGCTCGAGGCGGCGCTGCGCCGCGCGCGTCTCGCGGTCGACGTCGGTGACGCCGAGATGGACGTGCGAGGTGAGCACGGGCGCCAGCACGTCGACCTCGACCGGCGCCCCGTCCTCGCCGACGATCCGCTCGCGCAGCTCGGCGCCGCCGAGCGTCTCGTTCGCGACGACGAGCACATGGCGCACGCCCTCCGCGGCGCCGCGCGGATGCGTGGCGTGCGCAGCCTCGCGCAGCGGGCGGCGCCGGTCGGGGTCCGGCGCGCGCAGCCACGCGACGAGCGCGACCGCGAGCACGAGCGCCAGCAGCGCCACGCCCGCCCACACCGCGACGAGCCAGCCGACGAGCACGCACACGACGACGACCGCCGCGCCCAGCACCACCACGCGGAAGGCATCCGCCTCTGAACGGACCGGGGCTCGCATGGCCCCGAACCTACCCGCGCCGGCGATCCGCACGCACGAGGCGTCGCGCCTGAGACAGTAGGCGACGCCGTGCCGGTCGCACACCGCACCGCCTCCCCCGCCGCGCTCCCGCCGAGCTCGCCGCTGCCGGCTGCCGCGCAGACGGCCTGGATGTGGCTCGACCCGCTCCGAATGCTGGAGCGGATGCGCGCACGCCACGGGCCGCGCTTCACGGTGAGGGCGCTCGCGCACCCGCCGCTCGTGTTCCTCTGCGACCCGGCCGACGCGGCCGCCGTGCTCGCCGCCCCGCCGGACGCGCTCGCACCGGGCGTGGGCGGCAGGGCGATCATGCCGATCGTCGGGGAGCGCTCGTTCATGCTCGCCGACGGCGACGCCCACCGGCGCGGCCGCGGCCGCCTCGCGCAGCTCTACACCGCCGCGGCGACCGCCCGCCACGGCGAGCTGATCCGCACGATCGCCGAGCGCGAGATCGCGAGCTGGCCGACGGACGCGCCGCTCGCGCTGCACCCGCGCCTGCGGGCGCTGACGTTGCGCGTGATCCTCGCGACGCTGCTCGGCGACGACGTCGAGCAGCGCGCACCCGAGCTGCACGCGCAGCTGCTCGCGATGCTCTCGATCGCCGACGGCCCGCTGCTCTCGCTCCCGCCCGCGCGCCGACTGCCGGGGGCGCACGCGCGCTGGCGGCGCTTCCAGCGCGAGCGCGACGCGGTCGACGCGACCGTGCGGCGGCTGATCGAGGAGCGCCGCGCAGACACGCCGGCGGCGCGGGAGACCGACGCGCTCGCGCTGCTGCTCGACACGCACGACGAGCCGCTCGCTCCCAGCGCCGTCCGCGACAGCCTGATGTCGCTGATCCTCGCCGGCCACGAGACGACCAGCGCCGAGCTGGCCTGGACCTTCCAGCTGCTCGCCCACGACGCGCGCGTGCAGCACAAGCTTCAGGCGGAGATCGACGCCGGCGGCGGCGCCTACCTGACCGCCACGATCCAGGAAGCGCTGCGCCACCGCCCTGTGTTCCTGTTCGCGATCCCGCGCGCCGTCCGACGACCGATCGAGATCGGCCGCTGGACGCACGCGCCGCCGTCCCACCTGCTCGTCTGCCTCTACCTGCTCCACCACGACCCGGCGCTGTTCGCCGAGCCGCAGCGCTTCATGCCCGAGCGCTTCGTCCACGCGCAGCCCGACGGCGCCGCCTGGCTGCCCTGGGGCGGCGGCCGCAAGCGCTGCCTCGGCTGGCGCCTCGCGTTCCTGGAGCTGCAGACGATCGTCGCCGCCACGCTCGCGCGCTACACGCTCGAGCCGGCGCATCCCGCGCCCGAGCGCCCACGCTGGCGCAGCGTGATCGTGACACCGCACCGCGGCTGCCGCGTGATCCTGCGACGGCGCCGTACCACGAGCGCTCCGTGAGCGCGCCCCAGAGGATTCGAACCTCTGACCTTCGGTTCCGTAGACCGACGCTCTATCCAGCTGAGCTAGGGGCGCAGGGTGAGCAGGGGATTGTAGCTTCCCGCCGGCGGGCGTGGCCGCTCGGGGCGGCCGGGGCGGCAGCTGGACTCCGGCCGACGCGCGGCCGACACGCGTCTGCCGAGGCCGGGCGCGCATCGCCGGCCGTTGCGAAACGCGCCCATCCCCGACGGGACGCCGAGCCAGGCGGTCGTGTCACACCCGAGGCGCCGACGCTCGCTCGCCGCGGGCTGATTACGCGAAATCTGACAGGGGCGTCATGTTTCATTGACTGGCTGATCAGTCAGGTGACTCCGGAGCGTCCGACGCTTGCGGAAGGCTTTGTCTTCGTGGGCCAATCGCACTGGTCGTCGCCGCTGCCACAGCAAGCGGCGCGTGAGGAGCCTCACTTGTGGGAGAATCCCGCAACTGGCTGGGGGTTCTCTGGGGAAGGACGCCCCACCGACATGTGCACCGTCCGCTGGAAGGCCGGGGGAAGCCTGGGACGGCGATCGACTATGCGTCCGGACGCGCCAAGTGTTGGTGCGCCCGGTTGTGTGTATCCGCCGATTTGCAGGGTAAACCTCGCACGAAACGGAACGTAGCACATGTCACAAGCAGGTTCCCGGTTGTCATGAGCGAATCGTCTCGCCAGAATCCGGCGCTTCGTGCCATCGGAGCACTCAAGGATGTCATAGGGAGGCGAGCGTTGTCGACGACGGAATTTGCGGCTGTCCCACAATCGAAGGTTCCGGGGAAGCGGCGTGCGGCGCAGGACGAGCCGCTGCCCAAGATTCCACGGATCACGTATGGATTTGGAGCCGGGCTCGGGCCGTCGATTCCCAGCACATATCGAGTAGGCCCGTCGCGGGACGAGCTCGTCAACGAGCCGCTCGTCGAACAAGCCATGAGCCTCCCCGAGCCGGCAGCCGACGACGCGCCGCCGCCGCTCTACTCTCCGCGCGCTCGTAGATAGCGCACGTCGCGCCACATCCGAAGCTCCCATCGGGAGATAGACCGTGTTCTGGAACAAGGCCAGAGCGGCGGCGCCGATCGCGCCGCCGCTCGTCGACGAGACCCTGGAATGGGCCGACAGCCTCGACGCCCGAGCGCTCCGGCGCATGGCCGTCGTGACCCTGCCGCTCCTCCAGCAACCCGAGCGCTGGATCCATCGGCGCGTCGAGAAGATCTGCTTCAAGGACTGCGAAACGGCCCGCCACCAAGTGAGCGTCGACTTCACTTTGCCTCCGAACCTTTGGCCCGTGAGCGTGTTCGAGGGCCAGGACGTCTACATCGCGCCGTTGTTCCTGCTCCTCAAGTCCCCCCGGCAGCCGACGCGCGAGGGTCGCCGCCCGCGCAAGCGCTATCTCGTCTTCGGCGAGCGTCGGTCCGACCCCAGCCGACCCATGATCCCGACCGCGTCCATCACCAACTTGGACCTCGTCGACCAAGAAGGGCGCAGCCAGGCGCTGCTCACCCGGACCCAGAGCCGCCTGCTTGCGAACGTGGTGCTGATCGAAGCCGCGCAGCGCATCATGCGAACACCCCTCGACGCGACCCTCAGAAGATGCATCAAAGCGATTGCCAACCGTCCCCACGACGACGCGCAGGCCGAGCTGAGCTATCTGTTCAGAGCTTGCAGCTGGCGTCGCTCGGACCCCCGCCGTCGCCTGCGCCGCGATCCCGACTTCGTCGAGTTGGCGTACTCGCTCGCCAGTCACTCTCCGATCGCATGCCTGTTCACCGGCAAGCCGCCTCGTCGTGCGATCCTCAAGCTCTCATACGACGAGCCGGTCAACGAGCTCGCCGACAGAGGCAACTTCCGCCCGCTGCGGAGCCTGGGCTGGCGATCCGAGCGCTTCTCGGTGCTCCTGAACGAAATCGGGGCCGGTTCGAGCTACCACGTCGAGATCGAGGTCCCCGCGGAGTTGTCGGTCAACGCCATCGGCCTGGTCGGAGCCAGATATCGCCATTTCGGCCGCGACCTCAACGAGCTTCCCGACAGCGCCAAGGACTACTTCATCCAGCAGATCGACAGCGGCGCGAACAGCGGAAGCATCTACGTGCCCGAGCCGCTCCCCGGCCGCCGCTACGGCCAGGCATGGATCAAGTTGCGCGCACGGCGGCCCGGCTTCCCGTTCTCCTGCCTGGTGGCCTCGTGCATAACGACCGCGGTGCTGTTCCTCGCCGCCCTCGCGGCACCGGAGATCGTCTCCGACAGAAAGTCCGAGGCCGCGGTCGTCGCGCTCCTGCTGGTGCCAACCGTGCTCGCAGCCTACGTCGCGCGCCCCGACGAGCACGCGATCACCACGAAGATGCTTCGCGTCGCCCGCATGGTCCTGATCGGGGAAGCCGCGCTGACGTTCCTGGCCGTCTGCTTCCTGCTGATGGCGAAGGACGGGACCCAGGCCACGGATGCTCTCACGCTCCACATCGGCTCGTTGAGACTGACGTTGATGAAACGGGGCGCAGACGTCGGGGCCTGGCTGCAGCTCTGGTGGTATCGGCTCGCCGCGGTGAGCGTCGTGGGCGTGGTGCTCTTCACCATCAGCAACATCCTGCCTTTCCCATACGGGAAGAACGTGTACAAGCCGCTGCCGAGAGAGAGCGAGGCCGCCGAAGACCCGGACCCGCTCACCGATGGCGCCGGGCCTCAGGTCCGCGAACCGTGAGGCCCCCGCGTGCGGGAGACCGTGCAGGCACCGCGATCTGAAATGGCGGAGGGGGAGGGATTCGAACCCTCGATGGACTCTCGCCCATGCCGGTTTTCAAGACCGGTGCATTCAACCGCTCTGCCACCCCTCCGTGCGGACGGCAGGGCGATCGTAGCCGGTTCCCGCGCAGCAAACGTGCGCACGCCACCGCCGGCGAGGCTCTAGACTGGCGGCTCCACCCGGAGAGGTGGCCGAGTGGCTGAAGGCACTCGCCTGCTAAGCGAGTATGGGGTTCACGCTCCATCGCGGGTTCGAATCCCGCCCTCTCCGTCTCATCCGCCCCGGACCCGCGACGGCCGTCCCGCGGCGCCGTCCGGACCCGTCTTCATGCTTTGGCGGCATGAGCTGGCACGAGCGCCGCCTCGCCGCTTTTGACCTGGAGACGACGGGAATCGACAGCGAGTCGGACCGCATCGTCACGGCCGCGGTGAGCGTCGTCGGCGACGGCCAGCCCTCCGTCTTCCACGCCTGGCTGCTCGACCCGGGCATACCGATCCCGCCCGGCGCCTCCGCCGTCCACGGCATCACGACCGAGCGCGCCCGCGCGGAGGGGCGCCCGCCGCGCGAGGCGGTCGAGGAGATCGTCGCGCTGCTCGCCGAGCAACTGCGCGACGGCGTCCCGGTCGTCGCCTTCAACGCCCGCTTCGACCTGACGTGCCTCGACCGCGAGGCGCGCCGCCACGGGATAACGCCGCTGGCCGAGCGCGTCGGCGGCCCCGCCGGGATGCTCGTCGTCGACCCCTACGTGCTCGACAAGCAGCTCGACCGCTTCCGCAAGGGCAAGCGCACGCTCGGCGCCGTCTGCGCCCACTACGACGTCCCGCTCGACGACGCCCACGACTCGCACGCCGACGCGCTCGCCGCCGCGCGCGTCGCGTGGCGGCTCGGACAGGCGTTCGCGGAGCTGCGCGACGTCGATCTGCGCGCGCTGCACGAGCAGCAGATCGCCTGGGCCGCCGAGCAGGCCGCCTCGTTCGAGGACTGGCTGCGACGGCAGGGCAGAGACGAGCGGATCGAACGCGCGTGGCCGATCGTCCCGCTGTCCGAGGCGCCGGAGGCGCCGCTGCCGCTCGCGGCTTGAGGCGTCAGGCCGCCGCCGGCGTCGCCGCCACCCGCTCGACGAATTCCACCAGCAGCCGCTCGACCGTCTCCGGCGCGTCCGCGTAGGGCCAGTGGCCGCTCGCCGGGAGCACGTGCACGTCGGCCGAGGGGAACGCGTCGCGCTGCGCCGCCGCATACTTCGCCGGCAGGTAGGCGTCGTGCTCCCCCCAGACGACGAGCGCCGGGATGTCGTGCTCGCGCATGTAGGCGGCGAACGCCTCGCCGGCCGCGCCCGGGTCGTCCGTGGCGCGGTAGAGCGCGAGCACCGCGCGGCGCGTGCGGCGGCTGTAGTGGATCCGCTGAAGGAACTCGCGCGGCAGCCCGCGCGGCTCCTCGCGCGGAAGCATCCGCCGCAGCACCCACGGCGGCGAGATCGCCTGGAAGGCCTCGCCGAGCATCGGCGTGCGCCAGATGCGCGCGAGTCTGTGCCATCTGTAGCCCGCCAGGACGCCGGTGTCGATCAGCGTCACGCTCGCCACGCGCTCGACGTGCATCGCCGCCCACACCAGCCCGATCGGACCGCCGAAGTCGTGGATCACGAGGTGCACGCGCTCGACGCCGAGCACGCCGAGCGCCTCGTCGAGGAAGCCCGCGTACGTCGGCACGTCGTGGACGAAGCCGGCGGGCGCGATCGTCTCGCCGAAGTCCGGCAGATCGAGCGCGACCGCGCGCACGCCGACCGCGCCGACCGCGCCCGCGAGCCGCACCCAGTCGTCGCACGAGCCGGGATTGCCGTGGACGAAGACGACCGCCTCCTGCGCCCCCTCCGGCCCGGCCTCGATCGTGCGCGCCTGCGTCCCGCCGGCGCGCACGCGCGTGCGGCGAAGCGCGGCGCCGAGCGCGCTCATGCCGCGACCTCGTCGCGCTCCCGCGGAGCGGCGGCGCCGGCCGCGAGCGGCGTCTCCGCCGCGCGCCGGCGCAGCGCGTGGCGGGCGTTGACCACGAGCGCGCGCGGGACCGTCCGCACGAGCGAGCGCTCCGGGGCGATCCGACGCGAGCCGAGCGCGTCGAACTCCGCCGCGAGCTTCGCGTCGCGCGCGGTGGCGGAGAAGATCAGCCGCTCGGCGGCGTTCAGCTTCCGGCCGTCCGCGTAGCGGACCATCATCTGCGCGTGGCCGCGCAGGCCGCGCAGATAGCGGCGGCGGTAGGACTCGAGGCTCTCGTCGAGCCGCTCGCCGCGCAGCAGCGCGGGCGTCACGCTCTCGCACAGCCACTCCGCCGTCTGGAACGCGAAGCCGCAGCCGACGCCCCACAGCGGGTCGATCGCGAGCGCGGCGTCGCCGACGAGCGCGAGCCCGGGCGCCGTCGGCCGGCGCAGGCGGTTCTCCATGTCGATCTTGCCCATGACCGCGTCGACCAGTCTCGACTCCAGGATCGGCGGCGCCTCCGGCACGTCGGCGACCCAGCGGCGCAGCGCCGCCTCCGGGTCGGCCTTGAACTCGGGCAGGCGGTCCTTCGTGCCCATCGCCGCGTAGAACACCTGGCCGTCGTCGGTCGAAAAGGCGGCCGCCCACTGCGGATCGAGGATCCAGATCGTGCCGTCGGTCCCCCACTCCGGCAGCAA
>Ga0207664_10001502_pt1 | contig 15272 bp, 15 predicted proteins | sample LARL83metaG_FD_184349 | JGI IMG/M metagenome (GOLD analysis project Ga0207664, IMG submission 184349) | Corn, switchgrass and miscanthus rhizosphere microbial communities from Kellogg Biological Station, Michigan, USA - LAR L8-3 metaG... | ecosystem: Host-associated > Plants > Roots >... | reverse complement strand
GTGCCGGATGCCCGGGGCCGGGGCCGGGACCGGGACCGGGGCCGGGACCGGGACCTGGCTGTGCCGCGGCGATTGCGCGCCCGGGCTGGCCGGGCCCGCAGCCGCGGCCATGCTGTGCGCCTCGGCCCAGTCCAGGGCGCCCGCGTCCGGTTCGGCCGGGATGCCTGGACGCCCGTAGCGGTCCACTTCGGCCGCCAGCTCGGCCGCGCTTGCGGCCGCCGGGTCCTGGTTCTGGCGGAAGCCCTGGTTGTACTGCCCGCACCAGGTGCACGGCCACGGCGTGTGAAATCCCTGCAGGCCGTCGACATAGCTGACCCGGGAGCACGCCGCACAGCGGCGCAGGAAGAAACTGCTCCCGCAGTTGCGGCACTGCCAGTGGCTCTGCGCGGGATCCGACTCGCCGGATGTCCCGCACGCCGGGCACGGCACCCGCGTAAATTCGTCGCCCATGTCCGAATGCTGGCACGCGCGTGGTGACGGCAGGCTCGAGCGGAAGAGCCCGTAAGCGCGCCGTAACGTTGGGTCACGGGTATCAATATTTCTTAACACACGCTTATCAATATTTCTTAATGAAGGCTCGCCTCGCGCCGCGGAGCGGCGGATTCGGCAAGGAGCGCCGCCGGCGTGGTCAGCCGCCGACGTGGGTGGCCTCCTTGAGTATCGTGACCAGCGTCGCCACCGCCTCGGCGGCGTCCGGGCCGTCGGCGGAGACGGTGACCTGCTGGCCGCTTGTCGCGCCGAGGCCCATCACCCCGAGAACGCTCTTGGCGTCGGTCGTCTTCACCCCGGTCGTCACCGACACCGTGGCGGCGAACCGGCCGGCCGCGACCGCCAGGGCCCCGGCCGGGCGGGCGTGCAGGTCGCCTTCCAGCGTGATCGACTCAGAGCTTGCGGGCATGCCACGCCTCCTCCGCGGCCTTGGCGACCGCCCTCAGGTCCGCTCCCGCGGCGGCGGTCACCGTCGCCGCCACCGCGCCTTCCACGAACGGCGCGTCCGCCAGCACGACGTGCGGGCCGCGCAGGCCCTCGAGCATGGCCAGCACCGTCAGCACCGCGCTGCCCAGGTCGGGCAGTACGAGCACGCCCGCGCCCGACTCGGCGGCGGCGAGCGCCCGTTCGACCTTCTCCGCGCTCGTGCCGAGCCCGCCGTCCTCGGTACCGCCCGCGGGGATTACCCGGACGGTACCGCCGCCGACCTGGCCGGCCAGGTCGGCCGCGCCCTCGGCGAGCCGGGCGCTATGCGACACGAGCACGATTCCTACCTGTGGCCCTACCTGTGACATGACCTATCCTGAATGATGTTCGGCAGTGTCGAATCTGACCGGGCCGACGGCGAGCCGGCTGACCGCGAGCCAACTGAACGCGAGCCAACTGAACGCGAGGGAGTGCGATGATCCAGTCGGTGCAGCGCGCGGCGCAGATCCTCGGCGTGCTCGGCTCCGGCACCCCGCGCCTCGGCGTCACCGAGATCGCCGAGCGCCTCGGCCTCGCCAAGCCGACGGTGCACGGGCTGCTGCGCACCCTGGAGGCCAACGAGCTTGTCGCCCAGGACCCGGAGACCGGCAAGTACAGCCTCGGCCCCGGTGTGCTCCAGCTCGGCAACGCCTACCTTGACGGCTCCGACCTGCGGGTCAGGTCGCTGCGCTGGGCCGAGTCGCTGGCCCGGCAGGCGGCGGAGGCGGTCTGGGTGGCGACGCTGTCCGGCAGCCGGGTGATCGTGCTGCACCACGTGTTCCGCCCGGACGACACCGTGCAGATCCTCGAGGTCGGTGCCGCGATCCCCTGGCACGCTTGCGCGCTCGGCCACGCGATCGTGGCGAGCCTGCCTGCCTCGCAGCGCGCCGCCGCCCTCGCGGCCGACCTGGCGCCGCTGACCGGCCGCACCAAGACCACCAGGCAGGCGCTCACCCGGGTGCTCACCCAGGTGCGCGCCGCGGGCTACGCGGTGGAGGACGAGGAGGCCACCGTCGGTGACGCGGGCATCGCCGCCCCGATCCTCGGCCGGGACGACGTGGTGGCGGGCGCGATCGGCGTGGTCGGCGCGGCCGGCCGGCTGCTCGCCGCCGGCACCCGCGACGACCTGGCGCGGGCCGTGGTCACCACGGCCCGGGCCATCTCCCGCGACCTCGGGGCCGGCCGCGGCGGCGTCGCCCTGTCGGCCCTGTGATCGTGAACTGACCGGCGCGAAGTCGCCGCCCGTGGCGGTGCCAGGTGCGGAGTCAGCCAGGCCCGGTGTGAAGTCAGCCAGCATGAGGGCTCGCCGCCCTTCCTGACCGGGCGTCCGCGGCCCCGGGCGCGGTGCCCGCGCTCCCGGTCGCCGTACCCGCGATCCCGGGCGTTGTATCCCCGGGCACGGACGCGGTGGTCTGGCTGATCCAGCGAGCCACCGCCGGGACCTTGGCCGCGCCGACGCTCACCGTGCGCACGCCGAGTGCGAGCAGCGACGGAAGCACCGCGGGATCGGCGGCCGCGTCGCCGCAGACCGACAGGCCGATACCCGTTTCGCGGGCCGCCCTGACGACGCCGGCGATGGCCGTCAGCACCGCCGGATGCGCCGCGTCCGACGGACGGAGCGCGCAGCGGTCGCGGCCGAGCACGTCCGCCGTCAGGTCGTTCGTGCCGACCGAGAAGAAGTCCACACCGCCGGCGAAGGCGGGCGCGGCCTGCGCGGTGACGGCAAGTTCAACCATCATGCCGAGGGGCGGCGGGTCCACGCCGGCCGACTTGGCGGCCCTGGCCAGCTCGCCCCGGACGAGATCGACCGCCTGCGGGGAGCGGACCATGGGAATCATGACGGACAAGTCGGTGCCCGCGCCCGCCGCCAGGATCGCGGCGAGCTGGGCGGCGAGCGCGCCCGGGGCGTGCAGGAAGGCGGTGAGGCCCTCCGCGCCGGGGAACGGCGGCACCTTGTCGCCGGCGAAGTCGAGCAGCCGCACGACCGCGCGCCGGCCGGCCAGGAGGCGGAAGACGGGTGCCAGCGCCGCCAGGTGGTCGTCACGGGACGGCCAGCCGGAGGCGTGCGTGAACGGGATCTCGGTGCGCAGCAGGCCCACCCCCGCCGCGCCGTTGGCCAGTCCGAGGCGCGTCTCCGCCGCCGAGGCGACGTTGCACAAGATCGTGACGAGTTCCCCGTCGGCGGTCCGCGCCCGACCCGGGACGGCCGCCCGGGCCGCGGTACCCGGTTCCCCGCCGGCGCCGCGCGCCGCCGGGTTTCCGCTCAATGCCCCGGGCCCCGCCTCTGCGGCGGCCATGGCGGCCCGCGTCAGGTCGTCGGCCGAGGGATCGGTCAGGAGCTCTCCGGCGCCGCCGTCCAGCACCGCGGCGCGCCCGCCCGGCCCGGCAAGGACCGCCGGGTCGGCGCCGGCCAGCATCGGCAGGCCGAGGCCGCGGGCGATGATCGCCGCGTGCGAGCTGGCCCCGCCGCCGACGGAGACCGCGCCGACCAGTGTCGCTCCGGCCAGGTTCGCGCCGTCGGCGAGCCGGATCAGGTCGGCCGGGTCGACCTCCTGGCGGACCAGGATGAAGGGGCCGTCAGGAGGCGGCGGAGCCGCCGTGCCCGCGAGCCGCGCGGCGACCGCGACCGCGACCTGGCGGACATCCCCGGCGCGCTGCGCGAGGTCGGGGTCGGGCAGCGACTCGAGTACCGACGCCTGGGCTTCCGCGGCCGTGCTGATCGCGGCGCTTGCCGTCGCCAGCGGAATCCGCGCTCCGTCATCGGGATCGGGCCGCCGCCGCGCCTGGCCCGCTGCCAGCCGCCCCGTCTCCGGCCGCCCCGTCTGCGGTTCCGCCTGAGGGCCGGCCAGGGCCGCGAGCGCCGGGCCGGACAACGCCGGGTCGGCGGCGATCAGCGCGCCGATCGCGACGATGTCCGCCTCGTGGGCGCGCCCGGCGGCGCGCAGCCGGCCGGCGAGCGCGTCTCGCTCGGCGGCGACCGCCGCGAACGCGGCGCGCACGTCGGTGACGGTGACGGTGCCAGTGTCGGTGGCGGGCGCTGCCCCGGTTCCGGCCGGCCGGTCGGGCAGGTACAGCTCTCCGATCGCTATCCCGTCGGAGACCGGCGTTCCGCGGTAAGCGGTCATGGCGCCGGCGGCCGGGCGGCCGCGTCCCTGAAGGCGGTGAGGATCAGCACGGTAGAGGCCGCGCCCGGGTCCTCGTGCCCGACGCTGCGCGGGCCGAGGTAGGAGGCCCGGCCCTTGCGCGCCTGCATCGACACGGTGGCCGCCGCGCCCTCCGCGGCCGCCGCGGCGGCCGCGGCCAGGGCGTCTGCTTGCGCTGCCCCTTCCGCGACCGCCTTGGCGAACGCCCGGGTTGCCGGGGCGAGCGCGTCGACCATCGTCTTGTCTCCCTCGCGAGCCGCGCCGAGCTGCTGCACGCCGGCCAGGGCCGCCTCGAGGGCCTGGCCGAGCGCGGCCAGGTCTACCTCGTCGGCGGTGCCCAGGGCCTGCCCCGCCCGGCGGAACGCCATCCCGTACAAGGGGCCGGAGGCGCCGCCCACCTTGGAGATCAGCGTCGAGCCGGTCAAGACGAGCACCGCCCCCGGGGTCTCCGGCGGCTTGGCGTCGAGCGCCGTGAGGACGGCGGTGAAGCCGCGGGTCAGGTTGATCCCGTGGTCGGCGTCGCCGATCGCGGCGTCAAGCTGGGTGAGGTGGTCACGGTTGGCCTCGATCACCTCGGCGGCCGAGGTGATCCACGCGCGGAAGACATTGGTATCCATAGGGCCTAGCGTCCCCACCTCAGGGCGGGCGTGTCCACCGGCGCGTCCCACAGCCGGGTCAGCTCCGGCGTCAGGGCGCAGACGGTGACGGAGAACCCCTGCATCTCCAGGCTGGTGATGTAGTTGCCGACCAGGTTGCGCGTGATCCGGCCGCCGCGCGCGGCGAGGTGCTGCGCCACCGCCTGGTAGGCGATGTACAGCTCGATCAGCGGCGTGCCGCCCATGCCGTTCACCATGACCAGCAGGTCGCCGTCGAGGGCGAGGTCGGCGGCGATCGCGTCCACGGCCACCGCGGCGAGCTCGCTGGCCGGCGCCAGCGGGCCGCGCGTGCGGCCTGGCTCGCCGTGGATGCCGATGCCGAGCTCGATCTCCGACTCGCCGAGCTCGAAAGTCGGCTTGCCGGCCGCCGGGACGGTGCACGAGGTCAGCGCGATGCCGAAGGACCGTGACCGCTCGTTGACTTCCCGGGCCACGGCCGCGACGGCGGCGAGGCCGGCGCCTTCCTCGGCGAGGGCGCCGGCGATCTTCTCCACGAACACGGTGGCGCCCACTCCGCGCCGCCCGGCCGTGTAGAGGGAGTCCTGCACCGCGACGTCGTCGTCGATGATCACGCTGGCGACCTCGATGCCCTCGTCGCCGGCCAGTTCGGCGGCCATCTGGAAGTTCAGCACGTCGCCGGTGTAGTTCTTCACGATGTGCAGCACGCCCGCGCCGCCGCTGACCGCCTTGGTGGCCTCGAGCATCTGGTCGGGCACCGGGGAGGTGAACACCTCACCGGGGCACGCGGCGTCGAGCATGCCATAGCCGACGAACCCGCCATGCAGCGGCTCGTGGCCGGAGCCGCCGCCGGAGACGAGGCCGACCTTGCCGGCCTTCGGGCCCCCGGACCGGGTGATGACCTTGTTCTCGATGTCCACGCTGAGCGAGGGATGCGCCGCGGCCACGCCCGCCAGGGCGTCTGCGACAACGCTGTCGACCGAGTTGATGAGCTTCTTCATGACGTCGCTCCACTGACTCGCTGTTCGGGGATGGCCTGCTCGTCGCCGGCCACGTCGGGCGCCAGGCTGGCGAGCGCGGCATCCGCGCGAACCCGCGCGATGCCCACGTAGGCCGCGCCGCCGAGGAGACCGCCGGCGATCTCCCCGATCAGGTACGCAGGTACTTGTCCCCACGAGACCGTGCCGCCGAACGCGCCCTGCATGAACACGGCGCCCAGGTACCTGGCCGGGTTGATGGCCGCGCCGGTGGCCGGCCCGAGGATGATGATGATCGCGAAGACGATCGAGCCGATCGCCATCGGCGCCCAGCCGGGCACCGCGCGGTGGTCGATGACCCCGAAGATCACGAACACCAGCATGAACGTGCCGATCGCCTCGATCAGCGACGCCCGGCCGAATCCCATCGTGGCGGAGTTGTACGCGGTCACGCCGCCGCCCGCGGCGACCGCGGCGGTCTTGCCGAGGGTGAGGAAGATGGCCGCCGCGCCGACCACCGCCCCGACGACCTGCGCCGCGATGTAGCCGGGCACCTCCCGCCAGGAGAACTTGCCAGTGGCGGCCAGCGCGAGGGTGACCGCCGGGTTGATGTGCGCGCCGGAGATGTGCCCGATCGCGTACACCGCACCGACGATGACCAGCATGAACGCGAACGAGATGATGCCGAGCTGCGCCATGGAGAAAGGCACCTTGGTGCCGGCCGAGATCACGCCGGTGGCCGCCGCGGACCCGGCGCCGACGTAGACGAGGAACGCGGTGCCGATAGCCTCGGCGATGAGTTTCTGCGGAGTGGATGGTGGTGCTGCCATACGGCTCGCCTCCCTAGGCGGAGCAGGGCTTCCTGAAACGCGTTCGACATTGCCGAACAACGTTTCACGAAACGTACGCCTCGGCCGGGATGCCGTCAAGAGGCGAAATGCGCCAGTGCCGGCTACGGCCGCGCGCTCCGCGCTTCTTGCTGTTATCCGACGGCGCGAGGATAGTGGACGTTTGGGCACATCCCGGTGTGCCTAACCGTCCACCGTCTTCGGCGGAACCCGGCCGGCCGCGCGCGGCCGCCATTGTCCGGGGGCGCAAGGAACAAGGCTCGTTTCCTGTGGCGGGACTGAAATAACCGCCGCGGCTTTCTGATTGATCGCTGCTGCACAGCTACTTGATGCTGCACAGGCCCCGGAGACGGCCTCCGGGCGACAGAGTGGAGGGGTCAATGACCACGATCGCGATCTTCGGCGGGACCGGGTACGCGGGGTCTGCCATCAGCGACGAGGCGCGAGGGCGCGGGCACCGGGTCATCTCGGTCACCAGGAAGCGGCCGGACGACCCGGCGGGCGAACCGGACGTCGAGTTCCGGGAGGGGTCGGTGCACGACGCCGCACTCGTCGACCAGGTGGCGGCCGAGGCGGACGTCATCGTGGTCTCCATCCGCTTCGCCCCGGGCGGCAGCGGCGACGGCGACGTCAAGCTGCTCGAGGCGTTCCCCGCGCTGACCCGCGCGGCGGCGGCGCACGGCACGCGGCTTGGCGTGGTGGGCGGCGCGGCGTCGCTGCTCGTCGCCGAGGGCGGCCCGCGGCTGATCGACACGCCCGAGTTCCCCGACATGTTCAAGGGCGAGGCGGGCAGCGCGGCCGAGGTGCTCGAGGCGCTGCGGGCCGACACGACCGGGGCGGACTGGTTCTTCGTTTCCCCGGCCGCCGCGTTCGGTTCCTACAACCCGGGCCAGCCGACCGGCAAGTACCGGGTGGGCGGCGACATCCTGCTGACCGACGAGTCCGGCAAGTCGGAGATCTCCGGCGCGGACTTCGCCCTGGCGTTCGTGGACGAGATCGAAAGCCCTCGCCACCACCGCACCCGCTTCACCGTCGCGTACTAAAGAAGCCGCGATGCGGGGACGGCACGGACTGGGCGCCGTCCCCGCATCGGCGCTTGAGCGGAGAGCCGTGCGGCATTTGCGAGATTGCCCCGGATGCGGGACGGGCCGGGCGCAATGTGCACACCGCGCCCGGCCTATCCCGGCCCTCCCCCTCAAGGGCCGTCTTGGTCTCAACTCTCCGGAGGCCCCCTCTGCCGCCATCAAGTTGAGACACTGAGTCTAATGTCTCATGCACAGTGCAGTTGCACGGTACTTTTAGATGAAGATGCGGTCTCAATAATGCCGCGAGGGTTGCAACTGTTGACGGCTGTCCTGCATGTTCTGGTGCTCATAATGAAGTTCTAGGTAGTAGGTTGTACTTGTCTGCTTATCGAACTGGCTGTCGTTGGGGGTGGGGGGTGGGCGGGCTCCGGGAGATCGCGGCCCCGTTCGTAGTGGCCGCGCCGTCGGCCGCGCGGGTGCGGACCCGGCTGCGGGTGCCGACGGCTGATGCGGCGGTGCTGCGCGCAGTAGGGCGGCACCTGGGGTCGCTGGCGTCGGCTGACCTGGCGGCCCGGTGCCGGGAGGGCCTGCTGGACGCTGAGGTGAGGCGAGGCCATGACGGCCCGGCCTGAGCGGGTAGCGGCAGAAGAGGTCAGGCAGCGGATGCTTGACGCCGGGCGGGAGCTGGCCCTGGAGGCCGGCGCGGCGCTCACCATCGAGCACCTGCGGCTCGAGGAGGTCATCCAGCGGGCCCGGGTGCCGCGCAGCTCGGTGTACCGGCTGTGGCCCTACCGCGAGGAGTACACCGAGGACCTGCTCTGTTACCTGGCCGGCCCGGGGAGCTCGTTCGCCGAACGGACGCTCTTCGACCCCGAGACAGGCACCGTCATCATGCGGGTCCTGCAGGAGAACATGCACCTGATCGCCACGCCGGACGGGCGGCGGGCGCTGATGTGCGAGATCGTACGGCTGTCGGTCGCCAGGAACTACGAGGCACTGACCGAGTCGCTGCCGTGGCGCCTGCAGATGGCGCTGAGCTCCACCCTCGGCTCCACGAGCAGCGGCGGGGCGCGCAGGCGGATCGCGGCCGCCCTCGAGGACTCGCAGCGGCGGTCACGGGAGTCGCTGGTCGCCGTCCTCAGGCAGATCACGCAGGTGCTCGGCCTCCGGCTGCGCGATCCTGCCTACACCCTGGACCACGTGCAGCTGGCCGGCGGCTTGCTTGTCCAGTCGCTCGCGCTGCGCAACGTCCAGGTCCAGGCGGCCCTGGGTCACCCGGAGGGCAGCCAAGGCGAGGCCGCCGTAGGCGAGGCCGCCGAAGCCGGCACCGCCATAAACGGGGCCAGCCTGGGCGGCACCGGCCTGATCACGGCTTCCGATACCGGCATGGTGAACGGCCTGCTGAACGCCCCGGTCCCCGGGCCCGGCCTGGACGGCAAGCCGGCGGAGTGGACCCTCGCCGCGTTCGCCTACCTCGGGGTGCTCGACTCGTTCCTCGAGCTCGACCCGGACTTCGCGCCGCCCGGGTCAGGGCCAAGTCAGCCGGGGGGCCGTGAGCCCTAGGCGGGCCCCTTGGCCAGGGCGAGCACGCGGTCGCTGAGCACCGCCACGCCGGGCGTCGGTTCCGCCCGGTAGTAGCCAGGCTTGCGCTTCTTGAGCAGCCCGCCCCCGTTCTGGCTCCAGCTGAAGCTCCTGTTGCCGAGGACCCGGCGGAAGACCGCGTCGACGTTGCCGGGGAAGGCCGCCGCCATCCGGCGCAGCGGCAGCGGCGGGATGCTCTCCTCGCGCAGGTAGGCGCGCAGCACGTTGGCGTACCGCGGGTCGGCGGCGAGCGCCGGGTCGGCGAACAGCTCGCGCAGCATGCCGTACTCGGGCACCACCACGAACCCGTCGACCTCGTCGTAGATGATGCCCACCGTGTCGAACTCGAAGAAGCCCTCGGGCATGACGAACGAGGTCTCGCCGGCGTCGCTGACCGCCCGGTGCCTGCCCCGCGCGGCGAGCGCGGAGTCGCGGCGCATCTTGTAGTAGGCGTTCAGCCGGCCCTCGGCCTCCAGGGTCGGCAGCACGAGCTCGTCGGCGCCGAAGAACGCCACGAACTCCTCCCGGTCGCGCCGCATGTACGCCCAGCCCTGCGTCGCCTTCTCCTGGTTGCGGAAGACGAGGTCGGGCTCGCGGGTGGCCAGGTCGATGGCGAGGCGGGCGACCTGGCGGGCGTCGCCCTTCGGGTAGCCGATCTCGTCGCCCGCGGCGAGCCAGGCCGAGTCGTCGTCGGCGAGCGGCAGCAAGGTGGCCGCGAAGAAGCCGCCCGGCTCGGCCGCGCCTGAGGAGAGACCGTAGACCAGGTAGTCGAGGTCGTCGACCAGGCTGAGCGCCCAAACCGCGGCGAGGGGGGCGGCCCCCGGCGCGCCGCCCGTGGTTGAAGTCCCCGTGGTCGAAGGCCCGGTGCGGACCTCGAACACGCCGCGCACGTTGTTGTCCGCCCAGTCGAGCACCAGGTCGCGGTCGGCGCGGCTGAGCCCCCGTTGCGTGCCGATGAACCGCTCGACGGCGGCGAGCCCGCCGGCCGCGCCGAGCCCTTGCCGCAACCGGACGGCGCGCTCGATCAGCTCTGGACCCACGGGTAGTGATGCTAAAGGAAATGCCGCCCGCTTGCGCCCTACCGGACGCACAAGAACGTTCATGTCTGGTCAAACCTGCCGAATTCACCCGCGCCAAGGCGCGCAAATTCACCCGCGGGGGATGAGGCACCCGGCCCCCGGCGGAGGAAATTCTGACGCCATATCGTCCAGGAGAGGCGGAAGACTATGGAATCCGAACGTCCCGCTGAGGCATCGCTGACGGACTCGGCGCCGTGGCGGCTGCACAGCTGGAAGGCATCCTTCCTGATGGGCCTGGCGACCCTGATCCTCGGCGTCATCGTGGCCTTCCGGCCGTCGGGGTCGCTCGTCGTGATCAGCGTGCTGATCGGCATCCTGATGATCTTCTCCGGGGTGTTCCACATCGTCGCGGCGATCGACGCGCCGGAGCATCACCGTGCGTGGCCTGCCATCGCTGGCGTGCTGTTCATCGTGGGCGGCATCGTCTTGATGCGGCACCTGCAGTACAGCCTGGCGCTGATCGGCCTGTTCGTCGGCTTCAGCTGGGTCATCCAGGGCGTCTCGTCGCTGGTCGGCGGCATCAGCGGCCGGGGCGGGCGGGGCGGCTGGTCGGTCTTCTTCGGCATCGTCAGCCTGATCGCCGGAATCGTCGTCATCTCGGTGCCGGTCGCCACCATCGTGTTCCTGACCACGTTCCTCGGCATCTGGTTCGCGGTCATCGGCGTCTTCGAGATGATCGACGCCTTCATGTCCAGGCACACCTGGGACCGGACGGCGAGCGGGCCGGTCAGCGTCCCCGGGCAGCGCGCCGAGGCCGAGGTGCCGGACTCGCAGACGGCGGGCGGCGGCTCCTCCGGCGCGGGCCGCAACCTGCCGGGCTGACGGCGGCATCACCGCGAGGCTCAGTCGGCGGCTAGCTCGCCGAGCGCGGCGGACTGGCGCCCGGTCCAGCCGGGCGGCGGGATGATGCTCGCCCAGGCGGTCGCGCCCTGGTACATGCCGTAGGTGTGGCCGTGCCCGGGTGGCACCGCCGTCGCCAGCGCCAGGTCGGCGGCGACCTGCCAGAACGTGACGAGCGGGTACCAGTGCATGGCCGGGGAGACGCCGGGCGGTGTCGGCCCGCGCAGCCAGTCGGGCTGGTGGAACGCCAGGTCCCAGGACCACCAGATGATCGGGTCCGAGGTGTTCTGCAGGTACACCGCCCGCGGCTCGCTCCAGGCCGGGCTGCGCTGCGTGAGCTCGGACGGCGCGGTGACGAAGCGCACCGTTGCGCCCCCCTGGTACACCGGCCGCCACTCGGGTGACCCGGGGTCGCGCTCGGCGGTGAACCGGCTCCACAGGACGTTGCTGTTCGTCGGGCCGACCCACAGCACGCCCGAGCTGCGCTCCCTGATGTCGTCGGTCCCGCTGAACGCGTTCTCGCCGCCGAACGACCCGAGGCTCTCGCCGAAGACCACGAGCCTGGGACGGTGCGCGGCGGGCAGCCGCAGCCACCGCGCGTAAACCGCGTCGAACAGGTCGCGCCCGGCCTCCTGGGCGGGTTCCTTGTCCGCGATGAAGGAGACCCAGCTGGGCAGGAAAGAGTACTGGATGGCCGCGACCGCCGTGTCGCCGCCGTACATGTACTCAAGCGGGTCGATGATCGCCGGGTTAACCCAGCCGGTGCCCGTGGTGGTGGCGACAGCGACCACCTTCCGGTCGAAGGCGCCGGTCCGGTCCAGTTCCCTGACCACGAGCGCGGCCTCCGCCTCGACCGAGGGTGCCGACTGCAGGCCCGCGTAGACCCGGATCGGCTCCATGGCCCGCGTGCCGGTGAACCGGCCGATCTGGGCGACGCTGGGGCCGGCGGCGACGAACGTCCGGCCCTGCCGGCCGAGCGTCGGCCAGGGCACAAGCGAGTCGGGGCTGCCCGAGCGCAGCGGCGAGGCGGGCTGGGTGATCCCGGCCGCGGTGCCGCCGTCCACCCCGCCGAAGACGGAGTTCGCCGCGGCGAGCGCGCCGCGCGACAGCGCCCCGGTGATCACCAGGCCGAGCAGTACGCACACCGCGAGCACCACGGCGGCGGCCACCGCGCGGTGCGGGATGAGCCGGCCGATCAGCCGGGCAATCACCCGGACGACCCACCGGATCCCGCGGGTGATCGTGATCAGCGCCCAGGTCAGCAGCGCGGTGATGAGCACGACGAGGATGTAGTCGGCCTCCGGCGGCTGACTGGCGCCGGTCAGCTCCCGCGTGTCGTGCTGCCACTGCGCGCCGAGCGTGCCGAACAGCGGGATGAGCACCGCCGCGGCCACGGCCAGCGCCAGGCGGCCCGCCCGGCGAAGACCGGGGCCGGGGCGCCACGGGATCAGCGACCGCAGCAGCCAGCCGGCGAGCAGCCCGGCGGCGTAGCCGATGGCCACCGTCACCGCGGACATCAGCGCCTGCAGGTACCAGGCGCGCGGCAGCAGCGACGGCGTCAGCGACAGGCAGTAGAACACCAGCGCGCCGGTCAGGCCGGCGCGGCTGAACCCGGCGAGGTAGTCCCGGGTCGCGGCCAGCCACCGCCGACCGCGCGGCCGGGCCGGGCGCTCGCCGGGCGGGGGCTCGGCGGGCGCGGGCGCCTGCCCCGGCGGGCCGGCGGTCACTGGGTTTGCCGCCGCCTGCCCGGCGCGCTCTCCCCGGTGCGCTGTCCCGGCACGGAGGGACCGTCGCCTCCCGCGTGCCCCGGGCCGCCCGTGCGCTGCGACCCGTGCCGCAACAGAAGGGCGCCGAGCATCTCGAGCAGGCCCATCACGACGAACCAGGCGCCTACCAGGCTGGTCAGCGTCGCGACCGAGACGGCGGGCGCGACCATGACGACGATCCCGGCGACCAGGCTCACCACGCCGAAGAACGCCGTCCACCCGGCGTGGGCGCGCGGCCCCATCATCAGGGCCATCGCGAGCAGCGCGAACCCTTGCACCACCCAGGTGACCCCGATGATCAGCCCGATGACGGCCAGGCTGAACTGCAGGTGCCTGATCATCACCAGCCCGGCGATGATGAAGGCCGCGGCGGCGATGCCGCGCCAGAGCCGCTCGCGCTCAGCGCTGGTGAACACGCGGGCGAGCTGGTACGCACCGGACATGATCAGCAGCAGGCCGAACAGCACCATGATCAGGCTCAGCGACTGGGTGGGCCGGAACGCGACGACCAGGCCGAGTACCGTCGTGACGAGCCCCACGAGGAACGTGGCCGGCCCCACTGACCACCAGGGCCGCGCCCGGTGGCGGCCCGTGCTTTCCGGGCGCTGCGTAGCCATGCCCGCGGTCTCCTCCCCGTGTGCGCCAGTACAGGCAGCAGCCTCCGCCCGCGCGGCCGGGCCGCGCATCACCCGCGGCGGATGAACCCCCGCGACCGCCCGCCGCGCGGCGGCCCGTCACCTGGCGGCCCACGCCCACACGGCGGCCGAGGCGAGCACGCTCAGCCCGTTCACCGCCCAGTGCAGCCCGGCGGGCGCGAGCAGCGAGCCGCTGCGCCGGCGCAGCTCGCAGAACACCAGGCCGGCCGCGGCGGTGAACAGCACCGTGCCGAGCACGGCGACATCCTGGCCCGACCTGCCCGTGCCCACGGCCCCGCCGATCGCCTGGTTGCTCGCGGCGAGCCCGAGCGACGGCAGCACGTGCCACACGCCGAACAGCACCGATGACACGGCAGTCGCCGTGACGGTGCCGCGCAGCCGCCGGAAAAGGCCCCACAGCACGCCGCGGAAGGCGACCTCCTCAAGCAGCACCGTACCGACCGGGATCGCCGCGATCGCGGTGAGCAGCGCTTCCGGCCAGCCGAGGTGGTAGCGGCTGTCACGGAACGCCGCGCGGGTGGCCGGCAGCGCCGCGCCGACGGCGAGGACAACGGCCACGACGCCGATCTCCGCGCCCGCCCAGCGCAGGCCGCGACGCCACGTCCCGGGTCCGAGCCCGAGTTCCGCCCAGCTCAGCCCGGCCAGCCGGGCCAGCCACAGCAGCAGCGCCGCGCAGCACGGGCCGACCGCGAGCGCCGCGTACGGCACCCGCACGTCGACGACGTTGACCGCGACAAGGACGACGATGGTGGCGACGACGGCCAGGCGCGGCGTGAACCGGAGCTTCCCGCGCTCGCCTCCGCGAGCTTTGGCTCGCGCTCGCGGCATCGCCCGCGCGCCGGGCGTTAGCGCGCCGCGGCCCGCTTGCTGTCCCGCTTCGCCTGCCGGCGCGCCCCGCTCGCCATGGTGCCCGCGCGTTCCTTCTCGCTCGCCGGGTTGCGCAGCGCGCGCTCCCCGGTGAGCTCCGGTGTCACCTCGGGTCCCTTGCGCCGCTGGGCCGGCACCCGCTGCCCGGCGCCCGGCCAGTCATCCTGCTTAGCGGCCTTCGCCGCGGCGAGCCGCTGCGTGCGCAACTGCGCCGCCGACTTGTTGGCGAGGATCGAGACCCGGTGGCTCACCGAGGACAGCGACCGCTCGAACGCCTCCGCCTTCGCGAGCGCGCGGGCGTTCTGCGGCCGGGCCGTGCCCCGGCCGCCGTGCTCGGCCACCGCCACGCTCGCCGACCGGCGGTACTGGCTGACGTACTTGTCGCGGGCCCGCCTGATCCGCGTCTCAAGCTCGATCGCCTCGTCCTCATCGAGCATGTTGAGCGCGTCCCTGTCGGTCTCGTCGACCATCAGCAGCTCCGCCTCGGTGAGTACCGCGCGCAGGGACTCGTCCATGTGCTTCCCCCGTCAGTTTGCCCTTACCTGGCCATTGGTACCGGCTGCGGGCCGGGCCCGGATCACCCTGGGCGGATGAGGTGACGCCGGCCAGCGGCGCAAATCCCGTTGGCACCGGCGCGGCCGCGGTGCATAATGGCTGCGTCTTATCCCCGCCGGACGGAACACGTCTTGAAGCTCTGAGGTCGACCCCTCGTGCCGCGCCGCGGTGGCGCGTGCCCCGTGTCGTCTCCTCGGAGCTGCCTTATGTCCGTCGTCTTGAGCGATCTGTCTTTTTCCTTCCCGAACGGGCGCGTGGTGCTCACCCACCTCAGCGCCTCCTTCAACGCGGGCCGGACCGGCCTCATCGGCCAGAACGGGTCAGGGAAGTCCACCCTGCTGCGGCTCATCGCCGGGGCGCTGCGTCC
>Ga0207664_10001499_pt1 | contig 15315 bp, 11 predicted proteins | sample LARL83metaG_FD_184349 | JGI IMG/M metagenome (GOLD analysis project Ga0207664, IMG submission 184349) | Corn, switchgrass and miscanthus rhizosphere microbial communities from Kellogg Biological Station, Michigan, USA - LAR L8-3 metaG... | ecosystem: Host-associated > Plants > Roots >... | reverse complement strand
CGGGCAGCGGCGTGCGGCTGTGGGTGAACGCCCGCCTGCCCTACGGCGGCCTCGCCAAAAACACGCTCGTGATCAGCTACAACGCCGCGGGCAAGGTCATCGCCCAGCAGACGGTCGCCGCCCTGCTAGGTGGCTAGCCTGCATTGGTGCAACCTGCTTCATTGCAGCTTGCATGTCTGCAGGTAATATGGCGGCGGAGGTGATAGATGGAGGGCTTCGTCGGGCGGGAAGCCGAGTTGGACGCCTTGCGGGATTGGTGGAAGCACGCACCTGACCGGCCAGCGTTGGTCTGGGGACGGCGACGGGTCGGGAAGACCGCGCTGATCGAACGGTTCGCCTCGGACTTGCCACGCGTCGTCTTCCACACCGGAGTGGGCGACCCGATGCCCGGCGAACTCGCGAGCCTGTCCGCCGCGGTACGCAGTGCCGGAACGGAGGGGCTTCGGGACCTAGCGGCGAACCCCTATCACGACTGGCGCGATGCGCTGGACCATCTCGCCGAACAGGCCGCCGATGAGCCGCTTCTGCTGGTGCTCGACGAGTTTCCCGAGTTGCTGCACGAGTCTCCTTCGCTGCCTGGCGTGCTCCGGGCATTCCTCGACCGATCCCGCGGACGTACCTTGCTCCGGATCCTTGTCTGTGGTTCCGCGGTCCGGACAATGTGGTCGGTGCAGGAGACCCGGGCGCCGCTGTATGGCCGGTTCAACCTGACATTGCCCGTGTTCCCGTTCCGGCCGCACGAAGCGGCCGCGATGCTGCCTGATCTGGCACCCGAGGATCGGGCTCTGGTCTACGGCCTCGTCGGCGGCATGCCGCTGTACCTCGCGTGGTGGCGCCAGAACGCGCCGATCGAGGAGAACCTCTTCCGGCTGATCGGAGCCCCTGGTGCTCCGTTGCTGACCGAAGGGCGCCTGATCATGGAATCGGAAACCGGTTCCGCCACTGGCGGTGCCATTCTGCACGCCATCGCGTCCGGTGCCACCCGGTACAACGAGATCCAGGATCTCGTGGGTACCGACCCGGCCCGCCCGCTGGACCGGCTGGTTGAGGCGAGGCTAGTGGAACGCCTCGCCCCAGTCGACGAAGATCAGGCGAAGTCGCGCCGGAAAATCTACCGGATCGCGGACAACTTCCTCGCGTTCTACCTGGGTCCCGTGCGCAAGCACCGCACCGAGATCGAGCGCGGCTACGGACAGCGCGTCATGTCCGCGCTGCGGAACGAGCTCGATGATCATCTGGGCGCACCCTACGAAGAGGCGTTCCGCGAGTACCTATGGCGACATGCGGCCTCCGGCATCCTCGGGGACCACATCGTCGCCATTGGCCCCTGGTGGCGATCGGGTGGGCAGGACCAGATCGACGCGGTAGCGCTGGCACAGCCGGACCTGACCCGAGTGCCAGTCGCCGTCGGCGAATCGAAGTGGAGCAGGTCGGTCGCCGGGCCGAGGATCAAGGCAAAACTGGCCGCCAAGGCCGTGGCGCTCACCGACGCCGTAGACCGGCTACGTTACGTCATCTGCGCGCGCTCGACGGTTACCCAGCCGGATCCCGACACAACCATCGTCACCGCCGCCGACATCTTCCCTTGACAGCACCAAAGGCCCCGGCATCGCGGACGTTATCTCACTCGAACTCGAGCGGCCCGCGAACGCGGGCAACGGCCGCTAAGGTTGACCGCATGCCTCCGGATGGGGACGAAGCTCGCAAGCCGGTGTTCGACCCGGCGATGCCGAACATTGCCCGTATCTACGACTTCATGCTGGGCGGGAAAGACAACTTCGCGGCCGACCGGGAACTGGCGGCGGGACTCCTGGCGAATTCCCCTAATAGTGCCTGGATAGCGCGGCAGAACCGGGCGTTCCTCACCCGCGCGGTCCGGTACTGCGCCGAACACGGGATCAGGCAGTTTCTCGATATCGGCAGCGGCCTGCCCACCATGGACAACGTCCATGAGGTGGCGCGCCGGGTCGCCCCGGACGCCCGCGTGGTGTATGTCGATAACGACCCAGTTGCGGTGAGTCACGCCAACGCGCTGCTGGCCAAGAGCCCGGGCGTTGTTGTCGTCGAAGCAGACCTGCGACGTCCCGAAGAAGTGCTGGAACTCGCCCGGTCTACCGACCAGCTTGACTTTTCCCAGCCGCTGGCGATGCTGATCGTGGCCATCATGCATTTCATCGCCGACGATGAAGATCCCGCGCAGATCCTCGGACCGCTCATCGCCGCGATGGCGCCGGGTAGCTATTTTGTCCTGTCCCACGCCACCCATGACGCCCAGCCGGAGGAAGCCGGCCGCGCTACGGCCATCTACCGCCGCGCTTCATCTCCGCTCGTCACCCGCACGCGCGAGGAGATCGCTTCGCTGTTCGCCGGGCTGCCGCTGGTCGATCCGGGGCTGGTGTACACAGTGCAGTGGCGGCCAGACGAGCCACCGCCAGACCCGCCAGAGGCGGCCGGGCTGTACGCGGGTGTCGCGTTCAAGCCTTGAGATCTGCCCATCGGGCATCATCCTGCTGCCGCGGTCATCACCCTGGCAGTTCGTCAAGGCGTAGCCTGCAAAGATGCAACCTGCTCCGTTACAGCTTGCACATTTGCAGGTAATATTGGCGCGGAGGTGATGCGTCATGGGCTTCGTGGGGCGGGAAGCCGAGCTGGACGCATTGCGGGATGGTGGGAGCACGCGCCTGACCGGCCAGCCCTGGTCTGGGGACGGCGACGGGTGGGGAAGACCGCGCTGATCGAACGGTTCGCCTCGGACTTGCCACGCGTCGTCTTCTGCACTGGGGTGGGCGACCCGGCGAACTCGCGAGCATTTCTCGCGCGGTACAGAGCGCCTGGGCGGAAGGCCTTCGGGACCTAACGGCGAACCCGTACCGCGACTGGCGCGATGTGCTGGATCACCTTTCGGAACAGGCCTTGACTGAGCCGATTCTGCTGGTGCTAGACGAGTTCCCCGAATTGCTGCACGAATCCCCTTCCTTGCCCGGTGTGCTCCGGGCATTCCTCGACCGCACCCGCGGACGCACCCGGCTTCGGATCGTTGTCTGTGGTTCCGCGGTACGGACCATGTGGTCGGTGCAGGAGACCCGGGCGCCGCTGTATGGCCGGTTCAACCTGACATTGCCCGTGTTCCCGTTCCGGCCACACGAAGCGGCCGCGATGCTGCCTGAACTAGCGCCCGAGGACCGGGCTCTGGTCTACGGGCTGGTCGGCGGAATGCCGCTGTATCTCGCGTGGTGGCGGCAGGACGCACCGGTGACGGAAAATCTCTTCCGGCTTATCGGGGCCCCCGGCGCGCCGTTGCTGACCGAAGGGCGACTGATTATGGAGTCGGAAACCGGTTCCGCCACGGGCGGCGCCATTCTGCACGCCATCGCATCCGGCGCCACCCGGTACAACGAGATCCAGGACCTTGTGGGCTCGGACCCGGCTCGCTCGCTGGACCGATTGGTCGAGATGAGGTTGTGGAACGCCTCGCCCCGATTGACGAAGATCAGGCGAAGTCGCGCCGGAAACTCTACCGGATAGCGGACAACTTCCTCGCGTTCTATCTCGGGCCGGTGCGTAAGCACCGGACTGAGATCGAGCGCGGCTATGGACAGCGGGTCATGCCCGCCCTGCGGAACGAGCTCGACGATCATCTGGGCGCTCCCTACGAAGAGGCGTTCCGCGAATATCTATGGCGGCAGGCGGGCACCGGCATCCTCGGAGATCACGTTGTCGCTATTGGTCCCTGGTGGCGATCGGGTAGGCAGGACCAGATCGACGCGGTGGTGCTGGCACAGCCGGAGATGACCCCGGTTTCCGGTAGCCGTCGGCGAATCCAAGTGGAGCAGATCGATCACCGGCCAAGGATCAAAGCGAAGCTGGTAGCCAAGGCCGTAGCACTCACCGACGCCGTAGACCAGTTGCGTTACGTCATCTGCGCACGGTCGACGGTAGCCCAGCCGGATCCCGAAACGACTGTGGTTATCGCCGCCGACATCTTTCCCTGACGGCTGCACCGGCTCTATCGTGCGCACGTCAACCTGCGCCCGGAGCTACTCCGGGTCGTCCGCCTGCGAATCGGTCGTGTCACATCCTGGGTCGTGGCGCCATGGATCAATGACGACGCCGACGGCAGGCGCAATGCGGTAAAGGATATCGCGCTGTTGCCCTACGTCTTCCTTAATCGATCCGAGCGTTTGACGGAACTCGTCAAGTGTATTACTAACTGATCGCAACGTGGGATCGCTCTCCTCTTGTTGCGGAACATTTTCCATAAGATTTAGGAGATAGTCCCGCCCCTTTTCGAATATCAGGGAGAGCAATATCAGGTTTGACTTGTTATACTTTCCACCCGTCTCGATGCGGACAATGGTACTTGGACTTAGACCTGAGACCTCTGCAAGTTGCTCTTGTGTCCAGCCGCGCGCTTGCCTGAGTTCTCGAACTTTCCCGCCGACCGATGCCCGGCCCGTCTGCGTATCGCCGACCGCGCCGTCCTGTGACAAGAATTCCTCCGCGTTCCGCCTTGGCCTTACGGTAGCGGATGACCTGTCGGACGTGTCACCTCATCCGCTCCTCCCGGCGGCAGGTCTGCGCAGTTCTGACAGCAATCACTTATATGCATGATCAAAACACGTATATGAGTGGCACACAATGCCGGCGAATCGCTGGGATTAACGTCAATGGTCGACTACTCTCGTACATAGATAGTGAGCCGGTGCATCGCTGGACACCTACCGGAAGACGAGGGTCATCATGCCTTGTAGAGCACCCGCCAGAACACATCACCCCGGAAGCGTGGCGGCATGAACATCGCGGTGTCATGCCTCCATGTTCAACTTCAGCCCGGAACCGAATGGGGAATCCTGGCACTGGTCGTCATTCGCGGCATGCCCCGCGAGACGAATCCTCCGGCCAGCCATGACCGTCGCCGTTTCTGATACGGCGATTGTGGCGGCGCTTATTGATGCCGCAGGTCGTCGGGATCCGGCCAGGGTTCCGGTGCGTACGGTTCCAGCTCAAACGGATTTGATTCGAACACGGGCACCTGGCGGCCGCTGCGAGGACGCTCTGCCCAGACGTGGGCGTGATAGCAGCGCTTACAGATCCCGGGAGGGCAGTTCTCGTACTGCCACAGGGGTCGCTTCTTGCAGATGCGGCACTTCCACTGCTTGCGCTTGCTCATCTCGGCGCAAAGCCTACTGCGGACGCGGCCCTGGCCAGCTCCTCGAATGCGCTAGCGGTGGCCGAACCGGGGGCAGCGCAGTAGGCGATCACGCGCTGGCCGGTCTCGGCGATGTGCAGCACCTGGCACTCGAACTCGAGCGGTCCGGCTCGCGGATGGTCGACGCGCTTGAGCATCGGCCCGCGCACCTCGACCTCGTGCGACTCCCACATCTCGGCGAACCTGGGCGACAGCGCGAGCATCTCGGTCACCAGGCTGGCGATCTCCGGGTCGCCCGGGTACCTGGCGTAGTTCGCCCGCAGGTCGGCGACGGTCGCCCGGGTGAAGCGTAGGAAGTGCTCGTCGGTCCAGATCACGTCGGTGGGCGCCCGCCGGAACGTCCAGCGGATCATGTTCCGGTCCTCGTGCCCGGCCAGGGCTCCGATGAACATCGTGGCGAGCTGGTTCCAGGCCAGTACGTTGTAGGCGGCATCGACCACATAGGCCGGCGTGGCGGGCATGCCGTCCAGCAGGTGCCGGATGCCCGGGGTGATCTCCCGGCTCGGACCCGGCGTCGTGGGCGGGACCTCCCCGGCGACCCGGAACAGGTAGTCGCGCTCATCCGGCGTCAGCATCAGCGCACGGGTCAGTGCGGACAGCACCTGCCGGGACGGATGCGGGCCGCGGGCCTGCTCCAGCCTGATGTAGTAGTCGATCGACATCCCGGCGAGCTGGGCGACCTCCTGCCGGCGCAGCCCAGGCGTGCGCCGCGGCCCCAGCTCCGGCAGGCCCGCTTCGCGTGGCGACACCCGGGCGCGCCTGGCCCGCAGGAAGGCCGCCAACTCGGTCCGGTTCGCGGTGTCCATACCCGTAAGCATGCCACCAGCACGCGGCAGTATGGCTTGGCAACTCGGGCAGGGCCCGGGGGCCACGCACCCCCTTCTAGGGGGCTTCGGGGGCCCCGCACCCCGATGATGCCCCGCCGGCAACCCGTCGCGACCACGTCCTGATTCGGGGGCATGGGCAGCCGGATCACGGCCGGGCCACGCGCCGCCAGCAGACGGTGTCCGAGAACGCAGGGAACGTATGGGACTGAGTGGTACTGACGGTCCCTCCCTGGCGGCCGGGGCCTGCCGTAGCGTTGAACCATGACGACGAAGATCGCCCTGATAACGGGAGCAAACAAGGGAATCGGCTTCGAGACGGCGCGGCAGCTCGGCGCGCTGGGCATGACCGTGCTGATCGGCGCGCGGGACGGGGACCGCGGCCTGGCGGCCGAGAAGGAGCTGCGCGCGGAGGGCATCGATGCCCGCGCGGTCCAGCTTGAGGTCACCGACGCAGAATCCGTGCGGCGCGCCGCCGAGTGGGTCGAGACGGAGTACGGACGGCTGGATGTCCTGGTCAACAACGCGGGCACCGCGTCCGTCGCGGGCCGGCGCTTCCCGCCGAGCCAGACCTCGCTCGATGACATGCGCGCGGTGTACGAGATCAACGTGTTCGGCGTGGTCGTCGTGACGAACGCGATGCTGCCGCTGCTGCGCCGGGCTCCCGCGGCCCGCATCGTCAACGTGTCCAGCGAGGTCGGTTCGATCGCCGGGCAGACCGACCCGGAGAGCCCGCTAGGTCAGATGCCGGCGTCCGTGCAGTACCCGTCCTCAAAGGCGGCGCTCAACATGATCACCGCGATGTACGCCAAGGAACTGCGCGACACCCCGGTCAAGGTGAACGCGGCCAACCCCGGCTTTACCGACACGGACTTCAACAACCACCGCGGCTTCCGCACCCCCGCGCAGGGCGCGGAACCGAGCGTGTATCTCGCCACCCTCCCCGAGGACGGGCCGAGCGGAATCCACTGGGGCTACCTCTGGACAGCCGACGGGGACGGCGGCTACGGGATCATCCCCTGGTGAGCAGGCGGCCGAGCATGCCGGGCAGGTCGCCTTCGTACACGACGGTCAGCCGGTGGGTGGCCCGGGTGATCGCCACGTAGAGGTCGTGGCCGCCCGCCGGGGAATGCGCGACGATCCCGGCCGGGTCGGCGAGCACCACCCGGTCGAACTCCAGGCCCTTGGACTGGCCGACCGTGAGCAGCGCGACCTGGGAGTCGAGCACGTCCGGATGGTCGCCGGGCACCGCGTCCGGCAGTTCGGCCGCCAGCGCGGGCAGCAGCACGGCCGGCGCGATCACCGCGAGCCGGCCGGCCCCGCCGGCCCCGCCGGCCCCGCTAGCAGCGCCCAGTTCGGCGAGCTCACCAGCGACGACCCCGGCGACCGCACTGGGCACCGAAGGCACCTGGACCGCGCGCGGCGGTACGCCCTCGGCGCGGACCGACTCGGGCGCCTGCTCGTCCGGCGCGACCACCGCCAGCACGTCCGCGGCGACCGCCATGATCTCCGCGGGCGTACGGTAGTTGACGGTCAGCAGTTCCTGGTGCCAGCGGCCCTTCACGTACGGGTCGAGCACCTGCGCCCAGGACCGGGCGCCGGCCGCGCTACCCCGCTGTGCCACGTCGCCCACCACGGTCAGCGACCGGGTGGGAATCTTGCGCATCACCATCCGCCAGGCCATCGGGGACAGTTCCTGCGCCTCGTCGACGATCACGTGCCCGTAGGCCCAGGACGGATCGGCCCAGGCTCGTTCGGCGGTGGTGAGCTGCTGACCGGGGTCCCGGTTCCAGTCGGCGAGCGTACTCGCGTCCACGAAGCCCTGGCCGGCCAGGCCGGTCATCTGGAGCACCTCGTGGGCGTACTTCTCCTCCAGCCGCCGCTCGCGTTCCTGCGCGCGCCGGCGTCGCTTTTCCTCGGAGTCGTCAGCGCCAAGCAACGAGCGGGCCTCGTCCAGCAGCGGCACGTCCGCCACCGTCCACCGGTCGGGGGCTCCCGGACGAAGCAGGGCATGCCGTTCCGCCGTAGTCAGGCCTGGCGCGGCGGCGCGGAGGGCACCTTCCTCAGCGAGCAGCGCGGCCACCAGCCGCTGCGGGGTCAGCAGCGGCCACAGCGCGTCGAGCGCGGCGCGCACCGGCGGCTCGTCCCACAGGCGGGCGCGTGCGTACGGAATGTCCTCGGAGTCGAGCGGGCGGTCGAGCGCCTTCGCCTCGGCGCGGGCGAGCGCGCCGAGCAGGTCGGTGACGAACAGCTTGCGCGCCACGTTGTGCGGCTTGCGCATGCCGCGGGCCCGGTCGCGGGCGCGGAGCACGACGTCGCGCGGCACGGTGAACGTCACGTCGTCGACCGTCACGGTCAGGTCGCCGTCGGGCACCCGCTGGGAGTTCTTCACGGCCTGGCGGATCACGTTCACCATCCGCGTGTCACCCTTGATCGCGGCCGCGGCCGGGTAGTCGTCGGGGGCCGCCTTCTCCCCCGGAAAAAGCTCGGCGATCGAGGTCAGCACCACGTCGGTCTCGCCGAGCGACGGAAGGACCTGGCTGATGTAGCGCAGGAAGACCGGGTTCGGGCCGATGACCAGGATACCGCGCCGCTCCAGCGTGCGACGGTGCGTGTACAGCAGGTAGGCGGCGCGGTGCAGGGCCGCAACCGTCTTGCCGGTGCCGGGGCCGCCCTGGACGACCATGACGCCCTGGAGCGCGGCGCGGATCACCCGGTCCTGTTCGGCCTGGATGGTGGCGACGACGTCGGACATCCGGCCCGTGCGGGCCTGGTTGATGCTGGCGATCAGCATGGCCTCGCCGGAGAGGTTCCGCTTGTCTTCGTCGGTCATCGCGTCGAGGTCGAACACCTCGTCATCGACGGCGGTGACCGTGCGGTTCCTGGTGTAAATGTGGCGACGGCGGACCAGGCCGTGCGGGTCCTTGGGGGTGGCGGCGTAAAACGGACGCGCGGCCGGGGCGCGCCAGTCGATCAATCGCGGCTCGTGATCGTCGTCCCGCAGCCCGATCCGGCCGATGTACAGCGTGCCCTGATCCCCTTCTGTATCGGTCCGGCCGAAGCACAGGCCGTGCTCCACCGCCTCGAGCTGCGCCAGCCTGCGCGCCTGCTCGCCGGCGGTCACTTCGCGCTCCACCCGGGCCTGGAACGTGCCGCCCGGGCCGGCGCTCGCGTGCGTCGCGGTCAGGGCTGTCGTGGTGCGCTCCCGTGCGGTGTCGAGCAGCCCGTAGAGCATGTCGACGTACGCTTGCTCTTGGCCCGCCGGGCCTTGGCTCCCGGAACTCCCGGCACTTCCGGCACTTCCGGAGCCCGCCGGGGCCGCCGTCGATTTGGCGTCGCCAAATGGCATTTTTTGTGATATGCTTTCACTAGTCGCGAATAATCGGGTATGTGCCGAACTTCACTGACCGGTTAGCCTACCAGATTTCGCGGCTTTTCTATGCCCGCATTTGCCGGCCTGGCCGCCTCCGGGGGCGTCCGGAGGCCGTGCACGCTGCGGGAGCCGCCGCGGCGGCCGGCCACATCGCCCGGCGCAATCATTGTCGGGCCGTTAATTATTGTGGACACTTACCCCCATTTCGGGAGGGTAAGCGGCTTATTCTCACGTGCTGCTATGCATCAATGTGGTGGATTACCCTATCGTGGCGAATTAACCCTCGAAGACGGGGGTCAGGCCCCCACAAAGCGGTAATCCACCACGCTGTTGCGGAATATCCGCTGCCACCGGGCGCCTGCGAGTGCCGCCCGCCAGCGAATAGGCCCGCCTTCGGCGGGAAGCACCTGACAATCCGCGGACCTGGACACCTGACTCTGTCCCGTCGGGAGACCGCCGCCTAGGATGACAGGACGAGTTGGGAGGAGCCGCACATGCCGGGTTCAGACGGCGTCGAGATCACCGGTCCGTCCGGTGAGCGCTACGACGAGATCCTTACCCCGCAGGCCATCGACCTCATCGCCACGCTGCACGCAGAGCTGGCCGAACGCAGGCAGCAGGCGCTCGCGGCCCGGCGATCCCGCCAGGCGCGGCTCCAGTCCGGCGCGATGCTCGAGTTTCTCGACGCCACCCGAGATATCCGGGAAGACCAGGACTGGCGCGTCGCGGACGCCGCCCCCGGGCTGGTGGACCGGCGGGTGGAGATCACCGGCCCGACCGACCGCAAGATGACGATCAACGCGCTCAACTCCGGCGCGAACGTCTGGCTGGCGGACTTCGAGGACGCGAACACGCCGCTGTGGGACAACATGATCACCGGCCAGCTCAACCTCAAGGACGCGCTGGACCGGACCATCGACTTCACCAGCGAGGAAGGCAAGGTCTACGCCCTGCACGCGGACGACGAGCTCGCCACGATCGTGGTCCGGCCGCGCGGCTGGCACCTGGACGAGAAGCACATCCTCATCGACGGCAAGCGAGCGTCGGGCAGCCTCATCGACTTCGCCCTGTACCTGGCCACGTCCGCGCACAAGCAGCTCGCCAAGGGCAAGGGCCCCTATTTCTACCTGGCGAAAATCGAAGGCCACGAAGAGGCCCGGCTGTGGAACGACGCGTTCAACATCGCCCAGGATTTCCTGGGCATTCCGCGCGGCACGATCCGCGGGACGGTGCTGATCGAGACGATCCCCGCCGCGTTCGAGATGGAGGAGATCCTCTACGAGCTGCGGGACCACTCGGCCGGCCTCAACGCCGGGCGCTGGGACTACCTGTTCAGCGTCATCAAGAAGTTCCGCACCCGGGGCCGCGATTTCGTGCTGCCGGAGCGCAACTCGGTGACGATGACCGCGCCGTTCATGCGCGCATACACCGAACTGCTGGTGAAGACCTGCCACAAACGCGGCGCGCACGCGATGGGGGGCATGGCGGCGTTCATCCCCAGCCGGCGCGACCCGGAGGTGAACGAGAAGGCGCTGGCCAAGGTCCGTGAGGACAAGCTGCGGGAGTCGAACGACGGGTTCGACGGATCGTGGGTCGCGCACCCCGACCTGGTGCCGGTCTGTAAAGAGATCTTCGACGGGGTGCTCGGCGCGAACCCCAACCAGATCGCGTCCAAGCCGCGCGACGACGTGAACGTCACCGCGGAGGACCTGCTGGCGGTCGGCAAGACCCCCGGGCAGATCACCGAGGCCGGCCTGCGCAACAACATCAGCGTCGCGCTCCAGTACCTGGCGAGCTGGCTGGCCGGCACCGGCGCGGTCGGCATCTTCAACCTGATGGAGGACGCCGCCACCGCGGAAATCTCCAGGTCGCAGGTCTGGCAGTGGATCCACAACGACATCCGGCTGGACGACGGGCCCACGGTGACCGCGGACCTGGTCGAGCGGCTCATCGACGAGGAGCTCACCAAGATCCGGGAGCAGACCCCGGACGCGTTCGACGCGGAACGCTACGGCCAGGCCGTCGCGCTGTTCACCGAGGTGGCGCTCGCCGACAGCTTCGTCGACTTCCTTACTCTCCCCGCCTACGAACGCATGCCGTGAGCCTTCCTGACCGGCTGGTCCAGCGGCTGCGTTCGATCTGCGGGAAGGGCAACGTCATCACCGACCCGCTGGAGCTGCGTACCTACGAGTGCGACGGGCTGACGTCGCACCGCGCGGTCCCGGCGCTGGTCGTGCTGCCGGGTACGGCTTTGGAGACGGCCGCTGTGGTTCGCGAATGCGCCGCGGCCGGCGTCCCGTTCGTCGCGCGCGGCAGCGGCACCGGCCTGTCCGGCGGCGCGCTGCCGCTCGAGACCGGCGTGCTGATCGTCATGTCGCGGATGCGGCGCATCCTGGAGATCGACCCGGTGTCGCGGCGCGCGGTCGTCGAGCCCGGCGTCACCAACCTGTCGGTCACCACGGCGGTGCAGCACCTCGGCCTGTTCTACGCGCCCGACCCGTCCAGCCAGGTGGTCTGCTCGGTCGGCGGCAACGTGGCGGAGAACTCCGGCGGCGCGCACTGCCTCAAGCACGGCTTCACCGTGCACCACGTGACCGCGCTGGAGATCGTCACCCCGTCGGGCGAGCTGACCTGGCTCGGCGACGGCACGGGCATCGCTTCCGGGTACGACCTGACCGGCGCGTTCACCGGCTCCGAAGGCACGCTCGGCATCGTCACGAAGATCGTCGTCAAGCTCACCGTCAGCCCGCAGGCGGTGCACACCCTGCTCGCCGCGTACGCGACCACGGCCGAGGGCGGCCAGGCGGTGTCCGACATCATCGGGGCCGGCATCTTGCCCGCGGCGATCGAGATGATGGACGCGCTGGCCATCGAGGCGGCCGAGGCGGCGGTCCAGTGCGGGTACCCCGACGGCGCCGGCGCGGTGCTGATCGTGGAGCTTGACGGGCCTTCGGCGGAGGTGGAGACCGAGCTGGCCATGGTCCGGGAGATCTGCGAGCGGGCCGGCGCCACCGAGATCAGGGCCGCCGACGACCCGGCGCAGCGGGCGAAGATCTGGGCCGGCCGCAAGTCCGCGTTCGCCGCGGTAGGGCGGATCAGCCCGCGGTTCATCGTGCAGGACGGCGTCGTCCCGCGCACCTCGCTGCCGTCGGTGCTGGCCCGGATAGCGGAACTATCCAATGAGACCGGCATCCGCGTCGCGAACGTTTTCCACGCCGGAGACGGCAACCTGCACCCGCTCGTGCTGTACCACGGCGACGAGGACGTGGCCGCCGCCGAGGAGGTGTCCGGCGCGATCCTCGACGCCTGCCTCGAGCAGGGCGGCTCCATTACCGGCGAGCACGGGGTCGGTGTCGACAAGTCCCGCTACATGCCGAAAATGTTCGACGCCGACGACCTGGACACCATGCAGCTGGTCCGCTGCGCCTTCGATCCCGCGAGCCTGTGCAACCCGGGCAAGGTGTTCCCGACCCCGCGGCTGTGCGGCGAGGTCCCCGGTCATCACCGGGGGCAGCTTCCGGCTGGCACGGAAATCTTCTTATGGCATCGGAACGTACGGTGGTACCACCTGCCCTCACCGCGGCGTGCGCCGTCGTGCCGGACGGTGACGTCCTGGTCGCCGCCCCCGCCAGCACGCCGGAGGCGTCCGCGTTGCTGCGCGCGGCTTTTGAGTTGGGGCTGACCGTTGTTGCGCGGGGTGCTGGTCTCGGCTGGTGGGTGCCGCGCGCCGATGTGGTGGTGGATACCCGGCAGATGGACCAGGTCGTGGAGCACGCGGCCGGTGACCTGGTCGCGAAGGTGCAGGCGGGCGCGCTTGCTGGTGATGTCGCCGCGGTGCTCGCCGGTGCCGGGCAGCGGCTGGCGCTGGACGTGCCGCCTTCGGTCACCATTGGCGGCATGATCGCGACCGGGCTGGCCGGGCCGTTGCGGTTCCGGTACGGCTCGCCGCGAGACCTGCTGATCGGCATCACGATCGTGCGCCCGGACGGTGTGGTCGCGCACTCCGGCGGCAAGGTGGTAAAGAACGTGGCGGGCTACGACCTCGGCAAGCTGTTCGCCGGGTCTTATGGCACGCTCGGGCTCATAACCGAGGCGACGTTCCGGCTGCATCCGATCCCTGGGGCGGTGGCGTATCTTGTCGCCTCGGCGGGTGACCCGGCGGCCGCGGTGGTCGCCGCCGCGAACTCCCCGCTCCAGCCGTCCGCCGTGGAACTGGGACCGGACGGCACGGTCGGCGTGCTGCTGGAGGGGACATCAGCAGGCGTCGCGGCGCGCGCGGCCGAACTGGCCCCGTTGCTGGGCGGCGCGCGCGTGTCCGAAGAGCCGCCATCGTGGTGGGGGCAGTTGCCAGCTCCCCATGAGGTGGTGGTGCGGGTGACGTTCTGGCTGGCCAGGCTGCGCGAGGTGCTCGAGATCATCGCGACGTCCGGGGTGCCGTGTGCTGTTGGCGGGTCGGCCGGGGCGGGGATGCTGTACCTGTGCGCATCGCCGGACACCGACCTGAGTGGGTTGCTGGACATGCTGCGTGGCTTGCTGGCCGGGCGAGGTGGCGTGCGGGTGCTGACGGGACCGGCGGGGCCGGCGGTGCCGACGGGACCGCCGGGGCCGGGCGATGCGCTGATGCGCGCGGTCCGCGACCAGTTCGACCCGGCTCACCGGATGGGGTCTTATGCAGGAGCGTGACGTACTCCGCGACCTGGCACAGGATTGCGTGCACTGCGGGTTCTGCCTGCCGGCCTGCCCGACGTATCAGCTGTGGGGCGAGGAGATGGACTCGCCGCGCGGCAGGATCCACCTGGTCACGCAGCTTCTGGACGGCGCCACGCTCACCGATACGGCGGCCGGGCACTTCGACCGGTGCCTGGGCTGCATGGCGTGCATGACCGCCTGCCCGTCCGGCGTGCAGTACGACCAGCTGATCGAGGCGGCCCGGGTGTGGACCGAGGAGGCGCACGCCGCCACCCCCCGTTCGCGGCGCGACCGCGCCGCGCGGGCCGCGATCTTCGCCCTGTTCCCGTACCCGAAGCGGCTGCGCGCCGCGATCGGGCCCCTGCGGGTCGCCCAGCGCACCGGGCTGGCCCGCCGGCTCGCGCGCAGCGCGCTGCCCGGGCGGATTTCCCCGGTGCTCGGCGCGGCGCTGCGGCTCGCGCCTCCTCCGTCGAGCGGGGTGCGGCTGCCGGAACACGTGGCTGCCCGCGGTCCGCGCCGGGCCGTGGCCGGCCTGCTGACCGGGTGCGTGCAGTCGGTGTTCTTCCCGCGGGTGAACTCGGCGACCGCCCGGGTGCTGGCGGCCGAAGGCTGTGACGTTGTCATTCCGCGCGGCCAGGGTTGCTGCGGCGCACTGTCGCTGCACTCCGGCCGCGAATCCGAGGCGGCCGACTTCGCCAGGAAGACGATCGCCGCGTTCGAGCGGGCCGGCGTGGACGCGGTCGTGGTCAACTCGGCCGGCTGCGGCTCGGCGATGAAGGAATACGGACGCCTTCTCGGGGGGCGCGGGGGGTCGTCCCCCCGCGAGCCAGCAGAGCGCCTTCTCGGGGGGCGCGGGGGGTCGTCCCCCCGCGAGCCAGCAGAGCGCCTTCTCGGGGGGCGCGGGGGGTCGTCCCCCCGCGAGCCAGCAGAGCGCCTTCTCGGGGGGCGCGGGGGGTCCCCGGCCTGGGCCGCCCGTGCGGCCGCGATGAGCGCCAAGGTCCGCGACTTCTCCGAGTTCCTCGCCGAACTCGGGCCGGTCGCGGAACGCCATCCGCTGCGCGCCACCGCCGCGTACCACGACGCGTGCCACCTGGGCCACGCGCAGCGGATCACTCAGGAGCCGCGGGAGCTGCTGCGCGCGATTCCGGAGCTGACCCTGGTCGAGCTGGCCGACGCCGGGACCTGCTGCGGCTCGGCAGGCGTGTACAACCTGCTTCAGC
>Ga0207664_10001498_pt1 | contig 15318 bp, 16 predicted proteins | sample LARL83metaG_FD_184349 | JGI IMG/M metagenome (GOLD analysis project Ga0207664, IMG submission 184349) | Corn, switchgrass and miscanthus rhizosphere microbial communities from Kellogg Biological Station, Michigan, USA - LAR L8-3 metaG... | ecosystem: Host-associated > Plants > Roots >... | reverse complement strand
GCGGTGCCGGTCCTGTAGCCGGAATCTCACCCCATGCTGGAATGCCACCAACGGCGCGATCTGCGCCACGAGGCGGGAAGCCGGGGCTACTGGTTTTGACTGCGGGGCCGGGGGGCCGCCTCTAGGGTCACCCAGAGCTGCCCCCGGCTTCATCCGGTACATGGCGAACGTACACCCGACCGCGTGACCGCTATTGGTGCCGACCACACACAGGCGCTGCCACCAGCCGGTCGCGAACCGCAGCACGTAGAACGCCACTCCGTTGAGCAGCCACAGCGTGCCGACGCTCCGATGCCACGAGCGGGCCAGCCCGATCGAGTGACGCAGGCCGGGCAGCCCACCTGACCGGGCAGATTGATCGAATCCTGCTTGGCCGTCCACAACGGATCCTCCGGAACGGGCCTTTGGATCCGAAACCAGTCGCGGCCCGGAGTGGAGTGCCGCGTCCACGCTGACAGATCCTCGGACGAGGCGTCGGCATCGGAGTTCAAAGCCGGGCAGCCTACGCCGTCAAGCACCGACGCCAAGGAACCAGACTCGCCGTCGATCGAACGCCTGTGCAGCAACACTCGATCCGCAGGCTGCTCAACGTCGGAACGGACGACGACCAGTCCATAACAGCAAAACCAGCGCACGATGTCGGTGACCGTCAGCGTAGTCACCGACCGCGCTCATTACAGTGACGTTCTCTTCGACCGTCGGCGGATCTGCCGGGTATTGCTCGCCCTTGCTTCGGAGTGGACTTCGCGGGGTGCCCTGCGCCGCTGGCCAGGGTCTTCGGTATAGGCAGAGCGGGTCTGGGGACGCCGGCACCGCCGTCCGCGCCCCACGATGCCTGGTTCGCGCGTGACTCCCGGTCTAAGATGGGAATTACGATGAGCCGAGTAGGAGCCGAAGGAGGTTCGACGGTGGTCGAGCACCAGGAAAATGCGAACTGGAACGTCGCCGAGTGGCACGGCAAGATGCTCGTCGACCTCGACGGAGAGAAGATCGGCAAGCTGCAGGACGTCTACGTCGACGTGGAGAACGACGAGCCGCAGTTCGCCACCGTCCAGGAGGGCTTCATCGGTCGCCAGTTGACCTTTGTGCCGCTGGGTGGGATCACGGTCGGTCCCGATGATCTGCAGGTGATGGTCGGCAAGGAGCAGGTCAAGGCCGCGCCAAATATCGAACAGCACGGAGACGAACTCTCCCAGGCCGACGAGTCGGCTCTGTATCACCACTTCGAGCTCAACTACACGCCACGCGAGACCGAGAGCGGGCGCCGACTCGCCCGCCGCTGACTCGGTCGGCACCCACCGGGCACGTCCCCTCAGTCGAGACCTGCGCCATGTCCACCAAGCATCTGGATGATCTGCGCGCCCAGGCTCAATACGCCCGCGAACGCTACGACTTATATAAAGCCAGGGCCTACGGACAGCGACCCACCAGCGAAGCACGCATGCGCGAGCTCCAACGAGCCTGGGAGCAGGCAGAAGCACGCCTCCACGCAGCCGAGGCACAGTGGCGCAGCGCTCACCCAGCAGACGGCAGCCCGCCGAATCCGAGCTGACCCGACCCGCAGCCGCCTGACGAGGCCAGCACGGCCTCCCGCGTCTTCGTCACCCCCTACCGGGGAGAACGATGGCCACGGGTGAGAGATCTGAGGGCCACCAGTGGGGAATTAAGTGACCACCAGTGGGGAGAAACCCATGGCCATTGACATGTGACGGTGGCCGAGGGGGGTGAGGCAGCGAGCTCGTCGCGGCCTCACGCAGAATCGTTGGGGCGATTCGCTGGCGCTGGATCACGATCAGCGAGATCCCCTGTGACATCTCGACCGCGTGGGCGTGGCGCAGCTGATGGGGCGCGAATCGGCGCCGTAGTCCGGCGGATAGCGAAGACCCTTGTTGTGTGGCGGCACGCCCTGGTGAAAGCGACGTGCTCGCGGGGGACCGGCGCCTGCCGGCGCGATCGAGCGGTGCTACGGCTTGCATGACGTCCTCCTATGGACGACGATTGACCGAACTATCCTCGCGCTGGCGCGGTTGGTTGAGCAACCGGCAGTCGCCCTAACCCCCGCCCACACGCGACGCCGGCAGCCCTGCACGTCACGGCGGGCATCTCCACGCCGCCGGGCGACGCGTTGCTCCTCGTTTGCGGGGATGACGCCCAAGATGTCTGCTCCGTGAGTGACCACGCGTCGGCAGAGAGTCCGGCACGACGCGGCAGGCAATGGCCGTGTTGGCGGCGGCAGGCACCGCACCCGCGTCGAGAAGTCGGCGGACGTCGGCTCCGCGTAGCAGGAAGCGGCGACCGTTCCGACGTCTGAGATCGGTGCTCTGAGTGCCGGTGTCGGGCAACCGCAGCCGGGCGATCCGCAGGCGCCGGCGTTGCCCGTCTCCGTTGGCAGCGGCAGCGTCATCGCGCCGACCCGCGGATACGAAACGTCGCCAAAGACCTCGCCGCCTGGTGGCCGATGCCGTGATGCAACAATCGTCCGCCGGCGTGTACGGGTGGGGCAATACCGGCGGCGAGCCGCGGCGGACGCGCACGCATGCCCTCACATCTCGCACGAGAGCGGGCGTCGATCGGCCGCTTTGGCCCGGCAGGCTCAATAGAGCGCACCCGACGAAGCGTTCTCGTTTGGTGGAATGGCAGGTGGGTGGGCCAGCATCAACATGAGGTCGAATCCCAATTCCACCGCTGGCTGTCGGGGTGTGTGGCCGTTTAGCGCGTGAGCATAAGGATCTCCGCCGGATGAGCGTCCTGAGCCGCTATACGAGGTACAAGAACGTGTATATGGCGGACGGACCGGTCTGGGTCCAGCCCGCGAGGCAGTACCGACAGCTGCTCCCGTCCTCGGCCGGCACATCGATTGTTTTTGGCGGGCGGCCCTCCACGACGGCTACGTCGATGCGCTGGCCCGCCAGCGGACCGCGCTGGAGAACGGCGGTGATCGTCGGCGCGGTCTCTGTGTCCGAGGTGCCCATCTTCGCCCGATACAGTATGCCGCGGCGGCGCGTTCACAGCGCTCCGCCCGCGCCAGCGTTCGGACGGATGGCGACAGATGCGGGAGGGTGGCGAGCACACCTGCGATCTGGTCAAGCGCCACAGTTCGCACCGGCCTCGCCTTCTGTCATATCCAGACCTGGCTCGCCAGCCCCCTGGCAAGCCGGAATCACAAGCCCACACCTACTGGCCTTTTTGCGTCCGCGCACGACCTCCTTTGGCGATTCGCCGCGCATCAGGACGGAATCGACGGGGTGCCATGCAAAGCGCGCGGAAGCGAGCAACTCGCCGGCGAGCGCTTTCGTCAACTGGCCGGCCAGCCACGAAGGCGATTGGGGCTCGCGCGGCGATGAGAGACGACAGCGGCCATGACGTCACATCCGGTTGCCTACGCAGGGCTGCGAGTCTGAGGGCCGTCGGCGCGTCCCTCCTTTCGGCGAGGTGCGCGCTCGGCGCGAGATCGAGGATTGACGGGTCCGATCACACGCCCTGTAGGAGGGGAAGATGGAATCCGTCGTGTATGACGCGGCAGGTCATCGCGAGCCGAGGCTGCGGGGCCTGCTCACACTCCGTTTAGCAGTCCCCGCAGCGTCGTGGCGTAGATATCGAGGGCGTGGCGCCCGTCGTAGGTCAGCGCGACCGAGGTCCGCGAGGCCGGTCCGCTGCCGGTCTTGTTGGTCGCGAGGTAGCCCGCCTCTTCCAGCTTGCGCAGATGCGTGATCAGGTTGCCGGGCGTTAGCTCGAGCATGTCCTGGAGGCGTTTGAACGAGAGCTGGTCACCCTCGGGCAGGGTGGCCAGCGCCGCCATGATCTGCAGCCGCGCCGGGACGTGAATCAGCGGGTCGAGCGCCTCAGCGGTCATGCGCCCGTCTGCACCGTGTATGTCCGAGTGGCGCGCCGCTGCCACTTGCCGATTGCCGCGTTGGCCAGCAGCAGCACGCAGAGCCCCACACCGTTGACGAGCCACATGCCACGAGGGCCGGCAATTGCGGCGAGGGCAGCGATCAGCGCGACCGGAACGGTGAGCGCGGCTTCGTGCCAGTTCTTGTGGATCGCGCAGCGCCCGGCCCAGACGGCGGCAAGCGCGATCAGGATTCCGTTCAGGAAAAGCGACCAGTAGAAGCCTGCACCGTGTGAGCCGCTGTTCGCGATCCCGATCAGCGCTAGATAGCAGACAAGCAGGACCCCGCTCATCACAATGGCCTCGTCGCGCTGGACGTTCACGGAGCGGCCGCTGACGCCGGTGCGCGCATGCGCATACGCGTAGATGACGGTGGCGATCCGGAGTGCGATCAGCCCGTAAAAGACCGCCAGCGACGCCAGGCTCGGGCCGGTGAAGGGGTGTTGATCGCGGACGTTTAGCCACACGATCCCGAAACCGGCCAGCGCCACGACCGCCGCTACCAGCGACACCCAAGGCGCCCGGAAGTCCAGCGAGCGCCGCGCGTCGGCCTGGGTCTGCGCCAGCAGGCGTGCCGCCTCGCGTGGTTCCATCCGTGCTTCCTCGGGCGTTCCTCCCGACGGCCCTACGTTCGCAGTCATGGTTCTGCCTCCGACTAGAGTTTGTGATGCAAACTCTAGCTCACTTTGTGGGGCAAAGTCAAGGGCTGTTCAGAGACGGCGATGCCCGCCGCAACCGATCCGTACTCGCGCTGTGGCCCCAAGGGTGGCGCCACGCGGGCACCCGATCGGAGCGGGGCGAGCCGTCAGCCCTTGCACGTCCGCGATGACGCGCGCTCGAGTTATCGCCGATCCGACTGAGCGACGCGGGGCGGCGCGAAGTAGAAAGCGGCCGTGGCCGAGGGTGGCGGCCGGACGCTCGCGATGGGCCGGTTGCGAGCGCGGCGACTGCGTGGAGCCGCGTACATGCTCCGGGGGAAGCGAGATTATCCCGCTCGCCGCGAGAACCTGCGGTCGGCTGGCCGCGTTCACTACGGGTGTTTCTGGAATACGAGCCGGTAGTGCTCGAGCAGTTCGCGCTCGAAGCACACCTTGTTGGCGCTCACCCCGGAGGTGAACGCAAGCCGGAAGTCGGCGCTGGTGAGCCAGCGCGGGAGAAGCTGAAGCTTGAACAGCGTCTTTTGAAAACTGGGGGCCCCGATCCGCCGATTCCACTGGGTGATGGTCTCGATGTAGTCGAGACGTCCGCTGGTGCTTGCCACCAATCGGAAATACGGCTCGGCGCTGCGAATGAGCTGCGCTTGACCAAACGGAAGCCAGGAGCCGGGAAACTGGCGCCCCAGGAGCGCGAGGATCCACGCGTCGGAGCCTCGTTCAGGGAGCGCGCGCAGAGCGTCGATGTCGATCTCCTCCACGGGGATCATGTTCGGCCCCCACACCATCGACTGCATGTAGAACCGACCGTCGTCGGGCAGCACGCTCGCGATATTGGCGAACACCTCGCGGTAGATCTCTTCCTGCCGGCCGGCCACGTAGTCGTCTGGTGAGCAGAAGTGCTCGAAGCCACCGACGCACGCCACCGCGTCGAACCCCCCGAACGTGTCGCGGGTGACCTCCCGCGCGTCGTGCAGATGGACGTCGAGACTGTGCCGCCGACAGGCAGCGACCTGCTTGGAGGACAACGTGACACCGATCCCTGTCGCTCCCCGGTTGCGGATGAAGCTCAGCAGCGGCCCCCAGCCGCACGCGAGATCGAGCACCCGGCGGCCCGGCCCGATGCCGATCTGCTCGGCGACATACTCATGCTTGCGCCGCTGGGCCTCCTCGAGGCTCAGCGAGAAGTCACCGTCATACTTCGCGCCGCTGAAGTCCGCGAGTTCCCCCAGACTCAGCCGAAAGATGCGATCGATCAGCGAATACGTGAACTCCAGATCCGCGCGGTCAGCCATGGCTAACCGGGATGAAGGCGCGACCGCGCCTCGCGGGAGACCGGCTGAGACCAGTGCGTCGCGTATCGGCCGAGGTCATGGCGCAGATGGCGATGATAATCGCACTCGGAGTGGCGCTCGATAACGACTGCGCTGTGCGCAGCGACGCTTCGTCGCGGCGAGCCCACGCGAGTGCTTTGGCACACGGGTCCTGCAGCGATGACGGATAGCCAGAAGGAGGGGGGCGCTGCGCGGCGGCTCACGCCCGATACCCGGCTCTGCCTCCCGCGCCCCCGAGCTCGGCGACGAGCAGGTGCGTCGATACGCGCGGGTCGAGACCCGCGTTCGTGATTGGGCGAGTAGGGAGGCGAGTAGGGGAGGCTGGCACGTCTTCGTGGCTGCGTGTGTCCGCAAGGGGTAACCGGCCGTGCCTGGTTGCCGTTGCGCTGGCTGCCCCTCGGCGCCAAGAGCGGCGGCGGCGTCGATGGCCGCACCCGGACTGGGCGCGAGGTGCTCAGTTTGCGTGGATCCGGCAGCGCGGCGTTCTTACCTGAGACCTCGGCCACGACGCCGCCGTCAGCCGCGAACGTGCAAGCACCCGAGGCGAACGGCAGGTCGCCGAGCGGTCTCCGGGCGGATGCGAGGCGCTTCGGCGAAGGATTGGGGCGCGCCTGCGGAGCGCCTGTCCAGCGTCCGCTCAGGCCGGGATCGCCGTGACGGCGACCTCCGGGCTTCCGGTCAGCTCGGGGCTGAGGGCGGGGCGGCGGCGGCCGAAGTGGTCGGCGATGGCCCACGCGGCGTAGCAGAGGGAGCCGACAATCGAGGTGATGGTCAATAGCACGCCTGCTGCGGCTGCTGTCGCGACCCCGTGCGAGCCGAGGATCAGCACCGCTGCTGCCGGGCCGAGGGTGGGGCCGATTGGGAGCTGACCGAGCGTGAACATTGCGATCAGCAGTGCGATCGCGTCGAGCGGCGAGACGTGCACCCCGATCCCGCGCAGCACCAGCCAATTGCGGCCGATCTGCGCACAGACGGCCACCACGATGAACGCGACGGTGCGACCCTGGTGGCTGCGCATCACCGCAAGGCCCGACCAGAGTCCAACTCGGCGGCGGCGTGAGAGGCGAGCCAGCCCGAGCACTGCGGCGACCGCGACCGCGACGGCGATGACCGGTGCCCACCAAGGGAGGCCAAGCGGCCCGATCAGAGTGAAGGAGAACACCGCCGTCAGCGCGATCTCGACGCTGATGATCGGTACCTCGGCGGCCAGGAGCGCCGGCACCTGCGGGCTGTCGTGCGGCGCGGTCCGGCGAAGCGCGGTGATCCGCGCCGCGACCCCGAGTGAGCCGTTGACGACGCTGGCGAGGTAGCCGACGCCGGCAGCACGGAACAGTGGGCGGCGGCCCACCGTCGCACCGGTCGCGCGCACGCACAGATGCCATGCCTCGGTGCGCGCGATCAGGGCGACCAGCTGAAGCAACACGACCAACGACAGGATCCAGATCGGAGCGGCGTGGATCGCCGCCGTGAACTGGCCGCGCCGTCCGGCGAGCTCGGCTCCGAGGGCGCCGGTGACCACAGCCGCCCCGAGGATGCTGATCCCCGCCCGGCGGGAAAGCGACGGCCCCCGTGAACTGCGTTGATCGGAACCTACGATGATCAGCCCGTCAGCGCGCGTTGCTGCGTCTCGCGGCGCCTGGCTGGCGCGGCGTGAATGAGGCCGGAGCGTGTTGGTTGGCGCGGGCGGCGCGACGCTCCGCCGCCTCCTGCTTGAGCTCCGCCTGCTTGGTCGAGAGCGACGCGATCTGGGCCGCGCGCCGTTCGGCGGTACTCGGCCGGCGGTTGGTCGGTTGCATGGACACGGTCACCTTGTGGTTGGCAGCCATCACTGTCTCCTTATGTCAGTCCCACTTTGATTTCAGTGCGTGGGATCGCCTTGGTTTTGCTGACGAGACACGATCCGATCGCGGGTGACGTCGTCGTGCTTCGGCTTCTGCGACACGGTCTGTGGCTCGTGTCGCGGATTGCTGCAGCCGCTGCCGTCGGCGTCCGGCGTGAGTTTCCGCTGTGTGGTCGGCGGTATCGTGGTCGTCGAGCGCGATTCGTCGTTGCTGGGCAACGCGCCCGAGAATCCGGAGGTGTGCGTCGCTCACGGTCGACCTGTTCCGCGGTCCGGAATCGGAAGTGACACGGCAACTGCCTCTGGCCGCGAATGCGGAACGTCTTGAAGTCTGACCAGGCGATACCCCATGGCTCCCGCGCGCCCGGGTCAGGCGGTGCGGCGGCTCGCCGCACCCGGGGCACGCCGTCACGGCTGGGGTGAAACGTATCCGGCAGCTAGTGCAGCAGGCGTGATTCACAGCCGATCCCTTCCGTACGGAGGAACTCGCGTTTGTTCGGCGCGACTCACGGTCACGATCGGTTCTTGCCGGGCACATGGCGTCCGCACGCTGGGCAGGCACCATTCATCACCAGGTCGTCCAACGCGTGTCGCCGGGCTCGTGGTACACCCGGTGTCGCCCGCCGCCGAATACCCGCAGGACGTGCCCGCACTCACAGCGATACTCACCGCGTCGATCGGCGATTCCTCCGACCGTGGGTGCTTCGACACGAGCGATCAGCGTTCCGCTGGCCATTCGGTCACCGCCTCGCCGCTGAAGCTGCCGCGCTCGTCTAACCAGCGCTCAGCGTCCGAATCGTCCCGCGCCACCGCGGCGTCGCGCCGAGCCATGAAATCAACCGGGCGATCTGGCGCCACGCCGGGTTCGAATCGAGCCGAGCGGGCACCGTCACGGACAACGCGGGCGGCGTGCGCCGCCTCGTCGCGTGTCGCGTGTCGCGCGGAGTGCGCGAGGCTCTCACCATCGCTACCGAGGATCGTCCAGTAATAGCCGCCGCCGTTGTCCTCCAAGACAAGGAACGTGAGCGTTGCCACTCCAGAAATAGTTACAGCGCGGCGAGCGACATGCCGGGTGGCTCGGATCTGCTTTGTTGCGGTGGCCATAGCCGACCGCCTTTCTGCCCTTCTGGCGGAAAACGTCGCCCGGGAAGCGAGAAGAGCTGGGCTCTCTGAGCGCACCAACGAGGCTATCACATTCCGACCATCGCACTCGGATTTAGTCAGACGCCTGGCCATGGTCCTTGCGGACGTCGCGAAGAGCGATTGCGGGAGGGGCGAGAGCCGCTGCGGCGAGGTCCTTGGTTGCCGGTTCCGCGAGCTGGCCCTTCCTCCTCGTCGCGGGGGTGGCAGGGATGGCAATGGTGCTCGTCGGGGCTTGCATGAGCCGACCTTTCACGGGTGGCGGATTCATGACGGCGGCCTCAGCCGTGCACGTGAGATGACGCTGCGGGTCCTCAAGCCAATCGCGAGCCGTCTGGCTGATCAATCGTTTGCGCTGGCACCATCGCTCAGTCGCGTGAGACGTCCATACGAGTAGTCGACCCGCAATACGTACCGACCGCGTGACCGCTACTGGTACAGACCACACACGCTCTCGCAGCTCGCGAAAACCTGCTCCTCGGTCACGGTGAGCCTCCCGGTTTGCAAGCAAGTTTGTTGTACAAGCCGATCCGCCACGACCACGCGAACGGCCTGGCGGCGGCATCCAGCGCCCGCTCCGGCGATCGCGGCGTCCACAAGCCAGGGCCTCGTGAACATGCCGCTAGGTGGAGGCGGAGTGTCAGGTCAACGAGCAAGCGCCGTATCGCGATGGGTGGTGGGCCTCGCTGGCCAGCGAGGACGAAGAGATCAGTTCAGCGCGCCAGGCGGCAGCACGAACCGCGCCGGCGCTCGTGGCTGTCCTCTGTCGCCGTCGACCCACGAGCCGTGGAGACCACGTGTCGACCTCGGAGCGGCGGCTGCTTCGGGTTGGCCAGCATGGTCGGTGATCCACTCCATCACCGCGGGGAAATCAGCGCCCTCGGCCAAAATCGCGGCTCGTTCGAGCACGCGACCTCCGGAGGGGTGAGGGCGGGCTAGCCGCGTTACCAGCGCGAGAATCGCGTCGTCGTCCACACTCACACCGTACTCGCATCCCCAATCGCCGCTTCGCGTGCCGCCAGCCTGTAGAGCTGGGCGGACCCGGGGCGTCTCTGTGCCTAACGCTCAGCGAACTTCACGTCGCCCGTGGCGCTCGCGCTGGGAAACCCGGCAGGCAGATGGTTAGACCTGTTCAGGGTCTCCAGGACGGTAGGCCTCGACTGCTGAGGATCGAGGCTTCTTTAATCGCGGCCAGGTCCGGCGAGCAGATCGACGACTACCTACGAGATGTCGACGAGCCGAAGCGGAGCGCGCTCCAGGCTCTGCGTCTCACGATCCTCGAGGCTATTTCCGACGCGGAGCAGGGGCTTTCGTATGGGATGCCGGCCTTTCGTGTGCGGGGCAGTATGGTCGCCGGGATTCGCCGCCGTTCAAGGACCACCTCAGCCACCTGCCGCATCGCGGCACGGTCCTTGGGCAGCTTGCCGACGAGCTCGAGGGCTACACGATGACCATGGGCTCGCTGCACTTCGCCGTTGACCGGCCGCTGCCAAAGGCGATCGTCACCAAGCTCATCGCCGTGTGCCTCCGCGAAGCCGACCGACGCTTGCCCGAACGCAGCCGACCGTCCCATAACTGAACGTTCACAGCAAATTCGCTAGATGGTGGTGGGGAAGCTCCGATCGGAGTACTGTTAGAAGCGGTGCCGGTCCTGTAGCCGGAATCTCACCCCATGCTGGAATGCCACCAACGGCGCGATCTGCGCCACGAGGCGGGAAGCCGGGGCTACTGGTTTTGACTGCGGGGCCGGGGGGCCGCCTCTAGGCGTCACCCAGAACTGCCCCGCCGGCTTCATCCGGTACCTGGCGAACGCACACCCAGATCCCTTTCTCGAGATCCGGGGATCTCCTCGACGAACTCGAGATGCTCGTCGCGTCCTCATAGCGAAACCGGCGACGTCGCCGCGCGGGATGCCGGTGATGCCCGGGTTAGGAGTTCCTGACATTCGCCCCGCGCGCGGTGCCCGCTTGCTTGTTCACGGGCCACGAAAATCCGAGTGGGGCGAGCGGCAAGGTGGTACGGTGGGTAAGCGCTCGGTGAGCCCTTAGCTCTTCTCGCTTTTCGAGTGACGTCTTCGTCAGAGGGGCAGAGAGGCGTTGGCCACGGCCACCGCGGCAGATCAGCCTTGTGCTGCGGCAGCCAGACGGGCTGCGCTGGTTACGGCGCGAGGACCTTCCTGAGGCCCGTGCTTACCCGTGCCTGAGTCCGTTGAGAGAGATTCTGCAACTGGAAGTCCGACAGACAGCTAGTAGGGAGAGAACCATGGAACCACATCAAAACGTAGCGATCATGCAGCGCGCCTACGGCGCCTTCAACACGGGCGACATGGACACGCTCACCGAGCTCATGGATGAGACTGCGTGGCACTTGCCGGGCCGGAGCTCGATGGCCGGCGATTACCAGGGCCGGGGTGCGACCTTGGCGTACTTCGGCAAGCTGGCGCAGGAGACTGGAGGGACCTTCCGGGCCGAGTTGCAGCACATGGCTGCAGATGGGGATAACCGCGTGGTCGGCATCCAGCGCAGCACCGCAGACCGAAACGGCAAGCATCTCGATGTTGCCAACTGCATTGTCTTCGAGCTCAAGGACGGGCGGGTGACTGACGGTCGCGAGCACTTCGAGGACCTCTACGCCTGGGATGAGTTCTGGTCGTAGCCTCTAGGGCGCGCCCGGCAGCTCGCGTGGCGGTTCGCGGCTCGACATAGATCGTCGAGAACCGCCACGTCTGGGTGCTAGATGCATCGGGCCAGCGGGCTCGCCGACATGGTGCGCGCGAGCGCCTCGGCCGTCCGCGCGCAGGTCTCCGCCAACCGCTCGGCCACTGTCACGCTCAGCGTGAACCGAAGCCCGTCGTATCAGCGGACGCCCAGAACGCGGCGCCGGGCTAGGCGCAGCTGCCTGACACGGCTACTCCTTGCGATCACATCGGCAGCCTGACCCATTTGATCGCCGTGCCGACATGCGTCTCGCGCACGCCAGCCACTATGTCCTTCGGGATGAGGGCGGTTGTCGGACGTCCAGGGTCTCGGCACACCGGACGTGAGCCAGCAACGCGTGTGGGTCATCGGCTAGTTGCGGTCCCCGCGCGAGGGAGGACTGACGCTCCCCGTCGTGCTCTACCACCACGATCGGTTCATCACGGCTGATTCGCGAAGTGCAAAACAGGCATGTCGCGACCCAGGCCCTCCCGTGGCTTAGCATCGGGCCGCGAGGTCGGACGGGCGGCGTACCTCGCGATCGCTTCGATCTGCGCGGCGCGACGCTCGGCAGGCCGGTCTCCGCAACGCCCGGACGGTCCCGACCGTATTGGTGGCATGTGAATGGTTGAGCGCGCTGGCCGCAGAGCGCTGAAGTGGGCCCAGAGCGCCGTCGACGCGGGGCCGGCTCTGCGTAGGCGCCGCCGCGAATCTGTCCGCAATAAGGTCCGCCCCGGATTCGGCGACCTGGAGGTCCAGACGGACGAGCCCGTCGTCGCCGCAGCGCTCGTATCGCCACCGGGGCCGGACGTGCAAAGCGATCGTCGCACGCGGCCAGCCTGACTTCAAACCCGGGCAACTCGGCGGATCGGTTTGTGCTGAGCGGAATCGGGAGTCCGTCGCGGCCGTCCCCGATCGCCGACAGCGGCGGCAGCGGCCGCACCAGGTGTAGCGCCGTACCTCTGCGGGAACGGCCTGACCGCGGCAGGTACTCGCCGCGGTACCGGTCAACCTCATCGATCTCTTGCGTCACGATGAGATAGGCGGCGATTCGTCTCCTCAAACGTGATCAGGAACTACACCTAGGGCCCAATCGCTTCGGTGTCGGTTAGGTGCGTGCAGTACGGTCGGATGAAACGCCCAATTAAAGGACCGGGACGATGACGTATCTGCAGACGCATTTTTGGCCGGGTGGCACGGAAGAGCAGTATCAGACGATGCTCGGCGCGGTGCATCCGCCCGACGGGCTCCCGGAGGGGCAGACCTCGCACGTGGCGGGACCGACCGCGGGTGGCTACCTGATTTCGGTCGTCTGGGACTCGAAGGAGCAGAGCGAGCGGTTCATGAACGACACGCTTCTGCCGGCGTTGCCGGTCGATGGCGGATTCATGGGTGCGCCTGAGGAGCGTGTGGCAGAAGTCGCGCACCTCGAGACGAACTAGCCACCCCCCGGGGGACATCCGGTGGGAGCCCCAGTGGAGGGCGCCGTTCGCATCAGGCAAGCACATTCACAACCAAGCGACGATCCCGTTGAGGTCGATCGCGCAATTCATTCCGCACAGCGTGCTGTGCGAGAGACGAGGGACGATGGCAACGCATGTTGTGTTCCACGAGGTCGACGACGTCGAGCATTGGCTGGCGTCATCGCAGCGAGAAGAAGTCTTCGGGCCGTTAGGGATCACGATGCGCACCTTTCGGGATCCGGCCGGTTCAAACCGCGTGGGACTGATCGCGGAGATCCCCGACATGACGGCCTTCCAAGCATTCATGCAGACCGATGCGGCCGCCGCCGCGATGAAGGCTGACGGCGTGCATCCGGAGACGCTCCTGGTCCTCAATCAGGGGTAGCGCCCCTGAACTCACACTCCCGGTCTGTCTCAAGCTCGCGCCTGACCAACTGCCGTTACCGGACACGTGCCGACCGGACGGCTGCACTCAAAGGCGACCCCCGTCGGCGCCGGCGTCTCCAGCCGTCTCGACCGAAGGTGAGGCAGGCGGCCCGCCGGCGACCACGATCGCATTCGTCGTTCGGTCCGCGTCCAAGCGGACGAGCCCCATGGCGACATACGACGGCCGGGATTGGGCGTCAAGGGACGCTCGGCTCGGCCGCGGTGCAAGGCCGCCGCGACCGGGCGCTGCTTCGCAGCCTCCGCGGTGTTGAGATGGCGCCAGTCCCCAGGCTGCTTCCCACGCTGAGATACTGCTATTGGTGAGCACAAGCGTCGCGTTTGATCTTGGACAGGTGAGGGTCGGACGAGCCCGCGGCCGCTAGTTCCGCGAGAACTTCGCCCAGGGTGGCGTCGACCTCGTGCAGATCATCCCCGAGCTCGTGACAAACGCCGATGCCGCAATCAGCGCGTCGGGTCGGGACCACGGGCGCATCGTGCTCGCGTTCGGTGATCCTGACCCTCAGTTTCTGGAGAGCTGGCGCGAGCGGTTGCGACCCCTGCGCTCCCCGGCGCTGACGAGCTGGAAGCACGAGCTGCGCTGCACCGATGACGGAGAGGGCATTCATGCCGATCTCGTCGACGAGCGACTCGGCGCGCTGGGCGTCGCACCGCCGAAGAACGGCCAGCGCGGACTGTTCGGCCGTGGTCTGCGCGACGTGTGGCTCGCGCAGGGCGCTGGACGGATCGAGGGCATCCGCGATGGACGGCTAGTCGAGTCATGGTTCTTTCCCGCCCCAGGAGATGACCCGTTTGCATTTGTGCACGTGCGCGACGGCGCAGCCGGCCCGGAGGATCTCCGTGCCCTCGGGCTGACCAAGTCGGGGACGCGGGTGACAGTCCCGCTTGCCAACCCGCGCCTCCCAGCAGCCGGCCGGCTGCGGACACTGGTCTCTCAGCTGGTGCAGCTGCGTCCGATCCTGGAGGACCCCTGCCGGGGGGTGTATCTCGATCTTCCGGGCGCGCCGCTTGAGCTTGTCTCTTACCCAGCACCGGAACCCGATCCGGAGCGGCCGGTGTTGTTCGACGACGAGGTCGATGTGATGCCCGGCGTGAGTGCCCACGTGACGGTCCGGCGAGCGGCGCAGGCGCTGTCGGTCGGATTCTCCCGCGCGACCCGCCGAGGCGGACTGACGATCTGCTCCGGCCGCGCCGCCCACGAAACCACCTTGGCCGGCTACGAAGGTCGACCGGGCGCCCGGCACCTCTACGGGCAGATCGTGTGCGAGGCGATCGAAACGCTACAGCGTCGGGCGCTCGATGCGCCCCGGCCTGAACTCGTCGTCAAGGTCGACCGCTCCGGACTCAACGAGCACCACTCGATGGTGAAACGCCTGTACGCGGCGATCGACCGCGTGCTGAAGCCGATTGTGGCCGACGAGGAACGCCGCGCCGGCGCCCACCTGATCGGCACCGCCCGCGCGATCACCGCCCGCGACCAAGTCGGGCTGCGCGCGCTCAATGACGTACTTAAGGCCGCGTTTGACCACCCCGGCTCCAGCGGACGCGAGCCTGGCACTGCCCCCGCCAGCGGCGCCCCTCACGACACTGGGGAGCCGGAGAACAAAGCCGAGACACTCGATATCGATGAGCGCGAGCCCGGCGACGAGCAACCTTCCGAGCATGCATCGGTCCTGGCGCTGTTGTTCAAGCAGTCGCCGATCCGGATGCACCCCGGCGAGCAGCGCACGATCACGATCCACGCCAACCCAGACTTCATTGCTGCCGGCACCGCGATCGAGATCGATACCGACCCAGGCCTCACGCTGTCGCTGCGCACCGACACGTTCCCCCAGCCCGGTGCACGCGGGCTGTCC
>Ga0207664_10001497_pt1 | contig 15320 bp, 15 predicted proteins | sample LARL83metaG_FD_184349 | JGI IMG/M metagenome (GOLD analysis project Ga0207664, IMG submission 184349) | Corn, switchgrass and miscanthus rhizosphere microbial communities from Kellogg Biological Station, Michigan, USA - LAR L8-3 metaG... | ecosystem: Host-associated > Plants > Roots >... | reverse complement strand
CGCGGCGATCAGCGAGCAGGGCTTGACGGCGAGCGTCGCGCGCTTTGGGCCGTCGAAGCACGTGTCGTATGCGATGTTCTCCGGCGGCGGGCTCGCCTGGGCCGAGCGCGCGATGAAGGCCGGCCGCTTCACGCTGCAGGCTGCCGCGCCGGGAGAGCGCCCCGATCTCACCGGCCTGTCGTGCCGGTGGAACGATATTCCCGCAACACACGGGCTGATCGTTTCGCTTCTGGTCGCGCCGGTGACCAACGGCGATCCTGCGTTCCGCTCTGTCATCGAAGCGCTGCTGGCCGACCTCGAAGGCAGCGCCGAGGTCGGGCGCCCCGTTCCCGACAACGCGCCCGACGTCAGGTGGCCGCCGCCGGGCGCCGAGCTCGAGACGCGCATATCGCGCCGGCGCGGCGAGAGTCTCGTGCTGTGGCGTCTGCGCGTGCTGTTCAGGACGCTGCTGTCGTACACCGTCATGCGAACCGGCATGCGGGTCGGCGAGTTCGACCCGGCGGTCTACCGGCGCGAAGTCGTCGAAAATTCGGACTTTCGCAAATACGACGACAATCTGCGCATGACGCTGGACTGCTCGCCGGTGGTCGCCGACCGGATCGAGCGGCGGCTCGAGCGCGCGCAGCGCGACAACATCGTGCGCTTCGGTCTGCACCGCCAGCCCGCCGCGCTCATGACCTGCATCGTCCCGTCGATCACCGAGAGCAATCACGTCCATTTCATCGACGGCGCCGCCGGCGGATACGCGCTCGCCGCGCAAAGGCTGCGCGCGCGGCAGTGACGGCGCGCCGGCCACGGAAGGGAGCGGGTCGGCTTAGTCGAGTTGCGCGCCGCGGCCGCGCAGGAAGCGCTTGACATCATCGAAACTGACGGCGCCGGCGCGCTGCCGATCAATGTCGTCGAAGTGCTTGACGAGGTAGCCGAGCCCGGCGGCGCGCGCCTGATCGCGCGTTACCGTTCCGCTGCGGTCGACATCCGCCCGGTCGAATCCCGCCTTCAGCTTGCGCTCGACCTCGGCGCGCAGGGCGGCGCCCTGCGGCGCCGGGCTGCGCGGCGGCGTGCGCAGCTCCGGCGGCACCCACGGATCACGTATCGTCGTCTCGATCGTCGCGGGCGGCGACTGAACGGTCGCGGCCCGCGCCGGGGCGGCGGCGCCTAACACGACCACGGCCAGCACGGCACCGGCCAGCACGGCACCGGCCAGCGCACGTCCGCGGCGTGACCACCGCCGCGCGCAAGCGCCGTCGCTTATCGAAACGCCGTCAGCAGCCACGGGTCTCATGGCGCCGCTGTCGCACCGTGGTAGAACTGCGCCAGATCGGCTTTGGCCAGCGCGCGCGATCCGTCGTCGAGGTACGTCATGTGTCCACCGAGATAGAAGCGCAGTTGCACGTTCGCCGTGGGCCCGAGCCGCGCCAGATCGCGTTCCGTCTGGAAAAACGGCGTCACCAGATCGTGGTAGCCGTTGACCGACAGCACCTTCAACTGCGGATTCTGCGCCAGCGCCGCGGCCAGGTCCGGAATGGTGTCGGGCAGTGGGCGCCCGTCGTGGGTAAAGGTCCATGCCTGGATCGCGTTGCTGACCAGCACGTAGCTCGACGGATTGGTGTATTGCAGATCGGCATTCAAATACGTCGTGATGGCGGAAGCGAACGAGGCATTGAGAAACGTGCTCGAAGGATCGCCCTCGATCGCCAGCGGACTCCCGATCGGCGCCGACACGCGTGCGTCGTAGAGCCCGATCAGCGTTCCGGGGATCAGGTTGGCGTGATAGAAGCCGGGGTCGAGATTGAAATGCGTTTGCCAGCCGGCAACCGGCATGCCGGTCGTATTCGCCAGTTGCGAAAGCAAGCCGGCCGCAGGCGCGGCTCCCGTCGTCAGAAAGGCAGTGACCGCCGGATCGTACTGGTTGGCCGCGAGCGAGCGCATCTGGGCGATGAACGCCGGCAGCGCCGCCGTGGCGGGGTTCGGATTGTCGAGGTTGTACCACGCACCGACGGCCCCGTACGAGGGCAGGTAGCCGGCGCAACTGATGATCGGAGCGATCACGCCGCAGGCCGCGTTGTAGTCCAGTACCGACGATTGCAGGATGACACCGGCGAGTTCGACGCCGGCGCTTCCCAGCAGGTCCGCCAGCACCGCGCTGCGGGTGGTGCCGTAGGATTCGCCGAACAGGAACTTGGGTGAGGTCGTCCGATTGTTGGCGGCAATATAACGGAGGACGAAATCGCGGAACACCGCGGCGTCGGCGTCGACGCCCCAGAAGTTCAAGTTGACATTGGGCGCGATCGCTTCGGACAGGCCGGTGCCCACGGCGTCGACGAATACCAGATCGCTGACGTCGATGAGGCTCTCGGCGTTGTCGACCAGTGGGAACGGCGTCGGGGCGGTCGTCGCCGGGTCGCCCGTCACCAGTCGCTTCGGGCCGTACGAGCCGAGGTGCAGCCAGACCGTCGACGAACCGGGGCCGCCGTTGTAGAAGAACGTTACCGGCCGCGTCGCGGCGTTCGCGCCGTCGAGCGTATAGGCGACGTAGAAAAAGGTGGCTTCCGGTGCGTTGCTGGTCAGGCCGCGGGCCGTCAGATGGCCGGCGGTGGCGGTGTAGTTGAGCGTCGTGCCGCTGAGCATCAGCTGGTGATGCGTGACCGCGCTGATTTCGGCGGCGCCGGGCAGCGAAGCCGTGGCTGCCGACGAGTAGAGCACCGCATCGGTAAAGGTGGGCGCGGGGGGCGCGGCGCCTCCACCCGATCCACCGCCGCCGCATCCGGCAACGAGCAGCGTAACGGCGAGGCAGGCGACGATGCGAGGCATCAAGGTCCTTGCCGGTTCGATCGAGGGTGCGGCCACGCCCATCCTGAATATCGCGCGCTTGGTCGGGAACGTGCGGTCAGCCGCTGAATTTGAAATGGAACCTGAACACGTAGTCCATCGCGCACGGCCGGCCCTCGCATAAACCCGGCTTGAACTTGATTCGAGTCAACGTCGCTGCGATCACGTTGGAAAGCCTGTCGTCGGGAGTCTTGTAAAGGGACACCGATTTGGCGTCACCGCGTTCATCCACGCGAACGGTAAGGACAACCTCGCCATCGATCGGCGCGCGCACCGGCATCCGCGCCACGGCATCGGCGACCTCGCTCAATCCATACTTGGGGTAGGGCGGCTCATCGTTCGGGCCGACGCTGTCGTATTCCGCCCGCAGCACGGCCTTTTGCTCCGGGCTGAGCTGCGCATAGGACCGGTCATACGGGAGCGCCCCGCGCATGTTGCCGCGCTGGTGGCTGTTCAACGGCGGCGACGCAGCATCGTCGGCGATGGCCACAGCGCCGCCTGCGAACAGCGCGACCATTCCCACAGCGAGCGGCAGAAGTCGAACAGAGAACCAAGCGGACATCGCATCCTTCCACGCATCGACGCGCACCGCGCCGAACGAAACAAGAATAGCACCGGCAAATCGACGCGACATCAGGCCGGCCGCTGCCGCTTGACGGCGGCCGTCACCCGTTTATAATCACGGTACCGACTATACATACGGTATCCGCATGCCGCCCCGACCGCTTGCCAACCCGCGTCGCAGTCCACCTGCGCCCGTGTCTCGCCTTACCGCTCGCCAGCAGCAGATTCTCGACTGGATCCGCAGCTTCATCGAGTCGAGAGGCATGCCGCCGACGCGGGCGGAGATCGCCGCGGGCCTGGGATTTTCCACCGCCAGCTCGGCCGAAGATCATCTGCAGGCGCTGGCCAAGAAGGGCGCGCTCGAGCTGGTGCCGGGGGCGTCGCGCGGGCTGCGTCTGAAGGAAATCCCCGGGGTCCCGCTGCAGGGCACATTGCCGCTGGTCGGAAGAGTCGCCGCCGGGCAGCCGGTCCTGGCCGCGGAAAACGTCGAGGCGCGCTACCGCGTCGATGCCGCGCTTTTCTCGCCGCGGGCCGACTATCTGCTTCGCGTACGCGGCATGAGCATGAAGGATGCCGGCATCCTCGATGGCGACTTGCTGGCCGTGCATCGGACCACCGACGCGCGTTCGGGGCAGATCGTCGTGGCCCGCCTGTCCGGCGCCGCCGGCGACGAGGTGACCGTCAAGCGCCTGAGGCGACGCGGCCGCGAAATCGTCCTGCAGCCGGAGAACTCGGAGTTCGAAGCGATTGTCGTAAATCCGGCCCACACGGAGTTGGCGATCGAGGGCGTCGCGGTGGGACTGTTGCGCACCGGCGCGTTGAAGTAGTAACCAGGCAGCAGATCGGTTCCGGCGTTCGCCGGATTCCCTTTGAACATTCGAGGAGACTTTCATGGTCCAGCCCGTTCCCGCCGGCTACGCCGGCGTTACCTCCTACCTGATCATTCGCGATGCGGCCGCCGCGATCGACTACTACAAAAAGGCGTTCGGCGCGACCGAGCTGATGCGCTTCCCCGGCCCGGATGGCAAGATCGGCCACGCCGAGCTCAAGATCAGCGGCGGGAATATCATGCTTGCCGACGAGTCGCCCGAAATGGGCCATCGCAGCGTACAGTCTTACGGCGGGTCGCCGGTCAGCCTGATGTTTTACGTGCCCGATGTCGACAAGAGTTTTGCGCAGGCGATTGCCGCGGGCGGCAAGGTCAAGAACCCGGTGAAGGATCAGTTCTACGGCGACCGCAGCGGTACCTTGACCGATCCGTTCGGACTGATGTGGACGATCGCGACCCACAAGGAAGACGTTTCGGTGTCCGACATGCAGAAGCGCATGGAAAAGATGATGGCGTCCGGGCAGAACGCTTGAGCCCGTGCACAGGGAGAATAGACCGCATCGATAGTGGCGTTCCGGTCATCGGCCGGTCGCGAACCCAGGCGATCCTGCCGATGACTTCGCGCCGAGCGCGCAGTCGCCGATCCGGGCTCGAAGAACAAAGGGGGACGCATGTATACGCTGTACGGCAAGAAAGGTTCCGGGTCGGCCACGATCGAGGCCGCGCTGACGATGGCGGGCGCGCCGTATCGCATGGTCGAAACGGCGTCGTGGGAGACCAACGACGCCTTTCGCGATCTGCTCAAGATCAACCCGATCGGCCAGATCCCGACGCTGGCGCTGCCCGACGGAAGCGCCCTGTCCGAGAGCGCGGCGATCCTGATCCATCTCGACGCCGCGCATCCCGCCGCGGGGCTGCTGCCGCGCGATGAGTCGGCGCGCGCGCAAGCGATCCGCGGACTGGTGTTCATCGCCGCCAACTGCTATTCGGCGATCACCGTCCTCGATTTTCCCGAGCGTTTCTATCAGGACATCGACGACGCCGCCAGAGACCATCTTCGCGCCGGCACCAAAGCGCGCCTGCACCGGCACTGGGAAATCTTCGCCGACATGTTTCCGGCGCGCCCCTTCCTCACCGGCAACGACATCGGTGCGCTGGATCTCTATGCGGCAGTCGTGACCAAGTGGTCGGGTTCGCGCGCGCACCTCGCCCAGCATCGGCCGGCGTTCCACGCGGCGCTCACCAAGGTCGAAACGCATCCGAAAGTGGCTGCGGTGTTTGCGCGCAACTGGCCGGCCAAATAGGACCCGTGCGAACGCAAACCGGACGCAAATGCCAACGCAAGTCCGGATGCTAGAGCGAGCGCCCGCCCGAACCTAAGTGCAGTGACGCCGGCGCTTCGCGCGACAAGCTGACCGCGTGTCGGCGAGAGGCTTCTGCCGCTCGCGTAATTCGGTGCAGCCTTCGCATATAATGGCCGCAGCGTGCCGGCGCTTGAATCGACCGGCGCGAATCCGCCACCCACGCGATGCGCATCCTGCTCAGCAACGACGACGGCTACTTCGCCCCGGGACTGGAGCGCCTCGCCGCGGATCTCGCCCGGTACGCCGACATCACCGTCGTCGCTCCTGAGCGTGACCGCAGCGGCGCGTCCAACTCGCTGACGCTCGACCGGCCGCTGACGGTGCGCCGCGCGCCGAGCGGTTTCCTGTTCGTCAACGGGACGCCGACCGATTGCGTGCACCTCGCCGTAACCGGACTGCTCGACGAGCTCCCGGACATGGTGATCTCGGGCATCAATCACGGCGCCAACATGGGCGACGACACGATCTACTCGGGCACCGTCGCCGCCGCAACCGAGGGCTACCTGCTCGGCATTCCGTCGATCGCGGTGTCGCTGACCAGCAAGACCGGCCACCATTTCGAGACCGCGGCCAAGGTCGTCGCCGATCTGATCTCGCGGCATCGCCGCAAGCCGTCGGGCGCGTGGCTGCTCAATGTCAACGTGCCCGACGTGCCGCCCGCCGACATCAAGGGCGTGCGCGTTACCCGTCTGGGCAAGCGGCACAAGGCGGAATCGGTGGTGAAGACCGAGACACCGCGCGGCGAGACCTGCTATTGGGTCGGCGCGGCGGGCGCTGCCGCCGATGCCGGCGAAGGCACCGATTTTCATGCTGTCGGACTGGGTTTCGTTTCGGTGACGCCGCTGCAGGTCGACTTGACCAACCACACCGAAATGCCGCGCATCGCCGAATGGATCGAAGCATGATGCCGCACCGTCGCGGATCGACTTCGAGTCCGGCGGCGGCGCGCGCCGGACGGACGAATCGATGAGCGCCGGGGTCGAAAAATTCGGCGGCATAGGCATGACGTCGGCGCGCACGCGCACGCGGATGATCGAGCGCCTGCGCGAGCAGGGCATCCGTGACGAGGCGGTGATTTCGGCCATTGCCGCGGTACCGCGCCACATCTTCGTCGAGGAGGCGCTGGCGATCCGTGCCTACGACGACAGTCCGCTGCCGATCGGCGCCGGACAGACGATTTCGCAGCCGTACGTCGTCGCCCGCATGACCGAGCTCCTGCGGGCCGGCGGCGCATTGCCTCGCGTGCTCGAGATCGGGACAGGCTGCGGCTACCAGACGGCGGTGCTGTCGCGGCTGGCCGACGAAGTTTACACGGTCGAGCGCATCGGCTCGCTGGTGGCCAAGGCACGGCAGAACCTGCGCGCGCTGAAGCTGAACAACGTGCGGATCAAGCATGGCGACGGCTCGACGGACCTGGGCGAGGAGCTCGAAGTCGACGGCATCATCATTACTGCTGCGGCAACCCAGGTCCCGACCGCGTTGCTGCGCTATCTGAAAGTCGGCGGCCGCATGGTGTTGCCGCTCGCCAGCCATGATGACGACGGGCGCGGAGTGCAGCGACTGACGGTTATCGAAAAGGCGCCGACCGGCATCCGCGAGCAAAGCTTCGACGCGGTAAGATTCGTACCATTGCTTCCCGGACTCGCATGACTCCTTTCAGTTTCGCGCATTCACGCCGAGCGCTTGCGCCGATCGCCGCCGCGCTGCTGGTCGTATCGTGCATGACCCGACCGCCGGCGCCGGTCAGCGAACGCGCCGCGCCGCCGCCGGAGACGATCGAGGGCGCGCCGCCCGTGGCGCCAGCGCCGCCGCCGGAAGCTCCGCCGCCGCCGACGCATGTCGTCAAGCGCGGGGAGACGCTCTATCAGATCGCGCTCGACAACGGTCTCGATTACCGCGAGCTCGCCGCGTGGAACAACATCGAGAACGTCAACGTCATCCGCGTCGGCCGCGTCCTGGTGCTGGCGCCGCCGGGTGAAGCCGTTGCCACCACCGCCGCGCCCGCGGCTCCCGGAGCCGCCGTGACGACGCCGCTTCCGGCCGCGCCGCCGATCGCCCCGGTCGGCAGCGAAACGCGGATCGTGCCGTTCACCGGCGCCGCGCCTTCCGGCCGCGGCAACACCGCGGCGTACAAGAGCGAGCCAAAGGCAGTGAAGCTGCCCTATTCGGAGCAGGCGCTGGCGCAGATGCAGCAGAGCAGCGCGGCGGCGCCGCCCGCGCCGCCGCCGGTTGCGCCACCGATCGTCGCGCCGCCCGCGGCCGCGCCATCCGCCAATGCTTCTGCGGCGACGCCACCGGGCAGCGTCGCGGCGGCGCCGGCGCGCATCGAATCGCCGCGCGTGCCCGAAATCGATGGCGGCAACATCGATTGGGCTTGGCCCGCGGCAGGCAAAGTCATTTCCGGTTTCTCCGAGACGGCGAACCTGAAGGGCATCGATATCGCCGGCAAATCGGGCCAGCCGGTGCTGGCCAGCGGTCCGGGCAAGGTCGTCTACGCCGGCAATGGCTTGCGCGGCTACGGCAAGCTGATCATCATCAAGCACAACAATACGTTTCTGTCGGCCTACGCGCACAACCGCGAAATCCTGGTCAAGGAAGGGCAGCAAGTCGCGCGGGGTCAGAAGATCGCCGAAATGGGCGACAGCGATGCCGACCAGGTCAAGCTGCACTTCGAGATCCGGCGCTTCGGCAAGCCGGTCGATCCGGCCAAATTCCTGCCGCCGGCGTAGCGGCGAGCCGGCCAAGCATGAGAGCGCATTCGGCGGCGGACGACGACGAGCCGCCCGCACCGGAGCCCGACACCCAGACACGCGATTTGCCGCTGGACATGCCGGTCGTCGGGGTCGGCGCCGACTTCCTCAACGACGTCACCCAGATCTACCTGAACGAGATCGGCCAGAGCCCGTTGCTGACGCCGGCCGAGGAGCTCGAGTACGCGCGCGCCAACCGCGACGGCGACTTCGAGGCGCGGCAGAAAATGATCGAGCATAACCTGCGGCTGGTGGTCAGCATCGCCAAGCACTATCTGAACCGCGGCCTGACGCTTGCCGATCTGATCGAGGAGGGCAATCTCGGTCTGATTCATGCGCTGGAGAAGTTCGATCCGGAGCGCGGCTTTCGTTTCACCACTTACGCGACCTGGTGGATACGCCAGTCGATCGAGCGCGCGATCATGAACCAGTCGCGCACGATCCGGCTGCCGGCGCACGTGGTCAAGGAGCTCAACATCGTGCTCCGCGCGATGCGCCACCTCGAGACGCACGGCATGCTCGGCCAGGGACGCGATCCGACGATGGACGACGTCGCGCACCTGCTCGGCAAGCCGGTCGAACAGGTGCGCAAGGTCCTAGGCTACAACGAGCACGTCACCTCGCTCGATGCGGCCTACGATGTCGATTCGGGCCTGTCGATCGGCGACCAGCTGAGCGACGACGACGCGCCGGGCCCCGAGCTGCTGCTGCACAACTCCGAGATCGAGGGCTGGGTGAAGCAGTGGCTGGATGAGCTGTCCGAGCGGCAACGCCTGGTGATCGAGCGCCGTTACGGGTTGAACGGCTGCGACGTCGCCACCCTCGAGCACCTCGCCCGCGAGCTCGGCGTCACGCGCGAGCGCGTGCGGCAGATCCAGGCCGAGGCGCTTGAAAAGCTGCGCGCGAGATTGCGCCGCAAAGGACTGTCGCGCGACGCGCTGCTTTGAGATAGTTTGTGTTACTTCTGCTGTGCGCCGTGCGTTTCGCGCGCGTCTAAGGCAGCGCGCGCAAAGCTCGGGACGGCGGCAGCGCACCGACGCTGGCGCGCAGCTGCGCAATGATTTCCGGCCTGCGGCCGGCTGCGGGACCGTAGCGCAAAAGCGCATAGCGCTCGGCGATACTCGTGATCAACGCGGCGACGGCCGGCCAGCGTGCCGCGGCGCGATCGGCGTATGCCAGCGGTCCTTCGTCCGGCCGGCGCTCCAGTCCGGCCCGCGCCAGCCTGCGGCAGGCGGTGCGCCACAGCGCCACTTCGGCGTCGATGCGCGACGGACGCAGCCGCGAGAATCCCAGCACCGCAATCCCCCAGACGAACGCCGCTCCCGCCAGCACCGCGACCAGGCGCCACGGCGGCGCGCCCTTGAGCCCGATCTCGCGCAGGAAATCGCGCTGGCGCTCGAGATTGAATCCGACGAATCCCCGCTGCCAGTGGTAATTGATGCTGTCCCAGTGCAGGCTTAGGCTCTTGAGCCAGGTCATGTCGACGCGCGCAAGGTAGGGGACGCGTTCGCCTGCCGGCAATGCGGCGCCTATGCCGCGCTCGATGCGCGACGGCGCGACCGCGGCGGTCGGATCGACGCGCTGCCACTTGCCGTCGAGCAGCGCTTCCGCCCAGGCGTGCGCGTCCGACTGGCGCACGATCATGTATTCGCCGGTCGGATTCATCTCGCCGCCCTGGTAACCTGTGACGACGCGCGCCGGAATGCCGGCGGCGCGCATCAGCAGCGCGAAGGCGCCGGCAAAGTGCTCGCAGAAACCGCGGTGCGTGTCGAACAGGAAACCGTCGACGGGATCCCGGTCGAGAATGTCCGGCGACAACGTATACACGAACGACTCGGTCCGGAACCAGTCGAGCACCGCGGTGATGTAGGCGCGATCAGACGCGCTGCGGTCGCGCAGGTCGCGAGCGAATACGATCGTGCGCGGATTGCCGTGCGGAAGCTGCAGGTTGTCCGCGGCGTCGTTGCTCACCGCCCCGAACGTGCCGACGGTAGCCGAACGCACCGAGTAGCGCACCGCCTGCGTGACCGGCGCCCTGGCCAGCAGCTGCTGGTCGTAGGTCAGTGTCGCCAACACCTCGGTCGGAGCTCCGAACGGCGCGTCCGGATTCGGTGCACGCGGCGGACCGGTGGGATGCTCGAGCGCAAACAGCCACAGCTTGCCATGCGGCTCCATCGTCACCGTGTAGTCGGCGGGCCGGCCGGCCGACGGCACGTACTGGCCGCCGCGCAGCTTGAACAGCGGCCGCCAGATCGCGCCATCGAAACGCGAGAACACGGGACCGCGCCAGTAGCGTTGCGACGGCGGCGGTGGCAGGCTCGCGAACTCGACGCGAAACGCGACTTCGTCCGACAGCGACAAGTCGCTGATCGATCCGGGCGACATGCTCTCGGAAAGACCCGTGCGCGCGCCGCTTTCGAGCGGACTGCCCCACAGCGGCGCAGCGAGCCGCGGAAACAGGACGAACAGCAGCGCCGCGATCGGCACACCCTGCAGCATCAGCCGCGCCGTGGTGGAGAGATGCGGTCGCCATGGTTCGGCCGCGCCCGCCGGCGTGCGCAGGACCCCCAGCGCGACGCCGGTTGCCAGCAGTGCAGGTATCGCGGCGAGAGCGGCGAGGATCGTCTGCGCATAGAAAAACTGCGTCAGCGCGAGGAACAGCGCGAGGCAAACGAGCAGTGCGCCGTCGCGCGCGCCGCGAGCCTCGATGAACTTGATGCCGACCAGGACGTAGAGGAACGCAACGCAGGGGTCGCGCGCGATGAAATAGCCGTAGTCGGCCTTGATGCCGATCGCTGCGGCAAGCGCGAGGCCCGGCAGCAACCAGCGGCGCAGATTGCGCAGATTGTTGCGGTCGAACGGAAGAACCAGCCGCGCGACGATCAGCGCCGTACCGGCGACGGCGATCCAGCGGTCGATGTGCGCCCACAGCGGCATTTGCGCGCACAGGAGGAGCGCCGCAAGCGCGCCCAGCTGCCTGCGCGCCAGCGGCGCACCGATCTTGCTCGCGTTCATGTCGTCTTCGGCTGACCGAATGAGGCCAGCGCGGTCAGCGCCTCGCGGCGGTGACCGGCGCCCTGTCCGTGCGCGAGCTCGGTGCCGGGCAGCCGCAACGCAAAGGCGCGCGTCTCGCGCTCGGCGGCGAGCACCCAGGCCGTCAGGCGCGACAGCCGCAACTCCTGGTCGATCGCCGAAGGCAGCTCGAACCAGTCGAGATCGAGCGCGCCGCCGCCCGCGCCGCCTTCGAATTGCTTGGTGTACCAGCCGCCGCCGCGGGCGACCGCCTTCCATGCGATGCGGTTGTGCGGGTCGCCGCGCTCGTAGTCGCGCAAGCCGCCGAGCTCCGCATCGGCGGCGCGCGCCGCGCGCTGCGGATCGATGCCCAGCGGGCTGGTCGGCAGTGGCGGAGGCGCCGTTTCCGGCGCCGGATAGATGCAGGCCGTCAACGGAAAATGCACGTAGGCCCAGCCTCGCCACAAGCCCAGCGGAAAGTTGCTCCACAAGGTCACTCTGCCCAGCGGCCGCGGACCGCGTCGGGGCGCGGTGACGGTCAGCACGACCGGCCGGGTTGCATCACGCGGCAGATCGATGACTTCGGGGACGCCATCCGACGGCGCGACGACGATGCCGGTCCGCTCCCGATTGCCGCTGGCCAGCGACAGCGTGAAAGCGACCTCGCCGCCGGCGAATGCTTCGCCGGCCCCAACCGGCGAGCTTGCGACGCCGGCGAGATTGCGAAACGTCGCGAGCAGCGCTGCCGCGACCATGCCCGCGGCGATGAAGGTCATCGCATAACCGAGCGACAACGCGTAGTTCATCGAGGTCAGCAACATGATGACCAACGTCGCGATCACCGCGAAGCCGCGGCGTGTCGGCAGGATGTAGATGCGGCTGTGACGCAGGACCACCGGCTCGCGGTCGCCGGGTGCCAGCCGCCAGAAGCGCTGCCGCGTCCGTGCGATCCACGTCGTGCTCAGGGGAAGCGTAGCCATCGTCGATCGATGCCGGCGGTCAAGCTTCGTCTGCCCGATTCAGCGGCGCACGCGGTGCGAACGTCGAGTCGGCGATCCATCGCCGGGGAGCGCCGGATTCAGGGCAGCGGCACGGCGCGCAACAGCGCTTTGGCCTGCGGGCCGCCGGCGCGCGCGCTGCCGGCGAGGCGATGGCCGGCGATCGCGGGAAACACTGCCTGCACGTCCTCGGGCAAGACCATCGGCCGCCCGGCCAGCAGCGCCCAGGCGCGACTGGCGGCAACCAGCAACAGGCCCGCGCGTGGCGACAGGCCGCGATGGGTGCCGGTCGTCGCGGCAGCGCCGCGCGACGCCGCAAGCAGCGCCTGCACATAGTCGAGCAGCGCGGGTGCAACGTGCACCGCGGCGGCTTCGCGCTGCCACGCGATCAAGGTCGCCGCATCGGCACAAGGCGCGAGCTCCGCGATGCGCACGCGCCGGTCGCCGGACAACAAGAGGTCACGCTCGGCTGCCGGCTCGGGATAACCGAGCTCGATCGTCATCAGGAAGCGATCGAGCTGCGACTCCGGCAGCGGATACGCACCGATCTGTTCGGCCGGATTCTGGGTTGCGATGACGAAAAACGGATCGGGCAGCGGCCGCGTGTTGCCATCGATCGAGACCTGGCGCTCTTCCATCGCCTCGAGGAGCGCGCTTTGCGTCTTCGGCGGGGCGCGATTGATTTCGTCGGCCAGCACGATCGAGTGGAAAATCGGACCCGAATGAAAGCGGAAGGCGTGGGTCGAGGGATCGAAAATCGACACGCCGAGCACGTCGGCCGGCAACAGATCGCTGGTGAACTGGACGCGGGCATACTGCAGACCGAGGGTTGCCGCCAGTGCCTGCGCCAGCGTCGACTTGCCGACGCCGGGGATGTCCTCGATCAGCAGATGACCGCGCGCCAAGAGACAGGTCAACGCGAGCTTAAGCGGCGCCTGCTTGCCGACGACGATGCTGCCGAGCGTATCGACGACCGCCGCCAGCCTCTCGGGCAGCGGAATGACGCGGGTATCGGCGGGGCGCAGGCTCATCGGATGGTCGGCGGCAGTCGCGGAACGAGCACTATAGAGGGCAATCGGCGGCTAGTCATTACCGCTCGCGGCGCGCTACACTCCGCTCGACCCCCAAGCCGCGGCGGCGCTCGTCGCGCCGGCGGCCGACCGACCGAATATCCGTGTCCACCGCGTACATCACCCATCCCGCGTGCCGCCTGCATGCGATGGGGCCGTACCACCCCGAATGCCCGGAGCGGCTCGACGCGGTGCAGGATCGCCTGATCGCTTCCGGGCTCGATGCGCTGATCGAGCACCATCTCGCGCCAGCCGCGACACGCGATCAGATCGCGCGTGTACATGCTGCGCACTACATCGACGAGATCGAGGAGGCCAGCCCCGAAAGCGGCGTGCACTATCTCGACCCCGACACCGCGCTCAACCCCGATTCGCTCGACGCCGCGCGGCACGGTGCCGGAGCGCTGATCCTCGCGACCGATCTGGTCGTTGGTGGAAAGCGCGACACGGCGTTCTGCGCGGTGCGGCCGCCGGGCCACCACGCGACGCGCGACCGGGCGATGGGCTTCTGCCTGTTCAATAATGTGGCGGTCGGCGTCGCGCATGCGCTCGAGCATCATGGACTCGCGCGCGCAGCGGTCGTCGATTTCGACGTGCACCACGGCAACGGCACCGAGGATATTTTCGCCGGCGACGATCGGGTGATCATGACCGGAACTTTCCAGTACCCGTTGTATCCATACTCGGGTGTCGAGCCGCTGGGCCCGAACATGCACAATGTTCCGCTTTCGCCGGGCAGCGGCAGCGATGCTTTTCGCAAGGCCTTTGTCGAGGTCTGCCTGCCGGCGCTTGACGCGCACCGCCCCGAGATCATTTTCGTGTCGGCCGGGTTCGACGCGCACCGCGAGGACCCGCTCGCCAACCTGCAGCTGACCGACGACGACTATGGCTGGGTGACGAGCAGGATCGCCGAGATTGCCGCCGTGCACGCCGGCGGTCGCATCGTGTCGACGCTCGAAGGCGGGTATGCGCTGAGCGCGCTCGGCCGCAGCGCAACCGCGCACGTGCGCGTGCTCGCCGGTCTGGGTTCCTAGCCGACGGCGTTGTAGAGGCCTCCCTCCTGGGCGGCTCCGTGCACCGGTGCGGTTCGCGTACCGCGTTGCGGCAGCGCGCAAGCGAGGAGAAAGGAAGACGATGGAACGAAGGCAATTCCTCCGCGCATGCACGATGGTTGCCGGCGCCGCACAGTTAGGCCCGCTCGGCGATGCCTGGGCCGCTGCCGAGCCGCGCCTGTATGCGCGCGCGAGGCTGGTCGACGTTCACGGCGCGCCGATCCGGCTGGGCGACCTCGCGCTCAAGACCAACTACGTCTTCAACTATCCGTACGCGGGAACGCCGTGCTTCCTGCTCAATCTCGGCCGGCCGGTCGCCGCGGCCGACAAGGTGTTGCGGGCCGACGGCGCGAGCTACGCATGGACTGGCGGCGTCGGTCCCGCGCGCTCGGTGGTTTCGTACTCGGCGATTTGCGCGCACAAGCTCGCCTATCCGACGCGCGACATCTCGTTCATTCGCTTTCAGCCGGAACGCTCGCCGACTTCCGACGGCAACGTCATCCATTGCTGCGCCGACCACAGCGTCTACGACCCCGCCGCCGGCGCACGCGTCGTCAGCGGTCCCGCACCGCAGCCGCTGGCGGCGATCCTGCTCGACTACGACGGCGCGACCGACGGCGTGGCGGCCTTGGGGACCGTCGGCGCCGAGCAGTTCGATGCGTTCTTCCGGAAGTACGACTTCAAGCTGGCGATGGAGTACGGCCAGGGCAAGGCCAGGATGCCGGTCGGCGCGACGACCGTCGTCCGCGAGCTCACCCAGTATTGCCGGCAGACGATCCAGTGCTAAAGCCGGGCGCCGCGGCTTGCCGGCTCAATCATCGGGACGTAACGGGGTTGCGCGGCGACGCGCGC
>Ga0207664_10001495_pt1 | contig 15324 bp, 17 predicted proteins | sample LARL83metaG_FD_184349 | JGI IMG/M metagenome (GOLD analysis project Ga0207664, IMG submission 184349) | Corn, switchgrass and miscanthus rhizosphere microbial communities from Kellogg Biological Station, Michigan, USA - LAR L8-3 metaG... | ecosystem: Host-associated > Plants > Roots >... | reverse complement strand
TGAGCTCGATCTCGCCCTTGGCGGTAGCATCGCCGGGGCCGCCGATAAAGAGCAGCGGCGACACGGGATCGCTCCGTCCAACGACTCTGCCTGATCTCTCTTCTGCCGAACCTGCACGCCGCATCCAGCGTCGACATTTTGCCGGTTGCCAACGCTTTTGCCGTCATCGATACGGATGCCCCCTGCCTCATTTCCGGGCACCCATGGACAAGACCCAATCCAGGACGAAGGCCGCGCTTTGGATGGCGGGCTGGCTCTCGCTGATGCTGGTGATGGCGGTCGCCGGCCGCGAGGCGACGCGTGAACTGAACGTGTTCCAGATCATGGAGGTGCGTTCGCTGCTCGGCTTCCTGTTCCTGCTGCCGATGATCAGTCGCAGCGGCGGTTTTGGCGCGCTGCGAACCAAACGCCTGCCGCTGCATGCCGCCCGCAACCTGATCCACTATGGCGCGCAGCTCGGCTGGTTCTTTGCACTGACGCTGATTCCGATCGGCCAGGTGGTCGCGATCGAATTCACAATGCCGATCTGGACCGCGATCCTGGCCGCCTCGCTGCTCGGCGAGCGCATGACGGTGTCGAAGGCCACTGCGATCGTGCTCGGCATCGTCGGCGTCGTCATCATCGTGCGTCCCGCGACCGGCGAGATCAATCCCGGCCAGCTGATCGCACTCGCCGCCGCCGTCGGCTTTGGCATCTCGATGGCGCTGGTCAAGTCGCTGACGCGCACCGAAAGCGCGCTGTCGGTGATCTTCTGGATGACCGTGGTCCAGGCGGCCGCCGGACTATTGCCGACACTCTATCTCTGGACCTGGCCGTCGGCGACGGCCTGGGGCTGGACCGTCGTGATCGCGATCTGCGGCACCTTCTCGCATTATTGCCTGGCGAGCGCGATGCGGCATGCCGATGCCACCGTCGTGGTGCCGATGGACTTCTTGCGCGTGCCGCTCACCGCGACCGCCGGCTGGCTGATCTATGCGGAGCGGCTCGACGTCTTCACCGTGCTCGGCGCGGCGCTGATCCTGACCGGCAACCTGTTGAACCTGCGCGCCACCAGCGCCACGCCCGCGCCGGCGAAGGCGTGATGCTCTTGGAGGCAGGCCGGGAATGCCGGGTGCTGGAGCGGAGTTGATCTGCATCAATGACCAGGACCACCTTTCCAGCTGACCGCTGGTGGGTGCGAGACCAATCATTGCAACCCGTCCTGCTGCGTCTTTGGAAGTGACATCGCAAGGGATCGGCATGTGATCGAACCGCGCAACCGCGTCGTTCAACTCCGGCGTTTTGGCGATCCCGAGGGACTGGACGTCGTCGATGTTCCGTTGCCGACGGCCGGTCCGGGCGAGGTGCGGGTTCGCGTGCTCGCCTCCGGCCTCGAATACACCGACACGCTGATCCGGCGCCATCTCTACCCGCAGACGGCGGCCCGCCGCCCGCCCTTCGTCATGGGCTACGACGTCATCGGCGAAATCGATCAGCTCGGCGAGGGTGTCAGCGGATTTCGGCTGGGCGACCGTGTCGCCGACATGACGGTGCTCGGATCGAATGCGGTCTATCGCACGCTCCAGGCCAGCCAGTTGACCACCGTGCCGGCAGGTGTCGATGCGGCGGAGGCCGCCACGCTGATCCTGAGCTGGATGACCGCGTACCAACTCCTGCACCGCGCAGCGAAGGTCAAGCGAGGACAGCGCGTCCTGGTGCATGGCGCCGCCGGTGCGGTCGGTCAGGCGTTGCTCGTGCTCGGCGGCATGGCCGGGCTCGAGCTCTGGGGCGGTGCCCATGGCCCGCACGCCGAACTGATCCGCGAACTCGGTGCGGCGCCGATCGACTATCAGCACGAGGACTTCACGAAGGTGGTGCCGGGCGGATTCGACGTCGTCTTCGACGGCATCGGCGAGGACGGTTATCGCCGCTCGCTGGCGGCACTCAAGCGAGGCGGTCTGCTCTGCGCCTTTGGCTACTCGGCGGGCGTACAGGGACGGCGAGGCATGCTCACCATGCTGGCGTGGATTGCGCGCCTGTACCTCTGGCGATGGCTGCCTGGCGGCAGATGGGCGCTGTTCTACTCCATCAACGCGATGCGGCTGCGACGTCCTTCATGGTTCAAGGATGACCTGAAGCGCCTGTTCACGCTGCTCGCCGGCGGCGCCATCCACCCGCGTGTTGCCGAGCGGATCTCGCTGGATCAGGTTGCCGAAGCGCATTGGCGCCTCGAAGCCGGCGGCCTCGAGGGAAAGCTCGTGCTGTGCCCGGAGCTCGGCCTCGATGGCGGAGACAAACGGAGGGACGCGCGGCCGCGTCAGTGATGCCGGGAATGGCGCATGATCGCCGAACGACACATCAGCGCCTGGTCCACGAAGCGTCCCCGGTTGCGGCTCGAACGCATGGCGCCATGTGCTATCGTGCACCTCGATCTCAGGATGTCGTGACAGCACCAAGGGCGAACCAGATGCAAATCGCCGGCCTGGTCCTTCCCGTGTTTGCGATCATCGTCACCGGCTGGCTCGCCGGTTGGCTCGGCTACATCTCGCGCTCGCTCGCCGACGGCCTCGTGCACTTCGCCTACAACGTTGCAATGCCTGCGCTGCTGTTCGTCACCATCGCGCAGGAGGACGCGCGCAATCTACTGGAGTGGCGCTTTCTGCTGGCCTTTGGCGGCGGCTCCCTGCTCTGCTTCGCGCTGGTGTTTCTGCTGTCCCGGCTCGCCTGGCAGCGTGACCTTGCCAGCAGCACGATGATCGGAATGACCGCGGCGATGACCAACACCGGATTCGTCGCACTGCCGATCCTGCACGCGATCTACGGCCAGGCCGCCGTACTGCCTGCCGCCGTCGCAACCGTGTTCGTCGCAGCCGTCATGTTCCCGCTGGCGGTCATCCTCCTGGAAAGCGACCGGCACGATGCGCGCGCCCCCTCGCCCACGCGTACCGGTTTGCTGAAGCAGATCGTGCTCAACCCGATGGTGCTGTCGACCCTGGCCGGCCTCGCCTGGGCGATTGCAGGTCTTCCGATTCCCGCGCCGCTCGCAGCCTACATGAACATTTTTGCCGGCGCGCTGACGCCCTGCGCGCTGTTTGCGATCGGGCTTGGCCTGTCGGTCGAAGGGCTGCGCGCGAACCTCAAAACCTCGATCGTGCTCGCGGTCGTCAAACTGGTGATCATGCCGATGATCGTCTACGGGCTCTGCGTCGCCTCAGGTCTCAACCCGCTCTACACGCTCGCCGCGGTCATCTGCGCCGCCGTGCCGACCGCGAAGACGGTCTATATCCTCGCCGGTTCATACAAGGTGGAAGAGCCACTGGTCGCGGCGACGGTTTCCGTCACCACACTCTTGTCGGTCGCGACGTTGCTTGCCTGGCTCACCATCCTCTCCGGACTGCCGGTCCACGCGAACTAGAGCGTTTTTGAGCGAAGTGGTCACCGGTTCGCGTGAAGAAAACGCGTCAAAACAAGAGTCTAGAGCCTCCGTTCCGATTCAATCGGAACGGAAAAGGCTCTCGAACCGGATGCGACGGAGTGATCCTCACGGGCGCGCCACCAGCAGCGGCTCGACATTGGCACCGCCGGCCATCTGCGGATTTGACGGATCGAAGTGCTCGTGCAGCTCGCGCTTCCTGACCCGTGCGCGCGCAAGCGCGAAGGCGTCCTTGAGGCTCGTTGCATGCCGAAGCGCAATATTGAAAAAGGCATCGCCGAAATAGGTCCACTTCGCCCTGTCCTCGCAGCCGAACGAGGAATGCCCGGCGTCGGCCGCGGTGATGACCAGGAGATCGGGGCTGGCGAGACGGCGGACGAAGACGCCGGAATAGCAGGCCGAGATGACGACCACCTTGTGCCGCACGCCGGTCCGCGCCAGCATGCGGGCAAGATCGGACGGCGTGAGCGTCTGAATGAGCCGTCCGGCCTTGACGACGAGGCCGTCCGGGGAGCCGTGCGAGGTGAGGATCACGAACAGCACGTCGTTCTCCGCATCGAGCCCGCGGGCCTCCGCCTGCAAGGCCCTGGCGAGGCCCTCGACGGTCGCAGCGCCGCCGCTCCTGGAATTGGACTGCACATCGACGGGGCCGGTCTCGAAGCGGCTTGCGACGATCTTTGCCGCCCCGGTCGCCTCGCGCCTGAACACGCCCTGATCGCCAAACAGTCCGAAGGACACCACGCCGACCTTGTGGCCTTCCTCGGCTGCGCGCACCGACGACGCCGAAGGCGCGACGGCCAGCACAACGACGAGGAACAATGGGCGGAGCCATGTGATCCGAGACTTCGGGGTCATTGGTGCCTCGTTTCGTGATCGCCGTTCCAGGAGAGCGGCGCGTGACTGCCCCGGGCCTGCTAGAGAGTATCTGGATATGGTGGGTCCGGGTGCCAATTTCGAGTCCCGGCCGGGAACCTGATGGGGGCGCCGGCCGCCACGACGAGGGAAGACATGATCCGGAGAGCCGAAGAGCGGGATGCCTCCAGCATGGCCGCGGTAAGCATCGAAGTCTGGCTGAACACATATCTCCGACAGGGGGTCAGCGCATTTTTTGCGGATCATGTCCTGTCCGAATTCACCGCCCAAAAGTTTCGACACGCGATTGCCAGTCCCGGTCTGGCGATCTGGGTGTCGGAAAACCGGATTGGAATCGATGGCTTTGTGACAGTGTGTTCGACGGCCACGCCGCCTCTGACAGGCTGCTCACGTCTGGAAATCGCAACCCTGTATGTCCAACCGAGGCACCAGTCGAGCGGCAAAGGCGCCGCGCTGCTGAATTGCGCGCTGGATCACTGCGGGAGCCTGAACGGCGAGAGCGCCTGGCTGAAGGTGAACGCCGAAAACGGCCGGGCCATCGACTTCTACCTTCGGCACGGTCTTGTCAGGGTCGGCACCACGCCTTTCGTGATCGCCGATAAGGCTTACGAGAACCATGTCATGGCGATCGACCTCCGGCCTCCAGCCGGCAGTCCGTAGCTTCCTGCGGGGATGGCGGATGGTATTACCGCAGCCGCCTCTCCCGCCTTGGTTGCGCTTGCGCCGACAGCGGAAACCTAAAATGATCCGCCCATGGCGGGTCGATCGCTCGCGATCAGGCCCGCGGCTCGCTGTGTCATGGAGATCTCCTGAACATGTCGACGCTCATCCCGCATGGCGTGTGCCTCGAATGGTCAACGAACCTGATCTGGCTGAACGCCGTTTCCGACGCCCTGGTCGGCACAGCCTTCTTCACCATGGCCTACGTCCTTGGCTATTACGTGTGGAAGCGCCGCCGCGAAGTGATGTTTCGCAGCGTGTTCTGGTCGCTCGCGATCTTCGCCGCGGCCTGCGGATTGACCCGCATCGAAGAGATCGTCACGCTCTGGGTACCGGCCTATGGCATCGAGGCCGCGACCAAGGCCCTGCTCGCGCCGATCGCGATCGCCGTCACCGCTGCGATGCTGCTGATGCGGCCCCGCCTTTTGGTGCTGCCGACGCGCATTCAACTGCAGCAGGCTTACGCGGCGCTCGAGGAGGAAACCAGGCAGCGCCGCAACGCCGAGGCCATGGTGAAACGCTTCCAGGAGATCGAAGCCACCGAGGCCCAGGTCCGCCAGGCGCAGAAGATGGAGGCGGTCGGCCAGCTCACCGGCGGCGTCGCGCACGACTTCAACAACATTTTGACCGTGATCACCGGCTCGATCGAGATTCTCGCCGAAGCGGTCAAGGCCGATCCGGCGCTGGCCCAGATCGCCGACCTGATCGGCGCCGCCGCCGCGCGAGGCGCCGACCTCACCCAGCATCTCCTCGCCTTCGCGCGGCGGCAGCCGCTGCAGCCGCGCGCCACCGAGGTCAACACCATGGTGGTCGACGTCGCACGGCTGCTGCGCCCGACGCTCGGCGAACAGATCGAGATCGAGTCGATGCTGGCGCATGATTGCGCGCCGGCTTTGATCGATCCGAGCCAGCTCTCGACCGCGATGTTGAACCTCGCCCTGAATGCGCGTGACGCGATGCCGAACGGCGGCAAGCTGACGCTGGAGACCAAGAACGTCGTGCTCGACGACAATTACGCGGCCATGCACGGCGACGTGAAGCCGGGCAGCTATGTCATGGTCGCCGTGAGCGACACCGGACAGGGCATTCCGCAAAACCTGCTCGACAAGGTGTTCGAGCCGTTCTTCACCACCAAGGACGTCGGCAAGGGATCGGGGCTCGGGCTGTCCATGGTCTACGGCTTCGTCAAGCAGTCCAACGGACACATCAAGATCTACAGCGAGGAAGGCCACGGCACCACTGTCAAACTCTATCTGCCGCAGGCCACCGGCCTGCCCGAGATTGTGGCCACTGAGGCCAGTATCGTCGGCGGCGATCACGGCAACGAGTCCATCCTGGTGGTCGAGGACGACCCGCTGGTGCGGGAATACGTCACGACCCAGATCAGGCGTCTCGGCTACCGGACGTTGGCCGCCAGCAACGCGGCCGAGGCGCTCGCCGTCCTCGACGGGCCCGAGGGCATCGACCTGTTGTTCACCGACGTGATCATTCCGGGCGGCATGAATGGCCGCCAGCTCGCCAGAGAGGCCTTGAGCCGGCGCGCGGGGCTCAAGGTGCTCTACACATCCGGCTACACCGAAAACGCCATCGTGCATCACGGCCGGCTCGATGCCGGCGTGCTGCTGCTGCCAAAACCTTACGTGTCCTCCGATCTCGCGCGGATGATCCGGACCGCTCTGGCCTCATAGACTGCTCTGCGAGGGCGTCCGGCGCCAGCAAGGCACGTTACCCCCCGCACTCACCCGGGGAATCTTCATCGCTCCTGCGCCTACATCTTCTGCGCCTGATCGATCACGGCGCCGATCCGGTCCAGGAGCGCTCTGGCTTCACCGCGGCTCACGCCGAGCCGCGTGACGAAGTCCAGCACGTCGAGCCCATGCCAGACCTCGCTCAGCGCATTGCCGAGGAGGCGCAGCTCGTTCCAGGACAGCCTGACATCCGCCTGCTCGCTGCCAGCGCGGAGAAGCTGCATGCCGCTACTTCCCCGCCGCCTTGCGCAGCGCCTCGTTGATGCGATCCTGCCAGCCGGGTCCGTCCTGCCGGAAGAATTCCAGCACGTCCTGGTCGACCCGCAGCGTCACCTGCTCCTTCACGCCGGGGATCGCGGCCTGCTTCGGCGGCGCTTCGGCGACCTTGGCTGTCGCCTTCTTGAACGCGGCCTCGGCCTCGGTGCGCGCATCGTTCAGCGTCCGTGGCCGTCTCGGCTGCTCCGCCATGATCAGATCCCCTCGAACAGAACGGTCGACAGATAGCGCTCCGAGAACGACGGCACGATCGCCAAAATGGTCTTGCCGGCCGCTTCCGGCCGCTTGCCGATTTGCAGCGCCGCGGCGATCGCGGCCCCTGAGGAGATGCCGCCGGGAATGCCCTCGCTGCGCGCCAGCGCCCGCGAGGTCTCGATCGCGGTCTGGCTGTTGACCGTCACGATCTCGTCGATCACGGAACGGTCCAGAATGTCAGGCACGAATCCCGCGCCAATCCCCTGGATCTTGTGCGGGGTGTGCTGGCCACCCGACAGCACCGGGCTCTCCTCCGGCTCGACCGCGACCACCTTGAGCTCCGGCAGGCGCGGCTTGAGCACCTGGCCGACGCCGGTGATGGTGCCGCCGGTGCCGACGCCCGCGACGAAATAGTCGAGCTTGCCGCCGGTGTCGTTCCAGATCTCTTCCGCCGTCGTGCGGCGGTGAATGTCGGGGTTGGCGAGGTTCTTGAACTGCTGCGGCATCACCGAATTGGGCGTGGTCCGCAGCAGCTCTTCCGCCGTCGCGATCGCGCCCTTCATGCCCTGCGCAGCCGGGGTGAGCACGATCTCGGCGCCGAGAAAGGCCAGCATCTTGCGCCGCTCGATCGACATCGAGTCCGGCATCACGAGCTTGAGACGGTAACCGCGCGAGGCGGCGACGAAGGCCAGCGCAATGCCGGTGTTGCCAGAGGTCGGCTCGATCAGCACGGTCTCGGCATTGATGATGCCCTGCTGCTCCATCGCGATGATCATGGCCGCACCGATGCGGTCCTTCACGCTCGCGGCCGGATTGAAATATTCCAGCTTGGCGAGGATCGTCGCGTTCACGCCGCGCTGCTGCGGCAATCTTCGCAGTTGCACAATCGGCGTATTGCCGATTGCATCCACGATGGAGTCGAACACCTTTCCGCGACCGGGCGGGTGCACTGCACGCAACGGGGTAGATGCATCCATGACGAGATCCTCACTGCAATCGTTATCAGAAAAATTCGCGCTTTCGCTTTCATTACGTACAGCGCGCGGCTTCGCGCAAGTCGAAATCATTTGCACGTGAGGACGGAACTCCTGTCGCAAATTTGAAACGTTGATGCCACATCAATTCGCTGCATTGCGAAAGCAGGAGCGCCACGAATATCGCAGAAGTAACGTATTTCTGTTGCGACAAGGTCAAATAAATCGTTGTATATGGCCTTGCGGCTACACAGTCCGGGCTACCGCATCCGGGCCGGAGTATCCGATCGGGCTACGTCATTCGGGACACATCGGTTCTGAACGCAGGGAGGTGACGACGATGACAGCAGTTGCTGAAGTATTGTCGACCGTTGCGTCAAAGCCTGATCCGCGTGGGTGTGATTTGCCGACGTGCCCGGTGTGTGCAGACTCAATGATCGCAGCCGAAGCTTCGGCCTATCTGTCCGATCACGCCATCAGCTATCTCTGGTCCTGCGACACCTGCGGCTACGGTTTCGTCACCAAGCATGCGGTGAACAAGGTGTTTCGCTGCAACTAGAGCCGATCGTTATCTCGGAGCAATGTCACCGCGCGCCCATCCGGCGCGCGTTTGTTCGTGGAACGCTGCGAACGCGCCGGCTGCAATCGCCGCGCGCATCCCACCCATCAGTTCCTCATAATAGGCGATATTTATTTCCGACAGCAGCATCGCTCCGAGCGTCTCGCCCGACTTGACCAGGTGATGCAGGTACGCGCGTGAACAGGTCCGCGCGGACGGCCATGGGCTCTCGTCGTCCAGAGGGCGCGGATCGTCGGCATGACGCGCATTGCGCAGGTTGACTGCGCCGAAGCGGGTGAACGCCAGGCCGTGCCGGCCGTTCCGGGTCGGCATCACGCAGTCGAACATGTCGATGCCGCGGCGGACCGCCTCCAGAATGTCCTCGGGCGTGCCGACCCCCATCAGATAGCGCGGCCGGTCCGCCGGCAGTTCCGGCGCGGCCGCCTCGATCATCTCCAGCATCACCGATTGCGGCTCGCCCACCGCAAGCCCGCCGATCGCATAGCCGTGAAAGCCGATCTCGACGAGACCGCGCGCGCTGGCGCTGCGAAGCCGCGTCACGTCGCCGCCCTGCACGATGCCGAACAGCATGTGGCCGGCAGGCGCGCTCTCGAAGGCGCGCTTGCAGCGCTCGGCCCAGCGCAGCGACAGCTGCATGGCGCGTTCGATGTCCTCGGGCGCGGCCGGCAGCCGCACGCATTCGTCGAGCTGCATGGCGATGTCGCTGCCGAGCAGGCGCTGCACCTCGATCGAGCGCTCCGGCGACAGCTCGACCTTCGCGCCGTCGATATGCGAGCGGAAGGTCACGGCCTTCTCGTCGAGCTTGCGCAGGCTCGCGAGCGACATCACCTGAAAGCCGCCGGAATCCGTCAGCATCGGGCCGCCCCAGCCGGTAAAGCGCTGCAGGCCGCCGAGCGCCGCGATGCGCTCCGCGCCGGGACGCAGCATCAGATGGTAGGTGTTGCCGAGCACGATGTCGGCACCGGCCTCGCGGACCTCGCGCCAGTGCACGCCCTTCATCGCGCCGGCCGTGCCAACCGGCATGAAGGCGGGCGTCCGCACCACGCCATGCGGGGTGGTCAGGCGGCCGGTCCGCGCGGTGGTGTCGGTCGCAAGCAGCTCGAAATGATTGGGAAGGCTCATGGAGCGGCTTATGGCTACCGCCCGCCCCCGTTGCAACCCCGTTGAACGGGATCACGCGGCCAAAAGCCGTTGACGACCACCCTGTCCGCCCCTATGGTCCCGCGCCAATGATCACGATCTGCAAAACCACGACGAAAACCAAAGAGCCCCCGCGGGCTTCGGGAGTCGTGCGCGCCTAACAGATCGACGCATCATCTTGAACCGAAGCCCCGCCTGCAAAGGTCCGGGGCTTTTTTATTGTCTGCGCATGATCCCGGAAAAGTGGGCACCGGTTTTCCGAAAGGGATCATGCGCAAAACAAAATGGAGACCGAAGTGCCTGATCCCGTTGTTGCCATCGCCGGCGTGACCGGCGCGGTTGGAGCCGAGTTCATCGCCACCATGAATCGGCGCGGCTTCCGCGTCGGCCGGCTGAAGGCGCTGGCGAGCAAGCGCTCGGCCGGCAAGACGGTCGATTTCCGTGGCCAGACCATCACCATCGAGGAACTGACCGAGCGATCCTTCGAGGGCGTCGACATCGCCTTGTTCTCGGCCGGCGGCGCCGCCTCCCGCGCCTTTGCGCCGGCGGCCGTGAAGGCGGGCGCTGTCGTGATCGACAATTCGTCGGCGTTTCGAATGGACAGAAACGTGCCGCTGGTGATCCCCGAAATCAACGAACGCCGCATCAAGGAGCACAAGGGCATCATCGCCGTTCCGAATTGCTCGGCGATCACGGCACTGGTGCCGCTCTGGCCGATCCACCGGCATAACCGCATCAAGCGCATGATCATCGCGACCTACCAGGCGGCGAGCGGCGCCGGTGCTGCGGCCATGCAGGAGCTCGTGGAGTCCACCCGTGCGAACCTCGAAGGACGCCCGTTCCAGCCCAAGGTGATGCCGCACCCCTATGCCTTCAACCTGTTCAGCCACAACACGGCGATCGATCCCGAGACCGGATACAATGAGGAAGAGACCAAGGTCATCAACGAGACCCGAAAGATCTTTGAGGACGAGCGGATCGCGATCGGCATCACCTGCGTCCGCGTGCCGGTGCTGCGCGCGCATAGCCAGGCCATCACCTTCGAGTGCGAGCGGCCGATCACCGAGGACGAGGTGCGGGAAATCCTGTCGACGGCACCGGGTGTGCGGATCGTCGACCACCGCATCCAGAACTATTTTCCGATGCCGGCCGACGCCTCCGGCCAGGACGACGTCCTGGTCGGCCGCATCCGCGCCGATCTCTCTGATCCCACGGGCCACTCGATTTCGATGTTCGTGGCCGCCGACCAGCTCTTGAAGGGCGCAGCGCTCAACGCCGTGCAGATCGCCGAGCTGCTGCCCGAGCGCGTGATGGCGTGACATCTGCGCGGCGCTCCATCTACACGATGACTGTCATCACCCGCCCCCGGGCCGGCGCCCGCGCCGCCCGAGGGCAGGCTCCAGCGGGTGATGCAGTATTCCAGAGACAGTGGTGCTTGAGCTGATCGGCCGCGGCGTAGTGGATGCCCCGCTTTCGCCGACATGACGAGCTGAGGAATTGGCGCAAATCCCCCTCAATCCTGCGTCCGAAACAGCAGGCAGGCATCGCCGTAGGAATAGAAGCGATAGCCCCTGGCGATCGCGTGGGCGTAGGCGCGTTGCATGATCTCGCGGCCGGAAAACGCCGACACCAGCATGAACAGCGTCGAGCGCGGCAGATGGAAATTGGTCATCAAGATATCGACCGCGCGAAAGCGATAGCCGGGCGTGATGAAGATCGCGGTCTCGCCTTCGAACGGCGCGATCGTGCCGTCCTCGCGCGCCGCGCTCTCCAAAAGCCGCAGCGACGTGGTGCCGACCGCGACGATCCGCCCACCCTGCGCGCGCGCCGCGTTCAGCGCGGCCGCAGTGTCCGCCGAGAGACTTCCCCACTCGGCATGCATGCGATGGCTGTCGGTGTCCTCGGCCTTCACGGGCAGGAACGTCCCTGCCCCGACATGCAGCGTGACCTGGTTCAAGCCGATACCCCGCGCGCGCAGCGCGGCGTCCAGCGCAGGCGTGAAATGCAGCCCCGCGGTGGGCGCCGCGACCGCGCCTTCGTTGGCCGCGAACATGGTCTGGTAGTCGCTCGTATCCTGCTCGTCGGGTGTGCGCTTGGAGGCGATATAGGGCGGCAGCGGCGTTGCGCCGAGATCGGCGATGGCCTGGTCGAGCGCCGGTCCGTGAAACGTGAACGACAGCGTCACCTCGCCTTCATCGCCCTTGCGCTCGACCTCGGCGTCGAGATGGCCGAGCAGGCAGAGCTTTCCTTCATTCCCAAAGCGAATGCGATCGCCCTCGACCAGCTTTTTTGCCGGCCGCACCAGCGCCTGCCAGCGCGAGCCGTCGACGCGCTTGATCAAGGTGGCATCGATCTTCGGCTCGGTCGCGCGCCCGATGCGGCGGCCGGCGAGCTGCGCCGCGATGACCTTGGTGTCGTTGACGACGAGCTGATCGCCGGGCTTCAGCCAATGCGGCAGATCGCTGACCCCCTGGTCGCGCAAGCCGCCGTCTGCCTCGACCACCAGCATGCGCGCGGCGTCACGCGGGTTCGCCGGCCGCAGCGCGATGCGCTCGGCGGGAAGATCGAAATCGAACAGGTCGGTGCGCATGGAGGACTTCTAGCTCGCAAAATTCTGTCTGGCGATCGGCCGCAGGCGATGGCGCAACCATTCGAGAGCGGGATCACGGCTGCGGCCGCTGCACCAGATCATCGCATGCGGCAGCGGCGGCAGTGGAAACGGCACCTCCCGGCTGTCGAGCCGGTAGGCATGGACCGTCTCGCTCATCGCAAGCTCGGGCAGCGTCGCCAGGAGGTCGGAGCCCGCCAGGATCGGCGCCACGGCGGAAAAGTTCGGCACCCATCCGGCGATGCTTCGCGAAAGGCCAGCGGCCGCAGCCGCCAGATTGACGGGGCTTGCCAGCGTGTCGCCGACCCGCACCACCAGATGCGGAAAGCCGACCCAGCTCGCACGTCCCCAGGCGCGAAACGCCGGGTGCCCATGGCGGCCGAAACAGCGCCATGTGAGCGCGCCGATCGACTCTCCCGTCACGCCCGGCGGCCAGTGCAGTTCGGCCGGGACGATCGCGATATCGATCGTGCCCGCGGCGACGTCCAGCAAAGTCGGCTCGCGCGGCGCCGTCCACTCGATCGCGATGCGAGGCGCCTCGGTGCGCAGGCGGGTGAGCAGGTCGGCAAACAAGGTCAGCATGAAATCCGGCGCGGCCAAGCGGAACACCCGATCCGAGCGCGCCGGATCGAACAGATGCCGCGGCGACAGCACGCGCTGGATGCCGCCCAGCATGGGGCGCGCCTGCTCGATCAGGTCGAGCGCAAGCGCAGTCGGCTGCATGCGCACGCCCCCTTTGAGCAGCAGGGGATCGCCGAACTGTTCGCGCAAGCGCGACAGCGCGTGACTGACGGCCGACTGGGTGCGCCCGAGCCGCGCGGCTGCGCGGGTGACACTCCGCTCGGCCATCAGGACATCGAACACGACCAGCAGGTTGAGGTCGAAACGGCGTAAATCGATTTCGTTCATGATGAGCAATGATTACTCATTAGATCGATGATCCGATTACGTCCATACCGCTGGCCTCGTTCCACGAAAGATTGATGCGAGGCCCAAAAATGAAACGCATTCTTGCCGCCGGCGCACTCCTCAGCGCTGCCACTCTGGCCCTGCCCTCGGCGCGCGCCGAAATGAGCGTCGAAGCTGCCCGCGCCAGCGTCGCGCCGTTCTACCAGGCCTTGAATGCCGCGTTCGCCAAGGACAGCCCCGATCTGATCCGGCAGGCGACCGCGCCCGACTGGGTGTCATGCCGCGGCAACGATATCTGCAACAGCCGCGATGAGGTGATCGCCGGCGTCGCTGCGCGGCAAAAATCGGTTCCTGACCTGACATGGGAGATCAAGGAAGTTCTGGTGTCAGGCAACCGGATCACCGTGCGCGGCGAGGCAACCGGCACGCCGACAGCTAAGTTCTTCGGTGCCGCGCCGAGCGGCAAGTCGTTCAGGATCATGTCGATCGACGTGCATACGATCGAGGGCGGCAAGCTGGTTCGCTATCACATCGAGGATTGGATGGGCGCGGTCCGTCAGTCGACGGCGTACTGAAGCATAGCGTTCGACCGGAGGAGCGAAGCGCTTCCTCGATCGCGTCATTCCGGACCCCGCGCCGCAAGCGCGGCGATCCGGAATCTGGAGCTCATTGCAAGAGATGCCGGGGTCGCGCTCACGCGCGCGCCCCGGAATGACGATCGTGGTTAGCCGGCGTCCGCGGCCATGTGCGCGCGGACGATCTTGTCCGGATCCTTGACCGGCTCGCCGCGCTTGATCTTGTCGACGTTCTCCATGCCCTCGGTGACCTTGCCCCAGACCGTGTACTGCTTGTTCAGGAAACTGGCGTCATCGAAGCAGATGAAGAACTGGCTGTCGGCGGAATCGGGGCTCGCGGCACGCGCCATCGACGTGGTGCCGCGCACATGCGGCTCGGCGTTGAACTCGGCCTTCAGCTTCTTGCCCGAGCCGCCGGTGCCGGTGCCGTGCGGACAGCCAGTCTGGGCCATGAAACCCTCGATGACGCGATGGAACACGATGCCATCGTAAAATCCCTCGCGCACCAGTTCCTTGATCCGCGCGACGTGATTGGGCGCGAGATCCGGTCGCATCTCGATGGTAACCGGCCCCTGCGTGGTTTCCAGGATCAAAGTATTTTCGGTAACAGCCATGTTTTCTCTCCTGTTCACTTCATGTCGGCGGCGACTTGTACCTTCACCATCTTGTCGGGGTCCGCCACGGGCTCGCCGCGCTTGAGCTTGTCGACCACGTCCATCCCCTGCACGACCTCGCCGACCACGGTGTACTGGCCGTTCAGGAACGAGGCATCCCCGAAGCAGATGAAGAACTGGGAATTGGCGCTGTCGACGCTGTCGCCCCGCCGCGCCATGCCGACGATGCCGCGCTTGAACGGCGTGCTGGTAAATTCCTGCTTCAGGTTCGGATATTTCGATCCGCCGGTGCCGTCGAATTTCTGACCGTCGCCGGTCTGCGCCATGAAGCCGCCGATGACGCGGTGAAATGGCACGTTGTTGTAAAAACCGTCGCGCGCGAGCTGCTTGAGCCGCTCGGCGTGCTGCGGGGCCAGATCGTTCCGGAGCTTGATGACGATGCGGCCCTTGGTGGTGTCGATGACGATGGTGTTCTGCTTGTCGAGGCCGGCGGGCAGCTGTTGGGCCAACGCAGGAGCGACCGCGAAGAGCGCGACAATGAGGGCAAGAGCTCGGATCATGAAAACTCCGGAGATGAGGGATTGCTGGATAACACGCAAAGAGCGTGGTTGGTCGACGCTTCTCGTCAGGTCGAAAACTTCGCCCTGAGACCGGCTGCCACTGAAGCCGGCACGAAGGGCGCAAAATTGCCACCCATGCC
>Ga0207664_10001494_pt1 | contig 15327 bp, 11 predicted proteins | sample LARL83metaG_FD_184349 | JGI IMG/M metagenome (GOLD analysis project Ga0207664, IMG submission 184349) | Corn, switchgrass and miscanthus rhizosphere microbial communities from Kellogg Biological Station, Michigan, USA - LAR L8-3 metaG... | ecosystem: Host-associated > Plants > Roots >... | reverse complement strand
CGCCAGCGCGGCGGCGGGCTGCGTAACGTCGGGGGCGGCAAGCAGGTCGTCGATCGCCTGCACCAGACGGTCGTTGAAGTAGCCGTTGGGATAGCCGAGCGCGCGGTAGTCCTCCTGCAGCAGCGGGTAGAAATGCACGTAGATGCCGGCCAGCGTTTTCGCGTCCACCGCATCGACCAGCCGCACGTACGGTGCGTAGCGCGCGGCGTTGTCGGCGCCGATCGCCAGCGCTTCGTCGCTCCCGGCCGTGACGAACGTTCCGCCCGGCGGCTTGACCGGCAGGTAGCGCGGCGGCAGCGTCTTGCGCGGCAGGTTGTCGACCGTGGTGACAAAACGGTGAACGATCGCATCCTCGTAGAAAATCCGGCCCAGCGTCGCGGCGCCGAACAGATCGGCCAGCGCATTCTGCATCGTCGTGTCGCTGACCATGAGCGCAGGAAGAGGCTTTTGCTCGACCGATGGCGGCACCGTCGCCCGCGCCTGCTCGATCGGGTGATTGATCGCGGGCGGTGCCTCGGCGGCCGGAGGCAGCGCGGCTGCAGGTGCCGAGGGACTCGGCGGAATCGGCTGATTCTGCTGATTCTTCTGCCACAGAAAATAGCCGAGCGCTGCCAACAGAAGCAGCGCCAGCACGACCCAGATCGGACGCACCCGGCCCTCCCTGCGAGCCGCGCGGTGCGGCCGGGCATCGGCGTCGGCGGCGAGCATCGGCGTATCGACGATATCGCCGTCGGTCGCATTGAGCCGATGTGCCTGGTCCGCCGCAGAGCGAGCTGCCATGATCATTCTCCCATCGTCGATGCATGCCCGGTGCCGCATCGGCCGCGCCAAGCGTTGGTCCGCGCGCCGCCGGAGAAGTTCGCCGCCGCGCAGCCTGTCGTGCCTGCCCGACAACGCCGCGCGATCGGTCGCTATTTCACCGGCGCCAGCTTTTGCGAAAACACCACTGCCGCGAGAAGCACCAGCCCGATCGCATCGCTGATGTAGCCCGGCTTGATCAGCAGCAAGGCGGCCGCGACCAGAACCGCGCGCTCCCACCAGCGCGCTTCGCGCAACAGATAGCCCTGCAGGCCGGCGGCGAGGCACATGACGCCGACGACCGCGGAGGCTGACGACGTCAGGCTTTCGAACCAGTCGCCGATCAGCATCAGCGACGGCTCGAAGACGAACATGAAGGGCACGATGTAGGTTGCCGCCGCGATGCGCACCGCCTGCCAGCCGGTAGCCCACAGGTCGCTCTTCGCGAGTCCGGCCGCGGCGAACACGGCCAGCGCGACCGGAGGCGTGATCGCCGAGAGGATCGCGAAATAGAAGGCGAACATATGTGCCGCCGGGGGGATCGCCCCGAGCTTGATGATCGCCGGCACCAGCAGCGACACCATGACGATGTACGAGGGAGTCGTCGGCATGCCCATGCCGAGAACGATGCCGGCGATTGCCGTCAGCACCAGTGCGGCGACGAGCGAGCTCTGCGCGAGCACGATCACGAACTGGGTGAACGTGATGCCGAGGCCGGTGATGGTCACGCAGCCGATGACGATGCCCGCGCAGGCGCAGGCCATGGCAACCGACAGCGTATTGCGCGCGCCGTCGACCAGCGCGTCGAACACGTTGCGCCAGCCGATACCGCCGCGCGTGCTGGCGCGCAGCAGCGCCATCGGAATGCAGGTCAGCGCCCCCGCCAGCGCGCACAGCGGTGCCGAGTATCCCAGGATCAATCCGACGAGAACGACCAAGATCGGCACGAACAGGTGCCCGCGAACCGCCATCACGCGGAAAAACCGCGGCAGCTCCGACTTGGGCACGCCGGCGAGCTTGTAGCGCTTGGCGTCGAAATGCACGGCGAAGAACAGCGAAACGTAATACAGCAGCGCGGGTATCGCGGCCCACAGCGCCACCTGCGCGTACGGGACCGCGAGGAACTCGGCCATGACGAACGCGGCGGCGCCCATGACCGGCGGCATGATCTGTCCGCCGGTCGACGCGACCGCCTCGACCGCGGCGGCGAACGGCGGGCGGAACCCGGTGCGCTTCATCAGCGGTATCGTGATCGGACCGTCGACCATGACGTTGGCCACCGCGCTGCCCGATACGGTGCCGAAGAGCGCCGACGAGACGATCGCGACCTTGCCCGGACCGCCGGCCGTGTGGCCGGTGAGCGACATCGAGAAGTCCATGAACAGCTGGCCGGTGCCGCTGCGCTCCATGAACGAGCCGAACAGCACGAACAGCATCACATAACTGGCCGACACACCCAGCGTCGACCCGAAGATGCCTTCGGTCGAGAAGTAGAGCTGCTCCATCAGCACTTGCGGCGTGATCCGCGTGAAACCGATCGCATAGATCAGGAACGCGACGGCGGTCAGCGGCAGCGCGAGCCCGATGACGCGCCGCGTCGCCTCGAGCACAATCGCCACGGCGACGATCGCGTAGAACTTGTCGGCCGTCGTCAGGTCGTCGATGTAGATGATGCGATTGGTGAAGTATTCGTAATTGGTGAAGATGTGCAGGACGAAGCTGTAGCCGAGCGCGAGCAGCAGCAGGTCGGCAGCCCGCCAGCCGGGCGCGCCGCGGGGCTTGATCGGATAGAGCAGGAAGACCAGCGTCAGCGCGAACAGCAGGTGCGTACCGCGGAAGATGATCGCTTCCGGCGGCCCGAATGCCGCGACGTACATGTGGTAGAGCGACATCGCAATGGCGACCGCGTTGATCAGCCAGCGCAGGGCGACGCTGCCGGGCGTCGTTGCCAGTTTTTCGTCGGAGACGACTACGGGAGGGGCCGCTTCGGACACTTGTCTAGCCTCCCGGGATGCCGCGCGTCGCGCGTGGCGGACGCTGCGCCACGGTATTGTCGCGCGAGGCCTGCACCTACATCGCGCCCACTTCCCTGTAGTACTTGGCAGCGCCCTTGTGGAACGGCACGCCGATGTCGACCGCCATGTCCTTCGCCGTCAATCCGGCGATCGGCTTGACCACCGCGGCCATGTCGTCGACATGGGTGGCCATCGCCTTGGTCATCTTATAGACGACGTCCTCGGGCAGGTCGCACGCGGCGACGATATGCGTCGTATACCCGATCGCCGGCACGTCCTTGTCCTGCTTCGGATACGTTCCGGCCTTGATCGTCAGTTTGTTGTAGCCTGCGTTTTCCTTCTTCAGCGCCGCCATCGTCTTGTCGTCGACCGGAACCATCACGACGTCGCGCGCGCTGGCAAGGTCCATGATCGCCGATGCCGGCGCGGTCGTGCCCAACGTGAAGACCTGCGCGTGCCCGTCCTTCATCATGTCGACGGCATCGGTGTACGAGGCCTGGAAGTTGACCTTGTTCAGCGACTGGTAGCTCATGCCGTTGATCTTGAGCACGTCGCCGGTCAGGATCTCGGAAGTATTGCCCTTGGGCTGGGTGACCAGCGTCTTGCCCTTGAGATCGGCAAATGAATGGATGTTCGCGTCTGATAGCGCGACCACTTGAAAATACTGCGGGTACAGATTGGCCACCTGACAAACCTTCGTCACCTTTTTCGGGTACGGCGCACGCCCCTCAAGGCCGTCGACCGTCGTTGCCGAATTGGCGAAGCCGATCTGTGCCTTGCCTTCGTCGACGCCGCGGATGTTGGCGATACCGGCGCCGGGCTGCTGCTGGATCTGCAGTCCCGGTATGGCGCCTTCCCACATGTGCTTCAGCGCGCCGCCTAGCGGGATCCAAGACCCGCCCTGCGGGCCGGTCATCATCGTGACCTGCTGCGCGGCTACCGGGAACGTCAGCACGGCGACCGCTGCGGCGCCGAGACCAGCGATACGGGCGAGTTTCATTCTGCCTCCTGGGAAACGCATGGCACCTGGAAGACCGAGTGCGCTTATGATGCGTCAGGATTGTGTCAGTCGCCCGCCCCGGCGGTCAAGCTGCAGCCGGGCCGCACGCGGGCAGCGCGGTACCATCGCGACTTTGCAGCCGTTTCCGCCAAATCGCTCGAGGTTCGACCGTGATCGCAGAATCGAAATACGCACGTTTCGGCAGCGGTAAATCGGTGCCCCGCGTCGAAGACGAAGCGCTGCTGACCGGGGCCGGGCGCTTCGCCGACGATTTCTCCGTTCCCGGTCAGGCCTACGTCTGCTTCCTGCGATCGCCGCACGCCCACGCGCGCATCGACGCGATCGACAGCCGCGCCGCGGCCGGCCTGCCCGGCGTGATCGCGATCGTGACCGGCGAGGATCTGGTGCGCGACAAGGTCTCGCCCTTGCCGCTGTCGGCCGACTTCAAGCGCGCCGACGGCTCCCCCGCCGCGTCGCCGCCGCGGCATGCGCTGGCGGTCGGCACCGTGCGCTTTGCCGGCGAAGCCGTCGCGGCGGTCATCGCGCAAAGCGCGCAGCAGGCGCGCGATGCGGTCGAGTCGATCGACGTACGCTACGACCCGTTGCCGGCCGTGATCGATGCCGCCGCTGCCGTGGCTGCCGGCGCCCCGCAGCTCTGGCCAGCCGCCGCGAACAATATCGCCTGCGAAGCCCGATACGGCGACGCGGTGGCGACCGACGCCGCCTTCGCGCGGGCCGCGCACCGCGTGGCGCTGGATCTCGTCAACCAGCGCGTGGTGGCCTGCCCGATCGAGCCGCGCGCGGTGCTCGCGAGCTACGACGCGACCACGGACCGGATCACGCTGCGCGTCAGTTGCCAGACGCCGACCGGGTTGCGCGACGACTTGTGCCAGGTCGTCCTCGGCATTCCCACCGACAAGGTGCGAGTGCTCGTCGGCGATGTCGGCGGCGGCTTCGGCATGAAGACCGGCATCTATCCGGAAGACGTCGTGCTCGCGTGGGGCGCGCGCAAGTACGGCGTGCCGCTCAAGTGGCGCGCCGAGCGCATCGAGGAATTCCTGGCCGCGACGCACGGCCGCGATATCAGCAGCAGGGCGGAGCTCGCGCTCGACAGCGACGGCAGGGTTCTTGCGCTGCGCATCGATTCGCTCGCCAATGTCGGCGCCAGCGGGACGCCGGCCGGCGTCGTCATCCAGCTGATGATCGGTCCGTGGGTGTCGACCAGCATCTACGACATCGGGACGATCGACATCCGCATTCGCGCGGTGCTGACGAATACGGCGCCGACCGGCGCCTATCGCGGCGCCGGGCGCCCGGAGGCGATCTACATCATCGAGCGCCTGATGGATGCGGCCGCGGGCCGGTGCGGCCTCGATCCGGCCGAGCTCCGCCGGCGCAACATGATCCGGCCCGACCAGATGCCGTATCGCAACGCGATGAACAAGACCTACGACAGCGGGCAGTTCGCGCTGGTGCTGGACAAGGCCACCGCGCTCGCCGGCTGGAAGGCGTTCGATGCCCGCGCCGCCGATTCGCATCGCCGCGGCCGCCTGCGCGGACGCGGCATGGCGGCATTTCTCGAATGGACCGGCGTCGATATCTTCGAGGAACGGGTCACCGTCACCGTCGAAGGGTCGGCCGACGGCGAAGGCACGATAGAGATCTTCTCGGCGACGCAGGCGATGGGGCAGGGACTCGCGACGACTTATGGCCAGCTCGCGGTCGACGTTTTCGGCGTGCCGCTGGAGTCGATCCGCATCGTTCAGGGCGACACCGACCGCGGCACCGGCTTCGGCAGCGCGGGATCGCGCTCGCTCTTCGTCGGAGGATCGGCGGTGAAGGTCGGCGCCGAGCGCACGGTCGTCGCCGCGCAGGCGCTGGCGGCGAAGGAGCTCGAGGCCGCGGCCGGCGACATCGAGTACCGCGACGGCGTGTTCAGCATCGCCGGGACCGACCGGCGGATCGGCCTGTTCGAGCTCGCGCGGCGGCAACCGCAGCACAGGATCGTTCTCGACTCGGTGAGCTCGGTGGCCGACGCCACCTGGCCGAACGGGTGCCACATCTGCGAAGTCGAAATCGACCCGGAGACCGGCACCGTCGCCGTCGTCGCCTACTGGTCGGTCAACGACGTCGGCCGCGTCGTCAATCCGATGATCGTCGTCGGCCAGCTCGAGGGCGGCGCGACGCAAGGCATCGGCCAGGCGCTGTGCGAGCAATTCGTCTACGACGCCGAGTCCGGGCAGGCGCTTTCGGCAACCCTGCTCGACTACGCGCTGCCGCGCGCGGCAATGATCGAGCACTTCGAGATGACGATGGACGAATCGACGCCGTGCCGCAACAACGCGATGGGAGTCAAGGGCGTCGGCGAGCTGGGCACGATAGGCGCGACGCCGGCGGTCGTCAACGCGGTGATCGACGCGCTGACGCGCGCCGGCGCCGGTGAGCGCGCCGCAGCCTTGCAGATGCCGCTGACACCCGAGCGCGTCTGGCGCGCTTTGCGAACCTAGGGGGATGGCAGCGGCTGCAACGCGACCCGGGCGTGCTGCTCGCGCATCGTCTTGACCAGCAGCTTCAGCATCGCGTGCACGGCGCGCGTCGCAGGAATCGGCGTCGCGGTGAGCGTGCCCAGCTCGATGACCGACCCGATCAGCGCATCGACTTCGACGTCGCGGCCGGCTTCGATGTCCTGCAAGGTCGACGTCTTGTGCTTGCCGACTTTGGTCGCGCCTTCGATGCGCTTTTCCAGCGGCACGCGGAAGGTGACACCGAGCTTGGCCGCGATCGCCTGCGCTTCGCGCATCATGTCGGCCGCCAAGGCGCGCGTCGTCGGTTCCTCGCAGATGTCGACCAGCGTGGCGTGGGTAAGCGCGCTGATCGGGTTGAAGCTCATATTCCCCCACAGCTTCAGCCAGATCTCGGAACGGATGTCGGCGAGGACCGGCGACTTGAGTCCGGCAGCGGTCAGCGTCTCGGACAGGGTTTTGACGCGCGCGCTTTCGCTTCCGTCGAGCTCGCCGACCGGAAAACGGTCGCCTTCGAGATGGCGGATCACACCCGGGGCGGCGATCTCGCCGGCCGGATAGACGACGCAACCGATCAGACGAGAGGGCTCGATGCTGCGCTCTATCGTCCCGTTCGGATCGGCGGTCTGCAGCCGGTATCCCGCGTGCGGACCGCTGAAATTCTGGAAGTACCACCACGGCAGCCCGTTCTGCAGCGGCACGACGATGGTGTCGTGGCCGAAAAGCGCCGGCATCTGCGGCGCGACGGCTTCCAGCACATAGGCCTTCAGCGCCAGGAAAACCAGGTCCTGCGCGCCGGCTTGCGCGCAGCTCGCCGCCGCGCGGACCCGCGCAAGCTCCTCGCGCCCGTCGTGATGAAGGAGCTTGACCCCATTGGCGCGAATCGCCTCCAGATGCGCGCCCTGGTCGACCACCGTCACTGCCTGGCCGGACAGCGCGAGCCGGACGGCGAGCATGCCGCCGATCGCACCCGCGCCGATCACCGCGATACGCATAATCTCCTCCTGCAGTGCGCGCTCCCACCGGCGCAACGAGTCGACGCAGAAGCCGCTCATCGGCGCTGCACCCGTGCCGGTGGCGCGCTATTCGAAACGATTGGTCAGCGTGCCGATGCCGTCGATGATGACGCTTACCGTGCTGCCCGGCTTCATCGAGCCGACGCCGACCGAGGTGCCGCAGGCGATGACGTCGCCCGGCTCCAGCGTCATGTCCTGCGAAACGAGGCTCACCAGCTTCGCCGGCGGGAAGATGATATCGGCGACCGGATAGTTCTGTCTCTCCTGCTCGTTGAGGATCGTCTTCACCACCAGCGTCGAGGGATCGATGCTGGTCGCGATCGCCGGCCCGAACACGCCGAACGTGTCGAAGCTCTTGGCCCGCGTCCATTGGGCGAATCCCGGATTGCGCGCAATGATCTCGATGGCGGTGACGTCGTTGATGCAGGTGTAGCCGAAAATGCCGGCCTGCGCGTCGGCTTCGCTGGCCTGCGAAAGCCGCGTGCCGACGACGACGCCGAGCTCGCCCTCGTAGATGACCTTGCCGCTGTAGGACTTCGGCATGCGTATCGTTTCGCCGCCGGCCAGAAACGAGCTCCCGGCCTTCAGGAAGTAGAGCGGCTCGTCTGGCACCGCGTGGCCGAGCTTGGCGACCAGCGCATGGTAGTTGTCGACCAGTGCGACCATCTTGCCCGGCACCGTCGGCGTCAGGAGCTTCGCCTCGGCGAGCGGAATCGACTCGCCGGTCGCCGTGGCGCCGGTGAACATGTTGCCGGAATGAACACGGAGCGTATCGCCTTCGATCGTGCCGAAGCAATCGCGGCCCTTGTGGTTGACGCGCATCCAGCGTGGCATCGTTTTCCTTTCGTGCAGGCTTTGCCGCGTCAGGGGGTCGCCGCCGACCTGAACGGTTCGACGTCCGTCGCGTTGGCCAGCGTCCGGCAAAGATCGACCAGGCGCGCGGCGCGATCGGCGCCCAGCACCGGATCGACCAGGCCGTGGAACTTGCGCTCGAGCTCGGCATCGCTCAACGGCCGCTGCAGGCTGCCGATCGCGTGTTCGATCTTCAGGTGCAGCGAGCGGCCGTCCTTGCAGCGAATCGTCACATCGGCCGCCGACTCGTCGATCGCGGCGTCGACCCTCGCCTGGACTCGGTCGCGCAGCGCAATCACGTCGGCGCGGCGGGCGACGGCATCGGAGAATTCAGCTTCCCCCGCCTGACCGAACAGTATCGCCGCAGCGCAAGCGTGATAGATGCTGAACTTCGCCTCGAGGCCGGTCTTCGGCGTGCGCTTGCCGGTCAGCTCGAGCACCAGCGGATGCACGCGCAAATCGACCCCTTCGATGTCGTCGGCACGCAGCTGATGAGCCGCACACAGCTGTCGGCACCCGTCGATCGAGGGGTGGGTGACGATGCCGCAGGCGAAAGGCTTGTAGGTGTTGAGCGAGATCTCGAATCGATCGCCGAGCCCGTCCGAGATTTCGTTCCAGTCGCATTTGCTCGAATAGGTCTGCAGCAGGCCTCGCGGCGCTTCGAGCGCACGGATCGACGCGGTGAAGCCGTGCCGCGCCATCAGCGCCGCGGTGAGCCCCGCGCGCGCGGCAGCGCCGATGTGGAACGCCTTGCTCATCGAGCCGAACTGCTCGCGCACGCCGATCGGCTGCGACGCGGCGATGCCCAACGCCATCGCCGTCTTGCCGGCGTCGAGCTGGAGGATCCGGCTGCTGGCGGCGGCCGCGCCGAGCATGCCGGTCGATCCGGTGATGTGCCAGCCGCGATCGTAGTGGTCGGGGTAGATGGCGTTGCCGACGCGGCACTCGACGTCGACGCCGAGGACGATCGCATCGATGAGCTCGCGGCCGGTCGTCCGATGGCGTTCGGCCAGCGCCAGTGCGGCGGACGCAACCGGACCGGCCGGATGGATGACCGTCTTCAGATGCGTGTCGTCGAAATCGAAGGTGTGCGACGCGATGCCGTTGAGCAGCGCCGCGCTTGCGACATCGACGCGCTCGCTTCGTCCGAGGATCGTCGCCTGGGCGGCGGGCTCGAGCTCGGTCACCGCGGCAAGCGCTGCTTCGACCGCTCGATGGCGCGACGCGCCGATCGCACACCCGACCCAGTTCAGGAAGCTCCGCTGCGCCTCGCGGTCCACGCTGTCGTCCCAGCCGCCCGACCGATGCGCGGCGACGAAATCGGCGAGGATGCGCGTGACCGGGGGCGCGTCGAGCTTGACCGCGATGTGCGCGTCGTTGGCCATCATTCGCCGATCTGGATGCCGCGATCCTTCGCGAGCTTCGACCATTTGGCGATGTCGTCGCGCATGTATTGTCCGAACTGCTCCGGCGTCATCGGCATCGGCTGCAGCGCTTCACCGGACAGCCGCTCGGCCAGGTCGGGGCTTTGCAGCAGCTTGCCGATCTCGTCGTTCAGACGCTTGACGACAAGCGCCGGCAGGTTCGCCGGTCCGACGACGCCGTACCACTGCACGCCGTCGAATCCCTTGTAGCCCGACTCGTCGAACGTCGGCACGTCCGGCAGCAGCGGATGACGCGCGGTGCCGGTGACCGCGAGCGGCTTCATCTTGCCGGCCTTGATATGCGGCAGCGCGGCGGCAAGGCCCGGAAACAGCGCCTGCGTCTGGCCGCCGAGGATGTCGGTGATCGCCGGCCCGATGCCCCGATACGGCACATGCACGATGTCGAGATTGGCGGCGACCTTGAGCTGCTCCATCGCGAGATGCGTCAGCGTGCCGGGCCCGGCCGAGCCGTACGAGAGCTTGCCGGGATTCGCCTTGACGTAAGCGACGAATTCCGCCACCGTGCTCACCGGTATCGACGGAGGAACGATCAGCACGTTGGGCGTGCCCGCGATCATCGCGATCGGTGTGAAATCCTTGACCGCATCGTACGGAAGCTTGCGCACGGCCGGATTGGTGCCGTGGGTGCCGACGTACCCGATCATCAACGTGTAGCCATCGGGCGCCGCGCGCGCGGTGGCGAGCGACCCGACGACGCCACCGCCGCCGCTCTGGTTGTCGACGACGATAGGCACGCCGAGCGCTCGGCCGAGCCGGTCGGCGACAGTGCGCGCGACCAGGTCGACACCGCCGCCCGGCTGTACCGGGGCGATGATTTTAATCGTGCGGTTCGGATAATCGGCCGGGGCCTGGCCGAGTACGGGGCCGGACAGCAAGACTGCGGCGAGCGCGGCGAATAACGGAACCATCGCGCGCCTACTTCACTGTTTCCGCGCCCGCCTTGGCGACCACCTCGTCCTGCGGCCCGCTGCCGCCGCTTACGCCGATCGCTCCGATCAATCTGCCGTTTTCGACGAGCGGGATGCCGCCGGGAGAGGCGACGATACCGTCGAACGTGCTGACGTACGGATGGCCGGTTTCCATCGCATCGAAGAACACCCGGGTTGGCCGGCGAAATGTGGCCGCGGTCCACGCCTTTGCCTGCGACACCTTGGCCGATGCATGCATGGTGCCGTCGAGCCTTTCGTAGCAGACCAGATTCCCCGACGGATCGGTGATGCCGACCGCCATCTTCCAGTTGCGGCGCTTTGCGTCCGCCAGAGCCACCTCGAGCACCTTCTTGCAGTGCTCAAGTGTGATCGGTGTGCCGTAAGGAATGTCGTAGGGAATCGGTTCCGCGGCGGGCGCCTGCGCATGCACCAAGTTGACGACGAGGCCCGCGCAAAGGACCAGGGCGGCAAGCAGGGAAAGCCTACGCATCGAGGTTCCTCCTGGTTCGCTGAATTGATGGATTGCGAATTGATGGATTTCGATTGCGGCTCGATTCGGCGCAGCGCATGGCTTGCGGAACAACGGCGTTGCGTAGGAGCGCGGCCGCTCCAAAGGTATCATCTAAGCACCGGGCTTGGCACCCCCGAGGGGCGCCGCAGATTTTGTGCGCCGCAGTACGCCGCGGCGTTATCTGACCGACCGTCTGCGCGGCCCGTTGGCTGCCGGCAGCGCACCGCTCTCCGAGCTGCCCTTCAGCCTTCCGCCATAAAGAAATCGACGATGCGGGAGATCTGGCCGCGCATCATTTCGCGACCGCGGACCGTCGTGCAGCCGTCGCGTTCGGCGAGTGCGAGCAGAGGCGTCGTCTCTGGCTTGACGATCGCATCGAACACCGTCATCGCAGGCGACAGCGCATCGATGGCGATCGGCAGGCGCGCGTCGTCGAGCATGCCGGCCGGCGTCGCATTCAACAGGATGTCGATGTCGTCGAGCTGCGGCGGCCCGGCGCTGACGGCGAGGCCGGGAAATGCGCGCGTTATCGTCGCGGCCAGCGCTTGCGCGCGCGTTGCGTCGACGTCGTACAGCCGAAGCGAGGCCGGCTGCTCGGAGGCGAGCGCGACTGCTATCGCCGATCCCGCTCCGCCGGCGCCGAGCAGCAACGCTCGTCTGCCGGCCAGGGCGATACCGCGTCGGCGGAACGCCTCGACGCACCCGATGCCGTCGAATATGTCGCCACGCCAGCCGCCCGCGCGGCGGCCCAGCGCGTTGATCGCGCCGACGATGCGCGCCTGCCCGCCCAGCTGATCGGTGAGGACGCGAGCGCGCAGCTTGTACGGAATCGTGAATATGAGCCCATCCAGGTTGGACAGCCGCAGCAACTGCGGCAGCAGCGCGTCGAAATCATCCGGCAGAACGTGCATCGGAACGAGAATGGCGTCGAGCGCGCGGCGGCGGAATTCCGCGGTGAACATCTCGGGCGAGCGCACCTGCTCGATCGGGTGCCCGACGATCCCGAACAGCCGTGTCCGGCCCGAGACATAGTCGACCTGATCGGCAAAAGTTTGGCTGGAATCGCTCACGCATATTCTCCGCTGCGGCGCAGAGATAGTAGCGCGGAAAGCCGTTACAATTGCGCGATTCGAAAGCCTGCGGAATGCCCTTGTCCCCGACGTTTGCCGCCGTTCGCCTGCGCAACTTCCCGTCGTTTGCTCCGGTCAGGACCGATCGCGCACCGGGGCCCGCGCTCGCGGCGGGGGGTGCCGATGTCCGCTGAAGCGACATTGCGCGCCTCTTCGCCGCGGCAGATGCCGCCGCGCGGCGTCCTCTCCGCTTTGCGCCGCGGCATCGAAAAGGAGAGCCTGCGCGTGCGGCCTGACGGCATGCTCGCGACGACGCCGCACCCGGCGCGCCTCGGCTCGGCCCTGACGCATCCGTTCGTGACCACCGATTTCAGCGAGTCGCAGGTCGAGCTCATCACCGGGGTTCATACCACCGCGCAGTCCTGCCTCGACGAGCTGACCGAGATTCATCAGATCGTCTATCGCGCGATCGGCGACGAGCTTCTCTGGGTGGCGAGCATGCCCTGCCGTCTGCCGGCCGACGACGCCATTCCGCTCGGTCGATACGGCACGTCGAATGTCGGGCGCGCGAAGACCGTCTACCGGATGGGGCTGTCGCATCGTTATGGGCGGCGCATGCAGACGATCTCGGGCATCCACTACAATTTCTCGCTGCCCGACGCGCGCAGCAATGACGACTATTTCGGGCTGATCCGAAACTTTCGCCGCAACGCCTGGCTGCTGCTCTATCTGTTCGGTGCGTCGCCGGCCGTCTGCTCGAGCTTCGTTGCCGGGCGCCAGCACGAGCTGCAGCGCCTGTCCGGCGATACGCTCTACCTGCCCTACGCGACGTCGCTGCGCATGGGGCGACTGGGTTATCAGAGCGATGCGCAGGGGTCGCTCGCCGTCAGCTACAACAACCTGAAGAGCTACGCAGCTTCGCTGCAGGAAGCGCTGACCAAGCCCTATCCGGCGTACGAGGCGATAGGGATACGCGACGGCGACGAATACCGGCAGCTGGCGACGACCTTGCTGCAGATAGAAAACGAATTCTATGGAACCATCCGGCCGAAGCGGGTGATCAATCCGGGCGAGCGGCCGCTCCATGCGCTGCGCGACCGCGGCGTCGAATACGTCGAAGTCCGGCTGATGGATCTCGACCCCTTTCATGCGGTCGGCATCACGGCGAGCACCGTGCGCATGCTCGATGTGTTCCTGCTGCACTGCGCGCTTACCGCCAGCCCTCCCGATACGCCGCAGGAGCTCGCCGCCGTCGTCGGTAACAAGCAGCGCGTCGCGTCGCGCGGCCGCGAACCCGGGTTGCGGCTGACCCGCGGCGCCGAGGAAGTGACGCTGTCCGATTGGGGTGCCGAGATCCTGGCCGAGTGCGCCCCGTTCGCCGCGGCGCTCGACGACGCTAACGGAGGCAAGGCGCATCGCGACGCGCTCGCGCTGGCCGTCGCGGCGCTGCAGGATCCTTCGGCTACGCCGTCGGCGCGAGTCCTGCAGGCAATGGCGCGCGAGCACGACAATTCGTACGTCAGTTTCGTGCTCGCCCAGTCGCGCGCGCATCGCGAAGCCATCCTCAAGTTGCCGCTGGCCGACCACGTCGCGGCGCGCTACGCGCGGCTTGCCGAGGAGTCTGTCGCCGAGCAGCGGCAGATCGAGGCGTCGGAAACAATCCCCTTCGAAGCCTATCGCCAGCTCTATCTCGCGCCGCTGCGTCTGAACGAATGACGCCGCTCGCACCGGCTGCGGTGGTCACCGATCTCGCGCCGTCCGGGCGGCTGCGCGCCGCGTTCAATTACGGCAATCCGGTGCTGGCGGTGTGGAATCCCGCGACCGGCGCGGCAGCCGGCATCTCGGCCGATCTCGCGCGCGAGCTGGCGCGCTGCCTCGGCGTCCCGGTCGACTTCGTGCCGTACGACGCAGCCGGCAAGGTCGTCGCCGGGCTCGCGTCAGAGGCGTGGGATATCTGCTTCCTGGCGATCGACCCGTTGCGCGCGGCCGACATCAGTTTCACCGCCCCGTATGTCGTCATCGAAGGCGTCTACATGGTGGCCGACCGTTCACCGGTCGCCGACAACTCGGAGATCGACCGGCCCGGTACGCGGGTCGGGGTCATCGTCGGCAGCGCCTACGACCTGTTCCTGTCGCGCGAGCTCAAGCAGGCGACGCTCGTTCGCGCCGGCTCGTTCGACGCGGTGCTCGTGTCCTGGACCAAGGGCGATCTCGATTGCATTGCCGGGGTCAAGCCGCAGCTCGAAGGCGCGGCGCGCCACACGCCGGGCTTGCGCATCCTTCCGGGGAGGTTCATGGCGATCAATCAGGCGATGGGGACGCCGCGCGGCCGTGACGCCGGCGCGAAATACCTGCGTGAGTTCGTCGAGGAGATGAAACGGTCGGGTTTCATCGCCCGCGCTTTTGCGCGCCATCGGATCGAGGGCGCGTCGATGGCACCGGCCGCCGCCGCCGCATAACGCTGTTGTCGGCGGACGCCGGCTAGGCGCGAAAATGCAGCCGTCGATCGACGGCGAGTAGGACCGCGTTCACGCCCGCCGCGAAGACGACCAGCAGGAACGTCACCGCCATGATGACGTCGACGTTATAAAGACCGATCGCGTTCATCAGGAGATAACCCAGCCCGTGCTGCGCCGCGAACATCTCGCCCAGCACCGTCCCGATCAGCGTCAACGAGAAACCGACCCGCAATCCGGTGAAGATTTCGGGCACCGCCGCGGGGAAGAGGATCGACCGCACCATCGCCGGCGGGCTGAGCTTGAGCACACGTCCGGTCTTGACCAGGATGGGCCGGGTGCTGCGCACCGCGTTCAGGGTGAACAGCGCGACCGGAACGATGCCGTGGATGGCGCCGAAAGCGATCTTGGCCGACATGCCGAGTCCGAAGGCGAGCAGGATGATCGGGTACAGCGTGATCTTGGGAATCGAATAGAGCGCGACCAGCATCGGTTCCATCGCCTCCGCCGACAGTCGATGCAACCCGAGCGCGAAGCCGATAAGAAGGCCCAGCACGACCGCGATCGCCAGCGCGACGGCAAACGCCTGCAGCGTGTTCGGAAGATGCGTCCAGAACAGTTCGCTCTGCACGAACGTTACCGTGTAGCGCATCGTCTGCCACGGCGATCGCATCGCGACATCGCCGATGATCCAGTACACGAGCTGCCAGAAC
>Ga0207664_10001491_pt1 | contig 15332 bp, 13 predicted proteins | sample LARL83metaG_FD_184349 | JGI IMG/M metagenome (GOLD analysis project Ga0207664, IMG submission 184349) | Corn, switchgrass and miscanthus rhizosphere microbial communities from Kellogg Biological Station, Michigan, USA - LAR L8-3 metaG... | ecosystem: Host-associated > Plants > Roots >... | reverse complement strand
CCGGGACGAGGACGTTGAAGGAGGCCTGCTCGGCGGCGATCCGCGACTGGGTCACGAACGTCGCCACGACGCACTACATCCTCGGCACGGCGGCCGGCCCGGCGCCGTACCCGGCGCTCGTGCGCGACCTGCAGCGGGTCATCGGCGAGGAGGCGCGCGCGCAGCTCCTCGACCGCGAGGGGCGGCTGCCGCAGCGCGTGATCGCGTGCGTCGGCGGCGGCTCGAACGCGATCGGGATCTTCGCGCCGTTCATCGAGGACCCGGTCGAGCTGATCGGCGTCGAGGCGGCGGGCGAGGGGATCGACACCGGCCGTCACGGCGCGCCGCTGACGGTCGGCGAGCGGCCCGGGATCCTGCACGGCGCCTACTCGGCGGTGATGCAGGACGCCGAGGGGCAGATCCTCGAGGCGCACTCGATCAGCGCCGGGCTCGACTATCCGGGCGTCGGGCCCGAGCACGCGTGGCTGCGCGACACCGGCCGCGCGCGCTACGAGGCGGTGACCGACGCGGACGCGCTCGCGGCGCTCCAGCGGATCGCGCGGCTGGAGGGGATCATCCCGGCGCTCGAGTCCTCGCACGCGATCGCCTGGACGTTGGCGAACGGCGGCAGCGAGTTGGACCTCGTGTGCCTCTCAGGCCGCGGCGACAAGGATCTCGCCGAGGTGATCCGGCGGCTGGAGGTCGATCGGCCAGCCGGCGAGCACGGCGACGCGAGCGTGCCGGGCGGGCCGGCGGAGACGTGAGCGGCATGAGCGAGCCGACCGGCATCCACCGCATCGCGCAGGCGTTCGCCGCCAGCGGCAAGCGCGCCGCGCTGATGCCCTATCTGATGGGCGGCTTCCCGGACCTCGCGACGTCGCTCGCGATCGGCGAGGCGTACGCCGACGGCGGCGCGGACCTCGTCGAGCTGGGCGTGCCGTTCTCCGACCCGCTCGCCGACGGTCCGGTGATCCACGCCGCCGGCGTGCAGGCGCTGCGCAACGGCGCGACCGTCGCGCAGATCCTGGAGCTGGGCGCTGCGCTCGCCTCGCGCATGCCGGTCGTGCTGATGGCCTACGCGAACATCGTCTATGCGCGCGGCTTCGCGGCGTTCGCCGCGGCGCTGCGCGCGCACGCGATCAGCGGGCTGATCGTGCCCGACCTGCCGCTCGAGGAGGCGCCGGAGCTGCGCGCCGCCTGCGACGCGGAGGGGATCGCGCTCGTGCCGCTCGTCGCGCCGACGACGCCGCCGGAGCGCCTGGAGCGGATCGCCGCGCTCGCGCGCGGCTTCCTCTACGCCGTCTCGCTCGTCGGCACGACGGGCGAGCGCGGCGCGCTCGACGCCGGGCTCGCCGACTTCCTGCGGCGCGCGAGCGCCGCGGCCGAGGTGCCGGTCGCGGTCGGCTTCGGGATCGGCACGCCGCAGCAGGCCGCCGCGGCGGTCGAGGCCGGCGCGGCCGGTGTGATCGTCGGCAGCCGCCTCGTGCGCGCCGCCGGCGAGGCCGCCGATCCGGCCGCCGAGGTGCGCGAGATCGTCGCCGCGATGGCGGACGCGCTCGGCGCGCCGTCCGCCGACCCCGTTCGCTAGGATCCCGCGCGCCATGGGCCTCGCACTCACCGCCGCGCTCTCGTTCTGCCTCTGGGTCGTCCTGTGGGGCCTCGGAAGCAGCGGCCTCGACGGCATCCTCGTCACGCTGCTGATCCTCGTGATCGCCGCGACGGTCAAGTCGCTCGGGCAGTTCCTGCCCGGCGCCGGCCGCAAGAGCGGCTCCTCCGGCGGCTGGTAGCGGCACGCGCCGCCGCTTGCCGGCGGCCATGCATGCCGCCGGCACGCTTGCGCTCACGCAGCAGAGGGTCGGGATGGGCAGGGCTCCTTAATTCATCTCTCCCAGGTCGACTGCGTTCGGGAACGTCAGGAGGGGGGCCGAAGGCAGGGCGAGGGTCACGCTCTCGAACATGTCCGAAGCCGACGTGACGGTTCCGGCTGAAGAACTGACGATAACGGGCGACCAGGTGTTCGGCGCGGAAACCGGACGGATCAGGGCCGTGTCGCAGGTCAGGGTCAACGTGTTCTTCAGACCGGTGAGGGAAGGGATGTTCAGGGGAACGATCGAATGGAGAGAAGGCGGCGCCGTCATCTGGCAGGAGGCCGCCACCGGCACGGGCACGCCATAACGGCCGGCGCCTAGCCGCCGCTCACCCGAAGAACGTGCGCGCGATCTCGAGGTAGCGCAGCTCGACGGTCTTGATGCCCTCGACCTGCTCGAGCGGGATGCTCGTCATCTCGGTTCCGTGCAGCGCCACCATGCGGCCGGTCTCGCCCGCCATCACGAGATCGGCCGCGTGCACCCCGTAGCGGGTGGCGAGCATGCGGTCCGTCGCGGTCGGCGTGCCGCCGCGCTGGACGTGACCGAGCGTCGTGACGCGCGTCTCGAAGCCGGTGCGCGCCTCCAGCTCGGTCGCGAGCGCCGCGCCGATCCCGCCGAGTCGCGGGTAGCCGTAGCCGTCGACCTCCTCGGAGGCGCGGATCTCGCGCCGCTCGCCCGACTCGAACGCGAGCTGGGCGCCCTCGGCGACGACGACGATCGAGAAGCTCTTGCCGCGCTCGTGGCGCCGCCCGATCGCGGCGGCGACCTCCTCGACGGTCAGCTCCAGCTCGGGGATCAGGATCGCGTCGGCGCCGCCGGCGATCCCGGCGAAGACCGCGATCCAGCCGGTGTTGCGGCCCATCACCTCCAGCACCATCACGCGGTCGTGCGACTGCGCTGTGGTGTGGAGGCGGTCGATCGCGTCGGTCGCGACCTGCACGGCGGTGTCGAAGCCGAACGTGTAGTCGGTGCCGACGACGTCGTTGTCGATCGTCTTCGGCACGCCGATCACCGGCAGCCCGACCTCCTCCGACAGGCGCCGCGTGATCATCATCGTGTGCTCGCCGCCGATCGCGATCACCGCGTCGAGCGGGTCCGTCGCCTGCGCCGCGCGCACGCGCTCGATCCCGTCCGGCTCGCGGAACGGGTTGAAGTTCGAGGTCGACAGGATCGTGCCGCCGAGCGGCAGGATGCCGGAGACGGCGCGCTGGTCGAGCGTCACGCGGTCGCGGTCGGCGAGGCCGCGGTAGCCGCGCCGCAGGCCGATCGGCTCGTGCCCGTGCGCCAGCAGCCGCCGGGCGGCGGCGCGGATGACCGCATTGAGCCCCGGGCAGTCGCCGCCGGCGGTGAGGATCCCGACCCGCATCGCAGCGCAGCCTAGCCCGTCGGCGCGCCGCGCAACCGCGGGGTCGGCCTAGAATCGCCCCGGTGTCCGGTCGCGCCCTGCTCCGACTCGCGCTGACGCTGCCGCTGCTCGCGCTCGCCGGCTGCGGCGGCGCCGCGAAGCCCGACCCGCAGCTTCCCGGCGCGCGCCTCGACGTATACAGCTCGCTGCCGACGCGCGGGCCCCTGAGCGCGTTGGCGGCCGAGACGCTCGCCGCCGAGCGGCTCGCGCTCGCGCAGGACGGAGGCCGCGTCGGCCGCTACCGCGTGCGGCTGGTCGCGCTCGACGCCTCGACGCCCGGACTCGGGCGCTCCGATCCCGGCCAGATCTCGCTCAACGCCCGCCAGGCCGCCCAGGACCCGCAGACCGTCGCCTACCTCGGCGAGCTCGCGACCGGCACCTCCGCGATCTCGATCCCGCTCACGAACGAGGCGGGCATCCTGCAGGTCAGCCCGCTCGACACCGCGATGGCGCTCACGGGCGCGAGCGTCGAGATCGCCGGCTCGCCCGAGCGCTACTACCCGAAGCTGAAGGACAACGGACGCACGTTCGCGCGCGTCGTCCCGTCCGATCGCGAGGCGGCCGGCGCGCTGCTGGCCGCGATGCGCCGCGACGGCGTGCGAAGCCTCGCGCTGATGACCGACGAGGACCCCAGCGGCCGCGCGCTCGCGACCGACCTCGCCGCGAAGGCGCCCGCGGCGGGGATCGCCGTCGCGATCCGCCAGGAGGTCGACGAGCAGGGCCCGCTCGACACCGGCGCGGTCGCGCAGGTGCTCGCTCTGCATCCCGACGCCGTGCTCGACACCACGGTCGCGCGGCCGGGCGCGGCGGACCTGTGGCGCGCGCTCGCGGTGGACGATCCGCAGCTGCGGCTCTACGCGCCCGTCAGCCTCGCTGACCGCCTGTTCCTCGCCCACCTCGGCGCGGCTGCCGCGCTGGCGCACGTCGCCGCGCCGGCGCCGCGCGCGGACGGCCGGCCGGCGCGCGCATTCGCGCGCGCGTTCGCCGTCCGCTACGGCTACGCGCCAGCGCGCGCGGCGCGCTACGGCTACGAGGCGATGCGCGGCGTGCTCGCCGCGATCCGCCGCGCGGAGCGCGCTGCGCGCGACGGGCGCGTCACGCGCGCGGCGGTCGTGCGCGCCTACTTCCGCACCGCCGTCGCCGCGAGCGTGCTCGGTCCCTACGCGATCGAGCGCACGGGCGACACGACGCTGCGCGACTGGACCGTGCTCGCGGTCGCGCAGGGGAACCTGCTCGTCAGTCGAGCGACGAGCGCAGCGCCTCGTCCAGCTGCGGATGCGCGAACGCGTAGCCGAGCGCGAGCGGTCGCGTCGGCACGGCCCGCTGGCCGGTCGTGACGATCTGCTCCATCTCGCCGTAGAGCGCGCGCAGCGCGAAGCGGGGGACGGGGGCGAGCGCGGGGCGGTGCAGCGCGCGCCCGAGCGCGCGCGCGAAGTCGCGGTTCCTGGCCGGCTCCGGCGCGCTGCCGTTGAGCGGTCCGTCCCAGTCCGGCCCGTCGAGCGCCGCGAGGTAGAGCCCGACGAGGTCGTCGACGTGGATCCACGGCATCCACTGCTCGCCGCCCGCCACCGGGCCGCCGACGCCGGCGCGAAACGGCGGCAGCATCTTCGCGAGCGCGCCGCCGTGGGGGTCGAGCACGATCCCGGTCCGCACGATCGCGACGCGCACGCCCAGCTCCTCGGCGACCTGCGCCGCGCGCTCCCACGCAACGCACACCTGCGCGAGGAAGTCCTCGCCCGGCGGCTCGGACTCGCTCACCTGCTCGTCGCCGCGCGGCCCGTAGTAGCCGACGGCGGAGGCGGAGACGAGCGCGCCGGGGCGCGGGTCGGCGCTGCGCAGGCCGGCGACGAGGTTCGCGGTGCCGCTCTCGCGGCTGACGCGGATGCGCTCCTTGGCGGCCGCGCTCCAGCGCTGCGCGACGGCCTCGCCGGCGAGATGGACGACGCCGTCGCGGCCGGCGAGCGCGGCGGTCGGCGCGGGCTCGTGCAGCGGGTCCCAGCGCGCGGCCTCGATGCCCGACCCGAGCCGCCCGCGGGCGCGCTCCGGGTCGCGCGAGAGCACGGTCACCTCGTCGCCGCGGCGCGCGAGCGCGGCGACGAGCCGCGTCCCGATCAGTCCGGTCGCGCCGGTCACCGTCACCCGCATGGGCGGAGTCCTACCCGATTCGCGCGCGCGGCGTCAGGCGGCGCCGACGTGCAGCTCGTCCGCCGGTGCGAAGCCGAGCTCGTGGTGCGCGTGCGCGAGGCCGCCGGCGCGCGCCTGCTCGGCGACCGCGGCGGCGACCGCCGGGGCGACGTCGCGGTTGAAGACGGAGGGGACGATGTAGTCCTCGCGCAGCTCCTCTGCGGGGACGCAGCCGGCGATCGCCTGCGCCGCCGCGACCTTCATCTGCTCGGTGATCGCGGTCGCGCGCACGTCGAGCGCGCCGCGGAAGATGCCGGGGAACGCGAGCACGTTGTTGATCTGGTTCGGGTAGTCCGAGCGGCCGGTCGCCATGATGCGCGCGTAGGGCGCGGCTTCCTCGGGCGTGACCTCGGGATTCGGGTTGGCCATCGCGAAGACGATCGGGTCCGGCCGCATGCGCCCGAGCGCCTCCGGCGGCATCACGCGCGCGCCCGAGAGGCCGATGAACAGGTCCATCCCGTCGATCACGTCGGCGGGGCCGCCGGACAGCTTCTCCGGGTTCGTCGTCTCGGCGTACCAGCGCTTCATCGCGTTCATCGTGCCGTCGAGGTAGTCGGCGCGCTCGGTGTGCACCGCGCCGCGCGAGTCGCAGCCGATCACCTCGGTCACGCCCGCGCTCTTGAGGATCTTCGTGACCGCGACGCCGGCCGCGCCGAGCCCCACCACGAGCACGCGCAGGTCGGCGATCTCGCGGCCGGTCAGCTTGACGGCGTTCAGCAGCGCCGCGAGCACGACGACGGCGGTGCCGTGCTGGTCGTCGTGGAAGACGGGGATGTCGAGCGCCTCGATCAGCCGGTCCTCGATCTCGAAGCAGCGCGGGGCGGAGATGTCCTCGAGGTTGACGCCGCCGAACGTCGGCGCCATCGCCTTGACGATCGCGACGATCTCGTCGGGGTCCTTCGTGTCGAGGCAGATCGGGAACGCGTCGACGCCGGCGAACTCCTTGAACAGGACCGCCTTGCCCTCCATCACCGGCATCGCCGCCGCCGGGCCGATGTCGCCGAGCCCGAGCACCGCGGTGCCGTCGGAGACGACGGCGACCGTGTTGCGCTTGATCGTGTACTGGAACGCCTTGTCGGGGTCCGCCTCGATCGCCTCGCAGACGCGCGCGACGCCCGGGGTGTAGGCCATCGAGAGGTCGTCGCGCGTCTTGAGCGCCATCTTGTTGCGCTGCTCGATCTTGCCGCCGAGGTGGACCTGGAACGTGCGGTCGACGGTGTCCAGCACGCGCACGCCGTCGAGCGCTTCGATCGCGCCGGTGATGCGGCTCCAGGCGGCCTGCTCCGCGCACAGGGCGGTGATGTCGCGCACGGCTCTGCCGCCGTCGATCGCGACGAGGTCAACGGCGCCGATCGTCCCGCCGGCGTCGCCGATCGCGCTCGCTACGCGGCCGAGCATCCCGGGCCGGTCCGCGATCTCCACGCGGATCGTGAGGCTGAACTGCGCGCTCGGGGTGCTGGACATAGCGGAGGTCGTTCCTTCGTCGAAATGGTCGGTGAGAGCCGAGTATATTGCCGCCTGGCGATCTGCGCTTTCCGTATCGTGGAAAGAATTCGCGGCCGGCGAGGCGACCCGGGACCGCGCCGCGGAGCTTCGTAGAGTTCCACGCCGTGAGCATCGAGGGCGCCGGTCACGACGAGCTGTTCCTGATCGACGGGAACTCGCTCGCCTATCGCGCCTTCTTCGCGCTGCCCGAGTCGATCGCGACCTCGACCGGCGTGCCGACGAACGCGATCTTCGGCTTCGCCTCGATGCTCGTGAAGATCCTCACCGAGTACGGGCCGAGAGCGACGATCGTCGCCTGGGACGCTGGCCACTCCGGCCGCAAGGAGATCTACGCCGACTACAAGGCGCAGCGCTCCTCGCGACCCGACCTGCTGAAAGCTCAGTGGCCCGCGCTCGCGCCGCTCGTCGAGGCGTTCGGCTACGCGAACGTGTCGGTCGAGGGCCAGGAGGCCGACGACGTGATCGCGACGCTCGCCGAGCGCGCGAAGGCGGCCGGCATCCCCGTGATGGTCGTGACCGGCGACCGCGACGCCTACCAGCTCGTCGACGGCGACCGCGTGCGGATCATGACGACCTCGCGCGGGATCACCGACACGAAGGTCTACGACCGCCAGGGCGTGATCGACCGCTACGGCATTCCCCCAGAGCTGGTGCCGGACTTCATCGGCCTGAAGGGCGACACCTCGGACAACATCCCCGGCGTCCCCGGCATCGGCGACAAGACCGCCGCGCAGCTCCTCCAGGAGCACGGCTCGCTGGAGCAGGTGCTCGCGCACGCGCACGAGATCAGAGCGGCGAAGCGGCGCGAGAACCTGCTCGCGCACGCCGAGGACGCGCGCATCTCCAAGCGCCTGGCGACGATGGACCGCGCGCTCGACGTCGACCTGGACGTGGGCGCGTTCGCCGCCGCCGAGCCCGACCGCTCGCGCCTGCGCGAGGTCTTCCGCGAGTACGAGCTGCGCGATCCGCTGCGGCGGCTGGAGGAGGCGCTCGGGGATGCCGAGCAGGCGGCGCCGCGGCCGGTCGCCGAGCAGGCGCTGAGGGTGCGCGTGCGCGGGAGCGCGACGCCGCCCGACGTCGCCGGCCTCGCGCCCGCCGACGCCGAGGTCGCGTTGGCCGCGCGCGCGCCCGAGCACCCCGAAGGCGAGCTGTTCCCGCACAGCGAGGCGTGGCGCTTCGGCGCCTTCGCCGGCGGCGCGGAGGCGCTCGCCGGCGAGTGCGCCGCGCCCGACGAGCTGGCGGCGGCGCTCGGTGAGCGGCCGGCGCTCGCGCACGACGCCAAGGCGCTCGGCACGGTCCCCGCGCGGCTCGCGCACGACACGCTGATCGCCGCATACCTGCTCGACCCCGCGCGGCGCGCCTACGCGCTGGAGGAGCTGTGCGAGGAGCGCGGGCTCGGCGTCGACGCGTCCGTCGAGGATCCGGCCGCGCGCGACGCGGTGCTCGTCCACGCGTTGACCGCGGCGCAGCGCCCGCAGCTCGAGGAGCGCGGGCTCACCGCGCTGATGGACGACGTCGAGCTGCCGCTCGTGCGCGTGCTGCGCGGGATGGAGCAGATCGGCCTCAAGCTCGACAGGGAGCGGCTCGCGGCGATCCGCACGCGCGTCGCCGACGAGGTACGCGACCTCGAACGCGAGATCTGGGACCTGTGCGGCACCGAGTTCATGATCGGCTCCCCGCAGCAGCTCGCCGAGGTGCTGTTCGTCAAGCTCGAGCTGTCGAGAAAGAGACGCGGCAAGACGGGTTACTCCACGGATGCCCGCGTGCTCCAGGCGATCCGCCACGAGCACCCCGTGATCGAGAGAATCGAGCGCTGGCGCGAGCTGACGAAGCTCGAGTCGACCTACCTCGCCGCGCTGCCGACCTACGCCGACGCGCGCGACCGCATCCACACCACGTTCAGCCAGGTCGTCGCCGCGACCGGCCGGCTCTCCTCGAACGACCCGAACCTGCAGAACATCCCGATCCGCACGCCGCTCGGCCGCGAGATCCGCGCCTGCTTCGTCGCCGAGCCCGGCAACTTGCTGCTGTCGATCGACTACTCGCAGGTCGAGCTGCGGCTGCTCGCCCACATCGCCGGCGAGGAGGTCCTGAAGGAGATCTTCCGCAGAGGCGAGGACGTCCACACCGCGACGGCGTCGGCGATCCTCAGAGTCCCGCCCGAGCAGCTCGACGCCGGCTCGCGCTCGAAGGCGAAGATGGTCAACTACGGGATCGTCTACGGCCTCTCGGCGTTCGGCCTGTCCGACCGGCTCGGGATCTCGCGCGAGGAGGCGCAGGAGTTCATCGACCGCTACCTCGAAGGCTTCCCGGCTGTGCGCGCGTTCATCGCGACCACGATCGAGCAGGCGACCGAGGACGGGTACGTGTGCACGCTGATGGGCCGCCGCCGTCAGATCCCGGAGCTGCGCGCGCGCAACCGCCAGGTGCGCCAGCTCGGCGAGCGGCTCGCCGTCAACACCGTCATCCAGGGGACGGCGGCGGACGTGATGAAGGTGGCGATGGTGCGCGCCGAGGAGGCGTTGCGCGACGCAGGCCTGGCGACGCGGCTCGTGCTGCAGATCCACGACGAGCTGCTGTTCGAGGGGCCCGCGGACGAGCTTCCGACGGCGCGCGACGCCGTCGTGCCGCAGATGGTCGAGGCGCTCGAGCTGGACCCGCCGCTGGCGGTCGACGCCGGCATCGGGCCGAACTGGCTCGAGGCGAAGTGAGCTTGAGCCGTCGCGGCGCCGGTCAGCTGCGGCCGCCGCTGCGCCCCCAGCGTCGGGCATCGAGTGGGGCGGCGCGGAGCGGTCGCGGCGCGACTACCAGCGCGACCGCTCCGCGGCCACGAGCGCCTGCGTGAGCGCCGCGTTCGTGTCGCGTGCCGCCTCCCTGGCGCCCTCGCGGATCGCGACCGCCGCCGGCTCGCCGCCGCCGCGCGCGCGCCAGCCCCCGGCGATCGAGCGCGACGCCGCCGCGACGGCGCCCAAGCCGTCGTCGTCGAGGAAGCGCGCGAAGTCCTCCGGCTGCCCGCCCTGCGCCCCCAAGCCGGGCACGAGCAGGATCGCGCGCGGCATCAGCGCGCGCAGCGCCGGCGCCTCCTCGGGGTAGGTGAGGCCCGTGACGGCGCCGACGTCCGCGTATCCCCGCTCGCCGACGCCGTCGGCGCCCAGCTCGTCCACCATCCGCGCGACGCGCTCGTAGACGGCGTCCTGCACCTCGCCCGACGCCGGGTTGCTCGTGCGCACGAGCACGAACAGGCCCTTCCCGAACGTGCGCGCGACGTCGATCATCGGCTGAAGCGACTCGGGCCCGAGGTAGGGGCTGACGGTGACGGCGTCGGCGTCGTGGACGGGCAGCTCGTGCTGCTCGTCGATGCGCAGCCGCCCGAGTGCGGCGGTCGCGTACGCGGCCATCGTGTTGCCGATGTCGCCGCGCTTGGCGTCCTCGATCACGAGCAGGCCCGCCGCGCGGGCGTGCGCCTCGATGCGTTCGAGCGCCGCGACGCCGGCCCACCCGAGCGCCTCGAAGAAGGCCGACTGCGGCTTGACGGCAGGCACGAGGTCGGCGACGGCGTCGATCACGGCGCGCGCGAACGCCTCGACGGCGTCGGCCGCGCCGGCGAGGTCGCTCACGCCGTCGAGCAGCTCCGGCGGCAGCTCGCGCAGGTCCGGGTCGAGCCCGACGACGAGATGGCTGCGCGTCGCCTCGACGCGGTCGAGCAAGCGGTCGGCGAAGTGCGAAGCGGGGGGCATGCGGCGCAGGCCAGTCTACGATCCGCACGTGACGAGCGGCCCTGCCAGCGCCCGGGAGCGGATCGCGCTCGTGGCCGACGACGGCAGCTTCGAGGAGTGGGACGCGGAGGTCGCCTCGGACGACCCGCTCGGCTTCTCCGACACGCGCCCGTACGCCGACCGCCTCGCCGAGGCGCGCGAGGCGACCGGTCTCTCGGAGGCGGTCCTGACCGGGCGCGCGACGCTCGACGGCCGTCCGCTCGTCGTCGTTGCGGGCGAGTTCGGCTTCCTCGGCGGCTCGATCGGCGTCGCGACGGCGGAGCGGGTCGCGCGCTCCTTCGAGCGGGCGCTGGAGCAGCGGCTGCCGCTCGTCGCGCTGCCGGCCTCAGGCGGCTCGCGCATGCAGGAGGGGACGCTCGCCGTCGTCGGGATGGCGAAGCTCGCCGCGGCGGCCGGGCGCCTGCGAGCCGCCGGGCCGCCCTACGTGGTGTGCCTCACCCATCCGACGATGGGCGGTGTGCTCGCGTCCTGGGGATCGCTCGGAACGGTCACCCTCGCGTTGCCGGGCGCGGTCGTCGGCTTCGCCGGTCCGCGCGTGGTCGAGCTGCTGACGGGGCGGCCGCTCTCCTCACGCGTGCAGCGAAGCGAGACGCTGCTCGCGCAGGGGCTCGTGGACGCCGTGGTCGAGCCGGCTGCGCTCCGCTCGGTCGTCGGCCGGGTGCTGGCGGTCGCTGCGGGCAGCGAGGGGGACGGAGCGCCGGCCGCGGTGCGCTCGGCTCCGGGCGCGCCCGCCGCCGCCCCGAACGCCGATTCCGCTCCCCTCGATGCCCACCCATCCACGCTCGTCCCCAGCGGCTCCGCCGACCCCGACCGGCGCGACGCCTGGGCCTCCCTCCGGCACGTGCGCGATCGGCGCCGCCCGGGCGCCGGCCCGCTGCTCGACGCCGTCGCCTCCGACCTCACCATGCTGCGCGGCGCGCGCGACGGCCACCCGGACGACCCCGCCTGCTGCTGCGCGCTCGCGCGCGTGGCCGGCGCCCCGGCGGTCGTCGTCGCCCAGCGCCGCCGCGGCGACGGCACGCCGGCGGTGATGAACCCCTCCGGCTACCGCAAGGCGCGGCGCGCGATGCGGCTCGCGGCGGAGCTGCGCCTGCCGCTCGTGACGGTCGTCGACACGCCGGGCGCCGAGCTGAGCGAGGACGCCGAGCGCGGCGGACTCGCCGGCGAGATCGCCGGCTGTCTGATGGACATGGCCGCGCTGCCGGTCCCCACCGTGGCGATCGTGCTCGGCGAGGGCGGCTCCGGCGGTGCGCTCGCGCTGCTCCCCGCCGACCGCGTCCTGGTCGCCGAGCACGCCTCGCTCGGCGTCATAGCGCCCGAAGGAGCCTCGGCGATCCTCTACCGCGACCTCGACCACGCCGCCGAGCTGGCCGCCGCCCAAGGCGGCGCCTCCTGGGAGCTCCTCGCCGCCGGGATCGCCGACGCGCTGATCCCCGAGCCCGAGCCGGCGCACGAGCAGCCCGAGGCGTTCGTGGAGCGCGTCGGCGCCTCGCTCGCAGCCGCCTTGGCGGAGACCGCCGCCGCCGATCCCTCGGCCCGCCTCGCCGAGCGCCACCGCCGCTGGCGCTCGATCGGCGTGGCCGGCGCGCAAGCGCCGCAGGCGTAGCCGCGCGTGCTGAGATTCGGCACGCTCGCGCCTTCAACCGTCGCAAGCGGGCTGCCAACGTGGCCGGCATGCCCGAGCCCCGTGAATCAGATGTCGCCGAGCAGCATCCAATTCACGCGGCTCGTCCCGACCGGGTGATCGCGGCGCTGGCGGCGTGCCAGCACGGCGTGATCTCCCGGCGACAGCTCCTCGCTGCCGGCATGACGCATGCGATGGTTCGCTCGCGTCTGGCGAGCGAACGTCTGCTTCCGCTCCATCGTGGCGTCTACGCCGTCGGGCATCGTGCGCTGCGGCGCGAGGGTCACCGCTTCGCGGCGGTGCTGGCGGCGGGCCCCGGGGTCGCGTTGAGTCATCACGAGGCGGCGGCGATGCATGCGCTGCTGGCCGCCCCGCGGACGGCGATCGACGTGACGATCGCGGGCCAGCGGCGGGTGCCCGGCGTCCGGGTGCATCGCGTGGTGCGCCTCGCTCGCGAGGACGTGACCGAGATCGACGGGCTGCCCGTCACGACGGTGGCCCGGACCGTCGTGGACCTCGCCGCCGTCGCCCCGTCGCGCGTGCTGCGCAAGGCGCTCGAGGAGGCGGAGCGCTCGCATCGCCTCGACGTGCGGGCGATCGAGGCCGTCCTGGAGCGCACGCGCGGCCGGAACGGACGAGGCACGCGGCGATTCGCGCGGCGCTCGCCGAGCTGGCGCGGGTCGGAGCGGCGACGACGCGCTCGCGGCTGGAGGAGCGGTTGCTCGCGTTGCTCGACGCCCATGGGCTGCCGCGCCCCTCGGCGAACGCCTGGACGGCGGGCATGGAGGTCGACGCCGCCTGGCCGGCCGCGCGGCTGGCGGTCGAGCTGGACGGCTGGGACGCGCACAAGACGCGCGGCGCGTTCCAGCGCGACCGCACCCGCTCCAACGACCTGCAGGCGGCCGGCTGGACGATCCTGCGCTTCACGCACGCGGACGTCGTCCATCGTGCGGAGGAGACGGCCGCGCGCGTCGCCCGCGTGCTCGCTCAGGCCGCGACGGCGAGCGGTTGAGCGCCGCTGGCGAAACGGTCGCCGTGCGGGCCCTCCAGCGCGAACGAGGGGTGCGCGACCTTCAGGTAGTGGCCGAACGACCAGTCGACGAAGCGCTGGGCGGTCATCGCTCTCAGGCCGACGGCGAGCAGACGGGGGGCGATGCGCGGGATCAGCCGCTGCACGCGCAGCATCGAGTCGAACGGGAACCGGTGGCTTGCGCTGAAGCCGTGGTACTTCGCCAGCGCCTGCTCGCGCGTCTGGCGCCCCTCGACCACCGCGCGCAGCTCGCGCCCGCACGCGAGCCCGAAGTAGAGCGCGGTGCGGATCCCCTCGGCGGTCAGCGGCAGGCAGTGCCCGGCCGAGTCGCCGACCATGAAGACGCCGCCGTCGGTCGCGGGGCGCAGCTCGTGCGGGATCCAGTTGCCCTGGAATCTGATCGGATCGCGGTCCAGATCCTCGGCCAGGCGCACGGTCGGCTCCTTGACATGGAAGCGCGGGTCGAACGAGCCGACGCCGACGCGCACCTCGCCGGCGGCCGGGAACGACCAGGCGTAGCCGGCCGGCACGTAGCCGCGGTCGATCCAGATCTCCAGGTCCGGACCACCGCCACCGGGGTGCACCTCCAGGCCCCGCGAGAGCAGCGCGTCGGGCGGCTGCACGTTCTCGCCGCGGCCGAGGATCCGCCGCCAGCCCAGCGCGTCGACGATCAGCGGCGCGGTGAGGTCGCCGCGGTCGGTGTGCACGACGTCGCCCGTGCGGCCCTCGACCTTCGCGACGTCGAACTCGGCGTCGGCGCCCTGCTCGCGCAGCAGCGCGCACAGCGTGCGGTAGTCGAACGTCGAGAAGGTCCACGGCAGCCGGTACCTCACCGTCACGTGCGGGGTGTGCATCACCAGCTCCCCGAACGTCTGCTGGTGGGCGTCCATCAGGCCCATGCTGCGCAGCCAGTCCGTCGGGATCCCGCAGGCCGAGGTCTGCTTCTCGCCGATCTCGTAGCGGTCCACGATCAGGACGCGCGCGCCGGTGCCGGCCAGCTCGCGCGCGACCGCGAGCCCGGCGAACGAGGCGCCGCAGATCAGCACGTCGGCGTCGCGGTTGAGCGGGGTGCGCTCCGCGCCGCGCTTGGTCGCTCGCTTCGGCATGGGGGAGTCGGATGATACGGCGGCGGCAGGGCCGGCTCGCCGGCCGCCACTCCGCTAACCTCTTTCGGCTCACTTCCCTGTCCCCGACCGGTACCCCTATGTCAATCTCAACCGACGCCCCACCGACCGACGCCAAGATCGTCGAGGGATCCGACGGCCTCCTGCTGGAGATCGACGGCAAGATCGTCCCCAACTACGACGCGACCCTCCAGCCGTTCGAGGAAGGCGACGTCGTCACCGGCAAGGTCGTCCGCATCGACAAGGACGAGGTCCTCGTCGACATCGGCTACAAGTCCGAGGGCGTCATCCCGGCCAACGAGCTGTCGATCCGCAAGTCCGTCGACCCGAAGGACGAGGTCGAGATGGGCGAGGAGGTCGACGCGCTCGTCCTCACGAAGGAGGACCAGGACGGCCGGCTGATCCTCTCGAAGAAGCGCGCGCGCTTCGAGAAGGCGTGGCGCCGCATCGAGGCGGCCGCCGAGTCGGGCGAGCCGGTCGACGGGACCGTCATCGAGGTCGTCAAGGGCGGCCTGATCATCGACCTCGGGGTGCGCGGCTTCCTGCCCGCCTCGCTCGTCGACATCCGCCGCGTGCCGAACCTCGACGAGTACCTGAGCCAGACGATCGAGTGCAGAGTGATCGAGCTCAACCGCTCGCGCAACAACGTCGTGCTCTCACGCCGCGCGGTGCTGGAGGAGCAGCGCAGGGAGGACCGCGAACGGATCCTCGACCGCCTGCAGCCGAGCATGGTCGTCGACGGCACGATCTCGAACATCGTCGACTTCGGCGCGTTCGTCGACCTCGACGGGATCGACGGCCTGATCCACATCTCCGAGCTGTCGTGGTCGCACGTC
>Ga0207664_10001490_pt1 | contig 15333 bp, 16 predicted proteins | sample LARL83metaG_FD_184349 | JGI IMG/M metagenome (GOLD analysis project Ga0207664, IMG submission 184349) | Corn, switchgrass and miscanthus rhizosphere microbial communities from Kellogg Biological Station, Michigan, USA - LAR L8-3 metaG... | ecosystem: Host-associated > Plants > Roots >... | reverse complement strand
CGCGGCCATCCTCGCGGCGAGAACAGCGGACGGTTCGGACACGCCGCTGTTCGACACGGCGTACCCGCAAGGCACTCGGCCCGGCGAGTACCGGTTCACACCAGGCTCCGACTTCGCGTTCGCACCTGGCTGGTCGGACGTCACGCCGTTCGTCCTGAAAGCCAGCTCACAGTTCCGTCCGGGTCCACCGTACGCAGTGACTTCGAAGAAGTACGCCAAAGACTTCAACGAGGTCAAACGTCTGGGTGGCGACGGCGTCCATACTCCAAGCGCCCGCACCGCCGACCAAACCCAGGTGGCCCTGTTCTGGGTCGAGAGTTCCCCGCTCCGGTGGAACCGGATTGCGCGAACCGTCGCCACCATGAAAGGGCTCGATCTGTGGGAGAACGCCCGGCTGTTCGGCCTCCTGAACATGGCACTCGCGGACGGCTACGTCGCCACCTTCGACACCAAGTACAAGGCGTACAACTACTGGCGACCGGTCACCGCAATCCGGAACGCGGCCACCGACGGCAACCCTAGAACTAAGGCCGACCCGACGTGGACCCCATTGGTGACGACACCACCGATTCCGGACTACGACTCGGGACATAGTGTCGAAGGTGGTGCGGCAGCACAGGTCCTGAAGCAGTTCTTCGGTACCGACCACGTCCGCTTCGCGACCTGCAGCTACACGCTGCCACCCGGGCAGACGTGCACCGATGCGTCGCCCGTCCTGCGGCGGTACACCAGCTTCACCCAGGCCTCGGACGAGAACGGACTCTCACGCATCCTCGTCGGGTTCCACTTCCGGAAGGCGGTCAAGGAGGGGATCGTCCACGGCATCAAGATCGGCGATTGGGCAGTCGACCGCTTCTTGCGACCCGTGCACTAAGCCGAAGTTACGTTGGCCGAGGTGGTGAACCCCCTGCTCTGCAGGGGGTTCACCATGAAGTGAACTCCTAAGCAACAGGTCGCGGCTAGATCCGTGTGTTATCCGCCAAGCGGCTACCCTGATCCAGCATGGCGAATATCCAGCCGGAACTGTGGATCGACCGCGCTGCTGCGGCAGTCGCGTTCTACGAGGCGGCCTTCGGTGCCAGGGTTCTTCATCGGGTCGGTGAGGGAGACGAGATCGTCGCGCAGCTGGCGATAGGGGATGCCGCCTTCTGGGTTTCTTCCGGCGGACTGGAGGGACCGCGTTTCAGCCCGGCGGCTATCGGCGGCGCGACAGGCCGGACTTTGCTGGTAGTCGATGATCCCGATGCGATGTTTGCGCAGGCGGTCGAGTCCGGTGCCACGCCAGCATCTGAGATGGCCGATGAGCACGGTTGGCGTTTGGGCCGGATCTTCGATCCATTCGGCCACGAGTGGGAGATCGGAAGACCTCTAGGCCATTGGCCGCCTGCGGACGGTCGCCGGGATGAGCGCGGGAAGCCGAGTAACCAAGCGAGTAACAATCGCCATTCTGATCTACCGAATTCCCCTAATAAATAGATCAAGCGCGGCGCCTGCGACGCCACGGGCCCGGCGTCAGCGCTGCCGCTCAGCCTTGTGAGGCCGCGCGGCGCACGCCGGGCCGACGTCCGGCGGACTGATCAAGGAGGGCTCATCCGGACACCGGCCAGCTGCCCGGTTATCTTCCTTGTTCCCGGCTATCCAGTTCGCGGCCACCGCGTCTGGGCCGCCTCCAGGTGTCGCTGCCCGATGGCATCGTCAGGCTAGACCCGGCGTCCGCCAGCCCGGATTCGCCGCCTCCGGCACGACGAGCAATGAGCAGGCCGCTTTCTCCAAGATTAGAAGCTATGGCCGGCGTGTATGCTGGCGGCATCGGCGCAGGAGGGCGTCGCCGGGTTCGCGGGAAGGACCTGAGTCCACCTCCATAGCTTCGACAAGGTCGTGCTTTCCCGGCAGGATCGTCTTCGCATCGCGCCCGAACGCGAGCCCGGGCGGCAAGGAGACGTCATGCCCGAGCTTCCCGACCGACCCGACCTCGATCAGCTTCGCCGCCAGGCACGAGAGTTGCTCCGCGCGGCGGCAAAAGGCGAGCCCGCCGCTGTCGCCAGGCTTCGTGCGGTGTCCGAACGGGTCACGCTGTCAGCGGCTCAGCTAGCCGTGGCCCGCGAGTACGGCTACCGAAGCTGGCCCACGCTGAAAGCCGAAGCAGAACGCCGCCGCCGGTTGTCCGAGGCGGCCATAAGTGTCCCGTTGCCCGGCGCAGATGTGCCAGGCCCACAAGATGCACCGGGCCAAGGCTGGTCCTTCCGTCAAGTCGCCGCCATCAAGACGTCTGTCGGTGTCCTGTTTCCTGAAACACTGGTGGTCGGCGCCGATCACGCAATGCTGCATGCGTCTTTGATGCCCTCGGAGAACCGGCAGCTCGCAGCAGCCAGGCAGCGCCGGTTGCCAGCACCCCTAATGCTGTTCTCCCGCTGGACCCGGCGCAAGCAACCCCAGCAGGCCCGTCGCAGGAACGCCGATGCCGCCGTGGCGACGCTACGGGCCCTCGCCCAATCCGCTGACATCACCGTCGCCGATGACCGCGGTGTCCGGTACGCGCTTCGTCCCGCGGGAATGTCGGCCAAAGTGGGTTCACCGGAAAGGCCGGTTGAACCCATGTCCGTGCGCCTTAGGCTCGACCCAGCTCCAGGACGGCAAGTCGCCTGGATTGAGATACACGGCGCAGACTCTTCGCGCCGATCCCGCGCCGTGCCCGACGAGACGGCGCCAGCGACGGATGATCACGAGCTCGGCTCAGGTCCAGGGATAGCCCGCTGAGTGTACGTGCCCGCAGGAACGTGGGCCAGTCCGCGTGCCGTCTGAAGATCAGCTGCCGGCCATTTCTTTTCGCTGGGCCTGCCGCTCTTGGCAGGCGGCCTCGTCCCGGCAGGCCCATTTGAAGTGGCGCACTGGGCTGCCCCAGCGGATCTGCTTAGCCCAGTCGCCCCCCCAGCGCCACATCTTGCGCCGCGGGCCGGCCCAGCCGCACATCGCGCAGCTTCGAGGTTGCACGGCCAGTCACCTCCAATTGTTCGACAGCCAGCGAGGCGATGACGGCGGAGCCAGAACCGGTGGCAGCCGCCAGGCGTGACCTCGCGCCAGCGCCGGGGATGACGGTTACTCCCAGTCGCTCGACGCTCATCCCGCTCCCCTCTCCTTCGCGCAAGGACGAATCGGCACGGTGCACCCCGCTCGCCTGCGGGCAAAGCAATAAGGTGCGCGGCCTTGTGAGCTCCTCCGCCATGACATGATCCTCGCCGTCGCCCAGCAGCCTGGGCGTCTCATGTGGAGCCCAGATGGAGCCCAGATGAAACGCCGGTGGAGGCACGCACTCAAGGACGCTCGCACGTCACGCGCAACTTGGATACGCGCGGCCTGGAAAGCGACGGTCGGCAGTTCGATCCCTGTGGCCGTGCCGGGCCATTAGCAGGCCATTAATCGCGGTGACGAGGGGGCTCTCACGGTCACTCAGGGGTAGCTCGCCTTGCAGGTCAGGCCATGTGACAGGCCCGGACGGCACAGATTCCCAAGCTGCCGCAGGTCGTGAAAGTGGATATCGGTCAGCCCGGCAGCTTCCAGCCCTTGCGCCATTGACGGGTGAAGTTGCTGCGCCGTAGCTGGGCACCTTTGGGACCGGTGAAGACGAGCTGGTGGTCAGCGGTGCGTGAGTAAGCAGTACCGCTTCTGGCCCGCAGACGCCCGATTCGGCGCATGCGATGTCGACGCTCGATTACTGGCGTTGTTCCGGCCTGCGTCCGGGCCGACTCGTCCGGCGCGTTCTTGACCTTCACCTTTGGGGAAGCCGCACACTGGTCGTGACCGGGCACTCGCCCGGAATGAGGGAGCCGTCCGTGGGCCTGGTCAGTATCGGTGAGTTCTCGCGGCTCTCGCGGCTGTCGGCCAAGGCGCTGCGCCTGTACGACGAACTCGGGCTCTTGGTGCCGGACCATGTCGACGCGGCGACGGGCTACCGCTGGTATGCGGACACGCAGCTGGACCAGGCTCGCGTGATATCCCTGCTGCGCCGGATCGGTGTCCCGCTGGCCCAGATCAGGGACATGCTGGCGCTGGATCCAGCGTCGGCCGCCGAGCGGATCCGGGACTACTGGGCCAGGACCGAGATGGAACACGCCGCCCAGCGGGAACTGGTCGGCTACCTCGTTGACCGCCTTCACGGAAAGAAGCCCGCCATGTACGAAGTCGCCGTCCGCGACATTCCCGCCCGCAGCCTGCTCAGCCTCATGCGCAGGGCGCATGAGGACGAGGTGATACAGATAGGCCGGGAGTTTTTCATCCACCGAATGGCCCGTGGCGGCGTAGCACGAGTCGAAGGGATCGCCGGAGCGCCGTTCACGATTTACTACGGAGAGGTGAGCGGGGACAGCGACGGCCCGGTCGAGTTCTGCTGGCCTGTCCCCAGCAACCAAGCCGCCGAGATCGCCGCCAGGTTCCCCGATCTCACGCTCCGCACCGAGCCCGCGCATCAGGAGGCCTTCGTCGGCCAGGGGAGGCCCGGAATATGGGATAACGGAGCCGAAATCGAAGTCGCCATCGAATCCCTGGTCACCTGGGCATCGGAGCAGCAGCGCCAGCCATCCGACGTGCGCATGGTGTTGGTCTTTAACCCCGCTAACCAGGGAGCCGGGCCGGACACCGAATTCGCCGTGGCGCTGCGCTGAACCAAGACACGCAGCCTCGATCGATCCTTCCGCCCTGTCGGTCTGCCCGATTCGCTCTGCGGAGATCTCGGCGAGAGTGTCACCCATCAAGTGAAGCCGCAGTGTCGCGCATCAAGCGGAGCCTGACATTTCGTGTCTCTTTCGGGCTGTGACAACTGACCGGCTTCAAGGGCGCGCCTGCGGCGCGCCAGCCGTCCGGCCTGCGGCCGGTCCGGCCGCGCGGGGTCGCGAAGGTACGCGGGGAGCGTGTTGACCTGGACGCGATGACCGCCAGAGCCAGGGCGGGGACGGCAGGGGACGCGCCTTACTCCGGGGCGGCTTTTGGCCGCGACCTGCGGTGCGGTAGCCCTCCGGTCGCGGCACGCCGCCGGCCGGCATCCCCGCACCCGCAAGCAGGCGGTTCCGCGGGCAACGCTCCCCGGTGGCCGCGCGAGCTGAGCCTGGCCGTCCTCCACGCGCCGGGCATCCTGTCACCGCCCAAAGACCACAGTCAAGGCGCTTGCTGCGCTCACGTCGCTACCGCGATGGCGCTACGCGCCACCCTTTGAGTGTGATCTTCCTCGGCAAGACCTCGGCACCTATCAGGAGGACGGGGGAGGACCGGAACCACTACGCTGCGTTCCCTAGCTGATCCGGGCAACTTCACGGAGGTAGATGAATGAATGCTGCCTGGCCTGCGGGCAAGCTGCCGACGTCTTCTCCTGGCTCGCGCTGTCTCGGGCTGTTGTGCGGACTCAGTGCGGACCGTCCCGGCCCGGCGGGACCGGGTTGGGACGGGCCTTGAACACGGGTTGGTAATTTCGTCGAGCGCTTCATGGCCTTCTGCGAAGATGTGGCCGGTGGGATGGGAGGCACTCGAGCAGTGGGGTGACGACGTCGTTCGCATCGAACCGCTCACTGGCGGAGTTGGCGTCAACGAGGTGTGGAGCGTGCGCGTCAACGGGCACCTCGCGGTCGGTCGTCTCGGCCAGCGTAGCGACGCTGACCTCGCGTGGGAGACCGACCTGTTGCGATATCTCGACCGTGAAGGGATGACGGTGCCGGTGCCGATCCCGACCACGGACGGCCGGAACTTCGCCGACGGTCTGGTGGTGATGACCTACGTGGAGGGCGGATCGCCCGAGACCGAAGCCGACTGGCGTCGCGTCGCCGACACACTCCGCCGTCTGCATCGGTTCACCCACGGCTGGCCCCAGCGCCCGGGCTGGCGATCGTCGACCGACCTTCTGCACGCCGAGACCGGGACGAAGGTCGACCTCGGCGCGATGCCGCCTGAGGGTGTCGTTCGATGCCGGGCAGCGTGGGCGCGACTCACCGGTCGCACGACGTGCGTCGTCCACGGCGACCCCAACCCGGGCAACATCCGCATGACCGCGGATCGCGTTGCGCTGATCGACTGGGACGAGTCGCACGTCGACGTCCCCGACCTCGACCTGGCGCTGCCGCACAACGCCGCCGGTCTCGGCGACGACGCGTACGACATCGCCGCGCAAGGCCGGGCCGCATGGGAAGCCGCCGTCTGCTGGGACCCCACCGGGACCGACCAGTTCGCAGTCGAGCGGCTCGCCGAAGTTCGAGCGGTCTGAGCAGCAGCGAATCGACAGAGCGCACCTAACGCTGCACGATCGCGCACGTCCAATGCAACGACCCCCGCTGCGAGGAGACCTGGTGGGCGCCACTCCACCGCACAGGGCGATGGCTGCTCGGCCACCGCGAAGACCCCGATCGCTAGACCGAGTAACCATGTGACGATCGTCGCCGATAACGGCGGACAACAGCGCACGGCAGCGGACGACCTCGTGCAGGTCAGGCACAGCAAGGTCCTGTCAACGGAGGCAGCTAGTTGGCTTCGGAACGAAGAGGCCAGCGTTCCCGATAGCACGGTCTACGGCAGTCTCTAGGGGGGCGCTCACGGACAACGTAAGACGGTCTCTGAGCTGCTCGACATTGTGGTCGAGGAGCATGACCAGCCAGTTCCCAAGCTGATAGTGCGGGTTCGATTCCCGTCACCCGCTCCATTCTAAAGCGCAGGTCAGTCCTGCTCTCCACGGCTGCGCAGCGGTGGCTGAGGCGGGCAACGCGGTGCCCGTCGCGTGCCCGGTCAGGCGGCCAGCCGGGAATTCTCGCGGTCACTGACGAGCAGACCGGCAGGTCGCAGGCCGCATGCGGCTTCCAGCGCGGTCGCGTGGACACCGCGGGAGGAAGATCTCCATGCCATCTGCACGCGTTCTGCATGGCTCCTGCATCCATCCGAGTTGCGGTGCTAGGTGACAAGGGCCACAGCTCGCGGGGAATCGGCGGCATGGTCCGGCTGCGGCAGGCCGCTGCGTTCCTTCTCGGGGGCAATGGGAGGGAGTTACAAATGGACGACATCAAAAACCTCGTTACGCGTTTCTACAATACCTGGAATGCGCACGATCGTGATGGCTGGCTCGCATGCTGCAACGAAGACATTACCTTCAGCGCCCCGGGAGGAATAGCTGGCAAGGGTTTTGACACCGGCCGTATGTTCTGGTCTCTCTGGCAGGACGCATTCCCGGATAACGTGGCCACTATCAACGTCGCAGTCGCAGAAGGGGACGAGGCCATCCACGAGGCGGTCTTCGCAGGCACGCACACAGAAATATTCCACCTGCCCGACGGTCAAGACATTCCCCCGACGGGGAAAAGGGTGGCAATCCCCTATACGCTGGGTCTCACTTACCGCGAAGGCAAGTGGTCAAGCTTCCGGCTTATCTTCGACCGAGCGGAGCTCATGACTCAATTGGGGCTCATGCCGGCTTAGGACGCGGCTGTACTGGTCTGTGCCTTGCACACCCTGGACGTGGGCGTCGATGGCGTTGGTGATGAGCTGGTCGGCGCTGCGGGCCTCGTGCTGGTAGATCATCGCGACCCGCTCGCTGTCGTGACCCATGCGGCCATCAGGACCTGGAGCGCAGCGCCGCTCTGCGCCGCGAACTCGCCCGGTCCAGGAGTACCGCCAGCGCGGCGGCCAGCAGCGCTGCCCCGAGCGCGATCAGGGTGATCTGCCAGCCGGGCATGCCGCCGATGACGACGGCAGGGATTGGGAGCTGTGGTCCGGAAGCGGGCCCGCCGCCCGGGTCCGGGATGGTAGCCAGTGCCGCCGGTGCCCCGGCGGTGAGTGCGAGCAGGGTGCCGCCAAGCCCAGCCACAACGGCCAGGGAACGCTGGATGCGGTTCATCGCGGTCTCCTTGGGGTTGGTGTCTCTGGTCAGCTGCCAGTGTGGGCAGGGCGGCGGCGGGGCCGCTATCTGACGTTCTGCATATGCCCTGGCCATCGGCACCGGGCTAGCGTGGAATCAGCCGGAGGAAGGAGGCACATCATGGTCGCTCCGGTGACAGTCAAGGAAAAAGACCTGCGCACCCTGCTCGGGATCGTCGGTGACGACCGCAGCGACCTCCCAGCGGAGGGGCTGCCGGTATCGTTGCTGGCCGAGCTCGTGGATCAAGTCCACTGTGACGTACTGTCAGTTTTTGGCATCGATTCTGGCCAGCAGCTGTGCTGGATCGGGCAGGAGTACCCGGCCGACTCTGGCGGCGGCGACGAGGCCGGTGACGAGGTGCACTGGGCGCACTTTTGGGACTGCCCGCCATGCTGCTACCCGGACCGCAGCGGTGACCTGCGCAGCGTGATGAACATCTCGGACTTCTACTCGGCCCGGCAATGGCACAGCACCGGCATGTACAGCGATTATCTACGGCCCTTCGAGCACAACCTCCTGGTGTGCCTGCCCGCCGGGCCCGGCCCGGCTGTGGTCCCATCGCGCAGCGTGCGGCTGTGTTTTTGGCGTGGGCCCGGCCGGGACTTCTCCGACCGCGACCGCGACCTGCTGGCGCTGTTGCGCCCGCACCTACACCAGGCCTACGTCGACGCCGAACGCCGCCGTCATGGCGTGCCCCGGCTTACCCGCCGTCACTGGGAGCTGCTGCGCCTGGTCGCCGCCGGGCACACCAACAGCCAGATCGCCCGCCGGCTCGGCGTGTCGGAAGGAACCGTCCGCATCCACCTGCAGAACATCTACGCCAGGCTGCAAGTGTCGAGCCGCACAGCCGCCGTCACGCGCGCCTTCTCAGACCTCACAGCCACGTAGGACTACTACCTTCCAAGCTGGTGGTGCCGTCCTCCTCGCTGCTCGAACGTCTCGGCCGAGGGTGACGTCCCGAACGGCGTCATCAAGGTCGGCCATCACGGCACCTGGAAGCTGATCGCAAACCTGAGCGCTTTCCAGGCGGCGCATCCGGTCGCCCACCCCGACCCGGCGGACTACGATCCGGACGGCACGTGGTACAGCATGATCGCCGTCGGCGGAGCCCTGTACCGATGGACTCCAACCACGGTGAGCTCGACCAGGTTACCCGGGGCGGTGCCATCAGCCGGGTGATCGACATCTCGGCGAGCGTAGGGCACGTGGTTCCGACAGCGCTGGTCCTCCACGACGGCGCCATCTACATCGCGAACCTGGGCCTGTTCGAACCCAGCGACTAGGCGGGTGACGAACACGTGTGGCGGCTCACCGGCCACGGGACGCTCAAGGTTCGCGCGACAGGAGTCGAGAAGGTGCTCGGGTTTGCCTTCCGCGGCGGTCAGCTGTACGCGCTGGAGACGAGCACAGCCGCAGGCGGCCCGATACCCGGCACTGGAGCCATCGTGCGCGTCAAGGCGCACGGCCCCGCCGAGACGGTTGTCTCGGGCCTGAAGTTCCCGACCGGCATGACCATCGGTCCCGACGGGGCGTTCTACGTCTCCAACCAAGGCTTCGGCTTCCCCGCCGGACAAGGCGAGATCCGCCGCATCAAACTCTGATCGCCAAGACGACCAGGGTCGGCCCTCAACGGGCCGACCCGTCGTCCGGGCTTCGGGAGCATGAGGCCACAGGCCAGGTCAGGGCACGTTCGACGGGCGCGTCGATGGCGCATGTGATGATCTGGTTATTAGTGTCCACGGGTGTCTCGGCATGGGATTAGTTGTCCGATTGCCTGCGGTGACGCATTTGCCGTGCTAGCGTTCACGCTGCGTCAATGGCTCGGGACAGGTGGCCTTCGCGGTCATAGTGCATCCTGCCCTGGCCGCGAAGGCCCCTGCCACCGGGTGTTCTGAACCGAGCCGAGAACTCGGTGAAGTGGTGGGGGAGCCCATGAAGCTCGTGTCAATGGGTGAGTCGGCGTGAGGGTGTGGTCGCGCCCGTCGCCCGGGCATGTCGCGATGGTCGTGGCGGCCTTGTGGCTGGTCCTGTTCGGCGTGCTTGATGCGATACCGGGTCTGATCGTGATCTCGCTGTTCGCCGCCGCGCCGCTGATCGTGGCTACCGCCGCTGACGAACGCCGTACGGCCATCTTCGCGGGCGTCACCGTAATGCTCGCGATCGCGGCCGGGTGGTGGGATGGCGTCACAGATGACATGAACTACTGGACCCGGTTTGCGGCGGTCTGCGTTATCAGCGCGATGGCGATCATGATGGCGGGCATGCGCCGTCGGCGTGAGGAGCGGCTGGTGCGCATGACCGCCGTCGCGCAGGCCACCCAACTGGCGCTGCTTCCGCCGCTGCCCCCGGAGATGACCGGAATCAGCATCGCGGCCCGCTACCGCTCGGCGACCCGCGAGGCCTCGGTCGGCGGTGACCTGTATGAGATCATCCCCACCGGGCACGGCATCCGGGTGATCATCGGGGACGTCCGCGGCAAGGGCCTGGATGCCATCCTGCTGGCCCGGCACGTACTGAGCGCATTTCGGCGAAGCGCGGTCGCCGTGCCCGCGATGGAGCAGGTGGCGGGCGAGGTCAGCCGGGCCATCAGGCCGCACTTGGGCGAGGAGGACTTTGTCACCGCGGTGCTCGCCCAGGTCACCTCCTGCGGTGAGCTGACCATCGTCAGCTGCGGCCATCACCCGCCGCTGCTGCGCCATCGTAGCGGCGGCCTGCAGCCGCTGGCCGGCGCCACGACGGCGCTGCCGCTTGGCCTGGAGGATGACTTCACCGCATTCACCGCGAGCTGGTCGCCCGGCGACCGGCTGCTGCTCTACACCGACGGGCTGGTCGAGAGCCGCGACCAGCACGGCAGCTTCCTCCCAGAAGATCACATCGCGGCAGCGCTTGCCGCCGCCGACTGCGACCAGGCGCTGGATACGCTGATGACAGCCGTGCACCGGCACACCGGCGGCCACGGCCATGACGACATCGCCCTCCTCCTGCTAGAACACGGCACATCTCCGCGCAGCAGCGCGGACGGGCGCCCCGCCGAGGTCGCTGTCAAGACGCTAGCTGCCCGTTGGCATCCGGCCACAAGCCGATAACAGCGCACAACCGCAGTCCTCCTCGCGAGCCTTGACCCAGCGGCCAACGGCCCGACGGATCGCAGCCACCCAGGAGGAATAAGGAGTGGGGCATGATCAGGCAATGGGCCTCACCGTGCTGCCGATCGAACTGCGTGATCGGCTGGTTGGCGCCGAGCTGACCTACCGCGAGGTTGGCGCAACGATGGGCGATCTCCCGGCCGGGTATCGCCAGTTCACTTGTTCTTTGCCCATCGGCTATAGCCACCAGCTCTTTGTCGCTGCCGGGGATGCCGTGAGCCAATGGCAGGTGCAGCTCAGGGCTGGGCTCCAGGTGTCCGCCTCATCGCCGACCGCAGTGGCGGGCGCCGTGCTGCTCCTTGGCCTTGAGATCGGCTCGCTTCGACTCCGGGCGCCATGCCGGGTCGTGTATGCCGTGGACGAGCCTCGGCGCCATGGCTTCGCATACGGCACCCTGGCCGGGCACCCGGAAAGCGGCGAGGAAGCCTTCATGATCGAGCATCACGACGACGACTCGGTGAGCTTCAGGATCACGGCGTTCTCCAGGCCAGCTACGCGCCTGGCCAAGATCGCAGGCCCGCTCGGCGCAGTTGTTCAACGCCAGATCACCACCCGCTATCTCCGGTCGCTGGACAAGATCGCTGTGCAATTAGCCAGCTCGCCCCAGCGCAAATTTACTGATCGCGGCATGCGCGCCTGATGCGACGGCCTGCATCTTGGCAGTGTGTCGCACGCCGTCGCTAGCCGGGTGTTCCGTCGCGCTCGCTTGTTCGGGCGAGGCTCTGGAGTTGCCATGCGTGGACGCCGCTCACCCATTCCCAGCCAGACTTGGCCGATGGGCCGATGCGCGGGTCGCTGGGATCATGGGCGTCCCGCAAGGCGCGCACGTACGCGCGATCCTGGTCGATCCGTGCGTGTACCTGATCAGCTCCGCCGATGGACCCGTGGCCGGGGACGAGGACATCGACGTCGCCCGCCGCGTCCTCGAGCAGCCGCAGTGCGGCGAGGCAGTCCTCGATCGGGTCAGCGGTGCCGTTCAAGTCGAGCATCGGAATCAAGACATCAGAAAGCATGTCGCCGGCGACGAGAACCCCGCGTTCCTCGATCAGCAGCGCCGCATGGCCCGGGGCATGCGCTTGATGTTCGATAATCCGGACTCCAGGGCCATCCCACGGAATCTGCGCCGTCTCGGCCGGCAGGCCGGCAATGAGGCCGAGCAGGTCCAGCGGTACCTGCTCGACGATGTCCGGCGGTATCAGCCCGGCGGCGATGCGGGCCTTCGCGCCCGCGTCCGACAGCCGGTCGCGGACGATGGCCGCGCAGCGGGCCGTGCCGTAACGGGGCGGCGCGCCGAGGTCGGCGTGCCAGAGCAGGTGATCCCAGTGCGGATGCGTAGAAAATCCTGCCACAACGGGCTGGCCCAGTTCGCGAAGGTCGTTCGCGAGGGCGGCCATTTCGGAGCCGAGCACCCCGGGGTCGATGAGCAGCACGCCAGCCCGGCCTTGCACGACAACGGCGTTGCTCTGGCAGAACTCGCTCTCGTGGATCAGTACACCGTCGGCGACCTGCCTCAGCACGGGCGGCTCCTTCCGCTTGTGGTTTGCAACCGCTTGTCGAGACGCTAGTACCTGGCGGTAGTACATTGCAAGCACTATGGGCGAAGCGAATGAGCCGCGGTCGGGGTGCCCGATCAACGCCGCCATCGAGGTGTTCGGCGATCGCTGGAGCCTGCTCGTCCTCCGCGACATCGTCTTCGGAGACCGCCGCTATTTCCGAGAGCTGCAGGCCGGCTCAGAAGAGGGCATCGCCTCAAATATTCTCGCCGACCGGCTCAAACGACTCGTCGAGTTCGGATTGCTCACCCGCGAGGACGCGCGAGCCGGCCAGCGGGCGCGCTACAGCCTGACCGAACCCGCGATCCAGCTCGTACCCGTGTTCGCGCAGCTCGGCAGCTGGGGACTTCGCCACCGGCCCACCAGCCGCGCGCTGCGCGTTCGCGCCGAGCTGCTCGAACAAGGCGGCCCCGCGCTCTGGCAAGAATTCATGGACGAACTCCGCCGCTCGCACCTTGGCTCCGAATCCCCAGCGCGATCACCGAGCGTTCGCGAGCGCCTGAACGCGGCCTACCTCGCTGCTACCAACTCCTCGTAGCTGCCAGGCAGTCGACCATGTCCAAGGGCGCCGACGGACGCCGCCCGAGCTATCACACATGTGAACCTTCACCGGCACAGGAGCGGCGCTGACAGCCGTCGTCGGCCAGCTCGATGACGCGATGTCTCGTCAGACCCGCCCGGTGCCGCGTCGCGGTGACCGGGCCTTCAGCGGGACGCTGCGTCATGTGTCGAGGTAGGCCTGGCGCGGTGTTCGATCGTCGAGAGCTCGGTGTGGCCGGATGCGGGTGCAGATGTCGCGGAAACGGGCGGTATCCATCGCTAGCGCGCCGCCGTCGTCGATCGGGGCGCGGTAGAGCTGCTCGTACTTCGACGCGCCAGAGAATCGCTCGATGACGCCGTTGGTCTGCGGGCTCCGGACGCGGGTCCGGACGTGGCGCAGCAGCGGCTCATCGCCAGCGAACGCAGATTGGTAGGTCTCGCCACGAAAGCACGAGCCGTTGTCGGAGACGACGTCGATCGGAGCGGGGACGACGTCGATGACCTCGCCGGTGTTCTCGTCGACCAGTTTGAGTTCGCCACGGTTGTCCCTCAAGTCGTCCAGGCCGAGAACGCGTTCGGCCTCGTCGACGGCCGCGTCGAGACACGCAAGCGCGTCCGTGTTTTGCCGGTCATCTCCGGTGAGGTGAACGTGCCGGTCTCAGGACCAGGCGCCTGTGATTGCCACGCGCCGGGCCAAGATCGCTGGGCCATCAGCGGGCCATTAAGCCCGGTGATGAGCGGTCTCTCACGGTCCTCACGGACAGCTCGACTTGCAGGCTAGGCCGTAGAACTGGCCGTACGACACAGATTCTCAAGCTGATAGTGCGGGTTCGATTCCGGTCAGCCGTTTCACTCTAAAAGAGCAGGCCAGAGGGCTTGTTATGAGTCCTGGCCGCGAAGCGTGGCGCACGTAATGTCCGTTGTTCTGCGTCTGGGAGACCTCCCACGTGATCGAGGGTCTCGCCGTCGAGCCGGCCAGCAGCTGTCTTCTTCGAGATTGATGCGCAAGCCAGGCACCACCATCGCGCTTCAGCTGATCGCCCGGATTACGGGCGGGGACCAAGAACCATCGAGTACCTGTGGCGTGGGGTCGTACACGCGAAGCACGAGGCTGAACGCGCCCTTGGGCGCCGGCAGCCAGTTCACATCCGTCTCACTGGGATGGCTGGCCGACACGACGATGGTCAGTGAGCCGTCGGCACCTCGCACGAGGCCGGGTGTTTCGTCTCCGATTGAGTAGCGGTCGATCGGGTTGGCCACAAGGGTCCCTGCGGCGTTATAGAGCGTGATCGACCAGAAACCGTCGGATCCATGAGGCGGAAGGTCCCCGGCTGGGAACCGGATGTCGTAGCTGCGGGTTCCAGCCAGCGCAGTAGTGGTCGTCCCTGACCGGGCGCGGCTGGCACTGAAGTAGACGGCTTGGGTCGGGACCTGCGTACCGAGTGTCTCCTCCGCCAGGCGGGCGCGCTCCAGGTAATCGGTTCCATACGATCCCACCGCGGCACCCCGGGCATATCCGGTCCAGATTGTGGTGGAGCCTTCACCGGCCGCTCTGACCAGAAGGCTGGCCCCGAGCCTCAGAGCCTTGAGGTATCCGGCCGCGTTACTCGAGTTGGTGGCTCCAGGCGTTCGTCCCGGACCGATGCCGGCAGCCGCCATGGCCTGGACGACCGGGTCGTCGGCGGCAGTGGGCGGATCGGCAGCCATGTCTTTTTCGAGATCGCCTAGGAACCCAAGCGACGTCGATGAGGGCAGGTCCGGTGCCGGACAGGCGAGAGTGCTTGGCCCGCCGGTTGTCCCCGAGCCATGGCCGGACAGCGCGGTCAGCGAGTACTGCGCTTCCAGCTCCACTGCCGCAAGGAGGTCAGCGGGCCCCTTCACCTGGGTTCGTCCGAGCAGCCACGCATCTGGTGTGGGGACGTCGATGCGGACGGCACCTTTCGGGATGATGCCGTGCCAGCCGGGACCGACGAAGGCATAGGTGCCACCACGACCGCCATCGGTCAGCACGCCGACGTCAGCGATCGTGTTGGTGTACATGTCGAGCAGCTGGAAATCGGCGTAGCGTCCGCTCATCGAGGGAACCCTGAGAAGCTGAGGTCCGGCGCGCAGGTCGAGAAATGCAGTCGAGTAGAGCGTGTCGTCGTTCGGGTAAGCCACCGAGGCCGAGTCTGGGCCAGCCAGCCTCGTCGCGTTGTCCAGGACGTTTACT
>Ga0207664_10001484_pt1 | contig 15383 bp, 13 predicted proteins | sample LARL83metaG_FD_184349 | JGI IMG/M metagenome (GOLD analysis project Ga0207664, IMG submission 184349) | Corn, switchgrass and miscanthus rhizosphere microbial communities from Kellogg Biological Station, Michigan, USA - LAR L8-3 metaG... | ecosystem: Host-associated > Plants > Roots >... | reverse complement strand
GTCGAAGCCGGCGTTGGGGCCCTGAGCGAACGCGTAGTCGTTTTCGCGGGTGTGCTCGGCATAACGCGCACCGAACTGCAGCGAGGCCAGCGAGCCGCTGTCGAAATCCAGCTCGCCATCGAACTGGCCCCACTTTTCCTTGTCCTCGACGCTGATGCCGCCTTCGCCGAAGATCCAGTTGGCGGTCGCACCCGAGGCGGCCGGCGAAACGTTGTTGCCGCCCAACGCCCAGTTGGCCGGCGTGCCGGTGCCACGGAAATCCCAGGCCGCGCCGGTGCCGGGCGAGGTGTTGAGTTCGAGCACGTCCTGCTTCGGGCTGTTGCCTTCACCCTTGGTGGTGCCGACCTGCGCCTTGAGGCTGAACATGTCGGTGACCTTCCAGTCGACGTCGGCGGTCACGAACTTGGTCGAGGACGAGGCCTGGCGCGAGACCATGTCGTAGATGCCGTAGTTGGTCGCGTCGCCGGGAGCCGCCGTGAAGGACGCATTCGTCAGCGTGTTGCCGCTGACGGTGTAGCCAGGGTTGAGGTTGGTCGCCCCCGGCACGAAGTGGTTGCCCCACATCATGTAGTTGCGGTTGTAGTTGTCGGCGTCCATCTTGCTGACGAAACCGTTGATATTCACGGTGACGTTGTCGGCGGGCTTGAACTGCACATCGATCGAGCCGCCCTTGCGCGTACGGACCTGGGTGAACAGCGCGCTGCCGATCAGGCTCGGGTAGTAGACGCCGTTCAGATCGGGATGGGCTGCGACGATAGCATCGGTGGACTGCAGTTGATTGAGGCCGAGTATTTCCTGGCCGTTGCGCTGCAGGCTGCGCTTCTCGTAGAAGCCCTGGACCATGACGCCAAAAGTGCTGGCGTCGTTGCGGTAATTGAACAGACCGCTGAACTGCGGCTTGGTGCTGCTCGGCAGATCGGCGTACACGCCGCCCACCGACGCCTGCGCCGTTATGGGTTTGGCGAACTCCAGCGGCTTGCGCGTGATGATGTTGACCGTGCCCGCCGCACCGCCCTCGACCAGGCTCGCCTCGGAGGTCTTGTGCACCACGACCTCGTTGACGATTTCGGCCGGCAGCAAGCTGTAGCTGACGCTGCGGCCCACCGTGGCGGTCTGGTTGAGCACGAACCAGTCGCCGGTGCCGATGTTGTGACCGTCGATCAGGGTCTGGGTCATGCTCGGGTTGGTGCCGCGCAGGCTGACGCGGTCGTTCTCGTCGAAGCCGCCTTCGCCGGCGCTGGACGTACCGACGCTGACGCCTGGCAGGCGCTGCAGGGTGTCGGCCACGTTCTTGGCCGGCAACTTGCCGATGTCTTCGGCGGTGACGATCTCGACGTGCGAGTTCGCCTCCTTCTTGAGGTTCAGCGACTCGGCCTCGCTGTCGCGGATACCGGTGACCATGACCGTGCCCAGCTGCTTGGCTTCTTTCTTCGCCGGCTGGTTGTTCTGGTCGGTGGAACTGGACGGCGCGGCGTCCTGCGCAAACAGCGCGCCGGATACGCACAGGCTGGCGATGATGCTGGCGGCTAGCAATGTCTTGCGGTAATTCATGATGTCCTCCCCTCAGAGGCTGGCTCAAATCAAGACCGACATGGCGGCGGTCATGGACGTTGTGTTGCAGCGGCTTGGCGCCGTGTCACCGGATGTCGGTCATCTCACTCTCCCTGCCGCTCATCCAGAAACCAGCCTGCGGCGCCAATGACACCAAGCTGGCCGTGCTCGATCAGTCGTACCGGAACCTGTTGCAGATAGGCGCGCATCACGCCCTTGTTGAAGTAGCGTTCGGCGAAGCTGCTGGCCAGCAGGAACGGCTGGATCTGCGGCAGGATGCCGCCGGCCAGGTAGGCACCGCCGCGGGCGCCGTACAGCAACACCAGGTCGCCGACGAAGCTGCCGAGCAGGCCGCAGAACACGTGCAATGCCTCGACCGCCGCCAGGTCGCTGCCGGCCAGCGCGGCGCCGGTGATCTCGGCCGGCGTCAGCAGCCGTGCGCCGCTGCCGCGCAATTCGCACAACGCGCGATAGAGCTTCAGCAGGCCCGGCCCGGACAGCGCGTCCTCGAACGACACGTGCGGGCGGTCGCGGCGAAACAGGCGCAGGATTTCCATCTCGCGCTCGTTGCCCGGCGCCAGCGAAATCTGCCCGGCTTCGGTGGCCAGCACCTGCGCCCGCGGCTGGCCGGGCAGCAGCACCGCCGATCCGAGGCCGGTGCCCGGCCCCATCACCAGCACCGGTCCCGGCGCTGTCGGCGCGGTGGCTTCGATGATCGGCCGCGTCTCGTCGACATCGATGAACTGGGTGGCATAGGCCACCGCTTCGAAATCGTTGATCACCGCCAGCTGCTGGATGCCGAGGCCGTCGCGGATGTCGCGGATCGACACCGGCCACGGCAGGTTCTCGTTGACGATCGCGTCGTCCAGCACGTAGCCGGCGCAGGCCACCGCGCAATGGCGCAGCTCGCCGCGCATGGCCGCGTGCGGCGTCTGCGCCAGTTGCTCGACGAAGTCCTGCAGCATTGCGGTGAGGCTGGACCAGTCGGCACAGCCGTAGCGGTGATAGTGCAGCACGCTGACCGGACGCTTGCCGACGGCGTTGCCGACGACCAGCCCGATGCGCGCATGCGTGCCGCCCACGTCGGCCGCCAGGAACGGCCGATCCCGGCCGGCCCCGCTCGACAGCGACGCGGCGGCCACAGCCGTCGTCGACGGCCGCGCTGCATGACGCTGGTTGGCGACTTCCCCCACTCCGTTCTCCCGTGACAGCGATCGCGGCACCGCGCGTGTTGCCGCGGCGCTGGCCGTTGCGGCCTGATTCGGGCGGAGTCTGCTGTCAGAATGACAACGTTGTCAACGGTAGCGCGACCGATCGGCGAAACTTTCGATACGGCGCCGCAACAAAGCTGCCATGACATCACGGACGGATGCAGCGAGAAGCCACGAAAATGGGCTGATGTATGGCGCCATGCGGGTTTTTCGTGGCCGCGTATCCGCTTGCCGCAGCGCCGCAGACGGGTTCGCCCACGGCCCTCCGGACGGCTGGACAGGGACTCGCGGCGATACACCGGGGCACGCCGTGGATTGACAACGTTGCACTTTGCGGCGAATAAAGAGACATTCCTGTCTGTCCCGGTCATTCGGCCGGTGCGGTACGGTCGGACTCCGGGGAGAAGAGACCATGGCAACCACGCTGGCGGCGGCGCCGTCCGAACGCACCAACCTTGGCCCGATGCTGATCATCGGCCTGCTGTTTTTCATCTTCGGTTTCGTCACCTGGCTCAACGGGCCGCTGATCACCTTCGTCAAGCTGGCGTTCCAGGTGGGCGACGCCTACGCCTTCCTGGTGCCGTTCGCGTTCTACATCTCGTATCTGGTGTTCTCCTGGCCGGCGGCCATGCTGCTGCGCCGTACCGGCATGAAGCTGGGCATGGCGCTGGGCCTGTTCGTGATGGCGATCGGCGCGGTGGCATTCGGCCAGTTCGTCAGCACGCGGGTGTTTGCCGGCGCGTTGAGCGGCCTGTTCGTGATCGGCGCCGGGCTGTCGCTGCTGCAGACCGCATCCAACCCGTACATCAGCATCCTCGGCCCGATCGACAGCGCTGCGCAGCGCATTGCCTTCATGGGCATCTGCAACAAGGTTGCCGGCATCCTGGCGCCGCTGCTGATCGGCACGCTCGTGCTCAACGGCATCGGCAACCTCGATGAAAAGGTGAAGGCGGCCGACCCGGCGACGCGCGAGGTGCTGCTCAACGAATTCGCCGCGAAGATCCACGCGCCGTACCTGGTGATGGCCGGCATCCTGGCGTTGCTGGCGATCTGGATCGCGCGCTCGTCGCTGCCGGACATCGAGGCGACCACGGCCAACAGCTCGCCGGCCCGCGCGGGCTCCGCGGCGCGCACCGGCATATTCCAGGTTCCGCATCTGTGGCTGGGCGTGCTTTGCCTGTTCCTGTACGTCGGCGTCGAGGTGATGGCCGGCGATGCGATCGGCACCTACGGCGCCAGCTTCCACCTGCCGCTGGACGAGACCAAGTTCTTCACCGCGTTCACCCTGACCGGCATGCTGATCGGCTATGTCGCCGGCCTGCTGCTGATCCCCCGTCTCGTGTCGCAGCAGCGCTACCTGGCGATCTCGGCGGTGCTCGGCGTGCTGTTTTCGATCGGCGCCTTTCTCACTCGCGGTTATGTCTCGGTGGGCTTCGTCGCCGCGCTCGGCTTCGCCAACGCGATGATGTGGCCGGCGATCTTTCCGCTGGCGATCAAGGGCCTGGGCAGCCTCACCGAGCGCGGCTCGGCGCTGCTGATCATGGCGATCGCCGGCGGCGCGGTGGTGCCGCAGCTGTTCGTGCATCTGAAGCAGCACATCGATTTCCAGCTGGCGTTCGCGCTGCTGATGGTGCCGTGCTACCTGTACATCCTGTACTACGGGCTGGCCGGCCACCAGGTCGGCCAGGCGCGCGCCGGATGAGTCGGCAGTCGCTCGCGGCGGGGCCATAAGTTAGGATGCCCGAGGCGCCGCACGTCATCGTGCAGCGCCGTCGGCGCGATGGCGCTGCCGGCGCCATCCACCACGATGCATGAGGTTCAGCGGTTGCGCAGCGCCACCATCCGAGATGTTGCAGAACGAGCCGGCGTTTCGCTGAAGACCGTCTCGCGCGTGATCAACCACGAGCCGTCGGTGCATGCGCGCACGCGCGAAAAGGTGCAGCGCGAGATCGACGCGCTCGGCTACCAGCCCGACCCGTCCGCACGCAGCCTGCGCAGCACCCGCGCGTACGCGCTGGGGCTGGTCTACGACAATCCGAACGCGCACTACATCATCAACCTGCAGCGCGGCGTGCTGTCGGTGTGCCGCAGCAGCGGCTTCGGCCTGCAGATCCATCCCTGCGATTCGTCCTCGCCGAAGCTGGCCGAGGAACTGCGCGAACTGGTTCGCCGCTCGCGCCTGGCCGGGCTGGTGCTGGCGCCGCCGATGTCCGAGCAGCCAGCGCTGATCCGTGCGCTGGGCGAGGCGAAGATCCCGTTCATCCGCATCATCTCGGCGCGCAAGGATCCGCAGGATGGTTCGCCGTGCGTCTACGTGGACGACCGCGATGCCGCCTACGCGATCACCGAGCACCTGATCCAGCTCGGCCACCAGCGCATCGGTTTCCTGTGGGGCGGGCGCGAGCATCGTTCCAGCCTGGAGCGCTACCAGGGTTACGAGGACGCGCTGAAGGATTACGGCATCGCGCTCGACCGCAAGCTGATCGTGCCCGGCGACTACACCTTCGACGATGGCTTCCGCGGCGCACGCAAGCTGCTCGCGCTGAAGGACCGGCCCAGCGCGATCTTCGGCTCCAACGACGAGATCGCCGCCGGCGTGCTGGCCGCCGCGCATTCGGACGGCCTCAACGTGCCCTACGAACTCTCCATTGCCGGCTTCGAGGACAGCCCGTTCTCCAAGCAATCCTGGCCCGCGCTGACCACCGCGCGCCAGGCCACCGAGGAAATCGCGCGGCACGCTGCGCAGCGCCTGATCGGCGACCTGCAGCGCGAAGCCAACGGCGAGGCCGTCAGCAGCATCAACGAAGGTTTCAGTCCGGAACTGGTGGTGCGAGGTTCGACCGCCCCTCGGCAGCCCGCGCCAGCCAAGCGCTGATCGCGGCGGCGATCCCGCCGCGCTTCATTGCCACGCGATCACCGCGATCGCCAGCAGCGCCAGCGCCACGCCGACGAGATTGAGCCGACTCAACCGCTCGCGGAACAGCAGCAGGCCGACCAGGGCGCCCAGCGCCACCACGCCGATATTCATGCTGGCGAACACCAGCGCGGGATGCTGCGGCAGCGCGCGGTGCCCGCGCAGGTAGAACAGGATGTTGCCGAAGTTGGCCAGCCCGAGCAGCACGCCGGCCAGCGCGCTGCGCAGGGTGAAGCGTGTCCGCCCCTGCGCGCGCCGCCACAGCTGCAGCGCGAACGCCACCAGCAGGGCCAGCGCGAACATCGCCAGCAGCGACGCGCCCAGCGGCACGCCGGCCAGCGCGACGCGCTTGAACAGGATGTCGATGGTGCCGAAGCCGCCGAACACCAGCAGCGGATAGAACCAGCCGGCGGCGCCTCCATTCATGGCGCCGCCATTCGCGGCGCCGTGTCCGCGTCGCCAGACCATGCACGGCAACGCCAGCAGGCCAAGCGCGATGCCGAACGACTTGAACGCGGTGAGCTGCTCGCCGAACAGCACGAACGCCGCCAGCAGCGAGAGCAGTAGCGACAGTCGCTGCGCCGCATCGCTGCGCACGATGCCGGCGTGCCTTACCGACGCGGCCAGCGCCAGGAAGATCGTCGGCAGCAGGATGCCCAGCCCGGCCAGCGCCAGCCATGGCGCCCCCGGCTCGCGCAGGCTGCCAAGCGCGGGCTGCAGCAGCGACGCGGTGAGCGCGCCGGCCACCACGTAGTTCCACGCGATCGCCTGGCCCACGTCGATGTCGAAGCGCCGCGCCAGCTTCAGCAGCACGGACACCAGCACGCTGCACGCCACACTCAGCAGGACGTAGATCATCGATCGCTCCACGGATCTGGCGTGATGCCGCGACGACGCCCGCTCAAAACGCGTCCAGCGGAATCTTCAGGTAGCGGATACCGTTGTCCTCGGCCGGCGGCAGCTGGCCCGCGCGCATGTTGACCTGCACCGCGGGCAGGATCAGCGCCGGCATCGCGAGCGTGGCGTCGCGTGCGCTGCGCATCTGCACGAACTCGTCCTCGCCGATGCCGTCGCGCACGTGGATGTTGCCGCGGCGCTCGGCGCCGATCGTGGTCTCGTGCACGAACACGTCGCGACCGGCGGGCTTGTAGTCGTGGCAAAGGAACACCCGGGTTTCCGGCGGCAGCGAAAACAGCCGCTGGATCGAGCGGTACAGCATGCGCGCGTCGCCGCCGGGAAAGTCGCAGCGCGCGGTGCCGTAGTCGGGCATGAACAGGGTATCGCCGACGAAGGCCGCATCGCCGACCAGGTGGGTCATGCACGCCGGAGTGTGGCCGGGCGTGTGCATCGCCACGGCTTCGATGCCGCCGATCCGGTAGCGCTCGCCGTCCTTGAACAGATGGTCGAACTGGTTGCCGTCGCGGCTGAAGCTGGGTCCCGCGTTGAACAGCTGGCCGAACGCCGTCTGCACGTCGCGGATGTGCTCGCCGATGCCGAGCCGGCCACCGACCTGCGCCTGCACGTACGGCGCCGCCGACAGGTGGTCGGCGTGCACGTGAGTGTCGATCACCCAGTCCACGCCGAGTCCCCGCTCGCGCACGAACGCAATGAGCGCATCGGCCGAGGCATGGCCGGTGCGGCCGGACGCGGCATCGTAGTCGAGCACGCTGTCGAACACCGCCGCCCTGCGCGTGGCCGGGTCCCAGACCACATAGCTGAAGGTATGGCTGGCCTCGTCGAAGAAGGCCTGCACCTCGGGGCGCTGCATCGTCATCGGCTTTGCTCGCGTGGTGGCCGGGGCGCGCAAGGCGCCGGGATGGCGATCATGGTCTGGTTTCCTGGGGCACGACGGAGAGATTATCGCCCCTGCGCGACCGCCCGCCGCGTCATGCCGGTTGCGTCGCCGCTTCCGCGGCGAGGCGCCGCGCGACGCGGGCGAAACTGGCGGCGGTGGCGGCATTGGCCGGCGCGAAGAAGAACGCGGTGGCGCGGTCGACGTGGTCGCTGTCGCGGATCGGCAGGCGCATCGAGTGGATGCTGAGGTCGCCGAATTCCGGATGGAAGAACGGCACCGTGATCGCGCTCAGCGGCGCCGTGTGGCAGCGCTGCCAGAGTTCGACGAATTCCGCGCTGGCCGCGTTCAGCGCATCGATCAGCTCTTGGAAGCGCGAGTCTTCCGGATGCGCCGCCTGGTTCATGCGGAACATGCCCAGCAGGTTCAGCGCTCCGTTCTCGAAATCCGGGTACAGCCGCCGCCGCGCCGGATTCATGAACGCGTTCCACAGATGATTGTCGGCGAACGGCCCGCTGAAATCGCCGAAGTCGTAGAGGCATCCGGCCATGCGGTTCCATGCCAGCACGTTGAACACCGTGTCGAGCACGAAAGCCGGCCCCTGGTACAGATCCAGCACGTCCTGCATCACCTGCGGCAACTGGAACTGGTGTTCCGGCACATCGGTGCGCGACAGGCCCATCAGGGCGAACAGGTAGGCCTCGTCGGTCGGCGAAAGCGACAACGCGCGTGCGATCCGCGTCAGCGCCGCGACCGACACGTTGATCGCGCGGCCCTGTTCCAGCCACGTGTACCAGGTGACGCCGACCTCGGCCAGCGCGGCCACCTCTTCGCGGCGCAGGCCCGGCGTGAGCCGGCGCGAGCCGCGCGGAAGGCCAGCTGCCTCGGGCGTGAGCGCGGCGCGGCGCGTGCGCAGGAAAGCCTTCAGCTCGGTGCGTTGCATGGATGTGCTCATGGACGTGCCCGGGTGGTAGTGGGAGTACCAGCAGTGGGGACTGCCTTCCCATGCTACCCGCGCCGGCCTATGGTCGCCTGTCCCCCAAGTCATGTGCAGGCACATGATCCGCGACGCCGGCGCCTGCCGCGCGTCGGGCCACGGCGTTCACGCCGGCGCTGCACCGCAGCCCTCCTGTCACGCTGCGCCATGCACAGACGTCCTTGCATCAACTCCCGCTGGAGATCGACATGTCGTTAGTCCCCACCCCCGCCGCCTTGCCATGTACCGACGCGCTCACCGATTTCGTGACGCTCGCCCGACTGATGCTCGACCCGGCCACGCCGGAGTCGGTCCGCCGCGAAAACGAGCCGCGCCTGCTGGCGCAGTTGCCGACGATGCAGGCGCTCGGCGTGTTCGAGCTGTTCACGATCCGCGATCCGGCGCTGCACGCGCTGGTCCAGGACGAGCTGGCCGCACGTCATGGCGCCCGCCGCCTGTCCGTCGTGGCGGGTGCCTGAGCCGGCCGCGCACACTTCAGGCCGGCGCTGGATGCACGGCGAAATAGCGGCCAGGCGACTGCCCGAAGCTGCGCCGGAACATCGCCACGAAGGCGCTGACGCTGGCGTAGCCGAGCGCGTCCGCTACGCGGGCCACCGGTTCGCCTTCGGCCAGTTGCTCCAGCGCCCGGCTGAGCCGGGCCTGCTGCCGCCATTGCGCGAAGCTCAGCGCGGTCTCGGCGCGGAACAGCCGGCTCAGGCTGCGCGCCGAAATCCCGGCGCAGGTCGCCCACTCCTCCAGGCTGCGGTTGTCGTGCGGCTGCTCGAGCACGGCCTGGGCGATCCGCAGCAGCCGACGGTCGAGCGGCATCGGCAAGTGCAGCGATTCATGCGGCGCGCGGCGCATTTCATCCAGCAGCACCGCCATCACGCGCTCCTGCCCTTCGTCCAGCTGCTCATGCCAGGTCCACGAGCTGGCGCGTTGCACCAGCGCGCGCATCAGCTCGGTGACGCCGATCACGCAGGGGCGTTCGGGCAGGCCGTGCTCGATGTCCGGCGTGATGAAGACGCCCCAGCCGCTCATCACCCCGCTGATGCTGACCGTGTGCAGTTCGCCTGGCGGCATCCAGCCGGCGCGGTGCGGCGGAAGCATCCACGAGCCGTGTTCGGTATGCACGTGGACGACGCCGCTTTCGACGCAGAAGAACTGCCCGCGCAGGTGCCGATGCCAGTCATAGGTATGCGTGTCCTCGCCGAATTCGCTGGCCGCTTCGCGTTCGATGCGGTAGGCGATCAGCGCGGGGCCACCGGCCTGCTCGATCAATTCATGGACTTGCTGCTTGGCATGCGCCATGGCCGGATCTCGACATAAGTTGACCAAATAACGTTATCAGCTTGCCTCTCGCCATGCCTATGCTTTCGCGTAACTCCCTTTGCCACGTACTGGCCTGTTGTACCCAACCGGTGCAAGCGCCCTCGGTCGCGGCCTTTCGCCGGCACGGCCCCGCCTTGGCGGCGGCTGGCGCGCGCCATCGATTCAACTTTCGCGGATGACTCCTGATGAATCTTCTTTCCCCGTGCTCGGTGAACCCGGCCTCGCTGCCGTCGGCGCTGGCCATCTTCGTGGCCTGCGCTCACCAGATGCTCGACCCCGCTACCCCGGAAGCCGTGCGCCGCGACATGGAGCCGCGGCTGCTGGCGCAGTTGCCGAAACTGCGGGCGCTGGGCGTGTTCGAGCTGTTCGAACTGCGCCATCCCGCCCTGCGCGCCTGGCTCGCCGACGAACTGGAGGGAATGGACGCGGCCGCCGCGCCAGCCAGGTAGAAATTGCTGAAACAAACATAAACATGAATGTATTTGCCTTGACAAATATATTTCGGGCAATAGAATGCGGCCGCATGAATCAGCACGAGTCCGCCACGACCCCGTCCACCGACGAATCCCACGCCCCCAGCCTGGGCATGCTGCTGAGCATGGTGCGCGCGGAAATAGTGCGCGCGATCGAGGCCGAACTCGCCAGCCAGGGGCTGGACCTGAGCTTCACGCAATACCTGATCCTGAAGAAGGCACAGCAGCTCGGCCCGGTGTCGGCCACGGAACTGGCCCGCGCGGTCGAGCTGGACGGCGGCGCGATGACCCGCCAGCTGGATCAGCTGGAACGCAAGGGCTACCTGCGCCGCTCGCCGCACGAACAGGACCGCCGCGCGCTGCGCATCGAACTGACCAGCGAGGGCAGCACGGTCTGGCAGAACACCGCGTCCGTGTGCAGCGAGCGCGTGATGAACGCGGCGCAACGCTCGATGACCGCCGTCGAGCAGACACAGCTGTACGACTACCTGGAGCGCATGCTGCACGCGCTCCGCGACAAGAACTGAACCGACTTCATCCTGGACTTGACCCATGCGTCTGCACTTTCTCGCGGCAGCCACCGCATTGACCCTCGCGCTGGCCGGCTGCGCCAGCAGCGGCGGTTTGCACCCGGACGGCACGCCGATCGACCCCTCCACGCTGAAGGCCGACCGCAGCCTCGCCGGCGTCGGCGTGTCGCCCGCCGCGTGGCCCGCCACGGACTGGTGGACCGGGCTGGGCGATCCGCAGCTCGACGCGCTGATCACCGAAGCACTGCAGAACAACCCCGGCCTCGGCGTGGCCGATGCGCGTGCCCGCGCGGCGCAGGCGGAAGCCGGCATCGCCGCCGCCGCGCGCGAGCCCAGCATCACGGGCGGCGCCGCGGCAGCCGGCGCGCGGCCGCCGGCGGCGCTGCTCGGCGACAAGGCGCATTTCGCGGTAGCCAAGTACGGCTACGCCAGCTTCAAGTGGGACCTCGACCTGTGGGGCGGCAAACGCGCCGCGTGGGAAGCGGCGGTCGGCCAGGCGCGCGCCGCCGAGGTCGACGACCGCGCCGCCCGCATCGAGCTTTCCGGCAACGTCGCCCGCGCCTACGCGCAGCTTGGGTATGCGTTCACCCAGCAGGATCTGACGGAGGGTGAGCTGAAGCGCGCGAACCAGTCGCGCGCGTTGACCCAGCAGCGCGTCGCCGCCGGCATCGACAACCAGATCCAGCTGAAGCAGAGCGATGCTGAAGTGGCGACCGCCGAGCAGGACGCGGCATTGGCCAGGCGTGCCGTCGATGCGGCGCGCTCGTCGCTGTCGGTGCTGCTGGGCAAGGGCCCGGATCGCGGGCTGGACATTGCCCGGCCGCAACCGCTGCGACCGACTGCGCTGGCGGTGCCGACCGATCTGCCGCTGGAGTTGCTCGGTCATCGCGCCGACCTCGTTGCCGCGCGCTGGCGCGTCGAGGCCGCGAGCAAGGACATCGCCGTGGCGAAGACCGAGTTCCTGCCGAACATCAGCATCGGCGCGATGGCTGGCGTGATCAGCATGGGCGGCGGCAACCCGCTCAGCCTGGCCGGGCGGTTCTACCAGTTCGGGCCGTCGCTCAGCCTGCCGATTTTCGACGGCGGCAAGTTGCGCGCGAACCTGTCGGGCAAGGATGCGCAGTACGACATCGCCGTGGCGCAGTACAACCAGACCCTGGTCGCCGCGCTGAACCAGGTGGCCGACGAGCTGTCCGCGCTGCAATCGGTGCAGGAACAGCTCACCGCGCAGCAGCGTGCGCAGGACGCGGCGCAACAGGCCTGGCAGCTGGCCGTGCAGCGCTACCAGGCCGGCATCGGCAGCTACCTGGAAGCGCTCGTCGTGCGCCAGCAACTGCTGGTCGCCAACCGCGGCATGGCCGCGCTGCAGGCGCAGCAGGTCGATCTTTCCGTACAACTGATCCAGGCCCTCGGCGGCGGCTACCAGCCGCAGGCCGAAGCGCCGGCTCCCACGTCTTCCACCACCCCATCGCATTCCTGAGGCAGCCCCATGTCCAGCCAGACCATCCCCGACTCGAGCGGCACCGCACCGGCGCAGACGCCGGCCGCCCCGCCACCGAGGAAAACTTCGCGCGGCCTGATGCTGCGCGTGCTCGCCATCGTGGTGCTGCTCGCCGTGATCGGCTGGGCGCTGTGGTACTTCCTCGATGGCCGCTGGTACGAAGGTACCGACGACGCCTACGTCAACGGCAACGTGGTGCAGATCACCCCGCAGGTGCCGGGCACCGTGGTCAGCATCGGCGCCGATGACGGCGACCTGGTGCACGCCGGCGACGTGCTGGTGCAGCTCGATCCCAGCGACGCCGAAGTGGCGTTGGCCGGAGCGAAGGCCAACCTCGCCAACACCGTGCGCAAGGTGCGCGGCCTGTACTCCAGCGTCAGCGGCGCGCAAGCTGACGTGGCCGCGCGCAAGACCGCGGTGGACAAGGCGCGCGCCGATTACAAGCGGCGCGTGGCGCTGGCCAAATCCGGAGCGATCTCGACCGAGGAACTCGCGCATGCCAGCGATGCGCTGACCACCGCCGAGAGCGCGCTGATCACCGCGCAGCAGCAGTACCAGACGAGCAAGGTGCTGGTCGACGACACGGTGGTCGCCTCGCATCCGGACGTGCAGGCCGCGGCCGCGAACCTGCGCGCCGCCTTCCTCGATGACGCGCGCGCCACCCTGGTCGCGCCGGTGGACGGCTATGTGGCCAAACGCTCGGTGCAGGTCGGCCAACGCGTGCAGCCCGGCGCCGCGCTGATGGCGGTGGTGCCGCTGCACGGCGTGTGGGTGGACGCCAACTTCAAGGAGACTCAGCTCACCGGCATGCGCATCGGCCAGCCGGTGACGATCGAGTCCGACGTCTACGGCGGCAAGGTGGAATACAAGGGCAAGGTGCAGAGCCTGGGCGTCGGCACCGGCAGCGCGTTCTCGCTGCTGCCGGCGCAGAACGCCACCGGCAACTGGATCAAGATCGTGCAGCGCATCCCGGTGCGCATCGTGTTCGATGATCCGAAACAGCTGGACCAGCATCCGCTGCGGCTGGGCATGTCGCTCACCGTGGACGTGAACATGCACGACAAGAGCGGTCCCACGCTGGCGCAGAAGTCGCCCACCCAGGCCGCCTTCAGCACCGACGTGTACAAGCAGCAGCTGGCCAAGGCGGATCAGGCGATCACGCAGATCATCCACGCCAACATGGCCGGCAACGAATAAGCAGCACTCAACGGCACATCTCTGCGGGAGCGACTTCGGTCGCGATGCTCTTCGACAGCCATGAAAGGCATCGCGGCTGAAGCCGCTCCCGCAAAAAGCTTCCCTACCGATCGAACCTGATGACCACCCCATTCCGCCCACCCAATCTGGCACTGAGCACGATCGGCCTGTCGCTGGCGACGTTCATGCAGGTGCTGGACACCACGATCGCCAACGTGTCGTTGCCGACGATCGCCGGCAACCTCGGCGTCAGCAACAACCAGAGCACCTGGGTGATCACCTCGTTTGCGGTGAGCATGGCGATCTCGCTGCCGCTGACCGGCTTCCTCACCCGCCGCTTCGGCGAGGTGAAGCTGTTCACCGCCTGTACGCTGCTGTTCGCGCTGACCTCGTTCCTCTGCGGCATCTCGCAGAGCATGGGCATGCTGATCCTGTTCCGCGCGCTGCAGGGCGCGGTGGCCGGGCCGATGTATCCGATCACGCAGAGCCTGCTGATCGGCATCTACCCGCCGGCCAAGCGCGGCATGGCGCTGGCCCTGCTGGCGATGGTGACGGTGGTGGCACCGATCGCCGGCCCGATCCTGGGCGGCCTGATCACCGACAACTATTCGTGGCCGTGGATCTTCTTCATCAACGTGCCGATCGGCATCTTCGCCAGCATGGTGGTGGCCAACCAGCTGCGCGGCAAAGTCGAGAAAACCGAGCGGCCGAAGATCGACTACGTCGGCCTGATCACCCTGATCATCGGCGTCGGCGCGCTGCAGATCGTGCTGGACAAGGGCAACGACGAGGACTGGTTCAACTCCACCTTCATCATCGTCACCAGCATCGTCTCGGCGATCGGCATCGCGATCTTCCTGATCTGGGAACTGACCGACAAGGATCCGATCGTCGACCTGCGGCTGTTCCGCCACCGCAACTTCACCGCGGGCACGATCGCATTGATCCTGGCGTACGCGGCGTTCTTCGCGATCGGCCTGCTGGTGCCGCTGTGGCTGCAGCGCAACCTCGGCTACACCTCGACCTGGGCCGGCTACGCCACCGCACCGCTGGGCATCATCCCGGTGCTGCTGACCTTCGTGGTGGGCAAATATGCCACCCGCATCGACCTGCGCCTGCTGGCTTCGGCGGCGTTCGTGGTGATGGGCCTGACCTGCTTCATGCGGGCGGATTTCTTCATCGGCATCGACTTCTATCACGTGGCGATGGTGCAGCTGATCCAGGGCCTCGGCGTGGCGCTGTTCTTCATGCCGATCCTGACCATCCTGCTGTCGGACCTGCAGCAGAACGAGATCGCCGCCGGCTCGGGCCTGGCGACCTTCCTGCGCACGCTCGGCGGCAGCTTCTCCGCCTCGCTCACCACCTTGCTGTGGGAGCGCCGCGCGGTCAGCCATCACGAACAACTGGCTGAACACATCACCGCCTACAGCCCGACCGCGCAGACCGCGCTCGGCCAGATCGGGCACGGCGATACGCAGATGGGTGCCAGCGTGATCAACGACATGATCACCCAGCAGGGCTACCAGATCTCGTTCAACGAGGTGTTCCACGCGTTGGGCTGGATCTTCATCGGGCTGGTGTTCGTGATCTGGCTGGCCAGGCCGCCGTTCACCGCCAAGGCCGGACCGGCTGCCGGGGGCCACTGAAGCGGCTGACATGGCACAAGACAACGGCCCCGATCGGGGCCGTTGTCTTGTGCGTGATGGCGGTATGTCAGATGTCGAAGGCGAGGCCCACCAGCGCCATGGTCTCGCCGCGGTTGGGCGAGTGCAGGCTTCCGTTGGAAATATGCCGGATCGCCACGCTGAAATGCTTCGCCTGCCAACCCAGCGTGCTCACGAACTGGTAGTGGCTGGAGAGCGCCTGGGTGGTGTGGTTGATGGCGGCCACCTGGAAGCTGAAAAAC
>Ga0207664_10001482_pt1 | contig 15392 bp, 14 predicted proteins | sample LARL83metaG_FD_184349 | JGI IMG/M metagenome (GOLD analysis project Ga0207664, IMG submission 184349) | Corn, switchgrass and miscanthus rhizosphere microbial communities from Kellogg Biological Station, Michigan, USA - LAR L8-3 metaG... | ecosystem: Host-associated > Plants > Roots >... | reverse complement strand
GTGTGCGGTCAGGCCGCCGTTGCTGGTGCCGGTCTCGAACTGCGACCGGTACACCCCGTCACGGGCCATCAGGTCCAGGATGGGCTCGCCGGCGACCAGCCGGTCCGGGTGAAAGTGCAGCGTCACACGCCACGACGGGTCGACCGGCGCACCGGTCGCCAGCGCCGTGACGTGGGCGATGGCCCGGTCCCGCGGGTACGACATCCGATCACGTTCGAGCGGTTGGTGCTGGCGCACCGGGACGCGTTCCGTTGACCGGAAGGCGTGGCAGGCGGTCGAGTTCGATGCCGAAGATCTCCCGGTACGCCGTGAGCGTGTCCGATTCGGTCAGGTGTTCCTCGGTGCGGTCGTCGCCGTTGGTGCGGATCAACAGCTGCCCGTAGAGGGTCACGCGCCCGCTGTCCACCGGCAGCGAGCAGATCAGGATCCGGGTGAACATCGAGTCCGGCGACGTCTGCTGATACCAGCAGGTGGCCCGGAAGTCGGCCAGCGAGCGCGGCCGGTCCTCGATCCGGTAGGCGCGGGTGCCGTCGCGCAGCAGGTCGAGGTCGCCGGCCGAACCGTGCGGCCGGAGCTGGAACCGGCCGGCCGGATCGAGCTGGTCACCGGGTTCGTTGAGGCGCAACGGATAGATGGCGTGCCGGCCGAAACCGACGTCCACCAGCCACGGCTCGTCCAGGTCCACCCGCAGCGTCAGGTGGTCGAACGGCGGTCCCACCACCAGGCCGTCCTGGAACACGCGGGCGGCCATGCGCGTCACCCGGTAGCCCAGCGCGACCAGCAGTTCGGCGAACAACCCGTTCAGTTCGTAGCAGAAACCGCCGCGCCGGCGCCGGACGATCTTGTCGACGAGCGCGTCCTCGGTCAGCGTCACGGGCTCACCGAGGTGGACGCTCAGGTTCTCGAACGGCACCGTTCGCGCGTGACGCTCGCACAACTCGTGCAGCGCCGCCTCGGTGGGCTCGGCCGCCGAGGCGCCGATTCGGGCCAGGTAGGCGGCCACGACGTCGTTGTCCATGTCGCTTCTCGTTCCGGCATCAGGTCATCAGGGGGAGAGCTGGTCGCGCGTCATCGGCGCGAATCGCACGAGGATAGCCGCGAGCGCCTGGAACGCGGCGATCAGTCCGAAGGCACCCAGCGGCGAGAGGTGCCCCAGGCTCGGCACCGCGAGCGCGCCACCGATGTGGCCGACACCGTCCACGAAGCCGGTGCCTCTCGTCCGCATCGGGATGGACTCGAACGACAACCGGGTGGTGGTCGGCGTCACAGCGATGTCGCCCGACGACAATGTCCTGGCCACGCTGCGCACGACCGTCCGCCTGGCCTGACCGCGCAGCCACCGAGCCCCACTCGCGCGAGAGAGCCACGCTGTACCGTTGAATTCGACAGGAGCCTCGATTGCGCACCCTACTCGTCGACAACCATGACTCGTACACCTTCAACCTGTTCCAGCTCATCGCGGGCGTCAACGGCGTTGATCCGGTCGTGGTGGTCAACGACGACCCGGCACTGGGCACGATGCGGCTGGACGACTTCGACAACATCGTCATCTCGCCGGGGCCTGGCCGGCCGCAGAACTCCCGTGACATCGGCTATGTCGCGGACCTGTTGCGCCGCACCACACTGCCGGTGCTCGGCGTGTGCCTTGGCCACCAGGCGATCGCGCACCTGGCCGGCGCATCGGTCAGTTCCGCGCCGCAACCGCGGCACGGCCACCTCACGACCGTCAAGCACCACGACGACGACCTGTTCGCCGGTGTGCCCAGCGAGTTCACCGCGGTGCGGTACCACTCGCTGTGCGTCGAGGAGCCGTTACCGCCCGAGTTGATCGCGACGGCGTGGGCCGAGGACGGCGTCGTCATGGCGCTGCGCCACCGTGACCTGCCGCGCTGGGGGGTGCAGTTCCACCCCGAATCGATCGCGTCGCACTACGGCCGGGAGATCGTCCGCAACTTCGGCGAGCTGACCCGTCGGGCGCGGGCCAACCGGCCGGCCACGGCCGAGACGGCGACCGTGCCGGTCGCCGCCCGCGACACCGGCCCCGTCGGCGAACTCCGGTTGATCAGTACCGTGGTGCCGACGGCGGTCGACGCGGAGGCGGTCTTCGGCGAGTTCTTCGAGTCCGGTTCGGACTGTTTCTGGCTGGACAGCAGCCGGGTCGAGCCGGGGCTCTCCCGCTTCTCGTTCCTCGGCGACAGCTCGGGCCCGCTGAGCGAGGTGCTCACGTATCGCATCGGCAGCGGTGCGGTGCAGGTGCGGGACGCGTCCGGCGTGCGGGTGGCCAGCGGTTCCGTGCTGGAGATGCTGGACGCGCGACTGCGGGAGCGCCGGCTGCCCGGGACCAACCTGCCGTTCGACCTCACCGGCGGCTACGTCGGCTTCCTCAGCTACGAGATGAAGGCCGAGTGCGGCTCGACCACCCGCTACTTGGCCGACACCCCGGACGCCGCCTGGATCTTCGCCGACCGGCTGGTCGCGATCGACCACCACGACGGCCTGACGTACGTGCTGGCCGTGCACGACGAGCGGACCGGTGCCGATGCGGCGGAGTGGGTGAACCGGGTCGCCGAACGGCTGGTGGACCTCGAGCCCGCCGAGCCGATCGACGACACCCCAGGGGCCGGCGTCGATCCCGCCGAGTACCTGGTGCGCGACCAGGCCGGCTACGAGGCCGACATCGAGGAGTGCCAACGGCAGCTCGTGCGTGGCGAGAGCTACGAGATCTGCCTGACCAACAAGCTGCACCTGCCGTTCTCCGACGACGACGACGTCGAGTTCTACCGCCGGCTGCGGCGCGCGAACCCGGCCCCGTACTCGGCGTTCCTGCGGATCGGGGACGTCACCGTGTGCTGCTCGTCGCCGGAACGGTTCCTGCGGATCGAGCGGGACGGCCGGGTGGAGACCAAGCCGATCAAGGGCACGGCGCCCCGCGACCCCGATCCGGTCCGGGACGCGGCGATCGCCGCCGAGTTGGCCACGAGCGCCAAGACACAGGCCGAGAACCTGATGATCGTCGACCTCGAGCGCAACGACCTCGGCCAGGTGTGCGAGATCGGCAGCGTGCACGTCGCGAAGTACATGGCGGTCGAGAGCTATCAGACCGTGCACCAGTTGGTGTCCACGATCACGGGACAGCTGCGTCCGACGGTCAGTCCGGTGGACTGCGTGCGGCGCTGCTTCCCCGGCGGCTCGATGACCGGCGCGCCCAAACAGCGCACCATGGAGATCATCGACCGGTTGGAGACCGAGGCGCGGGGTGTCTACTCCGGAACGCTCGGCTACTTCGGCCTGTCCGGCGGCGCCGACCTCAACATCGTGATCCGCACGGCCGTCCGGCTCGGCGACGAACTGAGCATCGGGGCGGGCGGCGCGATCGTGCTCGACTCCGACGTGCGCGAGGAGTACGAGGAGATGTTGCTCAAGGCCGCGGCACCACTGCGCGCCTACCGTGCGCCACACGCCACGGCCTGCCGATCGAGCTGACCACCGGTTCCGGCGCGCGGCAGTGGACAAGTCATCCGACGACTTCGTCGAGGTCGCCGCCACGTGATCAGCGGGGCGGCGGCTCGCCGTTCGCCGCCTCTGTTGGTCCCAGGAACGCCCGCGTCAGCACGGTCGCGGTGTGCACCAGGCTGGCGATCGCCTCGTCCGGTGGGAGGCCGGACAGGTCGGTCAGGGTGAACAGGGCGTCGGCGCTGACCACGACGGTCAGCGCGCGCTTGAGTTGGGCCAGTTCCGGCGTGTCGGCGACCGGCGCGAGTGCCTCGTCGATCAGCCCGAACCGCAGGCCGGGCCGGGTGAGCTGACCGCCGGGCCGAGTGATGGTCGCGGAGATCATCGCGCGCACGGCTCCTTGGTAGCGGAGCACATGGCGCAGCAGGTGTTCGGTGGCGACCGCGATCCGTTGCGCCGGATCTGTCGAGCTCGCGACCGACGCCAGTGCCGCGGCCGGGGTGAACAGGTCCGCGCCGAGCGCCTCGCGGATCAGGCTGGCCAGGTCGGGAAAGTACCGGTAGGCCGTGGCTTCCGAGACCAGGGCGGTCCTGGCCACCTCGGGCATGGTCACTTCGCCGCCGGAGCGGATCACCTCGACGGCGCCCTGCACGATCGCGTTACGCGTGCGCAGCCGCTGGTTGACGCGTCCGGTCATGGTGACAGCGTACACCCGTGATGAGAGCTCACTTGCATGAATCGCCCGCCTGTCCTACTCTCGATCGTGAGAGCGCACTCTCACGAAACTGGAGGGGTAACACGATGACGGACGTTTCGGTCGTCGCACCGGAGGCCGGTGAGTTGATCGAGCTCGGCCCGGTGCGGATGCGCATCCTGGAGGACGGCGCGACCACGGCGCACCGGCTCGGCATCGGCGAGATCACCGTGCCGCCGCACACGAAAGGCCCGCTGCAACACCGGCACGCCGAACACGACGAGGGCTTCTACGTGGTGTCCGGCACGGCCCGGTTCACCGTCGGCACCACCGACCACGACGCACCGCCCGGCACCCTAGTAATGATCCCGACCGGCGCGCCGCACACCTTCGCGAACCCGGGCGACGAGCCCGTGGTGCTGCTCAACACGTTCACGCCGGACCTGTACGTCCAGTACTTCCGCGACATGGGTGCGCTGTTCGCCGCCGGCCCCCCATCGCCGGCCGCGACCGTGAATGTGATGAGCCGTTACGCGACCACACCGGCACAGGAGTTCGACCGATGACACGACAGACATACGAACTGAACGACGGCCTGACCATCTCGGTCGACGACCAGGGCGACGGCACACCGATTCTCCTGCTGCACGGCGGCGGGGGATTCGGCACGGTCGCCGGATTCGCCGCCGCCCTGGCCGGCTCCGCGCGCGTACTCACCCCGAGCCATCCCGGATTCGACGGCCAACCCCGTCCGGAGTGGACGGACACGATCGCGGATCTGGCGATCGCCTACCTGGATCTGCTGGATCGCCTCGACCTACGGGACGTCGTGGTCATCGGGAACTCGGCCGGCGGTTGGCTGGCGGCCGAGATGGCGTTGCACGACAACCACCAGCGGATCACCGGGCTGGTGCTGCTCAACGCCGCCGGCATCCCGGGCGACATCGCGGACGCGAACACCATGAGCCCGGCCGAATTCCTCAGCCTGGCCTGGCGCACCCCGCCGGACCTCACCGCACTGAGCGACGAGCAACGCGCCGCCATGGCCGCGAACCAGCAGGCCCTCCGTGTCTACGCGGGTGATCCGTACTGCCACGACCCCAAGCTGCCGCACCGGTTGCACCGGATCACCGTTCCGGTGCTGGTCGGCTGGGGCGAGTACGACCGCGTGATCACGGTCGACTACGGCCGCGAGTACGTGAGCATGTTCCCCCATGCCCAGTTCGAAGTGATCGCCGATTCCGGTCACCTGCCGCAGGTCGAACAGCCGGAGCGGACGCTGGAGATCATCCAGAAGTTCGTCGCTGGCCGCTGACGCGGTGGGCTCCGGCCCGGAGCCCACCGGCCGTCGGCCGCGCGACCGATGCGGCGGTCCGCCGCCACGGCGCGACATTCTTGCCGCACCGGAAGGTCGCCGCGATCGAGCGCGACGACCGGGGGTCGTATCCGCGGTTGTCGCGGTTCAGTGGCTGGTCGCCGGCCCGGACTCGCCGGTCGGTTTGGTGGCCTTTCCAGCAGGGTTGAAAGGGTGGTGGTGTCGCGGCCGGACTGATTAGGCTCGGCTCCCCGAGGGGGAGGGTGCTGAATGACCGCGACACTGATTGATCGGCGCGGCGAACCACGGACGTCGTCGTTGCCGCGCAGCGTGGTCGTCGTGGTGTTCGACGGCACGCCGTTGGGCATCATGTCGTTCGGGTTCGGCGTGTTCGACATGGGCGCGCACTACGAGGAACTGGCCGGCCTGACCGTCCGCGTTGTCGCGGGCCAGCCGGACGCGCGGCTGGTCGGTGGGGGACTGTCCTGCGCGGCACCGTACGACCTGGCGGCGATCCGGTCGGCCGATCTGATCATCGTGCCGAACTGGCCGTCGGAGACCGAGGAACCGCCGGCGGACGTGCGGGCGGCCCTGCGCGCGGCGCACGCCGACGGCGCCCGGATCGCGGGCCTGGGCAGCGGAGTGTTCGTGCTGGCAGCGGCCGGTCTGCTGGACGGCAGGCCGGCCACCACCGGCTGGGCCATGGCCGACCTGCTCGCCGCGCGGTATCCGAAAGTCCGGGTGGACGCGTCGGTGCTCTACGTGGACGACGGCGACATCCTGACCGCCGGTGGCGGTGCGGCCGGGATGGACCTGTGCCTGCACCTGATCCGCACCATGTGCGGTGCCGGGCTGACCAACCGGCTGGCCAGGACGCTGGCCGTGCCGCCGCACCGGGTCGGGGGGCAGGCGCAGTACATCGAGGCGCCGATGCCGCAACTGAACGAGAACGATCCGGTCGCGCAGAGCATGGCGTGGGCGCTCACCCGACTCGACGTGGTGGTGCCGGTGACCGAACTGGCGCGGCGCGCGCACATGAGCCGGCGCAACTACGACCGGCGATTCCGGGAGGTCACCGGCATCGCGCCGGCGGCATGGCTGATCCACCAGCGGGTGATCCGCGCGCAGCGGCTGCTGGAGTCGACGCAAATGCCGATCGACGAGGTGGCCCGGTACTGCGGCTTCTCGTCGGCGGCCGCGATGCGTCCGCACTTCCGCCGGTCGGTCGGCGTCGTGCCGACCGCGTACCGGGAGGCGTTCGGCACCCCGCTGCCGTGACCTACCGCTGCGACACCAGGTTGTAGGAGAAGCGGCGAATCTTCGGCACCCATTCGTGGAACACCGACACGTCCGGCAACGTGACCAACTTCGAGACCGACGCCAGATCCCTGCTCAGCCGAGTCCAACCGGCCACGGATTCGTCCGGCAGTGCGCCGACGACACGGTTACGCCCGTCGACCGGTCGGCAGTCGCCGACGAAGTCGTGCCAGTCGCTGTCCTTCGGCCGGTGCAGGAGGCCGCCCGCGATCTCGTTGTCGGGATCGGGAAGCGTGTCCAGCAGCGGTTTCAGCAGCCGGTTGTGCGCGGTCAGCAGGCCGAGGAGCACGACGACCGCCTGGTACTCGCCGGGTTCGTCGTCCTCGCCGAGGAAGCCGGAGGCGTCGGACAGGTCGCGGGTCGCCCGGACCATGCGGTACAGATTGAACAGCCGCTTGGCCTCCCGCGGCGTGTCTACAAGAACGTCCAATGTGGATAGAAGGTCCAGTTCGGGTTGGGTCAACGGGCGCGGCGGACGGTCGAGTGTCGTGGCACGTCGTTGCTCGTCGACCTCGGAACCCGCCTCGACGCCGATCTCGGAGTCGATCGTCGGCGGCGCGGTCTGCTCGGGCGTGAGCCGCTGCGCGATCTCGTTGCCGCTGCCCGCCTTGCTGTGCACGACGTCCATCGACATCAGCAACCGCGTCAGGCTGCCCCCCGGCATGCCCGGTAGCACTATCGGGATGTTGATGATCTTTTCCAGGTAGTCTTCCGGGATCATGCGCCACGGGCCGGCGTCCGCGGTGTCGTCCAGGATCTTCTCGTAGTGGCTGTGCAACGAGCGCAGCAGCCAACGCGGGTCGACGCCGATCACCACGATGAACAGATCCAGCGCCAGCAACAGGTGCACGGCCTGGAGCACGTCGACCACCTGGCTCGGGCTGCACCTGTCCAGATCGTCGATGTACAGCACGATCCGATCGATCGGGCGGTGTGCGCCGTGCTTGTCCGGCTCGTCGCGCAACGCGGTCAGCAGCGCCACGAGCTGCTCGAAGTCCTTGCGGATGATCGAGATCAGCCCGAGATTGCGGTGGTAGGAGCCGTCTTCGACGCGGCTGGCCAGAAAGCTGTACAGCCGATGGCCCGGTGCCAGTTCGGACAGTTGCCGGCCCAACTCGCCGACGTGCGACACCACCTCGGCCAACTGCGCCTCGGCCAGCCGCTGCTCGGCTTCCGCGGCGCGCAACGCTTGCATCGCCTCGGTGGTTTCCTCGGTGCGTTTCATTCCCGAGCGCAGTTCGTCGCTCAGCGAGCGCAACGCGCGTAGCCCGGAACGCGCTCGAGCCAGCAGGCTGACGCCCGTCGCGAACACCACGGCCAGCACACCGCTCGCTCCCGCGAGCCAGCTTCGGATTCCGGGCGCCAACGCGGCCACGACGGCGCAGGCGATCAACGCCAGCGCTGCGATCAGCACGACCAACCGGCCGGTGCGGTCCGCCGACGTGCGGCGCAGGGCGTCCGCCTCCGACAGCGTGCCGTTGAGCTCGTCGGCCAGCAGTTTCGACTGATCGATCGGCTCTCGGACGCCGAGCTTGCCCCACGCGGAGTCCAACTGTCGGCGGAGTTCTGGCGACCGTCGTAGCGCGGTGATGAGCTTGGCGGCGCGTTCTCGGCGGCTTTCGGTCGCTGTGTCCACTGTGGCCTGGAGGTCGGCCACGGTGTCGCGGGCCTGCTTCGTCTTCGCCTCGAGTTCCTGGCGCAGGTCCAGGTTCTGGGCCAGCTTGGCCCGTAGGTCCTTTCGCTCGTCGTTCGGGGCGGTGCCAGGGCCGGCGAGTTGGCGGAAGATCTCGTCGCCCAGGCTGGCCCACAGGTTGCTGTCGGCGTAGTGCCACGCATTGAAGCCGATCTGGGCGATATCGGTGCAGTAGGCGGCATTGCGCGATCGGCTCAGATCGGCCACGGCGTGCCGCAACAGCCCCATGAAATAGCTCTTGCCGGAGCCCCATTCGCCGAAAATGCCCACGGACAACGGCGTCGGGGTGTTTCGGTCGGCGATGACCGTGGCCAGCATGGACACATAGGGCGCGACACCGAGTTGGTCCTGGCTGAGCGGAATACCGACATTCGGATCGACCCGATCGGTCGACACGCCACCGGCCAGTTCGAACGGCGCACGACGCGTGCGTGCCTGTTCGAGCCGGGTCGGGGTTCGCAATCTGCCTTCCGCGGCCATTCGCAGATACGGCTCATCGAGGGGGGACATGGTAACGAAGATGATGCGCTGGAACTGGGCGGTGTTAGCCGCGCTGATCGCCGCGGGCACCGCGACGGCGGCCACCGACTTCAGGTCCAAGCCCAGGACTCCGGTGCCCAGCATCGGCATCACGATCGAGTTGGCACCAGCCGTGCTCGCCTCCAGGACCGCCGTTGTGGTGGCGAGTCTGATCGTCTCGACAGTGGGATCGGGCTCCGCACCGTGCGGGGTGGCGAGAATGGCCAGCCACGGCCTTTCCTGTTCGCCCGATCGGCGACTCCGGAAGACTACTGCCTCTGGTCGGCCCGGCGTGATCACGTCGAACAGGGCCGGCCATTCGAAGTCTGGGAATTGGCCCACGAGCGCCTGGCCCAGATCGCCGAAAGTGCCGCCGACCGAGACCACTATCGCGTCGGCCGGCAGAGTCCATGGTTCATCGGTGACCGCGAATTCGACCGTCGCCGTATCTATTTCCGGATGCCCAGGTGACCCCATGCAAACCCTCCTCCAGACGGGGTGCCGACTATAGCCAGGCCCCGACGGAGTCAGCGTTGCGGCCGGATCTCCACGCAACACCGGTCCGGTCGTGGCCGCAGGCGGGCCTTCGGGGTCTGATCGGTGATCATTCCGGAGACGAGGCGGAGATTCAGGCCGCACACCAGGTCCCGGTGTTCGGCGGCCAGTCGGTGGAACGGGCAGTTGCGCAGCTCGATCGTTCCGTCCGGGCCGGGTTGCGGCTGATAGCCGCAGGATCGCAGCGTGCCTTCGAGATCCGTGCCGGACTCGGCCGCCATCCGTCGTCCGGTGTCCTCGGCTGCCTGGTAGACCGCGTCGCGGACGGTGCCGCTCTGGTCGTGTTCCACGGACTCGACCAGTAGCCGCGCCAGCAGCTCGTATGCGCGCGGCGGCACGCTGACGGCCAGTTCGGTGGCGGCGATCCGGTACAGCTTCGCCGGTCGTCCCGCGCCCGGCCCGCCGCGTCCGGCCGGTCGCGCGTAGCTGATCGTGAGCAGTCCGACCTCGGCCAATTTGTCCAGGTGGTAGGCCGCCAACGTGCGTCCGATGCCGGCCGCGGCCGCTGCGTCGTCCCGGGACACCGGGCCGTCCTGCTCCCCGACATACGTGTACAGCCGCTGCCGCATCGGGTCGTCCAGGCTGCCCAGGCCGGCCACGCCGTCGAGCCCGGCCACCCCTTCGGTCATCACGCGCACACTGTAACACCAAAGATCCTTGACAAATGAGGTCGACCGGGCCAGCCTAAAACCATCATCTGTTGGTTTTAGAAGGAGGTGCCGATGGCCGCCACCTACGACCCGCCGACCACGCACGATCTGACCGCCGCGTTGCGTCGCGCGCGGACCGAACCCGCGTACGGTGCGTTCCTGCTGATGCGGATCGGGTTCACCGTGCTGCCGTTGTGGTTCGGCGCGGACAAGTTCGCCAACGTGCTCACCAACTGGGAGCACTATCTGGCGCCCTGGATCGTGCGCATCATCCCGTTCAGCGCGCACACGGCGATGCTCGTGGTGGGCGTGATCGAGATGATCGCCGGGATCGCCGTCGCGATCAAACCCCGGTACGCCGCCTACGTGGTGGCATTGTGGCTCGCCGGGATCATCGTGAACCTGTTGACCTACTCCGGTTTCTACGACATCGCCCTACGTGACTTCGGGCTGCTGGTCGGCGCGTTGACGCTGGCCCGCCTCGCCTCCGTGTACGACCCGGCGTGGCGCAGCCGCAACTAGGCGCGCTGTCACTTTTCGCGGGGCTGCCTCGTCCTATCGGGCATGGCGCGGGGCCGGCTGGTTGTCATGGCCGGCCGGCTCCGCCTCACCGCCACGCAGGGAGCACACCCGTGACCTTCGTCCCCGTCGGGCCGGCGCCCGTCGTCCGGTTCGTCATGCGTCCGATGACCAAGGCGCTCAACCCGTTGATCGGCCGGTTCGCCGGTCGGCGCGGCTTCGGCATGGCCGCGCGGCTGCATCACGTCGGCCGGCGATCCGGCCGGCCCTACGTGACGTCCGTCGGTGCGCGCCTGGCCGGTGACGCCGTCCTGATCCCGCTGACATTCGGGAACCAGTCCGACTGGGCGCGCAACGTGCGCGCCGCCGGTCATTGCACGATCCGGCTCGACGGCGTCGACCACGAGACAGTCGATCCCGAGTTCCTGCCGATCAGCGCTGTTCGATCACAACTGCGGTCGACGTTCAGTCCGGTCGAACGATTCTCGTTCCGTTTACTGGGCATCAAGCAGGTGCTCCGGCTGCGGCTCGCCGCGAATTCCTAGGACCTGTCACGTTCGGCGCGTCCGGGGAGTCATGTCTGTGTGGCAGAGACCGAATGGCTGGCCGAACGGTTCGAACAGCACCGACCCCGGTTGCGGGCGGTGGCCTATCGAATGCTCGGTTCGCTGGCCGAGGCCGACGACGCCGTCCAGGACACCTGGCTGCGGCTGAGCCGGTCCGACGCGGACCGGATCGACAACCTCGGCGGCTGGCTGACCACCGTCGTGGCCCGGGAATGCCTGCACCTGCTGCGTTCCCGCCGACACCGCAACGAGGAACCGGCCGATCCGATCGTCATCCCGGACACCGACCTCGATCCGGAGCAGGAGGCGTTGCTGGCCGACTCGGTCGGCCTCGCCCTGCTCGTCGTGCTCGATCGGCTCACGCCGGCCGAGCGGCTGGCGTTCGTGTTGCACGACATGTTCGAGCTGCCGTTCGACGAGATCGCCGGCATCGTGGGCCGAACGCCGACCGCGGCCCGACAACTGGCCAGCCGGGCGCGTCGTCGCGTCAACGGCGCCGACGTCCCGCCCGATCCGGACCTGGCCCGACAGCGTCGGGTGGTCGACGCCTTCTACGCGGCGGCCAGGGGCGGTGACTTCGACGCGCTCGTCCAGATCCTCGACCCCGACGTCGTGCTGACGAGCGACGAGGGCCCTGGACGGCCGACAGTCGTGCGGGGTGCCCCGGCCGTGGCCAAGCTGGCCCGTGCCCCGCGTGGTGCGCGGCTGTATCCCGTGCTGGTCAACGGTTCCGTCGGAGCGGTGATCACGCGCGACGGCGAACCGTTCGCGGTCCTGGTGTTCACGGTCGATGGCGACAAGATCGTCGCCATCGACGGTATCCGTGATCCGGAGCGCGTCCGCCGTCTTGTCACATCCATGCCGTCCCAAGGCTCATCGAGTTGACACTTCGACCACTATGGAGGAACCGTGGCAGTGAGAATGCCCGACATCAACAAGCACATCCCCGAGATCCAGCAGGTGGCGCAGGCACTGGTTGCCGCCGCCACCAACGGCTCGGTGCCGTCGGTCACGATCAGCCTGATCTACCTGCGGGCCGGTCAGATCGTCGGCAACACCTACCAGGTCATGCGGCATTCCGGGGACCTCCGTAAGAACGGCGAGTCCGAGGAACGGATCGCCGGCGTGGGGACCTGGTGGGACTCGCCGTTCTTCACCGACGCCGAGCGGGCCGCGCTGGCGCTCACCGAGGCCGTGTTCCAGCCGAACCCGCGCGGCCAGGAACGGGTGCCGGACGACCTGTTCGCCGATGTCGCACGGCACTACGACGAGAAGGCGCTGTCCACGTTGACGGCCGTGCTCGGCTCGGCCGGCTTCTGGATGAACATCGCGATGCTCGTCCAGCCACCGGTGGCCGGGCAGTAGCCGAACACGCGAAGATCGCCGTCGTGGGATTTCTCCAATCGTTTCAATGGGTCGACGGCCACGCCGACATGTGGCCGGTGTTCCGCGACGGCGATGCCTTCCGTGACCTGATCACCGCGCTGGTCGCGCCGTTCCGCGATGCCGGCGTGAGCGCGGTGTGCGGGATCGAGTCACGCGGATTCCTGCTCGGTGGCGCGGCGGCGCTGGAACTCGGCGTTGGTTGGTCGACGACTGGATCGAGACGGGGAGCCAGGCGTCGGCCGTGCGGCAGTTGCTGGCGGAGGCCGGCGCGGAACTGGTCGGCTGCGCTGTCGTGGTCGATCAGCTTCGCCCGGCCGCACGGGCCTCCGTCGGCCGGCTGCACGCGTCGACCACCGCGGACGAGCTCTAATCCTCGCCGCGCTTGTGGCGTATCCACGCGCGTCGCCCGGCCAGGTAGGGCTCGACGTCGTCCACGCGCACCACGGCCACGTCGTCCGGGCTGACGTCGTGTGCCTCGATCACCAACGCGTGCTCGCCGTGCTGGCGCGCCGCGTACCACGTGGTGCCGTCCACCCAGTGGTCGAAGATCTCGGGGTTGCCGTCGACCGAGATGGTCACCGTCGCGGTCGCGGGCGAAGCGGCCCGATCCAGGGCGGCCATCACGGCGTCCCGGTCGGCCTCGTGGTCGACGGCGGACATCCGGCGCTCCTGGACCGGATCGCCGGGATCGCGGGTGTCGACCATGACGTGGACACGCGGGCCGTCGTCGGGTTCGCCGTGGTACAGCCCGACGGTGGTCAGCTCGCCGTTCGCGGTGCCCCAGTCGCCGACCATGCGCGGGCCATCCCACTGTGCCAAGCCGTACAACGGAAGCAGGTGTGCCTGCGCGCGAACCTGGTCCTCCATCGAAGACACGTGCGCCCAGAACTGCTCCGGTGTCAACCGGCCCGAGAACCGCATGACGCCATCGTAACTACGCGATACCGGCGGTGATCAGTTGTTGCCAGATCACGGACTGGTCGACGATCTCCACGCCGAGCTTCTCCGCTTTGGTCAGCTTGCTTGCACCGACGTCGGCACCGGTGATCAGCAAATCGGTGCTGGCTGACACGGACGACGCCGTGGTCGCGCCGGCTTGTTCGCACAGCCGCTGGAACGTGGGACGCGGGATCTTCTCGCCGGACCGCGGATCGCTGATCGCGCCGGTGATCACGACCGTCTTGCCGGCCAGCGGCGCGTCGACCACCACGACGGGCGGGAGATCCTCATCGCGGACGTCCAACGACACGCCCAGTTCGCGGAGCCGCTCGACCTCGGGTCGCAGCCGGGTCAGGTGCTCGGTGAGGGACGCGGCGACCTTCGGCCCGATGTCCTCGACGGCCACCAGTCGGTCCACGCCCGCGTCCGCGACCTCCTCCAGCGAGCCGAACCCGGCCCGACACAAGCGCATCGCGGTGCCGTCGCCGGCCATCGGGATGGCCAGCCCGATCAACGCGCGGCGCAGCCCGACGGCGCGGCTGGCGTCGATCGAGTCGATCATGCGTTGCGCCGAGACGTCCCCGATCCGGTCGAACTCCAGCAGCCGCTCGGCGGTGAGCGTGTAGAAGTCGGAGGGATGTTCTAGGTCCCCGGATTCGGCCAGTCGTTCGATCCACACCGGGCCGATGGCCTCGATGTCGGCCGCGCCACGGGAGGCCCAGTGGATCAGGCGCCGGACGGTCTGGGCCGGGCAGGCGAGGTTGGTGCAGAATAGTTCGCGGCTGTTGCCCTGCTCGGTCAGCGCCTGGCCGCACGACGGGCACGCGGCCGGCGGCACGATGTCCCGCTCGGCGCCGGTACGTTTCGCCGGGTCGAGCACGCCCGCCACGAACGGGATCACGTCCCCGGCACGGCGGACCATGACGGTGTCGCCGATCTTGATGCCACGGGCGCGGATCACCTCCTGGTTGGCCAGGGTCGCGCGGGTGACGGTCGTCCCGCCGACGAACACCGGCTCCAGTTGGGCCACCGGGGCGATCTTGCCGGTCTTGCCGACGTCCCACAGCACGTCGGCCAGGACCGTGGTCTTCTCCTCGGCCGCGAACTTGTACGCCAGCGCCCCTCGCGGCGATGCCGACCGCGTACCCGCGGCGGCGTACGCGTCGCGGTCGGCCAGGCGCAGGACGGCGCCGTCGAGGTCGTAGTCCAGCTCGTTGCGCTGCGCCTCGATCTCGGCGATCACCGCCTGGGCGGCGGCCGCGTCGGCGCAGTGGCGCATGTCGGCGGCGGCGAACCCGAGCGTGGTCAGCGCGTGTTCCAGGTCGCTCTCGGTGCCGTCGGACGCGTCGAGGTCGAAGGCGAAGAACCGCAACCGGCGCTCCGCGACCGTGGCCGGGTCCTTGGCGCGCAGCGTGCCGGCGGCCGCGCCACGCGGGTTGATCAGCGGCCGGTCCGGGTGCGCCCGGTTGAACGCGTCGAACGTGGAACGCAGCATCACCGCCTCGCCGCGCACCTCGATCCGGCCGGTCCCGTCCACGCGCTCCGGGATGCCGTCGATCAGCGCCCGCGCCAGCATGGTGACGTCGTCGCCGGTCGTGCCGTCACCACGGGTGATCGCGCGGGCCAGCCGCCCGCCCTCGTAGACCAGGGCCAGTGACAGCCCGTCGAGCTTGGGCATGACCACCACGGGCTGGCCGGGGAAGCGGTCGAAGAACGCCTCGACCTGTTCAGGCCGGTTCGATTTCTCCAGCGACAGCATCGGCCGCGAGTGCCGGATCGGCGCGTG
>Ga0207664_10001481_pt1 | contig 15400 bp, 7 predicted proteins | sample LARL83metaG_FD_184349 | JGI IMG/M metagenome (GOLD analysis project Ga0207664, IMG submission 184349) | Corn, switchgrass and miscanthus rhizosphere microbial communities from Kellogg Biological Station, Michigan, USA - LAR L8-3 metaG... | ecosystem: Host-associated > Plants > Roots >... | reverse complement strand
CTCCTGGTGGAAGGGGTGTCGCTCAACGGATAAAAGGTACCCCGGGGATAACAGGCTGATCTTGCCCAAGAGTCCATATCGACGGCATGGTTTGGCACCTCGATGTCGGCTCGTCGCATCCTGGGGCCGGAGTAGGTCCCAAGGGTTGGGCTGTTCGCCCATTAAAGCGGTACGCGAGCTGGGTTTAGAACGTCGTGAGACAGTTCGGTCCCTATCCGCCGCGCGCGTTGGAGACTTGTGGAAGGCTGTCCCTAGTACGAGAGGACCGGGACGGACGAACCTCTGGTGTGCCAGTTGTCCCGCCAGGGGCATGGCTGGTTGGCTACGTTCGGGAGGGATAACCGCTGAAGGCATCTAAGCGGGAAGCCTGTTCCGAGATGAGGTCTCCCACCTCCTTTGAGAGGGTAAGGCTCCCAGCAGACCACTGGGTTGATAGGCTCGAGATGGAAGCTCGGTAACGGGTGGAGTTGACGGGTACTAATAGGCCGAGGGCTTGTCCACAAACATGCTACGCATCCACTGTGTGATTCTGAACCAACCACCCGGGCTGGCCTGATGGGTCGGCGGGTGTGTGTGGTTGATAGGGTTTCGGCGGTTTTGGCGGGAGGGAAACGCCCGGTCCCTTTCCGAACCCGGAAGCTAAGCCTCCCAGCGCCGATGGTACTGCACTCGTGAGGGTGTGGGAGAGTAGGACGCCGCCGGACATAATTTGATGAAGGCCCTGGTCGAGACGGAAACGTCTCCCAGGGCCTTCATCATGTCCGGATGTGGAAAACCGGTCGACACGCATCCACTGTGCGGAACATCCTGGGCCGATGAAGGTCGTCACGTACTCGAACGCGGTCGCGTTCTGGCTGGCCGCCAGCACCTGGCTGTCGTCCGATCCGGTCCGTAACACGGTGCCGCTCTCCCTGACCGGCCGCGCCCTGCACGGCGTCCTGGACCAGAGCGCGATCCTGCTGACCGTGCACGACGGCCCCGACGTGGTCGCCGCCGCGATCGCGACCCTGCGCTCCGGTGTCGTACTCGGTGCCGTGCCGCCGGCGGCCGCGGTCGCGATCGCCGGACACCTGGCCAGCGAGAATCTGTCGGTACCGCGTGTCGACGGCATGCGACCGGCGACCGAGGCGTTCGCGGCGGCCTGGACCGAGCACACCGGCGCCGAGTCGTTCGTCGAGGAGAACCTGCGGCTGTATCGCCTGGGTGAGGACGGCGTCGACGGCTCGGCCGCACTGACCCCGCCGACCGGCGTGCCGGGGGAGGCAATGGTCGCCGGTGAGTCAGATGTCGAGCTGTTGATCGACTGGGGCCAGGCGGTCCTCCACGAGATCTCCGCGCATCCGAGGAACGACAGCCGGGCCGATGTCGCCGGTCTGGTAGCGGCATCGATCACGATGGGCAACGGCCAGATCCTGTGGCAGGTCGCCGGCACGCCGGTCGCGATGGCCAGGGTCGGCGCGCCACGCGAGGGCATGTCTCGTATCGGCCCCGTCTACACCCCGAGGGACCAGCGCGGACACGGGTACGGCACGGCGGTGACCGCGGCCGCGGCCCGGTGGGCGCTGGACCGGGGAGCCGATCATGTCGTGCTGTTCACCGACCTCGCGAACCCGGTGTCCAACTCCATCTACCAGCGCATCGGTTTCCGTGCCGTCGCCGACGCCGTTGCCATCGGATTCCGCCCCGGCCGACTACCGTGAACCCTGATGACCGAACGCCCCAGATCCATGCCGGCGCCGGCTCGCTTCGGGCTCACCGACGAGCGCGCCGAGGATGACCTGCGTGCGGCCGGCTGGTGGGGGAGGTCCGGGCCGGTCGACGGTGGCGAACCGGTGCTGCTCGCGTTGTCCCGCAGCCCCGATCCGGATCTCGCGCTACGTGGCCTGGACCGGCTGCGCGCGGCAGACCCGACCGGCTGGCCGGAGTTGGACGCCGTGCTGCGGACCGATGTCGGCCTGCGCGGCCGGTTGTGTGCCGTGCTCGGCACGTCGACAGCGCTGGCCGATTTCCTGGTCGCCAACCCGGGACAGTGGCGCCGGCTCGGGACCGGCCAGTGCGTGTCCACCGCCGCATACACCGAGACGCTGCTGGCCGCCGTCCGTTCCGGCGACGACACGCTGACCGGTGCCGATGCCGTGCGCGCGCTGCGCCCGGCGTATCGCGGGCTGCTGCTGGAGATCGCGGCAGACGATCTCGGTCACCTGGTGGAACCGGAGTTGCCGCAGCCGAGCTACGAGACCGTGGCCGACGACCTGACCGAACTCGCCGAGGCCGCGCTACGGGCTGCGCTCGCCGTGGCCACCGCCGAACTCGGTCCAGGCCCGGAGTGCGCGCTGGCCGTGATCGCGATGGGCAAATGCGGCGGCCACGAGCTGAACTACGTGAGCGACGTCGACGTAGTGTTCGTCGGCGACGGTGACATCACGCGCGCGACCAGGCTGGCCAGCGGCATGATGCGAGTCGCAGGCGGAGCCGCGTTCGAGGTCGATGCCGCACTGCGGCCGGAGGGCAAGGCCGGCGCGCTGGTCCGGACGTTGGAGGGGCACGCGGCGTACTACCAGCGGTGGGCGCGAACGTGGGAGTTCCAGGCGTTGCTGAAGGCCCGCCCGGTAGCCGGCGACGCCGAACTCTGCCGCGCGTACCTGGACGTCGTCACGCCATTGGTCTGGACCGCAGCCGATCGAGATGGGTTCGTGGCGGATGTCCGCGCGATGCGGCGCCGGGTAGAGGACCACGTGCCGAGCGCGCTGCTGGACCGAGAGCTGAAGCTGGGCCGCGGCGGGCTGCGGGACGTCGAGTTCGCGGTACAGCTGCTGCAACTCGTACACGGCCGCAGCGACGAGGCACTGCGCCGCTCGCCGACCGTGGATGCGTTGGCGGCCTTGGGTTCCGGCGGCTACGTAGGCCGCACCGACGTGGCCGGTCTGGGCGAGTCGTACCGTTTCCTACGCGGCGTAGAACACAGATTGCAGTTGCGCAGATTGCGACGCACACACCTGTTCCCGGACGAGAACGAGCGGACGGAACTGGACTGGCTGGCCCGCGCGATGGGCATCAGACCCATCCGCAGTAGATCCGCGGGCGACGTGTTGTTGGCCGAGTACCGCCGACACGTGGCGCGCGTGCGGCGGTTGCACGAGAAGCTGTTCTACCGGCCGCTGTTGGAGTCGGTGGCGCGGGTGCCGACGGAAGCGTTGCGCCTGACCGAGGTCCAGGCCGTCGACCGATTGGCAGCGCTGGGGTATTTCGCGCCAGACGGTGCCCTACGGCACATCCGCGCGCTGACCGACGGCGTGTCCCGACGAGCCGCGATCCAGAGTACCCTCCTGCCAGTGTTGCTGGATTTGCTCGCCGACACGTCCGATCCGGACGGTGGCCTGCTCGCGTACCGGAAACTGTCCGAAGCACTGGCGAACACGCCGTGGTACCTGCGACTCCTGAGGGATGAAGGTGCGGTAGCCGAACGCCTGGCGTACCTGCTGGGCACGTCAAAATTGGTCCCGGACCTGATGACCAGGGCACCCGAAGTCCTGCGAATGTTCGCCCACACGGAGGAATTGGCCAGCCGCGACCCGGCAGAAGTAGCGCACGGACTACGCGCGGCTGTACATCGTCACGCCGACGTAGACCAGGCAGTGACAACGGCAAGATCGCTGCGCCGCCATGAGCTGCTACGCGTAGCATGCGCCGATCTACTGGGATTGTTGCCAACACCAGCAGTATGCGAAGCACTGTCCAGCGTATGGGTAGCGGTGCTGGAAGCAGCATTAGACACAGTGGCACACTCGAAACAACCAGCACCCGCAACCCTGGCGGTAATAGGAATGGGCCGCTTGGGCGGCGGCGAACTAGGCTACGGCTCAGACGCCGACGTAGTATTCGTATGCGAGCCGAAGACAGGTGTGTCCGACGCCGACGCGGTAAAATGGGCAAGCTCGGTAGCCGAAGTGATGCGCAAGGCACTAGGCTCCCCCAGCCAAGACCCGCCACTGCTGGTAGACGCGGACCTACGACCAGAGGGCCGCCAAGGTCCGCTGGTCCGCACGCTGGACTCCTACCGAGCCTACTACGCAAAATGGTCCCAAGAATGGGAAGCACAGGCGCTGCTAAGAGCCCGCCCAGTAGCCGGCGACAAAGACCTGGGGGAACGGTTCATAGCGTCAATAAACCCGATCCGCTACCCAGAAGGCGGCCTAAATCCGGCCCAAGTAAGAGAAATCCGGCGAATAAAGGCCAGAGTGGACAGCGAACGCCTACCACGCGGCGCAGACCCATCCACCCACACAAAACTAGGCCGAGGCGGCCTGGCCGACGTAGAGTGGACGGTGCAATTGCTGCAATTGCGCTATGCCCACCAATTCCCGACCCTACGCACAACAGCAACCCTCCCAGGCATAGCCGCCGCCCAGGAAGCCGAACTACTAACCCCAGCAGACGCAACCGCATTGCGAACCGCATGGCTACTGGCAACCGAGGCCCGAAACGCCACAATGCTGGTCCGCGGCAAGGCATACGACCAACTACCCACGCAAGCACGAGAACTGGCCGCGGTAGGCAAGCGCCGTAACAGGCCACACAGTAACCGAACCAGGCGAATTCCTCGACGACTACCGCCGAACTACCCGCCACGCCCGCGCCGTAATCGAGCGCGTGTTCTACGCCTGACCCAGCGCAAACCCCTACCAGCGCAAACGCTTGGCCGGCGCGAACTCGCCAGCTCGGCCAACCGGAAGCCCAGCCGCCTCAGTTCGGCCAGCCCCGCCGCCTCAGTTCGGCCGAGCACGAGTCGAGCCCGGCGACGCCGGCCCGATTCGACACGACCGAACTCGCGATTTCCGTTGTCGCCACCGTCCCCGCGCGAACGCCGCCACAAGCGTGGCGACCGTTGTGCGGCCACCGTTGTGCGAGTCCGCTGCTGCGCAAGCGCCGTCGGTCGAGGCCAGCCAGCCAGCCGGCCTGCCCAACACCGCCGGCCTGCCCAACACCATCGGCCAGACCTGTCACCAAGCCAAACCCCCCAGTCAGCACCAGCCAAACGCCAGCACCGGTCCAAACCCGCTAGCGCCAGGCCAATCCCACCAGCGCCTCGGCATGCTCCCGGCACCGCGACATGCGGCCAGCGCCAAGCCCAACCCGCTAACTCGAGGCCAACCCGCCGGCGCCACCGCATGCGGCCACCGCCGCTGCCCGCATCCGGCACCGCCGCCGCCCGGCACCACCCCACAAGGCCCGTCGCCGCCGCACGCGCACGTCGCCGCGGCGCGCGCCCAGTACCGCTGCCAGCCGTCGCCGCCGCAAGCGCACGTCGCCGCGGCGCCCCGCCACCGCCGCGCTCGCGTTGATCGCCGACCTCGTCCCCCGCCAACCGTCGAACCTCAGCGTGCCCAGGATCCCAATCCACGCCAACGATCCGAGCCTTCGCCGGCGACCATCCAACCAGCGGCCGACCATCCAACGTCAGCCCGCCAACCGTCTCACCGCGCCGACCATCAGCCCGCCAACCACTTCACCCCATCAACAACCTCACCCGCGCCGACCATCCGAGGCACTGCGCACCATGTGAGGCACACATCAGAGGCAACCATGTGAGGCGAGTGCGATCCCTTGCTGGCGGTCGCGAGCGGCCACAGCATTTTTATCGCTCAACGAACGGGACCGGGTGATTTGATCCCGGATCCTGTCATGATCACTAGATCGAGTGAACACGCCTCAATGAGCGGCCGATCTGGGCCGACCCTACCATCCGGGGGTGCCGAACGTTGACGTCGCCGGCCTGACCGGTGCCGAGGTCGCGCAGCGGGTTGCCGCCGGCCAGGGTAATCATGACCGCCGGCCGACCAGCCGGTCCGTCGGCGCCATTCTGCGCGCCAACCTGTTCACTCGCTTCAACGCGATCATCATCGCGTTGTGCGCGCTCGTGATCGTGTTCGGTGCGCCGCCGGATGCCTTGTTCGGCCTTGTCGTCGTCGTGAACAGTGGGATCGGCGTCGTACAAGAACTGCGGGCTCGTCGGACGCTCGATCGGCTGGCGGTGCTCGGCGTCGAACCCGTCCGGGTACGGCGGGACGGTGCCGAGGTGTCCCTGCCGCCGCACGAGGTGGTGCTCGATGACGTCCTGCTGCTCGCGGCCGGGGACCGCGTGCCGGTCGACGGGCAGGTCTTGGCGGCCGAACAGATCGAGATCGACGAGTCGCTGCTGACCGGTGAGTCCGATCCCGTTGCCAAGGACGTCGGCGACACCGTGATGTCCGGCAGTTTCGTCGTCGCCGGTTCGGCCGCGATCCGGGCCACGGCGGTCGGCGCCTCCGGGTACGCGGCGCGGTTGATGGCCGAGGCGAGCCGGTTCCGGATCGTGTCGTCCGAACTGCTGTCCGGCATCGACCGCTTCCTCCGCTACATCACGTGGCTGATCATCCCCGTCGGGATCCTGCTCGTCGTCACGCAGTTGCTGTCCGACCAAGGGTTCGCGCACGCGGTGGTGGGCAGCGTTGCCGGCGTGGTGCCGATGATCCCGGAAGGCCTGGTCCTCATGACCAGCATCGCCTTCACTGTCGGCATGCTACGGCTGAGCCGCCGCCGCTGCCTGGTCCAGGAACTGGCCGCGGTCGAGGTGCTCGCGCGGGTGGACGTGCTGTGCCTCGACAAAACCGGCACCCTCACCGACGCCACGATGGATCTCACGGAGCTGCGCGTCCTCGCCGACAAAAGCGGCGACGAGCCGGGTGTCCGCCAGACGCTGGCCGCGATCATCGGCACGGAAGCACGGCCGAATCCCACGTTGCAAGCGATTGCGCGATCCGTCGGGCCACCTCCGCCATGGCCCGTGACAGCACGCGTGCCGTTCTCGTCCGCGCGCAAGTGGAGCGGCGCCGCATTCGACGGCCATGGCGCATGGGTGCTCGGCGCACCGGACATCGTGCTCGACGCAACAGATCCACACCGCGCCGAATCCGAGAAACTGGCGGGCCGTGGCTTGCGGGTCCTGGTGCTGGCGCAGACGAGAGAGGAACGGCTGGGCGATCCGCTCGGACCGTGCACCGCCGTGGCACTCGTAATACTGGCGCAGCGCCTGCGGCCGGACGCGGCGCGCACACTGCGGTATTTCGCGGACCAGGGTGTCGCCGTGAAGGTGATCTCCGGGGACAACGCGGCGTCGGTCGGTGCCGTCGCCTCGGAGTTGGGCGTGGCCGGTGCCGATCATCCGGTGGACGCCCGCACGCTGCCGGACGATTCGGCCCAACTCGCGGACATTCTCGCGGAGCGGTCGGTGTTCGGCCGGGTCAGCCCTCGGCAGAAACGCGCGTTCGTCGGCGCGTTGCAGGCACGTGGCCACGTCGTCGCGATGACGGGTGACGGCGTGAACGACGTGCTGGCGCTCAAGGACGCCGATCTCGGTGTCGCGATGGGCAGCGGTAGCGGTGCGACACGGTCGGTGGCCAAGATCGTGTTGTTGGACGACGACTTCTCGGTGCTACCCAACGTCGTCGGCGAGGGCCGGCGTGTGCTGGGCAACATCGAACGGGTCGCAAATTTGTTCCTCACCAAGACGATCTACTCGGTGGCCCTCGCGTTGGCGATCGGCGTTGTCCGGCTGCCGTTCCCGTTCCTGCCCCGGCACGTCACGCTGATCGGCGCGCTGACGATCGGCATTCCCGGTTTCTTCCTCGCGTTGGCACCGAACGCGCGCCGCGCCGAGCCGGGATTCGTGCCACGGGTGCTGCGATTCGCGGTGCCGGCGGGGCTGGTGTGCGCGATCGTCACGTTCGCCGCGTACTGGCTGGCCAGGGCGAGCGGCATCACGAGCCTCGCCACCGACCGCGTGACGGCGACGTTGGCTTTGTTCCTGGTCGCGATCTGGGCGCTGGTCCTGGTGGCGCGGCCGATCAACCGGTGGCGCGCCACGCTGATAGCCGCCATGGTGCTGGTGTTCGCGCTGACAGCGTCGATCGGCTGGACGCGGACGTTCTTCGCGTTGTCGTTCGGCAACACCGTGAACGACCTGGTCGCGCTCAGCGTCGGCGTGTTCGGCGCGGCGCTGCTGACGGCGTACGTGGTGCTCAGCGGCCGAGCGCGGACAGATCCACCTCGGTCCGGCTCAGGCTGAAGTCCTCGGTGGGTACGCCCTTCGGCGACGCGAGCCAACCGCTGCGGTCGCGCAGCAGCCGCGCGTGCGAGCTGCGGTCCATCAGCAACGCCACGTAACACCCGTAGTCGACCGAGAAACCGTCGTACACCCTGCCCGGGTTCGCCCGGTCCACGATGCCACGGCGCAACACGTGCAGCAGGCGCGCGTCGTACAGGGTGTCGATCTCCTCGTGGTGTGTGCCGGCCGACTGGTCGACCACGAATGTGCGGGACCGGCGCTTGCCGACGACCTCGTCCACGATCAGTTGCAGCATCCGCCGCGCCGACTCGTTCGCGTTGATCGCGGTCTGCTTGTCGCGCAGGTACCAGTCCCGGGCCGCGCGGCGTATCTCGGCGATTCCGATGGCGTCCTCGTTGGCGTGCTGCGCCGCGAGTGCCGCGATGTTGATGGCGTCCCGTGGAATCCCCTCGGCGGCCCGGACGAGTTCGGCGAACGCGTTGCCACGGAACGCCTCCGCGACCAGCGAGTGCGGATCTGGCGGAGCATTGCGGATCATCGACGCCAGTTTCGTACTGGCGTGGTTGTAGAACAGCTGCCCGAAGAACTCCTCGGCGCGATGCCGGGTGTGATCGAAGATCATGAAGTCGTCGAGGCTCACGGCGGATGCCGCGTCCGCGCCGACTTCGATGCCGAGATAGTCGTTGCCCTTCGGCGTCGGCAGGAAGAACCGCGAACGGCGCTCGATCGCGGCGATCTTCACGGTGATACCGCTGACCGGCAGCACGCCACGCCGCAACAGATCCGCGAGCAGCGGTTGCAGCTCGAGCGGAATGGAACTCCATTCGTCCAGCAGCAGCCACAGGCGAGCCGGCCGGAGCGATTCGGCGACCGCGCGCAATGCCCGGGACAGGCGACCGAACAGCACGTGATGCCGTTCGACACCGGTCCGCCGGATGCGATTCTGGTCGGTGTGCGAACGTTTCCGGGACACGGACGCGCCGACCGACGACAGCGACACCTGCAACCCGCCGTTCGATTCGGTCGCGCCGCCGACCGTCGTCTCCTTCTCGACCTCGCCGACGACCTCGACCGCTGTGGCCGCCTCGACCATCGATTCCAGCGAGTGCAGGAGTTTGTCCTGGTCGGCGATGTCCCGTTCGACTGCGATGGCCAGCAGTTCCTCGTGAATCGCCTCGAGCGTGTCGACGAGCAGGTGCGTGCCGCGCACGGCCGGGGCCAGGCCGGTGTCCGCGTAGATGCCGCCGGCGGACCCGATCGTGCGGAGATCGATGTAGACGAAGTAGTCGCCGATGCTCTCGACGAGATCGGACAGGTACAGCAACGCGTGTGTCTTGCCGGTGCCGCGACGGCCGTACAGGATTTGGTGATCCGTCGAATTGAGGACCGCGGAGAACGATCCGGCCGCGACATACGTGGTGGCCAGCGTGTACCGGTCGGTGCTCTCGGCGCGCCGCGCGATGCGCATCAGAGCCTGGTTCAAATGCTTGTGCCGAGCGACGCCCATCAAGGTGTCCAATCTGCCCCCCCAGATTGAAGACCTAGCCTGTCTGGCACACGTTCCGGACGACAACCCCCGCTCGGGTGAAGCACGCGACCCCTTTCGGGTAACAGCAGAACCGGATCTGCCGAGAGTAGCGGGACCGATCCGATGCGTGTCGCGGTACCCGAAATCGGCCGTCGGTAGCGGCGGATAACGTGGCCGTATGACGTTCATGCTCCCGGCCACCGTCGACCTGGCGGCCGTCGAGGAGACGGTCGGCCCGACGTTCTACGCCCGCGGCGTCGGGTACGCGCGGCAGGGCCGGGTCAAGCGAATCGAGTGGGACCAGCGGAACACCGCACTACACGGCGACGTACTCGGCCGGCGGCACGTCTACGCCACCAGCGCGCACTTCGCCTGGGTCGGCGACACGCTGGAGTTGGACGCGGGCGAGTGCACGTGCCCGGTCGGCTACGACTGCAAACACGTGGCGGCCATCGTGGTCGCGGCCACCACCGGTCAGTCCCGCCGGATCGCGATGCCACCCACGTGGGAGGAAACGCTCGGCGCGTTGCTGTCCACCGAACCCGTGGCCGCGGCGAAGACCGTCCCGCTCGCGATCGAGCTGACGCTCGCCAGGGGCGGCGACCACGCCCGGCTGTCCGCGCGGCCCGTGCGCCAGGGCCGTACCGGTTGGGTCGCCGGCGGCCTGAGCTGGGGCAAGCTGAGTTCGGAGTATCACGTCGGCGAGTTCGCCGACGCGCAGGTACGGCTGCTGCGCGACCTGTACGCCCTGTACCGCGCCGACCGCACACCCCACCAGTACGGCTACTACGCCGACGACCGCACGATCGACCTGGCGTCCTTCGCGTCGGACCGGCTGTGGCCGATGCTGGACGAGGCGGCCGCGGTCGGCCTGCACGTCGTGCACGGCCGCAAGCGGCTCGGGCCGCTGGCGCCGTACCGGCGGGCCGAGTTCTGCCTCGACGTCACCCGAAATGATGATGGCGCGGTCGCAGTGCGGCCGATGCTGCGCGTCGCCGGCAGCCACGTCGACGCGGCGCCGATCGGGTTCGTCGGCCCGACCGGCCACGGCGTGGTCTACGCCGACCGCGCGGACGTCACCGCAGAGCCCGACCAGGCGAACTGGCGGCTGTGGCTGGCCAGGCTGGACCGGCCGGTGCCGGCGCCGTTGCGGCACATGGCAACCGACACCGGGGCCACCGGATGCCTCGTGATTCCCGCTGCCGCGCACGAGAAGTTCCGCGACGAGTACTACCCGCGCCTGCGCCGCGCCGCCACGCTGATTTCGTCGGACGAGTCCTTCACGCCGCCGGTGCTGTCCGGGCCGACGCTCGTACTGCACGCGGCCTACGGCACCGACCACCTGCTGCTCACGGCGTGGGAGTGGGAGTACCGGATCGGCGACGCGACCCGCCGTACTCCCGCGGGCACGGCCGGCCCCGGCGAGGAATACCGCGACCAGGACGCGGAACGGGCGATCCTCGCCGGGCTCGACACGGTGGTCATGCCACGCGCCGAGTACCACGGCATCCAGACGATGCGGTTCACCACCGAGATCCTCCCGCTGCTCGCCGACCGGCCAGATGTCGTCGTCGAGATCACCGGCGATCCGGCCGACTACCGGGAGGCCGGCGACACGCTCGCGATCAGCCTCTCCACCGAGACGATCCCGAAGGACAACGACTGGTTCGAACTCGGCGTGACGATCACGGTCGACGGCCGGAACGTGCCGTTCGCGGACGTATTCCTGGCGCTGGCGAGCGACCAGTCCCACATGCTGCTGCCCGACGGGGCGTACTTCGCGCTGGACAAGCCGGAACTGCGCGCGCTGCGGGACCTGATCGACGAGGCGCGTGCGCTGTCCGACGCGGCGGCGCGCGGATCGGCGGACGGATCGCTGCGGATCAGCCGGTTCCAGGCCGATCTGTGGGCGGAACTGACCGAACTCGGCGTGGTGCACACGCAGGCGGCGGCGTGGCAGCGGCAGGTGGACGGACTGCTGTCGATCGACTCCGTGGCGCGGACACCGGTCCCGGACACGCTGTCGGCGCGGTTGCGGCCGTATCAGGAGGACGGCTTTCGCTGGCTGGCGTTCCTGTGGGACAACCAACTCGGCGGCATCCTGGCCGACGACATGGGTCTCGGTAAGACCGTGCAGGCATTGGCGTTGATCTGCCACGCCCGGCGTTCCGAGTCGGCACCGGCGAGCGCGCCGTTCCTGATCGTGGCGCCGACGAGCGTGGTGTCCAACTGGGCGGCCGAAGCCGCCCGTTTCGCGCCCGGCCTGCGCGTGGCGGCGATGTCCGACACCGTGCGTAAGCGCGGCGTGCCCCTGCGGGACACCATCGCGGACGCCGATCTGGTGGTCACGTCGTACACGTTGTTCCGGCTGGACATCGACGCCTACGCCGAACTTCCGTGGGCCGCGCTCATGCTGGACGAGGCGCAGCAGGTGAAGAACCACCTGTCCAAGGTCTACCAGTGCGCCCGCCGGCTGCCCGCCGCGTTCAAGCTGGCGATCACCGGTACGCCGATGGAGAACAACCTGATGGAGCTGTGGTCGCTGTTGTCGATCACCGCGCCCGGGCTGTTCCCGAGTCCGGCCCGGTTCCGCGAGTACTACGCGGTGCCGATCGAGAAACAGGGCAACACCGAGTTGTTGGGCCGGTTGCGTCGGCGGGTGAAACCGTTGATCCAGCGTCGCACCAAGGAACAGGTCGCGGCCGACCTGCCGGCCAAGCAGGAGCAGGTGTTGGCGCTGGACCTGCATCCCAAGCACCGCAAGCTCTACCAGACACACCTGCAACGCGAGCGCCAGAAGGTGCTCGGCCTGATCGACGACATGAACGCCAACCGGTTCACGATCCTGCGTTCGCTGACCCTGTTGCGCCAGTTGAGCCTGCACGCCGGACTCGTCGACGAGGCCCAGCACGACCTGCCCAGCAGCAAGATCGACGCACTCGTCGAACAGCTGCGGGACGTCGCTGACGGCGGACATCGCGCGTTGGTGTTCAGCCAGTTCACCCGGTTCCTCGGCCTGGTGCGCGATCGCCTGGACGCCGAGGGCATGGCGTACAGCTACCTCGACGGCAGCACACGCCGACGAGCCGACGTGCTGAGCGAGTTCAAGGACGGCACGGCCCCGGTGTTCCTGATCAGCCTGAAGGCCGGCGGAGCCGGTCTCAATCTGACCGAGGCCGACTACTGCTTCCTGCTCGACCCGTGGTGGAACCCGGCGACCGAGGCACAGGCCGTCGACCGGACGCACCGCATCGGCCAGACCCGCAACGTCATGGTGTACCGGCTGATCGCCAAGGACACCATCGAGGAACGCGTGCAGGCGTTGCAGGCGCGCAAGGCCAAGCTGTTCACCAACGTGATGGACGAGGGCGAGATGTTCAGCGGCGCCATCAACGCCGACGACATCCGCGAACTGTTCGCCTGACGGTGTTCAGGGAAGCTCGGGATCTGGATGTTCGATGACGAAACGTTCGCCGGCGTCGTCATCGATCAGCGAGTTGTCGACGAGCCACTCGACCGCCCGGCGCGCCGCGCGGGCGGCACGGAGGGCATACCAGGCCGGCAGCAGTTCTGGATGTTCGTCATGCAACTCGTTCTTGAAGCGGCGGAACGCGCCCTTGCCCTGGATGGCTCGCGCGAGTCGGCGACCCGCCGTTTCGTCCCTGATTCCGTCGGCGAAGTCGGCCATGTCCTGGTACCAGACGTAGGACGGCAGCGGCTCGATGACGATGAGGTCCAGGTCGTCAAGGTCGACGGGCGTGCTTCCGTCGATGCCACCGTCCGTCGTCCAGTACCCGATCTCGCCCGTCAGCGGGTTGATCAGCCAATGGTGCTCGTAGTCGGTCTGGTCCTCCAGTGCGGTAGCGATCCCCTCCAGGTCGAGCGTGCTGAGATCAAGCATGCGGCCACGATAGGACGATGGCCCCGCCAGCGCGTGCTGGCGGGGCCATGCCTGGTGCTCGGACGGCAGAAGCCCGTGGATCACACGTCGTAGTACAGGGCGAACTCGTACGGGTGCGGGCGCAGGCGCAGCGGGTCGATCTCGGTCTCCCGCTTCAACGCGACCCACGTCTCGATCACGTCCGGCGTGAACACGCCGCCCTCCAGCAGGAACTCGTGGTCGGCCTCGAGGTTGTCCAGCACCGCACCCAGCGACGCCGGCACCTGCGCGACCTCCTTCGCCTCCTCGGGCGGCAGTTCGTACAGGTCCTTGTCGACCGGCGTCGGCGGCTCGATCTTGTTGCGGATGCCGTCGAGGCCGGCCATCACCATCGACGCGAACGCCAGGTACGGGTTGCCGGACGAGTCGGGGCAACGGAACTCGATGCGCTTGGCCTTGGCGTTGCTGCCGGTGATCGGGATGCGCACACACGCCGAACGGTTGCGCTGCGAGTAGACCAGGCTCACCGGCGCCTCGAAACCGGGCACCAGCCGGTGGTAGGAGTTCACGGTCGGGTTGGTGAACGCCAGCAGGCTCGGCGCGTGGTGCAGGATGCCGCCGATGTAGTGCCGCGCGGTGTCCGACAGGCCCGCGTAGCCGGACTCGTCGTAGAACAGCGGCGAGCCGTCCTTCCACAGCGACTGGTGCGTGTGCATGCCCGAACCGTTGTCACCGAACAGCGGCTTCGGCATGAACGTCGCGGTCTTGCCGTGCTGCCACGCGGTGTTCTTCACGATGTACTTGAACAACTGCAGGTCGTCCGCCGCATGCAGCAGCGTGTTGAACTTGTAGTTGATCTCGGCCTGGCCCGCGGTGCCGACCTCGTGGTGCGCGCGCTCCACCGTGAAGCCCGCGTCGATCATGTTCAGCACGATCGCGTCGCGCAGGTCGGCGTAGTGGTCGGTGGGGGAGACCGGGAAGTAGCCGCCCTTGTACTTGACCTTGTAGCCCTTGTTGCCGCCGTCCTCGTCCGCGCCGGTGTTCCACCAGCCGGCCTCCGAGTCGATCTCGTGGAAGGAGGCGTTCTCGGTGGTGTCGAAGCGGACCGAGTCGAACATGTAGAACTCGGCCTCCGGGCCGAAGTACGCGAGGTCCGCGACGCCGGACTCGCTGATGTACTGCTCGGCCTTGCGCGCGATGTTGCGCGGGTCCCGGCTGTAGGGCTCGCGGGTCAGCGGGTCGTGCACGAAGTGGTTGATGATCAGCGTCTTCTCATTGCGGAACGCGTCGACACGCGCCGTCGCGAGGTCCGGCAGCAGCAGCATGTCGGACTCGTGGATGGCCTGGAAGCCCCGCACCGACGACCCGTCGAACGCGACACCGTTCTCGATCGCGTCCGTGTCCCATGACTGGGCCGGCACGGTGAAGTGCTGCATGATGCCGGGCAGGTCGCTGAACCGGACGTCGACGAACTTCACGTCCTCGTCGCGGATGAAGCCCAGAACCTCGTCGGGACTGTTGAACACCGTCGTTGGCTCCTTCTACTCGTTGGCCAGTGCGTCCTGTTTCGCGGCAGGTAGGTCCTCATCGTCGCACCGCCGTGGCCAGCGGTAACACGCCAGCCGTGTGGGTGACGACGGTAGGAGGGCGGTGTTGCCCGGTGGTCACCCCGGTGTTTCGCCGATGTTAACGGGCCGGTGGGACGCCTGTCGTCTTCCTCATCGACCTAGTCTTGACACGTGGCAGGGCGGTTCGAGACGTGGCTCGCCGGCGGCAAGGCCGCGGCGAAACCCCAGGTCAAGGCGGATCCGGTACCGGAGCGGCGGCCGGGGGAGCGGTATGACCTGCCGGTGACCGGCGTCGGCGCCGTGGCGGGCCTCGGACGGCG
>Ga0207664_10001480_pt1 | contig 15402 bp, 16 predicted proteins | sample LARL83metaG_FD_184349 | JGI IMG/M metagenome (GOLD analysis project Ga0207664, IMG submission 184349) | Corn, switchgrass and miscanthus rhizosphere microbial communities from Kellogg Biological Station, Michigan, USA - LAR L8-3 metaG... | ecosystem: Host-associated > Plants > Roots >... | reverse complement strand
ATCGTCCAATCACGGAGATCGCTCTGGAATGCGGTTTTAACGACGTCGCCAACTTCACGCGTACGTTCCGGCGCGCGGCAGGCCGTTCGCCCTCGGCGTATCGCAATTTTTGCAAAGCGTGAAAGAGTCCGCGGCGCTATCATGCGGGTATGCAGACCGTTTCTGAAACATCCGGCTTTGCCGGTGCGCTCCTATCTGCCGATCCGCATGGGGATCTGGGCCCGCAGGCCGCCACCTACGGGCGGTTCATCGGCAGTTGGGAAGGCGAGTATCGCGACACATCCGTCGACGGCACGCTTCGAACCGGACCGATGGAAGTACACTTCGCATGGGTCTTGCGCGGGCGCGCCGTTCAAGATTTGTGGATCGCGCGAACGCAGGGCGAGGATGCCGATCGGCGGACCTACGGAACCACGATTCGCGTCTACGATCCGGAGATCGACGCATGGCGCGTGACGTGGATCAATCCGCCGCAGAATAGGTATAGCCAACTTATCGGGCGGCGCGTCGGCGACGACGTCGTTCAAACCGGCTACTTCGGCGATCGTCCGGCGAAGTGGATCTTCACCGACGTACGCGAGGACTCGTTTACGTGGCGCGGCTACCTGCTGGAAGACGACGGCGTGACCTGGCGTTTAGGGACGGAGTTTCGATTGCGGCGACAATAGCGACTCGGCGAGCGCGATGTCGCTGACGCGATCGACGTTTACGCCGATCTCGGCATAGGGTGAAACGACCGCACGCACGCGGGCGCCGATGACTTGTGAGGCACGGGCCTCCGCCCGCGCGATGGAGAGGCGGCGGAATGCGAATCGCAGGAGCACGTCCATACCGAACAGGCGCGCGAGATGCAGAGGATTCTTCCGTGCGCGCCCAAGCTGCTCGATAAATCGTTCCAGCGACGGAAATACGCGCGGCCGGATCGTGATGAACCCCGTACCGCAATACGTGCCGTCGCGCAGCGGCGCCCACGTGTGCGGCACTTGCGGATATTTGGCCAGGTGCACGCGTTTCTCGAGACAGCCGTACGTGAGATCCGCATCGCTCGCGTATGCTCGAGCGACGTAATCTTCGATTGCCTCGGTCGTGAGCACCGGCAGATCCGACGTGCTGACCAAAACGTCTTCGTCGCGCGGCAGATCGCGCAGTCCGCTGCGCAAGCTGTCGCGTATGCGTTCGCCGTCCGGGCGGCATTCGTCCGCGAGTGCGAGCGGCGAGGTGCCGTGCGTTTGCGGCGGCGCGACCACGATGATGCGCCGTACCGACGGTGCGGAGCGAAGGGCGCGCAAGGTGCGTTCCACAAGCGTAACGCCCGCAATCTCGACGAATGCTTTGTTCGGCGCGCCGGGCGTGTGCGCGGCGAGCTCGTCGTGCGGGCCGCCAGCCAGCACGATTGCCGTGATTCGGCTCATGCCGCGCTCCGCCAGTTTGCACCGTTCCAGAACGCACACCGGAAGACACGATGTCCGTCCGGAGCGCGAAGTGCGCCGGCCAATGCATCCGCCTCACCGCGCGTTCGAACGAGTGCGAAGACGCACGAGCCGGAGCCGGTCATGAGCGGCCGCCCGGCGCCCGCGGCGCGCAAAGCGTCGAGCGATGCTGCGATTTCCGGCGTCGCGGGCGCGAGCACGTCTTCGAAATCGTTTTGCAGCAGCGAGAGCACGCGCTCGAACGCGCCGCGCTGAAGCGCCTCCGCCATTTGAACGCTCGCGGACCGGCTGCGGGGGCGCGACGGTTTATGCGCAGCGTCGAGCTGCGCGTACGCCCAGGCGGTCGAGACTGCGACCGGCGGCTTTACGACGACGGCATGCCAGGGCGGCACCGGCCCGAGCGCGGTGACGCGCTCGCCCGCGCCCTCCACGAGCGCCGCGGTCTCCACCAGAAAAAACGGGACGTCGGAACCAAGCGAGCGCGCGGCCGCGAGGTAATCGATCTCCGGCGGGTCGCCGAAGACGCCGCGCTGCGCGGCCAGCAAGATGGCAGCCGCATCGCTCGAGCCGCCGCCCATACCGGCGCCGGTTGGAATCTTCTTGCGCAGCTCGACGCGTGCTCCGTCAATGCCAAGCTCGTGCAGCGCGCGCTCGACCAAGTTATCCGCTTGAAGTTCGGCGACGTCGCAGGCGAAGGCGGTGCGCTCGGACGGCTCGACGTGCAATTCGTCGCACAAGTCGACCGGAACCATGACGCTGCGCAGTGCGTGCAGCCCGTCTTCGCGCTTCGAGAGCACCTCGAGCGTCAAATTGATCTTGGCGGGAGCGCGCAGTGTCTCGCTTGCTTTCACGCGCCTGCGGTTGCTTGCGCGGGCGGGACATCCCTGCGCGGGGTAGTAACTGGACGACATGCGAGCCAGCTACGACGCACAGCACAACGAATATTGCGCTTACGTCTTACCGGAAGCGCAAACGCCGTACGGCCTGCTGCTCGGCAACTTCAAGTCCTTCGCGCAGTCCACCGCCAAAGGCGGGATCCGCGGCCTATGGGACGCCGACACGGACCAGATCATTTTCGGCACGCACCAGATCGCGTACCGGCTGCGCGACCTGCGGCAGACGGTTTTTCCGCATCAGATCACGCGCGAGTTCACGTTTTTGCCGTACGCGCAGATCTCGGAATTCACCATTGCCGATCGGCTGCACGTTACGGAAGCGTTTTACGTGCCGCACGGGCCCAAACACGAGCGAGTCGTCAGCTTCGTCGTCGACGTTACGCTCTACAATCCGGGGGGCACGCCGGTGGAGACCGCGGTCTTTCCGTGGGCGCTGCTGGTGGGGCAGCGGTTCTACGGAGAGCCGGAGCATGAAGTGCGCGCCTGGGTGCAAGGCGACTACATCTGCTCGAAAAATCAGCAGACGGGCGCCGAACGCTGGTGGGGCGGTTCTCGCACGCCGCACGCGGCGATCGTAGGTTTGCGCGAGCAGATCATGCTGCACCACATGCTTACCGGGTCGCTGCGCCCCGAGGAGCACCTTGACGAAGTGACGCCGCAGCTGGCGGAGTGCGTGAGCCGCCGGATCTTCGGCGCGTTCGAGTACCGCATCACCGTGGCACCCGGCGCGCGCGAGTCGCTTCGGCTGGCCGTCGTCTATCACAAAGACGGCGAGGCGCAATCTCGTCCGGTGCTCGAGCAGCTGCTGGCCGATCGCAAAGCGCTGCACGACACGCAGCGCTACTTCGCCGCAAAGCTCACCGATGCCAGATTCATGACGCCCTCGCCGGCCATCAGCCGCGGCGTCGTGTGGGCCAAGGCAAACATGCTGCGCATCATCAAGGAGTATCCGAACGGCTGGGGCTCGACCAACTCCCCGCCCTCGGACATTCTGGTTTCGCGCGACACGTCGTGGTTCGTGCACGGCTTCGACTACTTCTTGCCGCAGTTCAGCCGCGATGCGATTGAAGTCTTCAATAAATTCACCGAAGACAGCGGCGAGATGATCGAATACGTGCGCGGCGTGAGCGGCTTCAAAACCTCGTACGAGCTGAACATCAACGATGATACGCCGCTGCATCTGATCGCTATGCTGCATCATTACAATGCGACGCTGGACGATCAGTGGGTGCGCGACTGGTTTCCGCTCATCTGTAAGATTGCGGATTACATGCTCACGCAGCGCGACAAGAACGGTCTGCTGTTTTGCCGTGCGAACGGCGTCGACATGTTCGGCATCAGTTCGTGGCGCAACATCATCCCGTACTACACGCTGGACGGCGCGGTCACGGAGATCAATGCTGAGGGCGTCTTTGCGCTGGAAGCCGCGGCGATGCTCTCGGCGGTCGTAGGCGACAACGAGCGCTGGCACCGCTACTCTTCCGAGGCGCAGTCCCTGCGCCAAGCGATGATGCAGTATCTCTTCAACGGCGATACCGGCGCGTTCGTGCTCAACTACGATCAGGAACAAAACTACCAGGACAACTTTACCGCGGATGAAGTCTTCCCGGTGCTCTTCAACGTGGCCGACGCCGAGCAGCGGCGCAAGATCCTGGATCGCCTCTGCGAAGCGGACTTCACCACGCCGGTGGGTTTGCGCACCATTTCAACCGCGGATTCGTGGTATTTCCCCTCGCACGGATTCGGACTGCTCGGAGGCGTGTGGCCCGATCTGACGCTTTGGTTCGTGCTGTGCTTGGCGCGCAACGGCAACACGGATCAAGCCGTGCATTGGATGGAAGCAATCTACGACACGATGGAGGCGGGTGCCGTGCGCAATACCGTGCCCGGCGAATTCGGCGAATGGTTCGACGGCGGATCGCTGACCAATCGCGGCATGTATCTCTCGCCGTGGACCGGCGCGAAGTATTTGTGGGCCGTCGCGGAGACGGTCGGCGGTCTGGATGGATATCGCACGAGCGGACGGCCGCATCTGGTGCCGCTGCGTCCGCGCGGATGGAAATGGGTCGCCGCGGCGCGCGTGCATTGGGGTGGAAAACTCTGTACCTACGTGATCGACTTCGAACGCAACGCCATCTACGGGAACATGCGCGAACTCTCGGCGGAAGAACCGTACGTGTGCATGTACGCGGGGCGCGACGTCAGCGACGAGGTCACGACCTCGCCGGTGGAGGTGGGAGCCGTCGCCTTCGAAGACGACGAGGGCGCCGTGCGCGCATTCCTCTGCAACATGAACGATCAGGCCCGCAACGTCTCGGTCGAGTTCCGGGGGGTCAGCAAACGCGTATCGGTCGAGCCGGGCGAGATGCGCGAGGTCCATTTGGTCGGCAAGCCCGCCGAGCGTCAAGCGCGGGCGGCAGCGAGGGACGTCGCGCCACGCAGGCTCGAAACGGTGTAGCCCCGTAATCGTAGCGTCCCGTGTTTGATCCCTCCAAACGCTTTATAACGGTCGTCCTGGCCTTGGGCATCCTCGTGCTCGTGGCCGGTATTGCCCTGGGCGAACGTGCCGGCGACCGAGTCATCGGCCAGGTCACTGAGAAGCGGCTGCAGAGCATCGCTCCGGTGACCGTGACGCCGGCGCCTCAGAAGAAGAGCGCGAACCCGTACGGCCCGGACTGGAAACGGACGGACGTGATGGCCGCCGCCCCTGACCCCGGCTTCCCGGACCCGCGCGTGCCGCCCGCACTTCCGCCCACACCCACGCCGGTGCCGAAATACACTGCGCCGCCCACGCAAGCCCCGACGCCGACGCCGACCCCCAACATGAACATCCCGATCTGGCGCCGCAATGCGCCGCTGCCGACGGCAACGCCCGAATCCACCGGCTCCCCCGGCGTGGAACCAAGCGGCTCCCCGTCCCCCGAACCAACCGCCAGCTTGCAACCGGAGTAGCCGTTCCCGCCTTGATCTCAATGTCACCATTGGAATTGGCTGATATGATGGGATCATGACAGAGACAACCGGAACCGTTACCGTCAAGCGCGGCCTCGCGCAGATGCTCAAGGGCGGCGTCATCATGGACGTCGTCACTCCCGAACAAGCCGTTATTGCGCAGGAAGCCGGAGCGGTTGCCGTGATGGCGCTCGAGCGCATTCCCGCGGACATCCGCGCGATGGGCGGCGTGGCGCGCATGAGCAATCTCGAGCTCGTGCAGTCCATCATGGATGCCGTCACGATTCCGGTAATGGCCAAAGTCCGCATCGGCCACTTCGCCGAGGCGCAGGCGCTGCAGCAGCTCGGCATCGACTTCATCGATGAATCGGAAGTGCTCACCCCCGCCGACGACAAGTATCACGTCAACAAGCACAATTTCACGACGCCGTTCGTCTGCGGCGCGCGCGATCTGGGCGAAGCGCTTCGACGTATCGCCGAAGGCGCCGCGATGATTCGCAGCAAGGGTGAAGCCGGCAGCGGCAACATCGTCGAGGCGGTGCGCCACATCCGCGCGATCAGCGATGCCATCAAAGAACTCACGGTCGTGCCGGAAGAGGAACTCGTAGCACGCGCGCGCGATCTCGGTGCCCCGCTCGAGCTGGTGAAGGATATTGCCCGCAGCGGCAAACTGCCGGTCGTCCTGTTTTGCGCCGGCGGCGTTTCCACGCCCGCTGACGCGGCGCTCATGATGCAGCTCGGCGCCGAAGGCATCTTCGTCGGCAGCGGCATCTTCAAGTCCAACAATCCCAAGGCGTTTGCGAAAGCGATCGTCGACGCGACGACGCACTTCAACGATCCGGCGATAATCGTCGAAGCCAGCAGGTCGCTCGGCAAGGAAGCGCTGGCGATGGAAGGCATCGACATCCGCAAACTGCCCGAATCGGAGCTGCTCTCACCCCGTGGCAACTAACGCGGTTATTGGTGTTCTCGCATTGCAAGGCGACGTGGTCGAACACCTCGCCGCGATGCGCCGCGCTGCTTCGACATTGCTCAGCACAGGGTCCGCGCAAGCGATTCCGGTCAAGAATCTTGCGGATCTGGCGCGCGTCGACGGGCTGATCATTCCCGGCGGCGAGTCGACTACGGTTATGAAACTGCTGGATCGGTTCCGGCTCGGCGCGCCCATCGTCGAACGCGTCAAAGCCGGCATGCCGCTGTGGGGCACGTGCATGGGCATGATCGTCATCGCTCACGAAGTGGTCGAGCTCGAGCAGCCCTGCCTGGATCTCATCGATATTTCCGTGCGCCGCAACGCGTTCGGCCGGCAAAACGAATCGGCGGAAGTCGAGCTGCCGATCCCGGCGCTCGGAGAGCACCCGTTCCCGGCGATCTTCATACGCGCGCCGTGGATCGAGCGCGTCGGCCCCGACGTCGAGCTGCTCGCGCAGCGCAACGGGCACGGCGTCATGGTGCGCCAAGGCAACGTGCTTGGCACCTCGTTCCACCCGGAGCTCACGCAGGATCAGCGCGTCCACGGCTATTTCTTGCAGATGGTGCGCGAATCACGGGAGAAACACGTAGGGAAGGCGCGCAGCGTAGCCTAAATCTTCAGTACTATGAGTCCGCAGGCTCCCATCGGGGAACCGCAAACGGTCGATGCGGACCAGATACCTCCGGTGGAGGTCCTGGTCACGGATGCGGTCGCCCGGCTCACGCTCGCCGCGCATGCCTATCTCACCGACGAGGAAGGCAAGCAGGCGGATTTGCCCGCCGCCGAAATTGCAATAGACGTTGCGAGTTCCGCGTACGAACGGGTGAAAGAAAGGCTGAGGCCGGCGGACCGGTTAGCAATCACGCAATTGTTAACCGAAACCAGAATGACGTTTGTGAGAAAGCGAGGTTTGTGATGCCTCGCTTTCTTTGTTGTCTTGGGGGGAGTAGCGATTGAGCGACGTTCTCGTGTTGAATTTCACGTATGAAGCGCTGAACATCACCAACTTCCAGCGCGCGGTCAAACTCATCTTCGCCGGCAAAGCCGAGGTCGTGCACGGACGCGATCGCATCATTTCGTCGACGACGTTCGAGATGCGCATGCCGTCGATCATCCGGATGCTGTACTACATCAAGCGTCCGATGCAGAAGGTCGCGCTCACGAAGAAGAACATCCTCATTCGCGACGATCACACGTGCCAGTACTGCGGACTGCGCGGCGACCGCTTCATGACCGTCGACCACGTGCTGCCCCGGAGCAAGGGCGGCCCGTCGACCTGGGAAAATCTGGTCTGTGCCTGCATGCGGTGCAACAACCGCAAGAACAACCGCACGCCCGAAGACTGCAACATGAAGCTGAAGCGTAAACCGCGCCAGCCCAAATACATTCCGTGGATTCAGATCAAGCGCAACACACTGCCCGGCGAGTGGCACAAGTTCTTGTTCTTGTACAACGTGTCGATCGAGGAACGAGTCGAAACCTGACCGGTCACCGTTCAAGGCAGCGAGGCGTTGAAACGGCCATGAAGGTATGGCCGTTTCTCTTATTTGCGCTTCTTCCGGCCTGCGCGCACGCGCCGAATCCGCAAGCCATCACCCAGATCGTCCTTTCGCGCACGAGCTGCGATCCGAATCCACGCTGCGCGTTCGCCCAATATGTGCTGTATCCGGATGGCAAGGTCACGTATACCAGCGGCCTGCATTTCGAGTATGACGGACGCATGCCGCTGCAAGAATACCGGGTGTTGTCCAAACAACTCGTGTTTACGCCGGGTGCATTCGGCGGACGCTCGGACTACTCGTCTGATGCGCAGCAAGCGACGACGACGATTTGGACGAACTACTCCGGCACTCATCGGCAGGTCCGCTTTCCGGCGACCGGCCTACGTTCATCCGACGATCCTACCGTGAACCGCCTCAACGGATGGGCGCGTACGGCCGTAGGGGAAGCGGAGGGCGCGATCATGCGCGCGCGCCGGAAACTCATCGCTCGGCGCATGCGCTTGCAAGATTTGCGGCGCGTCGTTTTTACGAGCAACGGATGTTACGGCACGTGTCCGGCATACGTAGCGGAGTTCTCAAGCGACGGTTTGGCGCGGGTTCGCGGCGCGCGGTTTACCTTGGGAGGGACTGCAATGCACCCGAGAAGCCTTCGGGCGGCGGCGCCGTTTTCAAGGATTACGCAGATGCTAGCCGCGTCCGGATTTGCCACGTTCGAGCCGGAGTATCCGTTCAGAGTAGAAGACGTGTACGGCGCCTCGTTTGAATTCGATTATCGAGACGGCTATTCGTATACGGTGCAAGCACCGGACCGCACGCAGTGGCCTCCCGACGTCGCGCAGCTCGTCGGATCGTTCCAACAGCTCGTCCGTGATACGGAGTGGACGCCAGGCCGGTAAAAGGCTCTCCTGCGAGGGCGGCGGGGACGCACGGCTAACACTATGCGGCCGTGCTCAGTACCGCTACAAGCAGCCTCTGGCTGCCGTTCACGCAGATGGATGCCTTCGACGCCTCGCAGCGCACGTTCGTGCGAGGCGAGGGCAATTATCTTATCGACTCTCGGGGGCGCCGCGTTTTTGACGCCGTCAGTTCCATTTGGACGACGGTGCACGGACATTGCCATCCGCACATCGTTGAAGCAATAGCAAGGCAGGCCGCGCAACTCGACCACGCGACGCTGCTCGGCGCGTCGAACCCGGCGGCGGAAGAACTCGCTGAAAAGTTGACGGCGCTGCTCAAGTTGGATTACGCGTTTTTCTCGGGTGACGGGGCAAGCGCGGTGGAAGCGGCGCTCAAGATGGCGCTGCAGTACTGGTACAACGCCGGCGAGCCGCGCCGAACGCGTTTCGTGCGCCTCGTGGACTCCTATCACGGCGATACCGCCGGCGCCATGAGCGTCTCAGACATCGCGCTCTTCAAATCGCGCTATGGTGCAATCACGTTTGAAACGCTGCCGTACGACGGCGACGTATCCGCGCTCGCCGCCGACGACGTCGCCGCGGTCATCGTCGAGCCGATCGTCCAGGCCGCTGCGGGGATGCGGATCGTTCCCGAGCAGCGCTACGCGCCGCTGGCGGACATGAAGCCGCTGCTTATCGTCGACGAAATAGCGACCGGGTTCGGGCGCACCGGCACGATGTTCGCGCACGAACAGCTCGATCTGCGCCCCGACATTGTCTGCGCGGGGAAAGGTCTCACCGGCGGAACTCTCGCGCTCTCAGCGACCGTCGTGAACGAACGCGTCTACGAGGCCTTTCGCGGCTTGCCCGGCCAGATGAAGCAGTTCTTTCACGGCCACTCGTACGCCGGCAATCCGATTGCGTGCGCTGCGGCATTGGCAAACTTGGAAGTCTTCGAAAAGGAAACGACGCTCGCGCGCGTCACCGACCTCTCCGCGGCCCTGCAGCCGCATCTCGCTCGCCTGCGCACGCTGCCGGCGGTGCATGAAACGCGAGAAGCGGGGTTGATGATCGGTATCGAGCTCAACGCGCTTCGCGTATCCGCGGGCGACGCTGCTACGCCGGCGTGGCGCATCGCGAACGAGTTATACGAACGAGGTCATTTCACGCGGCCTATCGGCGAGGTCATCCAACTCGTTCCGCCGCTTTCGAGCACCCCCGACGAACTGCGCGCATTCCTCGGAGACCTCATTGAGTTACTTGCAGCGCATTAACGAGGCGCTCGCGGCGATTCGCGAGCAGCAGCGCTACCGCGAAATCTCGTTTTCAGAGCGCAAGTTCGTTGCGGATTTTTCGACAAACGATTACCTGGCGCTCTCGACGGATTCGCGCATGGTTGAAGCGATGCGGCACGTCAAGCAGGTCGGCGCGGGCGGTGCGCGGCTGCTCGGCGGAAACCATCGCGAGCACGCGCTGCTCGAAAACGACATCGCTCGCTGGGTGGGGCGCGAACGCGCGCTGCTCTTCTCATCGGGCTACATGGCCGCGCTTGGCGCGATTCCGGTGCTCGCGCGTTTCGTCGACGCGATCTACTCCGACGCGCTCAACCACGCATGTCTCATCGACGGCATTCGCGCATCAAAGGTGCCGCGCGAGATCTTCCCGCATGCGCAGCTTCCGCCGAAGGCGCGGCGCCGGCATCCGGCGCTCGTGGTGACCGAATCGCTCTTCGGCATGGACGGCGACCAAGCGGATCTCCGCGCCGTGCTGGGCGAGTTACACGACGACGACATGCTGCTCGTCGATGAAGCGCATGCCCTGGGGTTGTTCGGCGCCGAGGGCGGCGGCCTCGTCCGCGAGCTTCAGGATCCGCGTGTGGTCGTTCTCGGAACGCTCAGCAAGGCCGTCGGCGCCGCGGGCGGCTTCATCGCCGGACCGGCGCCGCTCATCGATTTGCTGGTCAACACCGCGCGCACGTTTATCTTCGACAGCGCTCCGCCGCCGGCGATCGCGTTTGCCGCGCGCGTCGGCATCATGCTCGCGCGCACCGCGGACGATCGCCGCGTCAGGCTCTTTTCAAAAGCCGCGCGCTTGCGCAGCGGATTGCGGGAGCTAGGCCTTCCGGCACTCGACGAGCAGACCCCCATCGTGCCGATTATTGTCGGAGAGGAGCGCCGCGCCGTCGATTTGATGCTGCGGTGCGCCGAGTATGGAATCAACGCGCCGGCGATTCGTCCGCCGACCGTTCCGCAAGGAAGCTCGCGGCTTCGCATCTCCGTCAGAGCGGATCATACCGACGAGCAGATAGGATTATTGTTGGAGCAACTGGCGTGCAGTACCGCTACCTCGTAACCGGCACGGACACCGACGTCGGCAAGACGCGCGTTACGGCGGCGCTGGCGAAGGCGCTGCGCGTTGCGGGCGAGTCGCCGACGGTGATCAAGCTCGTGCAGACCGGCTTGGAGCCGCGCGTCCCCGGCGATGCGGCCCTGGCGGGCAAACTCTCCGGCTGCAAGCACGTCGAGCTCGCGCGCTTTCGTAAGCCTGCCGATCCGTGGTCGGCGGCGCTCGCCGAAGGTATGCCCACGGTGCACGCTGAGGATCTCGCGCATATCATCGACGGCGTCAAGGGCGCCGTCGTCGCGGAAGGCGCCGGAGGCTTGGCCGTGCCGCTCAACAGCGCGCAGAATTTCGGCACGCTCGCGGTGCGAGCCAAACTGGACGTCATCCTCGTCATCGGGTTGCGGCTCGGCTGCATGAACCACGCGCTGCTCACGCTCAGCCTCTGCGACCAGCTCCACCTGCGCGTCGTAGGCTGCGTGCTCGTCGACCGCTGGGAGCGCCACGATCCGTCGTACGTCGCCGACGTGCGACGCGCGTTGCAGGGAAAAGTCGAGATTCTTGGCATTCTGCCGTTTGACCCTGACGAGGCGGCCTCCGTCGAGCAGGGCGCGCAGTTATTCGTCCCATTGTTGTAGCGTCACGCCCCAGAGGAACCATCGATCTCTTGACCCATCCGACCATCGAGCGCGCACGCGCGCGCGTGCTGAGCGAGCGCCGCGCCGCGGATCGCGAGTTGCTTGTTGCGCTTGCGGAGCTCCCGCAGGAGCACGTGCCGCAGTTACTCGAGCTTGCGGATCAGGTGCGCGCAGTCTATTGCGGAAACGGCGTAGCCGTCGAAGTGCTGTACAACGCCAAGAAAGGCGGCTGCTCGGAAGACTGCAATTTCTGCTCGCAGAGCGCGCGCTTCGCAACGGACGTGGATGCCGAGCCGCTCAGCTCGGTCGAAGGCTTCCTGGAAGCTGCGCGTGATGCGTACGAGCGCGGCGCGGCCGAGCTGTGCATCGTGGTCGCAGTGCGCGGCCCGTCGACCAAACTGCTCGAACGCGTCTGCACCGCCGTACCGCTCATCAAGCAGCTTTATCCGCTCACGGTCGCCGTATCGCTCGGCATTCTGCGAGAAGATCAGCTCGCGAAGTTGAAAGAAGCCGGCGTCGACAAGGTCAACCACAATCTCGAGAGTTCGCGCCGCTATTTCCCGTCCGTATGCACGACGCACAGCTACGAAGAGCGCTGGCAGACGTGCCAACTGGTGAAGCGCTTCGGCTTCGAACTCTGCTGCGGCGGCATCATCGGCATGGGCGAAACGGTGGAAGACCGCATCGACTTCCTCACCTCGTTGCAGGAACTGCAGCCCGAAGAGGTGCCGGTGAACTTTCTCAACCCGCGCCCGGGCACGCCGTTCGGCGATCGAACGCTGGTCGAGCCGACCGAAGCGCTGCGCTTTGTCGCGATGGCGCGTCTTGCACTGCCGTCGGCACTGATTCGTTTTGCCGGCGGACGCGAAGTGACGCTGCAAGGCCTGCAGGATCTCGGCATGCGCAGCGGCGCGAGCGGCTTGGTGCTGGGCAACTATTTGACGACGTCGGGCCGCCAAGACCAAGACGATTTCGCGATGCTCGACCGTTTGGGCTTTGAGGTGCTCGCCTAGTGCACGCACCCGCTGAAGGCAAGGCGCTGCGCAAGGCGGCCTGGCTGATCTCTCACCACAGCCACACGGCGAAGGGACTCTCGCGCACCTAGAGTTTTGCGCCGGTCTCTTTTCGCTTTTCTCCGTTAACGGAGCGTGTGCACGTGGATCAATCGAAAACCCCATATTTTCAGGCACTGCTGGAGTACGTCGACTCCGGCGTCATTCCGTTCCATACGCCGGGCCACAAGCAGGGCATCGGCATGGATCGCGCGTTCCGTGAATTTGTCGGAGACAACATCTGCGCGATCGATCTCACGCCGATGCCGGGCATCGACGATCTGCTTCAGCCGACGGAGTCGCTGCTCGAAGCGCAGCAGCTGGCCGCCGAAGCCTATGGCGCCGATCGTTCCTATTTTTTAATCAACGGCTCGACCAGCGGCAATCAGTGCATGATGATGACTGCCGTGAATCCCGGCGAGAAGATTGCGGTACCGCGCAACTCTCATAAGTCGATGCTCGGCGGACTCGTGATGAGCGGCGCACAGCCGGTATACATGCAGCCCGTCGTCGATGAAGCGCTGCACATGGATCACTGCGTGACGCCGGAGACCGTCCGGCAAACGCTAGCGGAACATCCGGATCTCAAAGCGGTGTACATCGTGAGTCCGACGTACTACGGCGTCGCGGCGGACTTGGAGTCGATTGCGAAGATCGTGCACGACGCCGGTAAACTGCTGCTGGTCGACGAGGCGTGGGGACCGCACTTCCATTTCCATCCCGCGCTGCCCATTTCGGCAACCGCCGCAGGTGCCGACCTGTGCATCAACTCGACGCACAAGATGCTTTCCGCCTTCTCGCAATGCGCGATGCTGCATCAACGGGGGCCGCGCGTGCGCGTGGACCGGCTGGAAGCAGTGCTCAAGATGTTCCTCTCCACCTCACCGAATCTGCCGATGGTTGCATCGCTCGACGTTGCGCGCAAGCAAATGGCGGTCGAGGGCGCGGCGTTGCTTTCGAAGACGATCTCGATGGCGGAGGACACGCGCCGGCGGCTCAATGCCATCGACGGCGTCTACTGCTTCGGCGAAGAGCTGCAGGGCCAGCCGGGCGTCTTCGATCTCGATCCGACCAAGGTGACCATCACCGTCAAAGACCTCGGTTACACCGGCTACGAGGCTTCGGAAGTTCTTCGCCGCCGGTACAACGTGCAAGTGGAACTCGCCGATCTGTTCAACGTCGTGGCGCTCTTTACGATCGGCACGACGCAAGCCGCCGCGGATCGCCTGGTAGAAGGCGTGATGGAACTCGCGCGCGAGGATCGTCCCATCGACATCTTCGCGCCGTCGGGAATCCTCGAGCGCCGCATGAAGACCGGCACCTACAAACTGCCGAAGATTCCACCGATGCGCATGCTCCCGCGCGAAGCGTTTCTCGCGCAGACCGAGTTCGTGCGCTTCAAGCAGAGCAAGGGCCGCATCTGCGCGGAAACGATCTCGCCGTACCCGCCCGGCATCCCGGTGATCTCGCCCGGGGAAGAGATCACAGACGAGATCATCGATTATCTGACGCTGGAGCTCAAGGCCGGCGTTCGCATGCAAGGGCCGTTCGACAAGGAACTCAAGAAGATCCGGGTCGTCAAAGAGGGAGCACCGCTCGTGACGGACCAGGATCGGCGTCGCCGCGCAGAACCCGCGACGGCCACGTGACGATGATGCTGTTGGAGGGTGATGCCGTCGTCCTCGCCGGCGCTACAGGCAGAGTCGGCGGCACGACGCTGCGCGAGTTCGCCGCACAGGGTGCTCGAGTGCTCGTTGTATCGCGCTCGAAGGAACACGCCGCGGCTGCGATAGCGGACAACGTGCCGGCGCAGCAGCGCGAACGCTGTACCGCGTACGCCGCCGATCTGGGCGACCCGGCCGCGGCTGCCGGCGCCATCGATGCGGCGGTGCAGCGATTTGGGCGAATCGATGCCGCCGTGACGCTGAGCGGGCGCGGACATTTCGTCCCGCTCCTCGATTCCACGCTCGACGATCTGCGCACGAACCTCGAAGGCAATCTGATCGGCAACTATAACCTGCTGCTGCCCGCGCTGCGCGCGATGCTCGAGCAGTCGATGCCGGAAGGCGCGCTATCGCGCGGGCGGCTCGTCGCCGTGAGCGCAGGCAGTTCGAAGGATCCGCAGCCGCGTTTCGGTTTGTTCGGCGCCTCGAAAGCCGCACTGAACGTGCTGATGCAGGCGATTGCGCGAGAGCATAAAGCGGACCGGATCGTCGCGAACTCCGTCGTGCTCGGCACCGTGGCAACGGAAGCTGCGAAGTCGTATCTTTCGCCCGAAGATTTCTCGGCCGCCGCGCAGCCCGAAGAGGTAGCCAAGATCCTCGCATTTTTGGCAAGCCGCAGCGCGAGCGGGATCAACGGCGCGCTCGTCGACGTCAACGCGCGAGAGGTAGATTAACCCGGCGCGAGCTATCGGTTGCAGGGCGAGCGCCCGATAATGGGAAAAAGACTCAAAACGCTGGAAGCGAGGGTCAGTATTGGCGGTTAAAGCCGAATCGTTCGCTCCCAATTGGGAGCTCACCCAACTCCTCGATATTTTTCCGCTTCCCATCCGGCAGTCGCTCGTCCGCTTACCCAACCTCGACGCGATGATCGAGGTGGTTTTGGATTTAGGCCGGCCGCCGGAGGCGCGCTTCGAAGATGACTTCGTCTATCTTTCGGACACGCCGGTAACGCAGGAAGACATCGCCCACGTCAGTTCCCGCCTCTCGACGTTCGGTGCG
>Ga0207664_10001478_pt1 | contig 15421 bp, 18 predicted proteins | sample LARL83metaG_FD_184349 | JGI IMG/M metagenome (GOLD analysis project Ga0207664, IMG submission 184349) | Corn, switchgrass and miscanthus rhizosphere microbial communities from Kellogg Biological Station, Michigan, USA - LAR L8-3 metaG... | ecosystem: Host-associated > Plants > Roots >... | reverse complement strand
GCAAGTGGTAGATTGGGCGGCCGAGGCTGGTGAATGGCCACTGAGTCTTATCGCAAATCACCCATCACAGACTACGAATGAATCGACCGCCGCCACGCCTCAGCCGAAATGTGTATGCGCTCACCGCCGTGAGCTTCTTCACGGACGTTTCGAGCGAGATGATCTATCCGCTTTTGCCGGCGTTCCTCACGGTGACACTCGGCGCGAGCGCCAGCTTCGTCGGCGCGCAACCACGTTGGCGGTTCGCCGCTCCAATCGCAAAAACCAGATCCCACTGGCGAAACAATTGCCGATACGCCGACCAAAGCGAATTGCGCGCGTCATAAATGTTCGTCGCCTCCGACGCCGCTCCGTTCAGTTCAATGATTTGAAAATTCTCTCCCGCGCGCAATTCCGCCTCGCTCCCGTATCGAATATCAAAGCGCCCGATATAAAATCCCGGCACCGCCCGCGAAATCCCGTCAATGCGCTCCCACAGCGCCGGCGTGCAAAGGCGCATGCCGTCGCGGAAAATGCATCCCTGCGCGTGGTTCCCGGCCTCGACCAGTTTGAGGGATTCGCCCGCCGGCAGGATCTCATCCCGTCGCGAGGCAAATCGCCGGAGATATTTGCCGGCAATCAACCGCGCGCGCGGGTCGCGCCAGATCAACTCAGCCACGGTCGAGCGGCCATCCCCAAGAACTGAAGGGAAAACTTTTTCCGTGATGCCAAAGACGCGTCCGCGCGGCTCGTGCGGAAAGCGATAATAAAAAATGCCAATCTCGTTCGGCCCCTCCGCATAACGTTGCACCAGCAGCGGCGCATCGGTTTGTTTCAGATACTGGACCGCCTGAGCTTTATCCCGAATGAGCTTGATGCCCACACCGCGCTGGCCAACGTCGGGTTTTAAAATAAACGGATAGGAAATGCCGTGCCGTTCGCAAATGCCGCGCATTTCAGAAAGACGTTCTTCCACCGTGCCCCCAGAAACCAATCCCGCGGCGGCGGTAAATTCCGGATTCGCCGCCATCAAATCCCGCAGCGTGGCCATTTTCGATTCGCCCACAACTCCGCCCGAAAAAATTCCCGGGTTCGCCGCCGTCGGCAGCGTCAATCCTCGATACTTGATCGCGAGCCAGAGACAATAAATCGCCACCGGCGGATAAAACATCCACGCCGGCCAGAATTCCCAACGCCCCCACCGGCTCAACCACGCGCTGAATTGGCGCGCATCGAAATTTGCCACCGCGCGCCGGAGCCATCGCAGCAAAATAAAAATCAGAACACTCGCGGCTACCAATAATACGCCAGCGTGTTTATAGGCGTTCAACCAATGAACCAGCCGCTCGCCAAAAGTCTTCGCCAGGAACAACACCATCAACGTCCAGGCAAACGCTGCCACGCCCGTGACCGTCAGGAACCGGGGTAGCGGCAGGCGCAAAAAACCGGCGGCGAGGTAAGTGGGCAGTCGCGCGCCGGGAACCATCCGGCTGAAAATCAAAATGGGCGTCCCGCGCTCCGCAAACCACCGCTCACTGCGCGCCACTTTCGGCGCGAAACGCCGAAGCGAAGATCTTTCGAACCAGCTTCGCCCCGCAAATCGCGCGAGCGCATACAGGCTCGCGTCGCCAATCCAAACACCCAGAAAACACGCGATGAACGCCGCCGGCCACGAAATCCCCCCAGTGGCCAGCAAGAGCCCCGCGCCCACCGTCGCCACGTCTTCGAGAATAAAGGTCGCGAGGAAAAATCCCGCCGCTTTGGCGAACGGTACCCATTCGGCGATGGCTTGCGGTGAAAATGAGAGAGTGTCGGTCATGGTAACAATCTAAGGTAGGGCTTGGGCGCCTTAAAGCGGTGGGACTACAGCCCGTTTTTGAATTGGAAGCGCGCCGTCCATTACGCAGCGGCCTTCTCTTCGGCCTGATGTTTCAACGTGGACGGCGCCACGCCAAAGCCCGCGGGCATTTCGATCCCCATGAGGCCGGCCATCACGCTGATCAGCGCATAATGATGCACCGCGTGCGCGACCGAATACATGATTTCACGCCCGACCGTCGAGGGCGAGGCCTGCGATTCGCCGGTGGCATAACTCGTTTTGCAAGTCACCATCAGCGGGCGCAGGAGGAAACCGGGGGCGAGCTGCTCATAACCCTCGCGCAACTCGCGCGTCGCGTTCAATGCGGCGAATCGGTCTCGCTCCACCAGCGTGCCGCGTTCGCGATGGTCGTAATTCAAATCGCCGTCCATCGCGGTATCGAGCAGGCTGCGAAAATGATCGAGGCAATGCCGGTAATGCCCACCCATCGACGCGTTGAAAACCGTGGGCACTTTGCGCGTATAAGTTTCGTCGTCAATATTCTCGAGCAGCTGTTCGCCCTGCGCGAGCGTTTCAATGACCGCCCGGATCAGTTCCGAGCGCTCGTTGGTATGAGTGGATGCGAAATTCATATGCGTGATTGGATAAACCGTGAGACGATCGGAATTTGACGCCAGTGAAGGAAGAGAACGACGAGACTGCAGAGCATCACCGTGAGCGCCAGGCCGAACAAAAGTCCGCCGTCGTTCTGCACCACAATTCCGAGCACCGTCAAATGGCTGACAATCGCGCCCGCCATGACTCCTACGGCCAGCATAGCTCCGAGCCAGGCGTAGCATTGAAACAGCAGCAATACCGCCGCGATCAACTCCACCACCCCCGAACCGTAGCGCCCATACGGCTCCAATCCCACTTTCGTGAAAATGTAAACGGATTCCTCCGCCCCCGTGAATTTGAAGAACAATGTTTGCAGCAGAATCACGGCGGCGGTTCCCCGGCAGATCCAACTCACCACGAGTTTGGTTTTTGATAATGAATGCATGGTAACGTGTCGGAATGGTTGGGAGAACCTTACAACCTATTTGCCTTTCTTCTGCACCAAGCCCGGCCAATTTTGCGCCGCCTTCATAAGATTTCCCTTTTGGTCCGCGTTAAAATCATCGCGCACACCCCGGCTGTATTGCAGCAGCAGCCTGCCATCGACGATCTGGAACGCGTCCACGTCAATCGGCGCGAGCTTGTTGCGCGAAACGCCGTAGGCGCAATAACCGCCGAACGCCGGCTCATACCGCGCCGGTTCCTTGTCGAAAAGCGCTTTGTGCTCTCGCGACGCGAACTCGTAAGTCGCCCCGTTCAACTGGCTCGTGAACTCCGGCTTCCCTTTCACCGGTTGGTGATCCGTGAAAAACGCCACCGGATCGTAGCCTTGAATGGCCACGCCGGCTTTGTCGAGATTGAGGAGAGTTTTGGTTTGTGCCGACGCCGAGAGGGCCAGCCCGAATGCGACTAACAATCTGAAGAATCGTTTCATGCCTGTTCGTCGCAGCACGCGCGAAATCCTTACATCAATCAAACCTGCTTCCGCGAAACCAGCGTGTACCAAATTCCGGACGCGAATAAAACCACCGCGCACGCCCCGGTGAACAGGATGAGAAAAGTCGACGGCAACATATACCACGCCACAATCGCCGCCCCGGCCGACAATCCACCGCAAAGATAACAATAAAACGCGCTCGCCTTCAGGCCTTGCACGCTCTTCTGCAGTATCGATTGCATTGCGCGCTCATCCCGCGACAACGCCGCCGCGCATTCCGTCGAGCAAACCATTCGCGTCGCCGCCGGCGACGTCACGCAATCTCCGCACATCGCCCGCCCACAATAAGCGCAGATCGCAACCGCCTCGGTGTTGTGTTTAAAACATTTCATGGAAGAACAATTGTTAAGGGTGGGTCGATCTCGGGAATAAAACCTTACATCGCATTTCTATTCACCCCCTTAATCAGCCCTTCCGCGCACGTTCGCCATTCCGCTTCGAAGTTCGACGTTCGGCGTTCGATGTTCGATGTTCGATGTTCGTCCCACTCTGGATTTCACCCCATTGTCCCTGCCGCGTTTATCGCTATTTTTCCACCGTCAACCTTATGAAGAAACCCGCAGCGATTGGAATTGACGTGGGCGGCACCAAGACGCTTTGTGTGCTGGTCGACAAGCATTTCCGAAAGCTGGAAGAGGTGAAGTTCAAAACCGCGCCGGAAGAAGGCCGCAACCGATTCACGCACAAGCTGAGCGACTCTGTCGGCGCGCTCGTGACCAGCGCCCGCGCGAAGGGCCTTGATGTCGTCGCTATCGGCGTCGGTTGCGCCGGCACCGTGGATGAGGAGGAAATGCGGATCAAAACCTCGCCCAACCTGCTCGTCCTCGAGAATTATCCCATCGGGAAATACTTAAAAAAGGTCGTGAAAGCAAAGTTGACCATCCTCAATGATGTCCAAAGCGGCATCCACGCCGAACATCAACTTGGCGCGGCCAGGGGATGCTCGCATGTGCTCGGTGTTTTTTTTGGAACCGGCGTAGGCGGCGCGGCCATCATCGATAACAAACTGTACCCGGGCGCCTGCGGCTTCGGCGGACAAGTCGGAGCTTTGGTGGCCCAACCCGTCGGCGGCCCCGAAGCGGCGTTGAGCCATGGAATCATTGACCGCATCGCCAGTAAATCCGCCATCGCCAGCGAAGCCCTCGTGATGGCGATAAAAAACTGGGCGCCGTATTTGCATCGCGAAGTGAACACGGATTTGTCCAAGGTGACCTGGGGCATTCTCGAACGCGCCATCAAGCACGGCGATAAGCGCATCGAAGAAATGCTTCGCGCCCGCATGCGCGTTGTGGGCATTGCTCTCTCGAACGTGGTCAATTTCATGAATCCCGAAATGGTGGTCCTCGGCGGCGGATTAGTGGAACAAATGACCGAGTTGGTGGTCGAAGAAATTGAAACCGGCTTGCGGGAATATTTGACACCGGAAGTCAGCAAAGCCGTGCGGGTAAAACCCGCGAAACTGGGCGGCCATGCGGTCGCTTTCGGCGCGGCCTATCAAGCCCTGAAAAAAACCTTGTCGTGAACTTGAAACCGAAATATCTGTCCCTCGCGACGGATTACGACGGGACCATTGCGCAGCACGGCGACGTCACCGATGCCACACATGCCGCGCTCCTTCGCTGGAAAGAGAGTGAAAGGAAATTGATCATGGTCACCGGCCGCGAACTTCCGGATTTGCAAAAGGTTTGTTCCTTTACCAACGAGTTCGATTGCATCGTCGCCGAAAATGGCGCGCTGCTCTACTGGCCGCCCACGGGTGAAAAGAAACTGCTGGCCGCCGCACCGCCCAATGAATTTATCGAGTGCCTCCGCGCGCAGGGAGTTTCGCCCCTGTCGCATGGAAAAGTGATTGTCGCCACGCAAGAGAACTACAAAGGCGTGGTCCTCGAAGCCATCGAGGAACTCGACTTGAAACTGAAGGTCATCCTGAACAAAGGCGCGGTCATGGTCCTGCCGACGAGCGTGGATAAATCGACCGGGTTAATGGCCGCCGCCAAGGAAATGGACCTCGCACTCTCCGACATCGTCGGCGTGGGCGACGCCGAAAACGACCACGTGTTCCTCACGTTGTGCGGTTACTCCGCCGCGGTCGGAAACGCCTTGAGCTTTCTCAAGAAACAAGTCCATTACGTCACCAAAGCCACCCACGGTGCCGGGGTGGAGGAATTGATCGACAAACTTCTTTCGACCGACGGCGAGTCCCTGCCGGAAAAAACCAGCCAGCCCGAATTGTTCGAAGACGCTCCCCGCTCCTCCTAGCAAACGATTCAGTTCACGTTCATCTGTCCACTTTTCGGGGCAATCGCAGTTCGCAATTCGGCGGATTCATCGGTCTTTTATTAGCTACAAAGTTTTGAGGCCGCTTTAGCCCGCGCGATGTCCCGAGATCTTGACTCGAACCTTTGTTCTATTGGTTCGATCCCCCCATGTGCCTAAAATGATCCTATTAAATTATTACTGCCCAACCTCGTCACGACATAGCCCCGAAACCCACCACCATGCTTCGCCGCCTCCAATCGTCCACAGTCGCATTCCTTGTTTTCGCCCTGACAATCGCGGCCGCCTCGGCCCAAATTGGCGGGACCGAATGGACGCCCAGGCCTTTGAATTTCAAAATTCACTCGCCCACCAATGCGCCTGTGAATGAGCGCTACTGGTTTACCAATAATGTTTATCATTGCCTCACCTACAGCAATGACGGCGCTTTTTCGGTCGGCAACAAAACTTTGCCCCGCACCGAACAACGCTTCACCTCCGGCTATACGAACGGCGAAATTCAATATCAGGCTGACATCCTGGTGCCGGGCAACGAAAACAGCTATTGTGTTTTCCAAATCCATACCGCCGATGCCAAATCACCCCGATTCGGCGCCACTACCTTCATGGCATTTTGGTTTACGAACTATGGCGGCTCGATCCACGACTACAGCGGGACGGTCCTGGCCACGAATCTCGCCGACAAATGGTTTCAATTGAACGTGGATCACAACGTCACCACCCGGACCATTCGCGTTTGGATTGATAAAAAACTGGTCTGGACCCAGCGCGACAATGGCGCCGCCGATTTCTACATAAAAGACGGCGTGTACGAGCAGCACCACGGTCCCACTCTGCGGATGGATGCCTATCTTAAAAATATCCAGATGTGGACCAGTTCGGGCACCAACCTGCCAGCCGGTTTGGCCGAAAATACAAATGTCGTGATAATGGAAGCTGGAGGGTCGGCTCCTCCCCTTTAGTCTGGACGAAGATGCATCTCCCGGCAGTTTTACCGCCCGAAGGCCATTGCCTTTCCACCGAAACGAAGCAAGAATTCCGGGATGAGCGCGCCCGCGGGAGAATCGGAAAAAATTTCAGCGCTGGAGCGATACCAGATTTTTCGCAATCGCATCGAGCACGAAGACAATCTTGTCCTACAGCGGTTGTCCTGGCTGATGGCGTCGCAATCCTTCTTGTTCACGGCATATGCCATCGTCACGAACGGCCTGACGACTTCGTCAGTGACCGGCGGAAACGTGTTCCTCAGTCACCTCACCACCCTAGTCCGGATCATCCCGATCGTGGCACTCCTGAACAGTCTTTTGATTCTTGTCAGCATTCTGGCCGCGTTGAAAGCGATTCGCGAATTGCGGGAGGGATATCGAAAACAGCCGGAAATACTGCAAGTCATTCCGCTGCAAACGAGCCGCTCCGCGCGTATCCTGGGCCTTTCGGCGCCGGTGTTGCTGCCGCTATTGTTCCTGGCGGTTTGGGTTTTCCTGCTGGCGCAGTGAAATATTGAACCGCTGATTTTCGCACGCGAATGGTGAAAGAAAGTTGGTGTTACGAGGTGTTTGGCGGGACGCCAAACACCACACGCCGGAGGCGTGTGCTCCCCTTGTCCTGCGACGAGCGCCTCGCTAAATATTCTCCGCGATCGTGGGTGGCGGTTGGTAGGTAAATTCTTTTTCCGCCGGCAACGCCCCTTCTTTGGCCAGCACACGATAGTTGCGCACCTGCAAGGAAACTTCTTTTCCGCCTTCCAAACCGAGCTGGTTGAATTCTTCCTTGGTCATGCGGCTGCGCAAGGTGAGGCCGGACGGCAATTCGAATTCCAGCCGCAACATAACGCCGAGAAAAAACGTGTGCCGCAGCACGGCCCGATAGGGATACAGCGTCAGGTCCGGCGAAACCTGCACGGCGTAGGGACGAAAGCCAATGCGCAGGCGGGTGCCATCCGGCTGGCCATGCGCCGGAAACTGCAATTCCCCAACGCGAGCGATGCCATCCCGAACTTCGGTGTCCAGCACGTTCATGACGCCAATAAAACGCGCCACGAATTCGTTGGCCGGCTGCTCGTATACTTCGCGCGGAGCGCCCACCTGCTCCAGGTGGCCGCGCGAAAAGATGACGATGCGATTGGAAACCTCCAGCGCCTCTTCCTGGTCGTGCGTGACGAAAATGGTGGTGACGTTCAGGTCGTGATGGAGCGTGACGAGCCATTCGCGAAGTTCCTGGCGGATTTTAGCATCCACGGCGCCGAAGGGCTCATCGAGAAGGAGCACGCTGGGTTTGGAGGCGAGCGCCCGGGCGATGGCCACGCGCTGGCGTTGGCCTCCGGACAGCTGGTGCGGGTACCGTTTCTCCAGGCCGTCGAGTCCGAACAATTTCAACAGCTCGGCCACGCGTTCCTTGATGTCGGACCGTTTCCATTTTTTGATTTTAAGGCCGAACGCGACGTTCTTGAACACGTTCATGTTCTTGAAGAGCGCGTAATTCTGGAAGACGAAACCGATGTTGCGTTCCTGCACGGAAAGATCATTGACGCGCTGGCCGCGGATAAAAACATCGCCGCCGGTGGGCATCTCCAGGCCGGCGATCATCCGGAGCACCGTGGTTTTGCCGCCGCCGCTGGGGCCGAGCAAGGCCATCAACTCGCCTTCGTTCACGGAAAATGAGACGTTATTGACCGCGGCCACACCACCGAATTGTTTGGTTACATTCTTGAGTTCGATGCTCATAACGGAAGATCTCCGGAAGCGGGCGGTGCGGGCCTGTGAGGCGGGGCTTGTTGGGCGCGTTCAAATTCGCGCGCCTGCTTCCATTCGAGGAACGTCTTGAGACCCAGCGTAATCAAGGCGAGCAAAGCGAGCAGACTCGCCACGGCAAACGCCGCCGCCGTGGTGCCGGCCGAGCCGCCCTCGTAGAGTGATTGCACGCGCAACGGCATGGTTTCGGTGTGGCCGATGATGTGGCCGGACACGACCGACACAGCGCCGAATTCCCCCATCGCGCGGGCATTGCAAAGAATGATGCCGTAAATCAATCCCCACTTCACCGACGGCAGGGTCACGTGCCAAAAGGTCGTCCAACCGCTGGCGCCGAGCGTGAGCGCGGCCTGTTCCTGTTCTGTGCCGGTGGCCTGCATCACGGGAATCAATTCGCGCGCGACGAAAGGAAACGTCACGAACATCGTCGCCAGCACGATGCCGGGAATCGCGAAAATAATTTTGATTTCAATTTCCTTGCCGAACAAATGCAAGGGATGAGCTTGCAGCCACGGCCCCAGAAAACCGTTCATCCCAAACAAAACCACGAACATGAGTCCCGCGACCACGGGCGATACGGAAAACGGCAAATCGATGAGCGTGATGAGCAGGGATTTTCCGCGGAAATCAAATTTCGCGATCGCCCAAGCCGCGCAGACGCCAAACACAACGTTCAAGGGCACGCTGATCGCCGCCACGATGAGCGTCAGGCGAATAGCGGCCCACGAATCGGGATCGGTCAAAGCGCCGAGGTAACCTTTCCATCCGAACGAGAACGCCTGCGCAAACACATTGGCCAGCGGCAGCAAAAGGAACACCAGGCAAAATGCCAGCGCGATGGTGATGAGCACCCATTTCACCACCGGCGATTCCTCCGTCCCGCGCCGCGATTGCCGGTGGGAGTCGCCGTTTAATTTTCTTTTTACGTGGCCGGGCATGTCAATTTTGGAAGCGGCTCGCCCATTGTTCGAGCACGTTGATGATAGCGAGCAGAATGAAGGAGAAAACCAGGAGCACGACCGCCAGCGCGATCGCGCCGGTGTAATCGTATTGCTCCAACCGCGCCATGACGAGGGTCGGGGCGATTTCGCCGCTGAAAGGCAAATTGTTGGAGATGAAAATCACCGAGCCGTATTCCCCAATCGCGCGCGCAAACGCTAGGGCAAACCCGGTCAGGATCGGCGGAAACAATGTGGGCGCGATCACGCTCACGAAGGTGCGCAACCGGCCGGCCCCCAGCGTGGCGGCGGCTTCCTCCACTTCGCGCTCCAAATGTTCGAGGACCGGTTGCAGGGTTCGCACGACAAAAGGCATTCCCACAAAGGTCAGCGCAATCACCACCCCGAGCGGAGTGAACGCGCCCTTGATGCCCAGCGGCACGAGGAATTTGCCCAGCCAGCCGTTCTCCGCAAACAGATTTGCCAGCGTCAAGCCGGCGACCGCGGTCGGCAGCGCGAAGGGAAAATCCACAATCGCATCGATAAAGCGGCGGCCGGGAAATTCGTATCGCACCAAAACCCACGCCAGCAGCGTCCCAAAAACCACATTGGCGATCGCCGCACAGAACGAGGCACCAAACGTGAGTTTGTAGGCCGCCAATGCGCGGGCATTGGTCGCCAGTTTCCAGAAATCATGCCAGGAAAGGCCGCAGGCGCGGACGATCAGCCCGGCGAAGGGTATAAGCACCATGACGGTCAGAAAAAAAATGGTCCCTCCCATGGTGAGACTGAACCCGGGCAATGCGTTGAATTTTTTCGTGGCCATCAAATTCCGAATCCTGTGCGGACACTTCTCGAAAAGCTGTTCCGCGAGAATAGGCCAGCCCTTCTCGCGAAGCAATTCTGTAAGCGCGCAGTGTTCGCCATGAGCTATCGATTATCCGCTTGGATCTGGTCGAAAATGCCGTCGTTATCGAAGTGCGTTTTTTGCGCCTTCTGCCAGCCGCCAAAAACTTCGTCGACGGTAAACAGCGCCAGCTTGGGAAATTTATCCGCATATTTTTGCGCCACGGCCTGCGCGCGCGGGCGGTAGAAATTCTTCGCGGCGATTTCCTGACCTTCCGGCGAGTACAGGAAATTGAGATAAGCTTTGGCCACCTCCTCGGTTCCATGCCGCTTAGCGATTTTATCCACCCAGGCCACGGGCGGCTCGGCGAGAATGCTCACGGACGGAGTTATCAACTCAAATTTATCCGCACCGGATTCCTTCAAGGAAAGCAAAGTCTCATTTTCCCACGCGATCAGCACGTCGCCAATGCCGCGCTGAACAAAAGTGGTCGTCGCTCCGCGCGCGCCGCTCTCGAGAATGGGCACGTTTCGAAAAAGCCTGGTGACGAAATCCTTGGCTTTGGCCTGGTCGTTGTTATTTTTTTTCAAAGCATAGCCCCAGGCCGCCAGATAATTCCACCGCGCTCCGCCCGAGGTTTTGGGATTGGGCGTCACGACCTTTACGCCCGGCTTGATCAGGTCATCCCAATCCTTGATGCCCTTGGGGTTGCCTTTGCGCACCAGGAACACGATGGTCGAGGTATAGGGCGTGCTGTTGTCGGGCAAACGCTTTTGCCAATCCGGCGCGATCAATTTGCCCTTCTCCGCGATGGCATCGATGTCATACGCCAGCGCCAGCGTGACAACATCCGCCTCCAGGCCATCAATCACCGAGCGGGCCTGTTTGCCGGAGCCACCGTGCGACTGTTGGATCGAGACGGTGTCGCCGGTTTTGGCTTTCCATTCCCGGGCGAAGGCGGTGTTCACTTCCCGATACAACTCGCGAGTGGGGTCATAGGAGACGTTCAGCAGCGTTATATCCTTCGCGTAGGCGCTATTCATCAGCAGCGCCGCGATCAGCAGGCTGAAAAATTTCAAAAATGTTTTCATGTTCTTGTTGAGGTTGAGCCGGTTGATTTTAGCAGGCTAAAAGGCGAGCTGCACGCGGGTAAAAACAACTTCTTCCGGCTGACGGACGACCGTCGCCGCTTTGGGATTAATATTTCCGTCGAAGGTAGTCCGCGAATAGCTCGCATTCACGCGAATACTTTTATTCAGATACCAATTCAAGCCGACCGCCCAGGCTTCCGCGCCCGACGCGGAAGTCGCCGGGTTGGCGTAAGTCGGGAACGTATTATTGTCGATGTTCAGCTCCGCGTAGCGAGCGACGACTTGCACGGCGCCCCATTGATTTGAGCGCGGATCGAACGGATGCCTCGGCGTCACGCCCGCATAGGTGGCGTCCTCACCCGTGAGCACCCATCCGGCAGCGATTTGCCAGGCGGTGTTATTGAGCGTGGCGGAACTCGAGCCCTTAGCCACTTTCTGGTTCGAAATGACGTACTCGCCCAGCAACCCGAACGGCCCATAATAATAATATCCCTGGGGTGAAAGACGCCAATGCTCCCCGCTGGCCACCACTCCGTTTGTATAAGCAAACAATTGCTGCTGGCCGTCGGTTAAAAACGCGCTCGGCAAACCGGTCGCATTCGAGAAGGTATTGCCCCAACTCCCGCCGACGCCGAATCCGAGATTTTGCAGAGCAGTCAGGCTGGTCGTTTTGAACGGCTGCAGAAATATGCGCCCGGCGAATTCGCGATGATCCTCAAAGTCGCTGTTGCCGGAGTTACGGCCGTCAGCAACTCCGTTGAACACGCCCGCGGCATAACTCAACCGGCCGCTACCCACATCGCCCCAGAGTTGAAATCCAATATCGCGGTTCGGCACGAGGTCGGTCGCCAGCGAACGTTCATTGAAAAACGTGTATTGGTCCGCCTGCAATTGTTCCAGGCCGACCGGCGTTTTGAATTTCCCGGCGCGCACTTGCAGCCAGGGCGCATAACGGTAATTCAGGTAAGCATCGAAAATTTGGGGGGAGCTGCCGGCGAAATCCGGCACGAACATAAAATCAAAATCCCGGTAAACCGTCCCGGAAAAGATCGGCCGGGCGCGCCGCAACAGGAAGGTGTCGTTGCCCTGGATGCTGTGGCCGTGATTGTCCCGGTCATTGAAAAATGTCCGGGTATCCACCTGCACCTGGCCGTGGAGTTGAAAGACAAAATTGGAGTCCGCCGAGCCCACGCTCAATCCGCTGCTGCCAACCGTGATGCGCGGCGTGTCTTTTGCTTTCGCGTCGGCAGCTTCCGTATCCAGTTCCTTCTGGCGTTCGAGGATCCGCACCTTTTGGTCCAGCTCCTGGATTTGCTGCTTCAATTCATTGATGGCGTCCGTCGTGGAATCCGCCAACACGCGTTGGCCGGCCACCAGGCCGCCAGCGAGCATTACTACGATCGATATTTTTTTTCGGTTCATGATTCTTAATCGCAGCTTGGCTCCGCTGGCGGCGGTCGTTTAGCTGATGTTTCGTTTCATGCCTCCAGAGGTCTGGCCGGCGAAATTAGTATCGCGGACTTGTGACCGCAATGGGGTCTCAAGCCGCACTTTTTCCGTGCGCTCAATCTGAACCACTCGCCCCTCGTGAACCACAATCTGCACCACCCCAAAACCGAGGGATTGAACCTGCGCCCGCACAATCTCGACCCAAGAGTCGACTGAATGTCCGGAGTTAGGGTTTCCGTGTTCGCCCATTTTCATCATGTGCTCTAGGTCCAACGAGAATAGCTCTAATCCCTATTATGTCAATAGACATTATCAGATATTTAGTTCTCATGTAAATAGCTGGTTTTAATGGGTTTCAACTAATTCTTGAGTTTATCAGTGTAGATTGTATGTTCCGGGCATGAAACTTTCGGTGCGCGGCGAATATGCGTTGCGGGCTCTGCTCGTGCTGGGGTTGAACTACGACCAGCCGGTCGTCCGCATCCAGACGATCTCCGAGCAGCAGAATATTCCGAAACGTTTTCTCGAACAGATTTTAAACGACCTCAAGTCAGCGGGCGTGGTGCAAAGCAAGCGCGGCGTGGCCGGCGGCTACCGCCTGGCGCGGCGGCCGGAAGAGATAACGCTCGCGGTGGTGATACGGCACATTGAAGGCGCGCTGGCACCGGTCAGTTGCGTGAGCGAGCGGTTTTACGAAAAGTGCTCGTGTCCCGACGAATCGCGTTGCGCCATCCGCAGCGTCATGAAAGAAGTCCGCGAAGCCGTCGTGAAGATTGCCGAGCGCCTGACCATCGCCGAACTCTGCGAACGCTCCCGTCTTCTGCAACAGGAACCGATCAATCCGTTTGATTTCATTATCTAGTCTCAGAAACTGCGTGCCATTAGCAGCGAAATTCGGTAATTCAATCCGGTGAGCACCACGCGCCAGATGCATAATATTGCGCTCATCGGTTTCATGGGGACCGGCAAATCCTCCGTCGGCCAGTTGGTGGCCGCGCAGTTGCATTTCACCTTCCTCGATACCGACCACGTCATCGAGGCGCGCGCGGGAAAGACCATTAGCGACATTTTTGCGCAGGACGGCGAGCCAGCGTTTCGCGCGCTGGAAAAAAAAATCGTCGATGAACTCGTGACGCGGAAGAAGACCGTCATTTCCACCGGTGGCGGTTTGCCGGCGAATCCGGACAACTTCGCGAGCTTGAAAACCCATTCACTGATCGTATGCCTCTGGGCTTCGCCTGAAAAGATATGGGAGCGCGTGCGCAGCCAGTCGCATCGTCCGCTGCTCAACGAAGCCGATCCGCTCGCCAAAATCCGCCGGCTGCTGGCTGAACGCGAGCCTTATTACCGCCAGGCGGACGTGCTGTTGAACACGGAAATGCGCGCCCTTAAAGACGTCGCGCAACAGGTGATTCACCATTACCACAGGGCCCAGCGATGAAGAACGCAGTCCGCCAGCGAGCGCTGGAACTGGGCTTCGATGCGTGCCACTTCACCACCGCCGAATCGCCCGACCACGCCTCCCAATTCCAGGATTGGCTCGCCCAAAACCAGCATGGCGAAATGCAATACCTGGCGCGCAATGCCCACAAACGCGTGAATCCGCAGGAGGTTTTGCCGGGAGCGAAGAGCATTGTCGCGCTGGCGGTCAGCTATCATCGGGACGAATGTCGAATGACGAATGACGAATGGAAAAACCCGGGGGCCGGGAGCAATCCCATTCGTCATTCGTCATTCGTCATTCCAACCATCGCTCGCTACGCTCGCTTCAAGGATTACCATGATGTGCTTGCTGAACGCCTGAAACAGCTCACGGAGTTTTTGAACGGTCTCGGAGGCGAAGGGACGCGGTCGCTGTGGTACGTGGATACGGGTCCGCTGCTCGAGCGAGATCTGGCGCAACGCGCCGGGCTCGGGTTCGTGGGCAAGCACACCAATCTCATCAGCCGGCAGCTCGGCAACTGGATTTTCCTGGCGGAGATTATCACCACGCTCGAATTGGAACCGGATGCGCCGGAGAAAAATCGTTGCGGCACGTGCACGCGCTGCATTTCGACTTGTCCCACCGCCGCCATTACGGCGCCGTTCCAACTGGATGCCCGCCGTTGTATTTCCTATCTCACGATTGAACTCAAGGGAGCGATTCCGCTGGAGTTCCGCTCCGCGATTGGCAACCGCATCTACGGTTGCGACGATTGTCTCGCCGCTTGTCCCTGGAACAAATTCGCGCGCGAAGGAAAGTTGATGAAAGAGCATGCGCGCAATGATCTCACCACGCCCGATTTGCTGGAGTTATTGTCGCTCGACAACGCTGGATTCAAGGCCCGCTTTGTCGGCACGCCCATTCTGCGCACCAAACGCCGCGGCCTGTTGCGCAATGTGTGTGTCGCGCTGGGAAATATCGGAGATCGCACCGCCCTGCCCGCTTTGCAAAAAGCCGCTGAAGATCCGGAGCCCTTGGTTGCGGAACACGCGCAGTGGGCGATCGAACAGATTCAGGCGCGCGCTAAACGCTGATTAATCCGCGGGAGAGATTGCTTCCAACTCGGTGGGATTGAATGAAAGCGGATGAGGTTTGACCTTCTCGCGGATGGCGTGGACCTGTTCCGGCGTGACGGCCGGAGCGTTATTACCCCATTCCTTGTTGCCGCGCACGAACGTGATCACTGCGGCGATA
>Ga0207664_10001477_pt1 | contig 15422 bp, 11 predicted proteins | sample LARL83metaG_FD_184349 | JGI IMG/M metagenome (GOLD analysis project Ga0207664, IMG submission 184349) | Corn, switchgrass and miscanthus rhizosphere microbial communities from Kellogg Biological Station, Michigan, USA - LAR L8-3 metaG... | ecosystem: Host-associated > Plants > Roots >... | reverse complement strand
CTAACCAGAAGGACCCGTGCCAACCCGACGAGTCCGCCTTCGGGCCTACCACGATCGTGCGGAACGGCCAGCGGTATCTCGATTTGCCCACGATGCCGCTGATCCCTACCTACACGGCCAGCTCTACGGGCGTGCTGGACCCGGCCGGCGAGTCTTGCGGCGATGACCCGCAGCTCACCGAAGTCGGGCTGGACTTCTCGATGATGGCGCCGCTGCCCGACCAGCTGCAACGCTCCGGCGAGACCGGCAGCGGCCTGACCGACCTGCTCGGCGTCGCGCCCGGCGCTAACTACCGGCTGGTCGTGCCCTCGAACCCCGGCGGCGCCATCACCGACGTGGACGCCGCGTTCATCGCCGCCGCCACCCAGTCCCCGGCACCAGACGTGATCACCGCCTCGCTCGGGTTCGGCCTCGACCAGTCCGGGTTCGCGAGCAGGTACCTGGAGGACGACCCGCTCAGCAGCGCGATCCTCGCAGCGATCACCAGCATCGGGATCGTGGTGTGCGTATCCGCGGGCGACGGCCTGCGCACGTTCACCAACGCCGCCGTATCGCCGTCGGGCGGCGCGGTCGCCACCGACGCGGCGGCCAGCTTGAACCAGCTGACCGATTTCAACGACATCGCGCTGTCCGGCGTCCCGTCGCGCGACCTGGACTCCGGCGCCATCGATGTGGGCGGCACCACGCTCAACGACATCTTCGCCGCGCCGCCGGACAACCCGGCCAACGCCGCGTCGGCTTACATCCAGGCATACCCGGCCACCAGGTATGACGGGGCGCGGAATTACGCCAGCGGCTTCGGCTCACGGGTCAACATCTCCGCTCCCGGCGACAACGTGCTCAGCTTCGAGCACGCCTTCGGCGGCGGTCCCGACGCCATCACGGAGGTGACCGAGGGCGGCACGTCGGCCTCGGCGCCGCAGGCCGCCGCCGCCGCGGCGGTCGTCCTCCAGGTGGCCAGGCTCACTGGTGACCGCGAGTTCGCGGGCCACCCGCTCGCGCTGCGCAAGTTCCTGGTCAAGACCGGCACGCCGGTCGGCGGGGTTCCGCAGTCCGACATCCCGGTCAGCGTCGGCCCGCAGGTCAACGTCGGCCGGGCCGTCGAGACCCTGCTCGCCCGCGCCGGAGTCACGCTCCAGCCCGGTGTCGCCCGGGTCGCTGTCGTGCAACGCCAGCAGAACAGCGCGCTCGGCGGGGGGATCCACACAGACACCGACCCGGCCAGCATCAGCCTGACCGGACGGCTCGCCAACGCGTGGATCACCATCGCGCCGGACTGGACCGGCTTCGGCCAGCGGCAGCAGCCGGTCACTTACCGGCTGAACGGTCCGCGGGGCCCGCTCGCGGCAACGCCGTGGGCGCGGCTGCAGCCGTCGGCGATCCTCGCCTCGGCCGGCTTGCCGCTGGTGTCCACGGACACCAGGAACGTGCCGCTGACCTACCAGGCGGTCAGCAACGGCACGGTGATCGCGCAGGCGAGCTTCACGCTGACGTTCGGACCCTGCGACGGGACCGTGCAGAGCGTCCAGCCCCCGATCGCCCCGGCGGTCGTTACCGGATCGGTTATCCCGGTGACCTACGACCTGACCGGCCTGACCGGTGCCACGAGCCCGGTCCTGGTGGTCTCCGAACCCGGCCGGATCGACCCGGCCACCGGTCTGTTCTTCCGCCCGTCCTACACCGCGCCGCTGACCGCCACCACCGGGACGGTCAGCGTGCCGGTGGCGGCACTTGACGGCGCGGGCATCTACGGCATCGGCATCCAGGACTCACCCGGCGGGTGGGTCGCCAGGAACGACTCGACCTATACGTTCGTCCGCGTCTCACCCGAGGGTGACGCGCAGCCAAGCCCGCCGGTGCTGTCCGGTTCCGGCGTGCCACCCGGTCACTTCCTCAACATCGGCTATCACGGAACATTCCGGCTCGGCTGGGACGTCCGCGGTGTGCCGGGAGCGACCGGCGCGATAGCGGAGTTCAGCGCACCCGGCCCGCTGCCCAACGGGAACATGAGCACGTTCAACAACCCGAACGGGTCGCTGCGCGATGCCAACGGCCACGACTCCGGCTCGGTCGCGTACCTGCCGCTGACCGGAACCAACGGCACCGTGACGCTGGACAGCGGCAAGCTCGGTCTCGCTCCCACGATGTACCACACGGTCCGCGTGCTGGCGACCGCGAACGGCACGGTGACCGGCGAGTCCAGCGGAGTCAGCACGATACTGGAGAACGGCGTGGCGCTCGACGACGGCGGATCGGCCGTCGGCGGGTTCGGGATCAACCCCGGCGGCAACGACGGCCTGGTCACCTCGACGGGCGGCTCGGTCGAGACGTTCAGCCAGTCGGACCTCACCACGGCGCCGCTAGTTTCGTCGGCCACGGACAGCTACTCCACGATCGGCGGCGGCCCGGCGGTGTTCGCCGGTGATGTGGGGGTCTACGACGACTTCCACCCGGCCGGCAACACCGACACGTACCCCGTGCTCAACCCGGTAGCGTCGCACACGCCGGGCGGAACCTGGAACCCGCCGGACTCCCTCGGCCAGCTGCTCGCGGTGGCCCCCAACACCTCGACCAGCCAGGACGCGGTACTCAGCTACAACAAGGGCCTGTACGTGACGCCCACTGACTTCGCGGCCCGCTCGACCGGCACGCCGATCAGCCTCGCACCGGGGCTGACGGGCGTGAGCACGCCGATCGAGAGCGGCTTCACGGAGGATCCGGGGGCTCATCAGGCCATCACCGCCGTCGCCGACGCGGCCGATCTGTCCGCGCCAGGCGTGCTCGTGATGACCGACCTGGGCACCGGCCAGGTCAGCTCGTTCACCGCTCCGGTCCCCGGCTTCGCCCAGGGCTTGGGCGTGAACCCGGTCAGCGGCGTCGTGGCGGCGGGCAGTCACGACGGGCTCGGGCTGGCGAACCTCACGACGCACGCCGTGTCGTTCGTCCAGCCGGGTGGTCAAGTCTATGCCTACCCGCAGCCGATCGCCGGGACCGGTGACTTCATCGTGTGGGAGATCGCCAGCCCCGACTCGCTCGGCACGGCACCCAACAACAACACCCTGTCCAGCGTCGACGTCCTCGACGCGAGCGGGAACCTGTTGCACCGGTACGAGCGGTTCGACTTCTTCCGCACGTTCCTCGCCAACGCCGGCGACTACCTCCAGGTGAACCCGGGGACCTCCGCCGCGTTCACCCTCGGCCCGTCCGGCGCCGAGATCTACCCGTTCGCCTACTCCGCCTCTCCCGGCCACTGACCTGGTCGGTCGTTACGGGGACACAGGTCAAAGGAGTTCGTGACACACAGTTACGTAAATACCATCTCGCATGGGTGGCGGCGTTTAGGGAGGGCGGCCTGCGGGTCGCGCCGCCGCCTCCTGCGCTAGTAACCGCATTGCTGCCGGTATACGATATTTCGGCATATGTGCGGCGTACGGCGTTCGCTAACGTGTTAGATAAGTGCTCTCTGTTAGAAAAGGGTGCGGATCTGGCGCCTTTTATAACACTGGGCCCTTTTCTGACATGAAACACAGACGAAGGCGCTTGTGCCGGTGATCGATATAACCCGAGCCGCACCATATCAGCCCCTGGCCAGCAACTTCGGGTTGGAACGGCCTCACTGGTCGGACTCGGGCTCCTTCTCTGGGAACAGCACTCCAGCGATCAGGCCGACCAGCTCCGCGGTAATCTGCCCACGCTTATGCATGGTGTCCGGCGTCAGACCCGCGGCTATGGCTATCGTAACGAGGTTTCCCCGTAGCGCGTCCAATCCGCCGTTGCCAGACTTGCGGAGGGCGGCCAGAATGAAAACTGCCCGCCATTGAGAGTGGGATAGGTTGACTATCCCGGTTTGATCATCGGAATGTATCCAGTCGTGCTTCTTCTGCCAGTCTTCATCTTGCGCCGTGAAGTATTTAGCCACCTCATTGCCTGGAAGCAAGTAGCCGAGGTCCTCGGCGTAACCGACTCCTCGCAGATCGCGCAACGGCGCCGTCATGACCGGTATCTCGTTCAGGAAGTGAGCGGCATTATCTTGCTGGTACAACTGCAAGGCGGTTGCCATATCTGCGAGTGCGTCATCTCCTGACACGTATACGACGAGCAAGTCGCGGCATCTAGTTACTATCTCATAGTCGGCGAGCTTTGACCATTTGATCCGTTTATCCGCACCGGACAGCTCAAGGATGTGCCCGTAGACAGCGGTAGCGTGTTGGGGTACCGGGCTTACGTAGATACGGTGAGTTGCCCCGCTGCCGCTCCCGTAGGGATGGAACGGATACCCGTCGGCGGAGTGTACGGCCTGGTCGGGATTCCATGGAGCGACGCTCAGCTTCTTCGCGTCACTAGTGAAAGACTCGGGTAGGTACGTCTTCGTATAGTCGATTTTGAGCTTGACAAACGAAATCCTGTAGACCTCATCACAGAAACGTTGGTAGCTGTTGAACGGGATCTGCTGGCAGACGAAGAGGGCGACGCGGAGAAATTTGTCATCGTGCTCCCGAAATACAACTTCTCCGGAGTAGCTCTCGTCTGCTGTTAATGCACTCCGAATAATATTCTCAGTGCTCTCGGGTGTGTCCTTGCTGTCCGATTCACTCAATGTTACCCCGGAGTCGATTCGTAACGCCATGGCGCGTGATTAACTCTGAGGCTACGTGTCCGTCAAGGACGCCGCAAGGCCCCGCCATGGGGCCTGCACCGGACCGCCCGGCGTGACCAGCCGGGCGCTCTCCAGCGTGGACAGCATCGGCATACATCCTGGGGATGAGGGTCAGCCGGTTGCGGTACCCGAATTCATTCTTGCGACCGACGCGCGGGCCGAACGGGCTGGCCTACTGTCCTGGCATGGCCACACCCGTTGCCCGCGGGAGGGTCCACACGATCGCGGGCTTCGGCCAGGTCCTTCGCAACATAAAGATACTCAGTATACTACTCAGTATCTAACCGTCGAGCGGGGCTGACGTTACGAGGGGATTTCAATGAACAGACCGATCTCGCACCGATTGAGGATGTCCTTGTTCCGGCACGGCACGCGGCGGTTGCCGCTGCTAGCCGCGGCCATGGGCGCGTGCCTGATCGCGGGGGCATGCGCGTTGCCGGGCGCGGTGCCCGCCGCACAGGCTTCCGGGACGCTGCTGGCGGCCGGCTCGGCCGCGCGCACGACCAGCACGGCATATTCCGCCGAGATCCGGCGTACGGAATACGGCGTACCGCACATCCTGGCCCGCAATTACGCCGGCCTCGGGTACGGCTACGGGTACGCGTTCGCGCAGGACAACATGTGCGTCATGGCCAACCGGGTGGTGACACTGCGGGGGGAGCGGTCGGCGTACTTCGGCCCGGCGGCCGACTCCGGCGACACGCTGGGGGCGTCGGCCTCCAACCTGGACAGCGACACCTACTACCAGGGCCTGCTGAAGTCCGGCGTCGTGCGGCGGCTGCTGGCCCGTCCCGCTCCCATCGGCCCCACGCGGCAGGCCCGTGACCTGGTAAACGGGTACGTCGCGGGCTACAATCGCTACCTGGCCGACACCGGGGTGGCACACCTGCCCGACCCGGCATGCCGCGGCCAGGCCTGGGTCACCCCGATCACCGCGCTCGACGTGTGGACGCTCATGTATGACTTCGACACGCTCACCGCGCAGTCCATGGAAAAGCAGGCCATCGCCACGGCGAGCCCGCCTGCCCCCGGCTCGCCTACCCCGACCCCAACGCCCACTCCCACCCCGAAGGGGATGACACCTTCGGGACCGGCACTACCTGACGTGCAGGCGGCCAAGGCGTCCAGCAACGGCTGGGCGCTCGGTCGCGACGCAACCGTGAACCACGACGGGATGGTGCTGGCCAACCCGCACGTGCCTTGGACGGGTAACGCTCGCATCTATCAGGTGCAGTTCACCATCCCCGGGGTGCTGAACGTATCCGGCGGCAGCCTGTACGGCTCACCGGTGATCGAATTCGGCCACACTACGGGGGCGGCCTGGACCCTGACCGCCTCGCACGCGACGCGGTTCACCTTCTACCGGCTGAACCTGGTCCCCGGCGACCCGACCAGCTACCTGGTCGACGGGCATGCGGTGGCTATGAGCAAGGAGGACGTAGCGGTCACGGTTCGCGACCCGGCCGGGAACCTCTCCACGGTCACCCGCACCCTGTACAGCTCGGTCTACGGGCCGGTGCTCGCGAACGGCTGGACGACGTCGAACGCGATCGCCATCCGCGACGCCGGGGCCGACAACGTGCGCTCGGTGGATGAATTCCTCGGCATGGGACGATCGGAAAACCTCACCGAGCTTCGTGCCGCTCAGGACACCTACCAGGGCCTGCCCTGGACCTACACCCTGGCGACGGACACCAGCGGCACCGTGTACTTCGCCGACGCCACGGTGGCCCCGCACGTCACCGCCGCCCTGGAACAACGATGCCAGGTTGGCAAGGCTGGTGGCGGGGAAAGCACCGTCCCCATCCTGGAGGGCTCGACGTCCGCCTGCGGCTGGGGCAGCGACCCGGACGCGATCGAGCCCGGCATCTTCGGGCCCGGCGGCTACCCGCGGCTGACCCGCACCGACTACGTCGCTAACTCCAACAACAGCCCTAGGTACACCAACCCGCGGGCTCCCCTCGCCGGCTATGCGCCTATCTACGACACCCGCGCCTCGCTCGAGCTGCGGCCCCGCCTCAGCCTCGACATGATCGGCCAGCGGGTGGCGGGCACCGATGATTACGGCCCGCCCGGCTTCACGCTCAACAGCCTTCAGGAGACCATGCTCGGCCAGCGCAACTACAGCGCCGACCTGGCCCGTACCGCGGTGGTCGCGATGTGCCAGGCTCACCCGGTGCTGACCGCGAGCGACGGCAAGCAGGTGAACGTCAGCGCCGCGTGCTCGGTGCTGAACGCCTGGAACGGCCGCGCCGACCTGCGCAGCCGCGGCGAGGTGCTGTGGCAGCTGGCCTACGGCCAGGTCAACTACACGCCCGGCTGGTGGAGCATCCCCTTCGACCCGTCCCAGCCGGTCAGCACGCCACGCGACCTCAACACCGGCGATCCGGCTGTGCAGGCGGCGCTGGCCGACGCGGTGGAGTACTTCCAGGCCCACGGCGTTCCGCTGAACATCACGCTGGGTGCCGTGCAGCACTACGCCGGGATCTCGCTGCCCGGCTGCACAGAAGGCGAAGGCTGCTTCGACCGCATCGAGGGGAACACCCCGGCTGGCAGCGCCGTGGGCACCGATGCCAGCAACGGCTCGACCTTTATCATGGCCACCGAGCTCACCCCGCGTGGGCCGCGCACCAGGACGGTCATCACCTACTCCGAATCCGCCAACCCCGGCTCCCCGCACTACTCCGACCAGACCGCCCTGTTCGCCCGCGGCGAGATGATCACCGAGCGCTTCACCGAAGCCGAGATCAACGCCGACCCGCGGCTCCAGACGACGACCCTGTACGGCTGACCTTGCCCGCCCCCGGAGCGCGCCCGCTTTGCGCCGCTATGCGCCGCCGGCCGGGCTGAGCCTTCATGATTGTGTGCGAAAAGAGCCGGGTACCCAGCCCTTTTCGCACACGATCTGCCGACGGGGCGAGCGGTTGCGTAGCGGGGTAGGGCAGCTCCGTGAGAGGGTTGCCGTGGCGGGCCGAGCAAGGATCACACTATTGGCGGAATCAGTGCCTTCTGAACAGCAGCGTTCCGGTTTCTATCCCGTCGATACCCCGGCACGCGCGCGGCATCGTGTTGCCGATGCGGCTTCGGCCATGATGTCCGGCGAGGACCGCGATGGTAGCGGCAGGTTCGGGGCGGCTGCGGTCGGCGTCTGGCCCGGGAACGCAGCGCGCGGCCATGCGGCCGCGGACCTCTATCTGGCGATGCTGCAGGACCGCCTGCCGGTCTACGTCCACGCGCTGTCCGCCGCGACGGCGCGGGCCGGGCATGGCAGCGTCGATGAAAACCTGTCGGCGGCGGCTCGCGCGACAATCGACTTCTACGCCGAGATCCTTCCGGTCAAAGTGTCAGTGCTGGCGGTGCCCGCACAGCTGATCGAGCTGCGCCATGCGATGAAGGCGCGCGGGCTTGGTCCGTACCGTGCTGAGGACGCGGTTGCCGGGTACCTGCGCGACGAGCAGCAACTCGGCCGCATAGCGGCGGACGCGGATCCCCGTGCGAGTGCCCGCCTGCTGCTGGGCGCGTGTCTGAGTTACTCGTTCAGCGCGATGCTCCTGGGCGATGACAGCGTCCCGCCGCCGGGCGAGTACGCCATCGGCCTCGTGCGAGGGCTGCGGCTCGCCCCCTGACCACGCTGGACGCGAACCAGCACCTGGTCATCCATCGGTGATGATGTCGCTGATGGTGAGGCTGGTTATCTTGGTGACTGGCTGTGCGTAGCGCAGGACGAGCAGCGCGACGACGGCGAGCGGGCTGCGCAGCGGGCGGCCGGTGGCCCGGCGCTGGGCGGTCTTGGTCGTGCTGACCACGGTGAACTCCCATCCTGTCCGGGGGAGCTAGGTCACTTTCTAAGCGTCAAGATAAGTGACCTAGCACCGAGATGCTTGACAGGAATTCGCGCTCGCAGGGCGGCGCCCGGTGGGCTAACCTGCCGGGAACCGGTACGCTTGCTGGGGTTCCGCGACGGCAACGTGTTGCGGACACCAGGGCGCATAGCTCAGCGGTAGAGCACCCGCCTTACAAGCGGGGGGTCACTGGTTCGAACCCAGTTGTGCCCACTGAGGAGGTCTTCACGTTTTCACGTTTGGGCCTGACCTGCGGGGAAGTGCACGCAAGGTAGATGGCGCCGGCTGGCGCGTCGAGGCGCACGGGACGTTCGGCGAGTCCGCGTCGGCACCCATCCAGAGAGGCCCTCCTGCCGCAGCACCGGCATTGGGTCACTGGGATATCCGGGTTGCCTTCTGGCCCGGCACGTACCGCTGGCATAAAGCCGCGACGCGTGAGCGGCCGCGGCATGGTTCATGGTCATTTCCGGGATGGCCAGTGGTCCTTGGCGAAGCGGATGGCGTAGTAGATGCCGCCGATGATCGCGGCGGCGGCGATGACGAGCGCGGCGTAGTAGGGCGGGCCGGGGTGGCTGCCGGTCAGCGCCTTCGTGGCCAGCATGGTGGCCGCCGGGTACGGGTTGTGCTGCATCGGGCGCTCTCCTTCAAGGCGGTGGCGGACGAGGGGTTACGGGGCGGTGATGCTGACGTTCTGATCCGGGGTGCCCGGGGGCTGGCGGCGCGGCGGCGCCTCGGTGGCGTGCATGAGGGCGACGTAGCCGTCTTCGGCGGTTGCCTCGGCGGGTTCGGCACCGGAGGCGGGCGGCGAGGCGGAGATCACCCGGTACCGGATGCCTCGCGGTGTGGGTGAGACGGTGACGGTGGGCAGGTCAGGGGCCGGGGCGCCTGCCGGGCGGGTGAGGTGCCATGTCATCCCTGCCGCCTGCACGGCGAGGCGGCTGGTGGCGCCCTGGAAGGCGATGGTGCCGCGCCGGACGACCACGACGTGGGGGCAGGTCTGGACGATGTCGTCCACGATGTGGGTGGACAGCAGCACGGTCCGGTCGCCGGCCAGGGTGGCGAGCAGGCTGCGGAACCGGAGGCGTTCTTCGGGGTCCAGGCCGGCGGTCGGCTCGTCGACGATCAGGAAGCGGGGGTCGTTGAGGATGGCCTGGGCGATCCCGGCGCGTCGTTTCATGCCGCCGGAGTAGGTCTTCAGCTTGCGGTCGGCGGCCTCGCGCAGCGCGACGAGGTCAAGTACCCGCTCGATGCGGTCCCGGCGCGCCTGGCGGCCGGCTATGCCCTTGAGCAGGGCCATGTAGTCGAGGAACTGCCGAGCCGTCAGGTCGGGGTAGAGCCCCAGTTCCTGGGGCAGGTAACCGGAGGAGGACTTGACCTGGCGGCGCCCGTCCGGGGTTGTCAGCTCGGTGCCGCCGATGCTTACTGTGCCCGAGGTGGGATGGAGCACCCCCGCCAGGACTCGCATCAGGGTGGTCTTGCCGGCTCCGTTAGGGCCGAGCAGCCCGGTCATGCCGCCGGGAAACCGGACGTCGATGCCGTTCAGGGCGCGGACTTGGCCGCGCCGGTAGGTGACGGTCAGGCCGTTGATGATCACGTCTGGGGCGGTCATGACATGCTCCGTTCTGCGAGCTTGGACAGGACAAGGTGGGTGATGGCGAGGGCGGCTAGGGCGGCGGCGAGCAGGACGGCGATGCTGAGCGCGGCGTCCGCGGTGGTTGCGTGGATGCCCTTGTCGGCGGCGTCGAACATCTGGCCGCCGAACCAGGCTCCGGACGGGTACTCGCCGATCGCCTCCAGCGGCGTGCCGGACAGGGTGGGTATGCCATAGCGGGGACCGACCAGGTTGCCCCAGAACCAGTAGCCGATGAGCCCCAGCCGGTACAGGGGTGCTCCGATGAGCAGCGGGACCGCTAGCGACATCGCGGCAACGAACAGCATGCCGGGCAAGATCACGGCGGCGAAGGCCGCGATACCGGCGGGGATCACCGCGGCGCCGCGCTGGGTGGCCAGGTAGCCGAGCAGCACCGCCCAGGCACATGCCACCGGCGTCAGCGTCGCCGCCGTCGCGCCGGCGGCCTTGCCCCACCAGCGGGAGCCGGGACCGTTCGGGACGGAGCCGAGCAGGTCTCCGAGGCCAAGCTGGGATTCCCTGCGGCCCCGGTCCGCGAGCACCACCCCGACGCCGATTGGGGCCAGCATCATGAAGTCGATCGCCCAGTCGCCCACCAGCGGGCGCAGGGCCGTGCCAGAGATGCTCAGCGACGCCGGCCAGGGACGCGACGCGCGCAGGCCGGTCAGCGCGAGCACGACGAGCCACACCGCCGGGCGGCGTACCTGCATGAGGTACTCGTAGCGGGCGGCCCCCAGCATCCTCTCCTGCCACCTGTGCCGTACCGCGGGCGCCGCCGGGCGGCCGAGGATCGCGGTCATGAGGCGTCACCCGCCAAGAGCCGCTCGGGACGCGCGAGCAGCAGTCCGGTCGCGGCGGCCGCCGTGACGCCGGCCGCGAGCAGGGCGGTCTGGGTGATCGCCACGTCGCGTCCGGGAAAGCCGTCGGCGAGCGTGATGAACAGGTACTGTCCGCGCAGTACCGCGTTGTGCTTCATGTCGTGGCCGAGCAGGACCTGCGCCAGCCAGATACCGCCGACCAGGCCGCTGGCCGCTGCCGGGCTCCGCATCGTCACCGCGACAAGCAGCCCGAGCGCGGTGAGCCAGGCCATCGGCGGGGCCCACAACATGATCAGCCCCGCGGCGCCCTGTCCGGACGGCCACCCGCCGAGGGCATAGCAGGCGCCGGCGATGATGAACGTGGCCGCCGCGCCCAGCACGAAGACAAGGCCGGCCCGCAGGAACAGGACCCGCCGGTAGGAGGCGGGCGTCGTCATGACCAGTTCGGCGCCGCGGTCCCTGCCGACGATCGAGGACGCCGCGATCGCCACGCCAAGCGGGCACAGCGCGCCGACGATGTCGCCCGCGGTCCTGTCCAGGTCCGCGGGCGGCTTTCCGGTGGCGTCGAGGATGGCAAGGAGCAGCGCCCCGGCGGCCGGTGCCGCCAGCGTGGTGATGAGCGCCGCGGGCCCGGCGATCCGCGCCTCAAGGCCGAGCCGGTCGCGGAACGACGCGCTCACGCCGCGTCACCCGCCCGGGGGCCGCCGAAGCTGAGATAATCAGGAAGATGAGACATGTCCCCAGCGTCGCGGCGGGACCCGGAAACCCGCGCCGGCCGGAAGTACGGTCCGGACGGTACTTCCGGCCGGTATTGGCGATCCCGGCCGACACGTAACGTAAGCGGTGTGAACGCTAGCGGGAAGCCGACGGGGCGCAGGCGGGTCGCGGCCGACACAGGGCTCAGCATCGTCTTCGCGGCGGTACTGGCCGGTGCCGCCTACCGGCTCGCTGCCGCGGGCCATGGCTGGCTGCTCGACTTCGGCACCGGGGCTGTTGTCTGCGGGATCGCGCTGCTCCGGGAGCGCGCCAGGTTGCAGGCCGCGATCGCGGCCCTGGCCGTAGCGGCGGCCGCGGAGGTGACCGCCACGTTCGGCCACCTGCCGGGAGAGCCCGGGGTCGCCGCCACCCTGGGGCTGCTCGTGCTCGGCGGCTCGGCGGTCAGGGCCCTGTCAGCGTCGCAGGCGGCCTGTATCACGGCCGCAGGTGCCGGGGTTATGGGCGGGGGCTGGCTCACCGCCCGCCCCGGCTACGGGACGCCGGCACCGGTCCAGCTCGGCGTCCTCGGCTGGATCGCCGCCATCGCCGCCGGCCTGACGCTGCGGTTCGCCGACCAGCGCCGCCGCGCCGCCGATGAGGCGATCCGGCGGGAGGAGTGCCTCGCGCTGGCCAGGGAACTGCACGATGTCGTCGCCCACCACATCACCGGCATCGTGCTCCAGGCCCAGGCCGCCCGGATCGTCAGCCAGGAGGAACCGGGCGGGCTTGACCCGATGCTGGGCGAGATCGAGGCGGCGGGCACCGAAGCGATGGCCGCTATGCGCCGCGTGGTGACCCTGCTGCGCGACCCTGACGACGTGGCATCTACCAGCCCGGGTCCAGGAGAGCTCGCCGACCTGGTCCGGCAATTCGATGGCTACGGCCCGTCCGTCCGCCTCCATCTAGCCGCGGATCAGCAATCGTGGCCGCCGGAGGTGGCCGCGACCGTCTACCGGATCATCCAGGAGGCCCTGACGAACATCGCCCGCCACGCCGCCCGCGCCCGGTCGGCGGACATCAGCGTCACCCAGGGCCAGGCAGGAATCACGGTCCAGATCATCGACGATGCCCCGCCAGGACCTTCCAGTTTCCCGCATCGCGGCGGGCACGGCCTGGCCGGGATGCGGGAACGTGTGGCGGCCCTTGGCGGAACGCTCCGCGCCGGACCGCGGCCCGGCGCCGGCTGGCACGTGCACGCTACCCTGCCCGTGCCCGCGGGCGGCCGCACCGGAGATCGCTGGTGACCATCGAGGTGCTGCTGGCCGACGACCAGGCGATGATCCGCCGCGGGCTGCGGCTCATCCTGGATAACCAACCCGACATCACCGTCGTCGCCGAAGCCTCAGACGGCGCCGAGGCCGTCGCGCTGGCCCGGCAGCTGCGTCCCGACGTGTGCCTGGTCGACATCAGGATGCCCAGGCTGGACGGCATCGAGGTCACCCGCGCGCTCGCCGGACCCGGCGTCGCCAGTCCGCTCCGCGTGGTCATCGTGACCACCTTCGACCTCGACGACTACGTGTACGGCGCGCTGCGCGCCGGCGCAGCAGGCTTCGTGCTCAAGGACGCCGGACCCGCCCTGCTCACCGAGGCGGTCCGTGCCGCGCACGCCGGCGACTCCCTGATCTCCCCTTCCATCACCGTGCGGCTGCTCCGCCACCTCGCACCCGCCAGGATCCGGACGGCAGCCGCGCCAGCCCAGCCCCTCACCGACCGGGAAACCGAAGTCGCCCGCGCCATCGCCCGCGGGCGCACCAACCAGGAAATCGCCGCCGAACTCTTCATTTCGCTCAGCACCGTCAAGGGCCACCTGACCGCCATCCAGCGCAAGCTCGGCGCGCGCAACCGCGTCGAAATCGCCGCCTGGGCCTGGGAAGCCAGGCTCATGGAGTCCCCGCACGAATAAACTCCTAGCAGGCCCGAACCGGGGATCGCGCCGTTGCCGGTGAGGTGCTGGCCAGCGAGCCAGGCCTGCCAGGCAGCGGCGGCGGCCCGCTACCAGACCTCGTTTGCCCAGTTCAGCCCCAAACGTGAAGACCTCACTGAGAGGTCTTCACGTTTGTGCAGAGGCCTTGTTCACCTTTGGGCTCGACCTGCGGTCTGCCTGTGCCTTGTCCCGCCCCCGCCCCGCCCCCGCCCCCGGCCCCCGTGCCGATGGCGCCAGCGGGTCGGGATCCTGGGTGCCGATGGCACCATCGAGCAGGTGGTGTGGCAGCCCGCTGGCACCATCAGCATGCCGCGGACGCCGAGGACGTCGAGGACGTCGAGCTTGCCGAGCACGCCGAGGACGTCGAGCTTGCCGAGCACGCCGCGGACGCCGAGGATGCCGCGGACGCCGAGGACACCCAGGATGCCCAGCATGCCGAGGAGGCCTGGACGCCAACTCATTGAGCCTGTCCGCCATCCATCCCGGACAGTACGTAACCATGCCGGTCGGCCATAACCGGCTGGTCACCTGGCCAGAGTCTGGCGGCGGGCGGCCGCAATCGCATCATCGGCGCTTATCCTCAGGGAGGTGAGGGATGGCGCGCTGGGCTGGCTGCTGCCCGCGGAGTTCGCCGCCGGCAGCCCGGCGGCGAGCGGCCAGCGGAGCGTGCGGGATTGGGTGGTGGACGTCCTTGCCTTTGGCGGGGCGGTGCTGGCCGGATTGGTGGTCCTTGGGTTTGCGAAGCAGTCCGAACCGATGGGCCAGGGGATGGAGGCGGCAGACGAGGCGCTGGGGGCGCTGGCCTGCTTGTCGCTGTGGTGGCGGCGGCGGTTTCCGCTGGCCGTGGCATGCCTGGCGGTCCCGGTTCAGGCTGTGTCGACGAGTGCCTTCGGGGCGGGGATCGTCATCGTCGTGAACCTGGCGATGCGGGTGCCCTGGCGGCGTTCGGTCCCGGTACTGTGCCTGTTCTTGGTAACCGCTGTCGGGTCCATCGTGTCGCGGCCCGCGGACCGCCGCGAGGCCTGGGCCAATGTGGCGTTCGTTCTGGTCTACTACCTGGTGCTCTTTGCCTGGGGCAGCGGATTGCGGGTCCGCCGGCTGTGGCTGATCGCGGTACGCAAGGACGCCGAACGGGAGCGGGCGGAGCACGCCAGGCAGCTGGCGGAGGCCCGGCGGCGGGAGCGGGAGGCGATCGCGCGGGAGATGCACGACGTGCTCGCGCACCGTATCTCGCTGGTGTCGGTTCATGCGGGGGCGCTGGCCTACCGGGCGAAACAGCCAGGCGGGCCTGAGCTGAGCAGTGCCGAGGTCGCCGGGAGCGCGCAGATCATCGGGGACAACGCGCACCAGGCCCTGGACGAGTTGCAGGACGTGCTGCGGGTGCTGCGCGCGGATGAGGAATCCGCCGCTCCGCAGCCGCGCACCGCCGACCTGCCGGACCTGGTCCGCCAGGCGCGGGCGGGCGGGCAGCGCGTTGAGGTCCGGAACGAGGCCGGCGCCGCGGACGGACTGCGGCCGAACCTGCAGCGGACGGTATACCGGGTGGTCCAGGAGGGCCTGACCAACGCTCGTAAACACGGACCTGGCGCGCCGGTGACGGTCCGGCTGGCCTGCGCTCCGGGGGATGCGCTGATCGTTGAGGTCAGCAACCCGCTGCCGGCCGAGGTGCCGGGCGCGCGGATACCCGGCACGGGGACAGGTCTGGCTGGGCTGGCCGAACGGGTCGAGCTGGATGGCGGCGCCCTGGAGCACGGCCGCGCGGACGGGGTGTTCACGCTGCGGACCCGGCTACCAT
>Ga0207664_10001476_pt1 | contig 15427 bp, 10 predicted proteins | sample LARL83metaG_FD_184349 | JGI IMG/M metagenome (GOLD analysis project Ga0207664, IMG submission 184349) | Corn, switchgrass and miscanthus rhizosphere microbial communities from Kellogg Biological Station, Michigan, USA - LAR L8-3 metaG... | ecosystem: Host-associated > Plants > Roots >... | reverse complement strand
TGCTGCGTGAATGCCCCGCCCCGACTGAGCGGGAGGTGCGGGAGGCTCTGGACGGCAATCTGTGCCGCTGCGGGACACATGGCAGGATCGTCCGCGCAGTGCTGAAGGCAGCCGGGCGAACCCCCGCCGGGCAGACGGTGGTACCGCACCCGCCCGCCGAGGCACTTCCCGGCCCACCTGCCGGGCCACTTTCCGCCGGTCAGCCACCCGCCGAGGTTGCCGCCGCGGGCCCCCCAGCCGGACAGGGCCCGGTACTCGCACCGCCGTCCGCTTCACCTGGCCCGCTTTCCGTCGGGCCTGCCGTGCCGTCCGGCATCTCCCCGCTCCCGGCCGACCTCGCGGCCAACCCGATACTGGCCCGGTGGCTCGACTTCAGCCGGGACGGGGAGGTCACAATCCGGATCGGGAAGGTGGAATACGGCCAGGGCATCTGGACCGCCCTGGCGCAGGTGGCCGCGGAGGAACTGCAGGTCGCCCTGGCCCGGGTGCGGATAGCGCCGGTGTCCACCAGCACCAGCCCGGACGAGGGCGTCACGGCGGGGAGCCTGTCGGTCCAGGACTCCGGCTCGGCGCTCCGGCAGGCATGCGCGCTGGGCCGTGCCCTGCTGCTGGACGCTGCCGCGACCAGGCTTGGGGTCACCGAGGCTGCGCTGAACGTGTCCGACGGGCAGATCCGGACCTCTGATGGTCCGACCGGGTTGAGCTACTGGACGCTGGCGCAACCAGGAATGCTTGACCGGCACGCCGAGGTGCCGGTGCCGTCCCGGCCGCCCGGTGAGTGGTCCGTCGCCGGGCGCAGCGCCCCGCGGCTGGATATCCCCGACAAGATTGCCGGGCGGCCGAGGTTTCTCCACGATCTCGTCCTGCCGGGCATGGCCTACGGCCGGGTGGTGCGGCCGCCGACGCGAGTCGCCGACCTGGCCGAACTCGCTGACCTGGACCTCGGCAGCGAGACCGTACTGGTGCGGGACGGGTCGTTCCTCGGCGTGGTGGCCGGGACCGACCGGGCCGTGCTGCGGGCCGCCGGGCGGGTCGCCAGGGCGGCGCGGTGGCAGACCAGCCCGTCGCTGCCCGATCCCCGCGACCTGCGCGAGTTCCTGCTAGCGGCGGCATCGGAGGACCAGACGGTGGTGGACCGGCCGGGCGGGGATGCCGGGGGCATGGCCACCCGCACGCTGACCGCCGAGTTCACCCGGCCGTTCCTCGCCCACGCGTCGGTGGCGCCTAGTTGCGCGATCGCCCGCTGGGACGGCGGGTCGGTCACCGTGTGGTGTCACAGTCAGGGCATTTTCCTGCTGCGCGCGGCGATCGCGGCCGGGCTGGGGCTGCAGGCCACGCAGGTGACGGTGCATTACGTGGAGGGCGCGGGTGTTTACGGCCAGAACGGAGCGGACGACGTGGCCATGGACGCGGTGCTGCTCGCGCGGGCGGTCCCCGGCCGGGCGGTCCGGGTGGAATGGACCCGCGAGGACGAGATGTGCTGGGCGCCGCTGGGGCCGGCCATGCTCGCGCGGCTCTCGGCGAGCCTGGACGCCGGGGGCCGGATCGTGACCTGGCGGCAGGAGGTGTGGAGTAACGGCTTCATGGGTCGCCCCACCATGGGCGGGGACCCGCGTCTTCTCGCCCTGACCCACCTGGCGGGGGGCCGCCCGATGCCGCCAGCGCCCGATCTCCAGCCGGCCAACTGGATGGGCGCCTCGCGTAACGCCGTGCCCGGCTATGACATCCCTGGCCTGCAGGTCACCCGCCACCGGCTGGTGGACATGCCGATCCGGACATCCTCACTGCGGTCGCTCGGCGCGCACCTGAACGTGTTCGCCATCGAGTCATTTGTCGACGAGCTGGCCGCCGCGGCCGGCGCCGACCCAGTCGGGTTCCGGCTCGCCCACCTGACCGACCCGCGGGCCCGGCGGGTGCTCACCGAGGCCGCGGACATGGCCGGGTGGGACACCCGGGCCCGCCGCGACGACATCGGCTACGGGGCCGGAGTGGCCCGTTACAGCGGCATCGCGGGGTACTGCGCCGTCGTGGCGGAGGTGGAAGCAGCCACGGATATCCGGCTGCGCAGGCTGTGGCTCGCGGTGGACGTGGGCCGGGTCATCAACCCGGACGGGGTGATTAACCAGGTCGAGGGCGGCGCTGTGCAGAGCGCGAGCTGGACGCTGCGCGAGCAGGTCCAGTTCGACCGGGAAAAGATCACGTCGGCGGGCTGGGACAGCTACCCCATCCTCCGGTTCACCGAGACGCCGGAGGTGACGGTGCACATCGTCGACGCGCCCGGTGAAGCCGAGACCGGCGCAGGCGAGATAGCCCAGGGACCGGTCGCCGGCGCCATCGGCAACGCCGTCGCCGACGCGGTCGGGGTCCGTGTCCGCGACCTGCCGCTTACCCGCGAGCGCGTCGCCCAGGCGATCAAGGACAGCTAAATGAGGGCGTCATGAGGATCGACGTACATGCGCACTACTGGACCGATGACTATCTCGATCTACTGGTCGACCTGGGCAAGGCCGACGCGCGCGCGGCGCGCGGCCTGGGAGCCAGCGGTGGTGCCGAGCTGGAGGCCCGGTTGCGACTGATGGATCGGGCGGGGGTGGAGATGCAGGTGCTGTCCACGTGCCCGCAATCTCCGTACGGAGAGGACGCGGGGAAGGCGGCCAGGGCGGCCAGGTTCGTCAACGACGAGTACGCCGAACTGGTCCAGCGCCACCGAGACCGCTTCCGCGCCTTCGCCGCGCTGCCGATGCCGCACCCCGACGAGTCCATCAGCGAAATGCGCCGGGCTCTTGGCCAGCTGCGCATGGCCGGGGTGGCGATGAACACCACCGTCCTCGGGCGCGCACTGGTCGACCCCGATTACGAGCCGGTCTTCGCCGAGCTGGACACCAGAGGTGCGGTGCTGTATCTGCATCCGGCCGGCAACAGCGCCTGCTCGCCCCTGATCGGCAACTATCACCTGACCTGGATGGTGGGCGCGCCAGTCGAGGACACGATCTCGGTCATGCACCTGATCACGCACGGCATCCCGGCCCGCTACCCGAACATCAAGATCATCAACTCGCACCTCGGCGGAGCGCTGCCGATGCTGCTGCAGCGCGCCGACGACCAGTATCGCTGGGAGGCACCGGACACACCGGAGCTACCCAGCGCGACCGCACGCCGAATGTGGTACGACACCGTCGGGCACGGACACGTTCCCGCCCTCCGGTGCGCGATCGACTCAGTTGGCGCCGGCCGGCTCGTCCTCGGAACCGACTTCCCCTACGAAAACGGGGACACCTTTGTCCGCGCGGTCGATTACATCAACGACCCTCAGATAGACACAAGCGCCGCCCGGGCCATCCTCGACCAGAACGCAAGCGCCCTGCTCGGCATCGGATAGGAAAGCCAGGAAACAGCCAGCTCATCGGATAGATCCCAGAAGATCGATCGCTCGATGCTTCAAGTGGTCCGTGGCGCTCAGGGTCCGACCTGGAACGGCTCGGCGCCGACCTCCGTCTGGACGGTCCACGAGCCGTCCTTGCGGAAGCTGGCTGCGGTGGCGCAGCTGTCCTCGAGGAACTGCAGGTAAGTCACCTTCCCGTTCGCCGTCGATCCAGTGCTTGGCGATCTCACTCATGCGCGAGCCCCTTCGGCGATACGAAATAGGTAGTCACTTGGTGGCTCATGACCCTGGCGCGTACCTTCGTCACGGATCCAGGCTGGCCGCCAACCATCTGAGCAGCCATCGCCGGATCTTGGTGATTCGCGCCATTGACAATGTGTCCGCTGGCCTGGTAACGAGAGGAAGGCGCGAGGACTGCGACACCGCCACTAGGTGTCCGGCGTAGATACCATGGCAGGCCTTTGACGGTGGCTCGGGCAACTCTCCGGCTGATCGACCGGGGTGATCTTCTCGCTGCCCTGGATCGCGCGGCGGCGAGCAAGGTGACGATCATCTCGGCCCCGGCCGGCAGCGGGAAGACGTCGCTGCTGCGCGCGTGGGTCGGCCGACCGGGTCAGCGGCACCGGATCGCCGTCATGGAGGTGCCGCGCGACCAGCAAGACACCCAGCAGTTCTGGCTGGCGCTGCTTGACGCGGTCCGTCACGCCACCGGCGCAGACAGCGGCGCGGAACCACCGGCAGCGACACCCGAGTCCCACGGGCGCGCGATGGTCGACCGGGCGCTCGCAGAACTTGCAGACGCTCACGACGGCGTCACGCTGGTGATTGACGATCTCCATGAGCTGCACTCGCCAGAGGCCCCCACTCAGCTCACCCGGCTGCTGACTAGTCTTCCCCCGAACGTGCACGTGGTCCTGACCACGCGCCACGATCTGCGGCTGCGGCTGCACCGGCTGCGCCTGGCCGGCGAACTCGCCGAGATCCGCGCGGCAGACCTGCGCTTCACCCAGCGCGAAACCCGCGAGCTGCTCGAAGCCTCGGGCATCGCGCTGTCCGAGGCCGGGGTAGCGCTGCTGCACCAGCGGACCGAAGGGTGGGCCGCGGGCCTGCGGCTCGCGGCCCTCTCCCTGGCCAGCCACCCCGACCCGGAGCGGTTCGTCGCCGAGTTCTCCGGCAGCGACCGCACGGTCGCCGAATACCTGGTCGCCGAGATGTTGGAACGCCAGCCCGACCACGTCCAGGATCTGCTGCTGCGCACCTCCCTGCTCGACCGCGTCAACGGCGAGCTGGCCGACCTGCTGACCAGCCGCCCTGGGTCGGAGCGCATCTTGCTGGACCTCGAGGACGCGAACGCGTTCGTCGTCTCGCTGGACCCCGAGCGCACGTGGTTCCGCTATCACCACCTGTTCGCGGATCTACTGCGGCTGGAGTTGCGCCGGACGCTGCCCGAGGAAGTGCCCGTGCTGCATCGACGCGCGGCTGAGTGGTTCACCGTGCAGGGCCAGGTGGCCGAGGCCATCCGGCATACCCAGGCGGCGGGCGACTGGCCGGAGGCGGCCCGGCTGCTCGCCGACTATTCGTTCAGCCTGATCCTCGACGGGCAGGCGCAGACCATGCAGGCGCTGCTGCGGGCCTTCCCGCCGAGCGCGGATCACCGCGAGCTGGCCCTGGTGCGCGCGATGGATGACCTTGCTCAGGGGCGCCTGGACGAGACGGCCGCGCACCTGGCGGTCGCCGAGACGTACGCCCAGACGGCCCCGCCGGATCGCCAGCACCGCCTCCAGGTGGCGATCGCATCGCTGAAGCTGTCGCTGGCCGGACGGCGCGGTAACCTGGCCGATGTCACCGAGCAGGCGAAATTCCTCGCTTCGCCGGTATCCGGGCCGTCCGGCGAGGACATCACGCTGGACAGCGACCTGCGCGCGGTCGCGCTGATGAACCTGGGGATCGCCGAGGCGTGGTCCCTGGGTCTGCCGGACGCCGAACGCCACCTCCGGGAGGGCGCCGCCCTGGCCCGGGAGATCGGCCGGCCGTACCTGGAAGTCGCCTGCCTGGCCCAGGTCGCCTTCGCGTCGAGGATCCGCTCGTTCGCCACCACCCGGCAGCGCTGCCTCGAGGCGATCGCGCTCGCCGAACGGTACGGCTGGGGCGCGGAGCCGGTGATTGCGCCCGCGCTGGTAACGCTGGCCAGCAACCTGATCTGGACAGGTGAGTTCGATGAAAGCAAGCGGTGGCTGCGGCGCACCGAACGGGCCCTGCAAACAGACACCGGGCCGGACATCAGACAGCTGCTGCATCTAGCGACCGGGCGGCTTTATGCCGGCCTCGGCCGCCACCGCGAGGCACTGGAGGAACTCGGCGCGGCCGAACGCCTGCAATCGCAGATGGAGGGATCGCACGCGCTGGCGAGCCAGGTGACCGGCTGGATGATGGCCACCCAGGCCCGCGCTGGGCTGCCCGGCGAAGCCCGCGCAGGTCTCGCGGCACTCGATGAGCAAGAGGCCAGATCAGGCGAAGTGCGTAACGCCGACGCGGCGATCTGCCTGGCGGAAGACGAACCGGCCGCGGCCCTCAGCGCGCTGGCCAGTGTTCTGGACGGCACCGCCCCAGTCATCGGCTACACAACGGTCATGGAGGCTCACCTGCTCGCCGGGCTCGCCCACCGCCAGCTCGGAGACCAGCACGCAGCGAACCAGGCCGCCGAACATGCACTCACTCTCGCCGAGCAAGACAGGATAGTGCTGCCGTTCGTGATGACGGACTCGGCGGAACTGCTGCAGGCGCTGCCGCGACACGAGACCGCTCACGCCGCACTGCTCGCCGACATCCTCGACATCCTGCACGGTTCATCCCCGGCGGCCGAAGACCCGTCCTCATTGTCGGTGGCGGAGGAGCTCAGCCCGGGCGAACTCAGGGTGCTGCGGTATCTGCCGACGAACCTGTCCCGGCCTGAGATCGCCAGCGAGCTGTCCATCTCGCCGAGCACAGTCAGCACGCACATCCGCAACATCTACGCCAAGCTCCAGGCCCGCGATCGCTCCTCGGCCGTGCGGCGCGCGAGGGAGCTGCGGCTGCTCGGAGATGGCGGTACCCGTTAGCCCGGCTGTCACCTCCATCTTGCCCTGCGCCGTCTGCGCCTCGTGCCCGGATCAGTGCCAGCAGTCGGCGACGCGAACCGGCGATGACGTCGTCCGCAGCTGGCCCGACCGTGACCATCAGGTCATATAGGCGCCCCGGAACGTTCCTGAGCAGAAGGGCCAAGACTGGGTCTGCAGCCGCGTCGGCCAGTAGGTTGACAATCTCGGCGTACGCCGTGGCCTTGTGATACCAGGCCCTTTACGGCGAGCCTGCGCCCGGCAGGCTCGCTTCGGTTTTAGCTATTAGCCTCGGCCACGGCGAGGTGAGCGAGCGTCACATAATCGGAATGATCCGGTGGATATGGGTGCCGCGCTGCGCCGGTATGGCTGTGACGTCCATTGTTTCGGCGCTGCCCGCCGACGCCACTCTTCCTCGCCGTCGTGCTCGTTGTCCCGCTCAGCATCCGCCAGCTCACGCCCACCGCAGATCACAAGAATCAGGTGACGGCCGCTCACCGCGACGGCCACTAACGTCGGCGCCCGGTCCCTACACAAAGGAGATTGTCATGAGGAAGTGGCAGCGCGTCGCCCTGGCCGCAGCCCTCACCGCCGCCACCGCCGTCGGCCTGACGGGGGTCGGCGCCGCTGCGAACGCGAAGTCAGCAACCACCCAATCCGTCGGCGAACGGGCCGCAATGTCGTTCCACGGCCGCGGGCCCGTTGGGGGCAACATTCGGGTCGTGGAGAGGTTCCTCCAGGACGTCCTCAACGAACACAACGGCGACCATGCCGCCAACTACCTGACCGCGGATGCACAGTTCCACGCCGGCACGGTCGGCAACTTCACGGGCCGCACCGTTGTTGCCGCAGTGCTGGCTAGCGTGGTGGCGGCGGTCCCCGATCTGCACGCTGACGTGCAGGACATCTTCGGCCACGGCGACGAGGTCGTCGTTCGCCTGGTCGTGACTGGTACCCAGGAGGGCACCCTGCTGGACATTCCCGCCACCGGGCGCCACCTCCAGTGGGACGCGATCGACCTCTACCAGCTGAAGGGCGGCAAGATCAGTCAGGAATGGGCCTCCGAGGACCTCACCGCGATCCTCTACGACACGGGCACCTTCAAGGCACCCTGGATCCCCTGATCCAGATTGGCAGGGCGATACCCGTTAGCCCGGCGGCACTCCACGGCGTGCTGGCTGAGATGGAGGCGCTCGGCCTCGACCTCCTCGAGATCCGCCAGTTCACGCCCGCTGCAGATCACAAGAATCAGGTGACGGCCGCTCATCTTGATGGCCACTACCTTCGAGTGCACCCGAACCTATGAATCTGAGAGATGGCCGCCGTGATACAGCACCATTTCAGGGCTCTCATCACGTTCGATCCATCGGCGCCTGAGAACCTCATGCAGGGCTACTTGGACGGAACACGTACCGCCTGCGTCATCCAAGCCTGCTTCGGAATGTATTTTCCAGCGATGCTCGCATGCCGTAAGCCATCGCCGCCACATCCCGCGATGCATGTCGGGCTCAGCGTCCCGCTATCTTCCGGCGAGAGGGAAGCATTCTTTGCCGCCGGCCGACATTTCATCATCTGGGCCGACGCTATCGTTGGCCGTACCACGCGCGGCGATGGCCTGGTCAGCCTCGGCATCATCTCGGGCCAGGAGGCAGTACTCCGCCCAGTGCCGCCGACCAAGAGGGCTCATCAGAGGACGCCTCACCCAACACCGCCGAAAGCGTGCCGCCAGCCGTTCGTGACATGCCGCCTGGACCTATATGGAAGCTCGACTAGTGACACCCGATACGACGGCTCAGCCAGGCGGGCTTAGTCCTACTGACGCGTCGTGGACGGCGCCGTCGTGGCAGCGGGCACAATGGTCGCGGCCAGCGCGGCGTAGGCTCATCTGGGTTTGCTGGGAGGGAGATGCGGTGACCAGGCCGATGCGAGTGGTCGGGTTGGGTGGTTCGCTGCGGGCTGGCTCCACCAGCTACACGGCGCTCCAGGTGGCGCTGGAGGGGGCGGCCGCGACCGGGGCTGACGTGCGACTGATCTGGGTCCGCGACCTGGGCCTGCCGCTGTACACGCCCGAGCACGCCACCCCCGCGGGCGCGCACGAGTTCGCGGACACGGTGTACCAATCGGATGCGATGATCTGGTCCAGCCCGACCTACCACGGGTCGGTCAGCGGCTCGTTCAAGAACGCCCTGGACTGGCTGGTCCTGCTGGCCGAGCGCACCCCGGCGTACCTGTCGAACAAGCCGGTCGGACTGGTGTGCACGGCGGGCGGGGTGCAGGGGCTGCAAGCGGTCAACTCGATGGATTTCATCGCTAGGGCGCTGCGCGGCTGGAGCGTTCCGCTGGTGCTGCCAGTGGCGCAGTCGGCGCGGTCGTTCGACCCGGACGGGCATCTGACCGATGAGGGCGTCGCCGGGCAGCTGCGCAACCTCGGCGCTGAGGTGGTGCGCGCCGCCCGCCAGTTCCAAGCCGAAGGCACCTGCGACTACGCCGACGACCGGCAGTTTCCCGCCGGCGGCCGGGTCATCCAGCCCTCGGCCAGCAAACCAGGCCCCTGACCAGACCGGCCGCCGGTTCCGGGCCGATCACCACGGGTGCGCCATACGGATGACAGAGGAGGATGGCGTGAAGTTCTTTGTCCCTGGAGTGCCCGTCGAAGAGACTGAGCAGCAGTACGCGGTATTGGCCGAGCAGTGTGGCGTCCCGGTTCCCCCGCCGGGTCAGCGGATCCAGTCCATCACGTTCCATCATGATCAAGTGGACTGGGTCGCGACCGTCGGCGAGCCTTTGCAGGGCACCGACACCGAGCCAGATCGCCATGGCCGCATGAAAGAGCTCCCTGCCACGGCGTCGGATCCAGCGACCGTGCGGTCAATCTTCGCTGGCGATCCATATATGGTCATGACGGACGCCAAGCCGGCCGGAACAGTCGAGTCGGCGTGGGAGAACCCATTTGCCGCTGGACGGCACAGCATCCGCAACGTCAGCTATTTCGATCCTCCCGGAGCGGGCTGACCCTTACCGGCCTGTTCACGGTCTTCGAGATAGGCGTGTGAGTTGCGGCCCCAGCAAGCCGCTGCGCAATGAGGCGGCTGTGCGCCAGGGCAAAGATCTGGGTCGACCACGCAGTGTGGCGGCCGTTCGCCAAGTCCGCGGACCCAACCCGGGTATGAGCGGTCGGCAATTGCTTGGACTGTATCGGTGAGGGCATGCAGATTGCCCCGCTCGGTGCTGCCCTGATGGCCGGGACGGGAGAGGGGCGCCGGGAGCGGCGCAGGGCGACAGCGACGGCGAACGGCCAGCAGGTCTGGATCGATGACGTCAGCCGCTCGGCCAGGCCCAGGACGCTGCCGTCGCGGGCTTCGGCGAGCAGCCAGCCGAGCAGGGCCACGAAGACGGCGGTGACGGCGGCGGAGCCGTAGACGCTCAGTATCAGCGGCCGCGGTGAGGCGCGCCGGGCGGCGAAGGCGGGCCACACGGCGATCGTGACCGCGCCGAGCACGGTCCAGGCGAGGTGCCGCGGGGTCGCGCCGCGGGCGGGTTCGGGGGATGCGGCGATGCCGATGCCGGCCATGCCCGCCACTGCGAGCAGGGCACGGGCGGACGCCCGGACACCGGTCAGGCCCGCGGCGGTGACGAGGTAGCAGCCGCCGACCAGGAGGATGCCGCCGGTCATGACCCACCGGTCGGTGCCCGCCTGTCCGGCCATCGCGCTGATGGTCGTGCGCACTGGGCTGTAGGAAGCCGGCTGGAGGATGCCGGCAGTGAGGTAGGCGCCGGTCAGCAGGATCGGCGCCAGGCCGGCCGAAATAATCGCCCACGGGTGGGCTGCCGGGCGTGAGCGCACCGGCCAGACCGCCGGGATCGGCAGCCGGCGCGCCTGCCGATGGGCGGTGCTCATCGCGGGCGACCCCGCTCGGGCCGGCGATCCGGTTTCGGCGCATCAGGCGATGAGGACACGTCCGTTACTCCCCGCTGGGCACTGACCGGCAAGATTGGCGCGCCGGGTGTCCGAGGTGGGCGATGCCATAGTTGTCCTCCTCGAACGGTGAGGTTCGTCCGCTCAGCTGCTAGCTACTAGCGCCTGATCCATCGAGCAGGCCGCGGCTTCGTTGCGCCGAGGTGGTCCATGATCCGGATCGGGTACACAGCGGGTGCGGGGTCCATGACGTCATGGTCGTGGGCTTGTAGGTGAAGCCGCACCACCGAGATCAAGTGAGACGGACAGTTCGGGTGCGATCTCGGGCCGGGGCTAGGCAGGTACTCAGCGACCGTGCGGCTGCTCCCCGGGGTATTGCGCGACGGGACGCTCCGGGTAGGGGTGATCAGTTAGTGAGATCGCGAGGAGCCGGGGCCCGCAGCCTGCCCTAAAGCTGGGTGCCTTCCTCGGTGCCTGCGCCGGACGTCCCGCCGTCGACGCCGTTCTCTTGGTATCAGTCCTGCTTAAGCCTTCAGCGGCGCGCGAATCACCGGGATCTGGTGACGACCACTCACCTCGCTGGTGGCGAGCCTGAGCCCGTTGCGAAGGCCCGCAAGGCCGCCAGGGACGTGCGCCGAGATTCCAGGGAGATACCGTGACCGCACCAGCATCCGGCGCCGGCACCCCCGCGATCCGCGCTCGAGCGGTTCCCCGGCGACCCGCCGAAACAGATGGACCATGTTATGGTCACGGCCGTCGGTCCCGCGGGCCGTTGAGGCCAGGTGGCTTGCCGTGACTGTCATGAGCATTCCGCTGTTCGCGTTCTTTACCGTGCTGACCGTGCTCGTCCTGGCGGCGGGCCTGCGCCGGTTGATGGGGATTGCGTTGTCGCCGCTGCGCACGGTGATCGCCGCGCTCATTGCGTTCTTTGTCGCCTCGCCGATCATCACGGCGATGGCGGGCGCGGCGGTCACGCGGAAGCACCCGGGCATCCTGCCGGGCCTGTGGTTCGTCTTCCTCGGCGTCGTCATCGCGATGCTGGTGGGCATGATCTTCCTGGTCATATCCGAGGCGCTGGTGCCCAGCGGCTCGATGCCGGGTCCGCTGTACGTGCTGGGCGGCGCGCGGCGAATGGCCCGCCGGGCGCGCCGCTACTTGCAGATCAGCCGGATACTCGCCCGTCATGGCCTGATCCCCCACCTGCGCGGCGGCCGGCGGTCGGAGCTGGCCACCGGGGAGGGACGGGCGCGGCTGGCTCGCTCGCTCCGGCTGGCCCTCGAGGACGGCGGGGTCACCTTCGTCAAGCTCGGGCAGGTGCTGTCCACGCGGGGCGACCTGCTGCCGCCGGAGTTCATCAGCGAGCTGAGCCGGCTTCAGGACGACGCGGCCAAGGTGCCGTGGCCGGACATCAGCGAGGTACTGGAAGCCTCGCTCGGCGGGCCGGTGACCGAGAAGTTCGCCAGCTTCGACACCGAGCCGATCGCGGCCGCCTCGATCGCCCAGGTGCACACGGCGACGCTGCTGTCGGGGGACCGGGTGGCCGTCAAAGTGCGCCGGCCGGACGTGACCGGCGTGGTCGGCTCCGACCTGGATATCGTGCAGCGGCTGGCTAGCCGGCTTCAGCGCAGCACCCGGTGGGGTCGCTCGGCCGGCGCCGTCGACCTGGCCCACGGCTTCGCCGCCGCGCTACGTGAGGAACTCGACCTGCGGATCGAGGCGCAGAACATGACGGCGGTGGCGGCGGCCGCCCGGGACGAAGACCTCCGGGTACCGGCGCCCTACCAGCCGTACTGCGGCGAGCGGGTGCTGGTGATGCAGTACCTCGACGGCCGCCCGCTGCTGACCGCCGCGCCGGGCCTGTCCGCCGAATCGCGGGCCGAGCTGGCCCGCGTCCTGCTGGATAGCCTGCTCGGTCAGGTCACGCTCGACGGGATCTTCCACGCCGACCCGCACCCGGGCAACGTCTTGCTGCTGGGCGACGGCCACCTCGGCCTGATCGACTGGGGCGCTGTCGGCCGGATCGACGCCGGGCTGCGCGGCGCGCTGCAGCGGCTGCTGCTGGCGCTGGACCGCGGCGATCCCGTCATCCTCACCGACGCCCTGCTCGACGTGGTGAACCGGCCGGAGCAGCTGGACGAGCCGCGGCTGGAACGAGCGCTGGGCCGGTTCCTGGCCCGGTGCTTCGGGGCAGGCGTCACGCCCGACGCGCAGATGTTCACCCAGCTGTTTCGCATCGTCGCCGACTACGGGCTCGCGGTACCGCCGGAGATAGCAACGGTGCTCCGCGCGCTGGCCACGATGGAGGGGACGCTGATTCAGCTCGCTCCCCGGTTTGACATCGTGGCCGAGGCCAGGCGCTTCGGCGAAAAACAGCTGGCGGCGCAGATCAGCCCGGAGGCGATCAGGAACACTGCGGCCGACGAGCTGGCTGCGCTGGCCCCGATGCTGCGGCGGCTCCCCCGGCGGATCGACCGGATCGGCGGCGCGCTGGAGGAAGGGCGGCTCACCGTCAGCGTCCGGATACTGGCCGACCCCTCCGACCGGCGGTACCTGACCGGCCTGGTGCACCGCGTACTGCTGGCCTTCCTAGCCGCCGCAGCGGGCATCATGGCAGTGCTGATGATCGGCATACACGGCGGGCCAGCACTGAGTAAGACCGTCAGCCTGTACTCCTTCTTCGGCTACTGCCTCCTGGTGATCGCGGCGATCCTCGCGGTGCGGGTGCTCGCACAGGTGTTCCGCCCCGACCCCGAGTGAGCCCACGAGCCCGCGGCGATCGCCGGCAAGCGCCACCGCGACCGTCACGCCAGCCGTGGCAACATGTTGCCGTGCCGGTGCCGGCATTTCCCGCTGACCGGCATCCACCCGCACGCCCTCGCCGCCGCGGCTACGACCCGCCCGCATTGCTGGCGGCGCTGGCGGCATCAGGGTGATTAGAAGCAGAGGCGCTGGTTCTGGGCACCGATCCACTCCAGGCCAGCGCACGTGCCGTCGACGAGGCGAATCATCAGGATCCGGTGATGACCCGTCACATGCCAAGGGGAAAGCCTAGGTCCGTCGTGAAGACTTGCAGCCGCTAGGAGGACGTGCGCCAGATTCAAGGGAGAGACCGTGACATCAGGCTCCGGCGCTAGCAGCCCCCGGCCTTCGTTGCTTCGTATCCGGGCTGGCACGCCTCGGCCGACGAGGTACTGCTCGACTCGACCATCCGTGACCGCAGTTGCGTTCACTTCAGAACGGAGATTGTTATGTCTGAGGCCAGGAACGCCGACGTCCAGCCATCGTCGGAGACCAGGATGTCGGAAACTCCGCAACGTGCTGGCGTTCTCGAGCGCGGCCTGCTGATCGGCGGTAAGAGCGTCCCCGCGAGCTCCGGCAAGCTCGCCGACGACCTCTCGCCGTGGGACGGTGAGATTTACGCACGCGTCGCGGCCGGCACGCCGGAGGACATCACCCGGGCGGCCGACGCTGCCCAGGCCGCGTTCCCCGCCTGGTCCCAGATGGGGGCGTTCGAACGGCGCGAGATCTTCCTGAGGGCCGCCGACGTGATGGCCAGGCGCGGCGAGGAGGCGATCGTGGCCCTGGCCCGGGAGACCGGAGCGTCCCGGGTGTTCGCGGGGTTCAACCTGGCGTTTTGCATCCAGGTGCTGCGCGAGGCCGCGGCGGCGATCACCCGTCCGATGGGTGAGCTGCTGGCGACCTCGATCCCGGGTGCCTACTCCATGGCCCAGCGGATCCCCTTCGGCGTGGTGGGGGCGATCTCACCCTGGAACGCGCCGCTTGTCCTCGGCACCCGCTCCATCGCCATTCCGCTGGCCGTGGGCAACACGGTGGTGATGAAGCCGAGCGAGGACGCGCCGATCACGTGCGGGCTGCTGCTGGCCGATGTCCTGGCCGAAGCCGGGCTCCCGGCCGGGGTGCTTAATGTCGTCACCAACGACCTGGCCGATGCCGGCGACGTGGTCGCGGCGCTCATCGCCGACCCGCGAGTGCGGATGGTGAACTTCACCGGCTCGACCAACGTCGGGCGCATCATCGGGGTCCAGGCCGCCCAGCATCTCAAGCCGGCGGTGCTCGAGCTCGGCGGGAAGAACCCGCTGATCATCTTGGAGAATGCCGACCCGGACCTCGCAGTCGACGCCGCCGTCTTCGGGGCGTTCATGAACTCGGGGCAGCTCTGCATGTCAACCGACCGGATCATCATCCACAACAGCCTGGTCGAGAGGTTCATCCCCAGGTACGTGGAGCGGGTCAAGGCGCTGCCCGCCGGCGACCCCGCCGATCCCGCCACGATCGTCGGGCCGCTCATCAACACACGCGGCGCGCGGCGCATCTCGGAACTCGTCAAAGACGCCGCCGCCAAGGGCGCCAACCTGCTCACCGGCGATGGAGCGATCGAGGGGCCGAACGGCACGCTCATCAGGCCGGTCGTGCTCACCGGCGTGACCACCGACATGGACATCTTCGCCTCCGAGATCTTCGGGCCGGCGACCGTCATCCACCCCGTCGACTCGACCGAGGCCGCCATCGACCTGGCCAACGACACCCAGTACGGGCTGACCGGCGGGGTCATCTCCCAAGACCTCAACGCAGCCCTGGATGTCGTCTCACGCGTCCGGTCAGGGATAATCCACATCAACGATCAGGGCATCGCCGATGAGCCCATGGCCCCCTTCGGCGGCGTGCAGAACTCTGGCTACGGCAAGTTCGGCGGCACGGCCGGCATCGAGTCGTTCACCGAGCAGCGCTGGATCACGATCCAGCACAGCGGCCGCCCCACCTATCCATTTTAGGGAGGATCCCTAGTAGTGCTTTATTAGGTCGTTCTGGGCGCGTGCCTGGCTTGTTTGTGGGTCATGCTGGGATGACCCCTCGAAGATCGCGGAAGATACGGCCTGAGGACCTCGAAGCGGGAATCCTGACCGTAGAACCCTCCGTCGCTAGCTTCTCGTCCAGAACGATTCCTCCAGGGCAATTATCTTCATGGGATTTGTCCTTCCACTATCCGAGCAAGTTTCCCGAGGCTCGCGCAGG
>Ga0207664_10001475_pt1 | contig 15429 bp, 16 predicted proteins | sample LARL83metaG_FD_184349 | JGI IMG/M metagenome (GOLD analysis project Ga0207664, IMG submission 184349) | Corn, switchgrass and miscanthus rhizosphere microbial communities from Kellogg Biological Station, Michigan, USA - LAR L8-3 metaG... | ecosystem: Host-associated > Plants > Roots >... | reverse complement strand
CAGGCCGGCGATGCTGGCGAGCGTCACGCTGGTTATGGCGGTTTGAGTCGGCCCCACCCTGGCGGCTTGAGTTGGCCCCGGCTGGGGCTGTTTCCGGCTTGGCCTGGCGGCTTGAAGTGGCCCCACTTTCGGGCGGGACGTTACGGTTGGCCTGGGCCGAAGAGTGGCTCGCCGTCGTTGCCGCCGAGGAGGAAGGCGAAGCGGTCCAGGTCCTGGCGGAGCTGTTCGATGCCGTAGGCGGGGTGGCCGACGAATGCCAGCAGCGACGGATTAAGGCGGGCAGGGTCGCTGGCGAGCCAGCCGGTGATGAACTGGAGGAGCTCGGCGAGTTCGGCGGCGTCTACGGTGTCCAGGTTCATGCAGGGTGGCTCGTCCTGTTCGTGGTCAGGTGTCCTGGGCGGCCTTGGTGCGGGCCAGCCGGTAGGACTGGGTGCCGGTTTCGATGATGGTGCCGCCGTAGGTGAGCCGGTCGACGATGGCGGCGCATAGCCGCGGGTCGGTGAAGGTCTTGGTCCAGCCGCTGAAGCTCTCGTTGGACGCGATCGCCACACTCGCCTTTTCTTCCCGTTCCGTTAGAACCTGGAAGAGGAGCTCGGCGCCGCGGCGGTCCAGTTCCATGTAGCCGAGCTCGTCGATGCAGAGCAGGTCGGCGCGGCCGTAGCGGTTGATGGTCTTGGTCAGCTGCCGGTCGTCGGCGGCTTCGGCGAGCTCGTTGGCGAGTTTGGCGGCCAGGGTGTAGCGGACCCGGAACCCGGCCATCGCCGCGGCGGTGCCCAGCGCGATGAGCAGGTGGGACTTGCCGGTCCCGGAGTCGCCGATCAGGCACAGCGGCTGGCCTTTGCGGATCCAGTCGCAGCTGGCCAGGGTGTTGATCAGCGCGGGGCTGATCGCGGGGTTGGCGTCGAAGTCGAAGTCCGGCAGCCATTTGGGGCGGGGGAACCCGGCGGCGCGCAGCTGCCGCTCGGCGCGGCGGTGGTCGCGGTCCTCGCATTCGGCCATGAACAGCTCGGCGAGGAACCCGCGGTAGGACAGCTGGTCGCGTTCGGCCTTGTCGGCTGCCTCGGCGAACCGGGCCCGGATAGTGGGCAGCCGCAGCACCCGGCAGGCGGTGTCGATCGCGGCATCGGCGGCCTGCTCGGTCATCGCGCGGGCTCTGGTCACGGCCGTCCTTCCCTGGGCTGGCGCAGCAGCTGGTCATAGGCGTCCACGGTGGGCAGCGGCCGGGTGTCGGCCGGCAGCGCGGCGATCCGCCGCAGCGTCAGGCTGGTGACCTGAGCATCTGGTGCGGCCGCGGGCTGGCCGCCGCCGCGGGTCTCGGCGACCTTGCGGGCCTCGACCGCGACCACGTCGGCGGTGTGCGCGCCGACTGACAGCGCCGCCCCGATCCCGGCGATCACGTCGGCGTCGTCCATGTGCCGGTGCAGCAGCAGCACCCCGATCAGCTCCCGGGTCGCGGCGGGCTCGCCGGCCGCGCGGCGGGCCGCGGACCACAGCGCCTCGTGGGCGGGGGTGAACGCCCCGGTGGCACGGGCCGCTTCCAGGACAGCCGAGCCGGGCATGGCTCCGGGCTTGCGCATCAGCGCCTCCAGGTAGTGATCCAGCAGCAGGTTCTCCGCGCCCTTAGCGGCCAGCCGAGGGTGCCGGGCAACCTCGGCGTGCCGGTCGTAGATGATCAGCTCCGAGGAGCGCAGCACCACCCGGACCTGCCGGCCGATCAGCCGCACCGGCACCGAGTACCGGTTGTTCCGCACGGTGACCTGGCCGTACCGGTCGACCCGCGGGGTCAGCAGCAGCCCGGTCTCGAACGGCTCGTCCGGCAGCGGCATCAGCAGCGGCCGCTCAGAGTCGAAGTCCTGCCCGATCGTGTGGATCCGCGCCCCGATCCGGCGCCCGTCCTCGGCCTGCTCCGCCTTGGCGATCTGAGCGTTCAGCTCATCCAGGGTGTTCATCTCGGGGACGGGGACCAGGTAGTTGCGGCGGAAGTAGCCGACCTCGCCCTCGACGCCGCCTTTCTCGTGTGCGCCCTCGAGCCCGGGCAGGCAATAGAACGCCTCGAAGCGGTAATGGGACCGGAACGTGGTCCACCGCGGGTTTTCCGCCCGTGCCCGGCCGCGCAGCAGCACCTTCCACACCGCAGAGTTCAGGTTGTCGTAGCGGACCTGCCCGGCCGGGACGCCGCCGAGGGCGATGAACGCGTGCACGTGACCTTCCAGGAAGGCTTCCTGCCCGCAGGTGGCGAATACCCGGTGCACCGCCTTGCCGGAATACGACATGCGCAGCACGAACAGGTAGCACTTGGTCATCACCCCGGCCAGCCGCACCCACAGCTCACCGAAGTCAACCTCGGCGTCCTGGCCGGGCGGGTGATGCTGCGGTACGAACACCTTCGCCGGGCCGCGGCCCTCCTCGATGCGGATCTCCTCGCGGCGCCGGGCCACGTAATCCCGCACCGTCCAATACGAGACCCCGTCAGCACGCTGCTCACTGATCAGCCGGTCGTGGATGCGCTTGACTGTGTGCCGCTGCTTGCGCGGCGCGTCCAGGTCCGCGCGCAGCCACCCGTCGATGATCTCCTTAAGCGGCTCCAGCTGCGGCGACCGCCGCTCCGGCGTCTTGCGCGGCCCGGGCTCAGCGCGCGTCAGGGCCTCCCGGACCAGCCGCCGGTGCACCCCGTACTTGCGGGCCAGCGCCCGCACCGACAAGCCCTCCCGCCACGAGTCATGCCGGATCCGGTCGAACAACTCGACCTTCGTGGCTGCCACGCAATCCTCCTCGCCGAGGCCGCGTACCACCACGACGCTCCCACCGCAACCGGCCGGGTGGGGCCACTTCAGGCCTCCATAAGGACTCCGTCACGGCACTCACAGACAAGTGGAGCCAGATCAAGCCGCCAGAGTGGGGCCAATTAGAGCCGCCATAGCCATCACGCCCTGGTGCGGGCCGTGGGGGCCTACCAGGCGCGCATGCACGGCATTGTCATGGCGGCGCCGGGCTACTTCGGGCGCCAGGGACCGTTCCCGGGCGACTGGGAGCACGGCCACCAGTCCGCCCGGGCGTATTACCGCGCCATGGAGATCTGGTGGCGCGCGGATGAGGAGGCGGGCGCGGACCCGGCGCTGGTGGCGGCGGCACGCGCCTACGCGGGGCGGATGCGGCCGCGCGTGGAGGCCGCGTTCGTGCCGCCGAGGTTCACCCAGGCCAACTGCCACGCGGAGCAGTTCTTCGCCGCGCACACGCCGGGCGGCTGGGCGGTGACCGGCGTCGTCGACATGGAGGTCGCGCTCGGCGGCTGGCCGCTGTTGGACGTGGCGGGCATCGCGGCGGCCCTGAGCCACCCCAGGTTCGGCGGCTACCGCTGGTGGCGGCCCTGGTTCGAGGGCTACGGCGAGCCGGACATCGACCTCCTCCGCCTTGCCCTCCTCACCACGGGCTCGGGCGCGGCCCGGCGCGGCACCATGCTGCGGCGCCTGCTGGCCAGCGATACCTGGGATGAGCTGCTCGACGTCTCGGCATTGCACCCCGGCGCCGGGCGGGCAGCCTGCCGGCGATGACCGCCGACGCCGGCCCCGGCCTGACCGCGCCCGCCCGCTGGCTCCCGCGAAGGGGCCAAGGTGACCACGGGCACCGGTCGTCGTAGCGCTCTTGTCGTGCGGTTACATCCGGCTTCCGCAGACAGTAAGCCGCCCAGGCCCTGGCCCGCACGCCAACCATGTCTGGGAGATCACGCCGACTGGGCCTGGAATTCCTGCGAAACCCCAGGGCGTGACAAGATCAGACGCCATTTAACGCTGGCAGTCACATGAGAAGAGGGAACCGGTGCCGCGCTCGCGGACTTGCGGGATTCTGCGGGGACTTCGCCATCAACGGATCGCCGCTTCCTCCGGCCACGGCCCCACTGTCAGTCACCGCCGCTACGGTGATGGAGTGCCCAATGGAACCAGGCAGGTGAAGCGCCGGAACCACACCGTCAATGGTTCCTACCTGGCGCGCTTCGCTGACGACCGCGGACTCCTGGCCGGAATCGAGCTTCCCGGCCGCTGTTTTCCCGTGCCAGTCGACCGGGCGACCGTGATCAGGAACTTCTACGTGACCCGCCTGCCTGACGGTTCCGAGTCCGACTAGGCCGAGGACGACTTCTGTGACATCGAGGCTCGAGCCAGCGCCAGCATCAGGATCCTCATCGACCAGCGGAGGTGGCCGATACCGGACGCCGTGCGCGCAGACATCGCCACGTGGGCTGCCCTGCAGTTCCTCCGCGTCCCGGCCGTGCGCCAGCTCGCCCGCGAGATCGCCGGCGCCTACATCGAGGTCGGTGTCCCCTTCACCACCGTCACGGGCGAGCAGACCAGGCTGCGGATGCCGGCCGACGAGGCCGACCCGGAGAAACTCAAGCGCCTCCACCTGGAATTCATCAGGAAGAACACCCCCGTGGTGACCCGGATGCTCTACGCCCGCGACTGGCACCTGACATTTTTCACCCGCAAGACCCTCGTCACCGCCGACACCCCCGTCGTCTTGCGCCCGATGCTGAGGTATCCCGCCGGGACGTCGGTGGCGGTCGGCGATGCCGCGGAAGTCCATTTCCCTCGACCGCCGCGTGGCTCTGTCCATGACAGTAGCCGGGAGAGGAGACCGGCTGGTGCCCGGCTCGGCCAAGATCGCCGCGGACCTGAACTGGGCTGTCGCGGACAACGCCCGCCGGTTCCTCTTCCACCACCCCTATGACGACCCGCTGGCCGGACTGGCTCTCCCCCAGCCCCGGCCGCTCGAGCTTTCTAGTCCCGAGGCAGCCGCCGTCCTCGCATCAAGCCTCTGGGCCCAGTCCACAAATGGCTGAGTACACCTCCTACGAGTTGTAGGGGAACACTCGACGCCAGCCCAGGCACCTGCTTTAAATCGCCTGATATTTCCTATGCCTCGGCCGGGAGCTGGCTCGGCCGGCGGAGTCGCAGTGGCGGAGCCTGATCTTGAGGCTGTCGGCATGGCCGGAGGATCTGCGCCCGAGGCCGGCCGGGTCACGCAGTCTGACTCGCTGGTAGAGCGAATGATCGTCCTTCGGCACTAGAGTCATTTCTACCGGTTATGCGTGCAGGTGTAGCCTGTCCGAGCACCTTCCGCGGGATCATGTCCGGAGGGGATTCATGATCAGTGACGCCCAGCTCATCCTGGGGTTTTCCCGCCACCTGACTGCCTACTCGGTGTCGCCGGTGCACGCCGAACTGGAGACGTTGCGGTTCGCCGGGCAGGTCTACGAGATGGCGTGGCGGCTGCGCAACGCCCAGGTGTCCTCCGCCGAGCGGGTCCGTGCCATCGGCATCGATGCCAAGATCGGCCCACTGGACCTCGACCGGTACGTGCTGCCGACGATGGAGCAGCTCCGGTGGGTGCAGTGCGACCGGCGCCCCGACAGGACCCTGGTCAGCGTGTCGGCTTACGTCCCGCCGAATACCGAACTGCTGGCCGCGACGGATCAGCTGCTGGGCATGCTGCTCGTCACGCCGGTGCAGCGCGCCGCGCTGGAAATCATGCGGGCGACGTCGATCCAGCCGCTGGAGCGCCAGGCGGCCTTGCAGGCCGGCTCCGGGCATGGCGACGAGGCCGCCGAACGAGCGTTGAGCTGCCTGATCACGGTAAATCTCGTACGCGAGGTCCCGAGCGAGGATGGCCGCGCGGCCGTGTTCAACCCGAACATCTGGATCGGTGACTCCGAGATGGTGACGGCTGCACTGCGCACCGAGGACGCCCGAGTCCAGCGGGAGGTCGGCGCGCTGATCGAGGAAATCATGGCCTCGCCTGGCATCCCAGAGGAGCACGTGACCAGTACCGAGCAGCGCTGGATCGACTTCGCCGTCAGCGCCGGGCTGGTCGAGCGGTCCCAGGTCGTCGCCGCCAGCGATAAGAAGTTCCTGTTCACTCCGCACCTGCACCGGGACCCGTTTGGTACCGATCCCCGCGACCCGTCGGGCCACATCCGCCAGCTCGTCGGCAGCATGATTTACGCGTCAACGTTCGCGAGCTGGAAGCTCAACAGTCCCGGCGCGTTCCTGTACGTGCTCATCCGCGATGGTGAAGCCGGCCAGCACGAGCGCATTGCACAGGACTACGCGATGCTTGAGACGGCCGGCACTATCGAAGTCGTCGGCGACGGCCCTGCCGCCCGGATGCGCCTGCTCCAGGCCGATGTCGCGGAGCAAGCGCTCAAGATCATCGATTCGCGGGGCACCACCACGGGCGTCGCGAACACGACCTTCGCCGGGATCGGCGAGCAGCGCTCCTACAACCACCTGGAACGCGAGCGCGCCCAGGTCGCCAGCGCAGTCGCGCTGGACGATGCCGACTCGCGACGGTTCATGTCGGCGCTGCGCGATACTACCGCCCGGAGGAATTTCTAGTGGCAGACGCTCAGAGCAATCGCGCCATCGCCGGTAATCCGGGTGCGGACCTGGAACGGCGGGTCGGGCGCCTCGAGTTCGCCGAGGGTGCCCTCGCCCGACTGCGGGTTCCCCTGCGGGTCGCCGCGGAGCGGGGTCGTGACATTCTGACTGACCTTGACGTGCTCGCGGTCGACATCGATGGCCGGCTGCGGGCCAGTCTGTCGGTGCTGGAGTGCAAGACCACCAAGGGGCAGTCGGGCGAGCCGGACCGTCTGCTGTGGCTTTCCGGTCTGCAGCGGCTCACCGGTGCCCGGCGGGCCGTGCTCGTCCGGCAAACCATCACTCGCCGGGGCCGCGCCATCGCCCAGGCCTTGGACCTGCAGATCATGGATGTACAGACCCTTGCCGCCCGGGAGACAAGCCACGCGTGGGTGCCCGAGCGATTCGCCCACATCGATGGGGCCGGATGTGAACAGGCGGAACGGCGTACTGACACGCAGCTCAAGGGCCTCCACCACATTCCGGCTGGCCTGGTGGCCTTCCTGCGCGCCGACAGCCTGCTCGCCGACTCGCCCGAGTGCCTCAACGCGCTGGTCGCGCTGAACTCCGCCGGCGGCCAGGGGTTCGTACCGAAGCCGACCGCGCTGATCCTGGCGAGCCACGCCCTTATCACGCTGCTGCTGGCCGCGATCCGCGACGCCTCTCGCCTGGATGTCGTGCCCGCCGCCGACCTGCGCGAGCGGGTCTCCCGCAGCGTCACGGTAGGGGATCCTGACAACAGCCAGATCCTGGCCATCCTCAGCCAGGCCGACGAACTCGTACAACACCAGGTTCAGCGCATCCACGACAGCTACACCAGCGCCGGAGCCGCCCGGCAGGACATCGCCGTCACCAGCCTTAGAGCCGTCGTCACCGAGCCGCCCGCGTGGCTTGACCGCTACATCGACCTGGTCACCAAGCTGCGCGCTAACCCCGCGATCGCCCGCGACCTCGTCCAGACCGCCGAGCTCGCGTGCTTCGACGCCCGCTGCGGCGACACCGCCTACGCCGAGGCGGCCTTTGACCACCTATTCACGCCCGAACACCGGTACCTCCTGGTCACAGCCGCCAAGGTACTGCGCGACATCGTCGGCGACCAGTTCGCCGATGCCATCGGCGAATTCGACGACCTGAACTTCCGCCGCGCCGCACCGGCCGTCCCCGACCGCTCCGCCCTGCAACCCGACCGGGTCACTCCCACGCTCACTCAGGAGACGCGGTCCACGTAGTAGCAGCGCAGATCGCCCGATACGGCGTGATCCAGCATGGCCACCGAGGCAACCAAACTGCCGACCTATCAGGCGGATCAGGCGCGGCCAGGACATCTTCGGCTGTCACAGCTGCCAGAGGTTTCGTGCAAGGAAACGGTAATCAGTCAGCTGCTCGCCTTTCCCATCCGGTCGGCGGGACAATGAGTGCTGATCAGGACCGACGGATGCGGCCCATCGCGCCCTGGCTTGTCTGCTGAGAGCCCCTTTGAGGCGGGAGGCCGCGGTGACAGGCGCATTCCTGTTCATTATGCGGGCAGCCGGGTGATATCACGCGCAGCCTTCAGGTTGCACTCCAAAGGCACGGCGATTTCCGCCGTTCGCGGCCGCCCGGGGCTCGTGCTCGACGAGTACCTGGCCAGCCTTACCGCGGCTGACATGGACTGGCTCGGTGACGATCCCGTGTTCCTCGCCGCGGAACTGTGCGCGGCAGGCATCTGGGAAGCCGTCGCAGGCGGCTACCGTGTGCTCGACGCGGAAGCGGTCCAGGTGTGCGCTGACAGGGTCCGCGAGCTCAGGGAAAGAGACGCAAATAGCGCACGCGGGCCCGGGCCGGTGGGCGCCGCGGGGACAACCAGGTTCGGGGAACGTAACAGGCGGGGCGAGGCTGTCTTCAGGTGCGCGCGGTGCACCCGGCTCGCCGCCATCGTGCACGTGGTTCGCGCGGGGACCACCGCCGGCATGGGACGTCCGGCCGGCACGGAAATCACCGCCGAGGGGCTGGTCCTGGACCGCTTCCTCGGCACTTCCTGGCACGCTGAGCCGGCCGGGATCCTGGACGCGGTGCAAGCGCTCATCGAACAGGGAAACGTCGACCCGGTCGCCATACGCGCGATCAGCTCGACGCTATGGGACGTAACGCCGTTCTATTGCCCGGAGTGCCGACTGAACTACTGCGGCAGGGACTGGGACATCTCCGTCCACTTCATCCTGGGATTCCAGGACTGCATCATGGGCATCTGCCCCAACGGGCATCAGCACATTGTCGACTGACCAGCCTTCCCGCGGATTCACCCATTGCCAGCCAAGGCATGGGGGTGACCGATAGCCCGGTTCAAGCCCGCGGTGGAGGACGGCTTCAGAAGCCAGGTCGCGACCGGCGCTGTGAGCGGTGTCACCGGTAGAACTGCGGCAGCGCAGTGGGGGTGACGATCCACCAGGACTGGGCGATCGCGGTCACCTCGGCGATGAAGGCGAGAGCGGCCCGCTCGCTGTCGAAAAACCAGGTGGTGTAGTCATTCCCGCCGCGGATCAAGCTGACCTGCCCGGCCTCTCGGGCAAGACGGGGCAGCTCGCCGAAAACGAGCCTCTCGTCCTCGGCGGACTCCACGTCAGCGTGAACAACCGATACAGGGTGGATGCCATGGGCGGCCAGCTCGGCTTCCTCGGCGGTCTGCATCTGCTCAAATGCCGCCATCAGCGAGGCAGCATCGGCGGGCAGCCCTGCCAGGAACTCGCGGATCCTGCGAGCGGCTTCGTCGTCAGGTTCGGAGGTGAGATCGCTCATCACTTCCGTCCTTTCGGGTAACGGGATCGGGGTTACCGGCTAACCGACCACGGTCAATGGCTGGCCAGCTGACCGGCGGAACGGCTCAAGCTCATGGTCCCAGGCCTCGCCGAGCAGCAGGGTCAGCCTGGCGGCGAGGCCGGCCCCCGAGCCAGTGGCCTCGGTCAGCGCAAGCCTGAGCCGCCCCTCGGGTACGAGGATGTCACCGTTGGCTGCGGTTACGGCAGTAAAGGTCCCGAGCGTCGGCGTGCAGCTGTAGCGGGTTGCATCGCATCCCGGGCTGCAGCCCTCGGTGACCTCGAAGCGGAGCCGGCCCCAGTTACCCAGGGCGGACGTGATGGCCGCCGCGGCACCCGGCCGGCCTTCAAAGGCATATTCGCCGCAGACGGTCCCCGGGCAGGCCGGCTGGCTGGTCCAGGACATGGTCACCGGCTCATGCAGGATCCCGAAGAGTGCCCACTCGATATGCGGGCTCAGCTCTGGGGGCGCGGACAGGACATGCACAACCACTGGTACGGACACGATTGCCTCCTGGCTCGGGCACCGGTCTTTCGCTCTCACTCGATAATAGGCTCTTTAGGCTTATTATGTATAGAGTGCGGCTTCAGGAGCCCGGCTGTCAGGTCCCGCGCTTCAGCTGGACGGTCCGCTCGCCCGGGAGTCCCCATTTCGGCGGGAACCTGTAGTCGACCGGGCCGGAAGCCTGCCGGAACTCCTGCTTGATCCGGGTCCGGCCGGCCACACCCGGGATGTGCGGGTGGGTGACGCGGGTGTACTTGCTGACCTCGCAGAATACGTTCTGCCAGTCGACGAGGGCCGGCCACCGCCCCCACAGGTCACCGAAGCTGAGGCCGAGCCGGGCGAAGTGGTCGCGGGAAGTGTCGAGCATCCACGCGATGACACCGGCGGCCGTGAGCCCGCCGGTGTCGGTGAAGCACTTGGAGATACCGTCCAGCGCGCCCGGGCCAGCCACGACGAACTGCGACTCATCGGCGCCGGTGACCGGCGAGTAAGCCAGGTCGACCGCGTACTGATAGGCGAGGAACGGCCCGATCGAGGGCAGGGTGAGGAGCAGCTCGTACACGTCGCGGAGGTTTCTCGCCGCGGCGACCCTTGCGGGCAGGCCGCCGGCCATGGCGTGCTCGAGGAGCCGCAGGTGGTTCTCATGCTTGCGCCGCTCGCCGAACGGCGGGGTCGGCATGATGTAGGCGGCGGAGTAGACCGGCTCCCCCCGCCGGATCGCCTCGCCGAGGATCCGGGCGTAGGCGGAGAAGCTGTACCCGGCCCACGACGGGGACTCGCCCAGGTGCCTGGCCAGCAGTTCCCAGGTTTCGATCCGGTTGAAGATCTTGCACAGCAGCACCCGGAACACCACCTCGTCCGGGTCCTGCGGGCCGGCGTAGATGACGTCACGGATGAGGTGCTGGGACACCCGGTCGGCCGCCCGGTAGACGTTGGTGAACCTGTAGCGGGCCAGCACCGGGTCGGTGGTCCAGGGAGGCGGCGCGCCCGCGGCCCGGCGGTGGAAGACGTCCTGGCGCGCGGCGGCGAACTGCCAGTGTCGAAGCAGGCGCTGGGGCGCAGGACGCGGCCGCCGACGCGGAACTCCCTCGGCCCGGACGGCGCAGGAGCCGCCCCGAGGCCGAGCGGCAGTGCCAGCTGTCCCGCCGGCGGCCGTCCCGCCGCGCGGCCGGGTCCTTTCATTCGCCGCCTCCCGCTCATTCCGGGCGCCGTCGCGGGCCCTGATCCCGCAGCTCCGGGGATCCCGGATCCGCCCGCCGCAGCCCTGTCCAATTATGTATGTTACGCCTATTATGATGCTGCGGTGCGCTACTATGCTCGGCCTGGCAGGATGCCCGGGCAGGCTAGGCCCGTGCGGATGCGGCAAGCCCGCAGCTAGCGTCAGGAGGCGCCACCTCATGAGCACACGCAACGCGGATCCGCGGGTCATCAGCCGCGCTTACGTCCTGGCGGACCTGCCGGGCCTCCCTGGCGTGCCCGCCGCCGTCGGCCCGGTCACCTGTCCCAGCTGCCTGCTTCCCGCCGCGGCCGTCCGTCATGTCCCTCAGGGCGACGGCACCTACGGGGCGCGGCTTGAGTGCAGTTCCTGCGGTGATAGCCAGGATCTTTGGATGAATGCGTACGCGGCCGGGCTGGCCGCCGGCGTCTTGATTGAAGCCGCCCGGCGCGGTGACCCGCGGGTCTCCCGGGAGGCCCTGCCAGGCGGCCCGGAGCGAGCAGAGGAAACGCGATGACCGGACCCGCTCTCACCCGGCCGGCGGCGCTTGACATGTACGCGACGTACCTGGCGCTCCCCCACGAAGTCGTCTCGTGCCAGGTGTGTTCGCACCCGTGGCCGGCTCATTATGGCATCGGCGGCAGCGGCTGCGTCGCCTGCGAGACCGGCGGGCCGGGGTGCCCCGCCTACGTTCCGGGCGTGCTGCCGCACCAGATCACCCGGCACCTGGACGTCCTCGGGCCGGACCCCGCGCCGTGCCCGTGGCTGTGCGGCCACCCGGCCGGCCGCCATAATGCTGATTCCGGGTGCCTGTCCTGCGGCTGCCGGTATGACATGCCGGACGCTACGGCCCCGCCGGGTGTCACCTATCACGGGTACCCGGCTGACGACGCCCGCGGACACCGCATCGTGGTGATCGAGGCGCCCGCAGGCACGCCGGTCACCCTCCTGCCGGAGATTTCGCAGCACAGCCCAACCGGGTTCGCGTGGGGGTATGGCGGGCGCGGCCCGGCGGCCCTGGCCCGCTCCCTGCTGGTGTCCGTCCTGGGCCCGGCCGCCATCTGTCCTGCTTGCCAGGGGCACCGCAAGGTCGCCTGGGATCCCGCCACACGGGGCCATGTCCCCTACTGGGAGCTCGCTGAGGCAGACGCCGACCTCGGCGACGTGCGCGAGTGCGAGGACTGCGACGACGGCTACCGTGAGGACCTGCCCTACCAGGACTTCAAGGCAGCGGTGATCACGCTGCTGCCGGCCGGCGCCGAGTGGGTGCTAGGCCGCGCTGAGATCTTGCGCTGGCTGGCCGCCGCCGCTCCGGCGGCCCATGCCGCGGCGATCGCCGCGCTGCCGGAGGAACGCGTGATCGCTGTCGCCGTGCTCGATTCGGTTCGCCTCACGGTCCCGGCCGTCAGCGTCTTTGACAACCGGCCGATTCCGGCCGGCACGGAAGGGGCAGTCCTGGAAGTCATGGCGGACGGGACTAGCTGCCTGGTGGAGCTGGCGCTGAGGCGGCAGACCGCGGACCAGGAGGGCGACTTCGTACAGGCCGAGCTCACCGCGGGCCAGTACGAGGTTACCCAGCCCTGGGTGATCGGGCCGCAGCCCTGAGCTTGGAGTTGTCCAAGGACGCCCGGGAGAGCGGCCGGCGGCTAGGTTCTGGCGGCCACGCGATCCCCGAGCTGGTCATAAGCCGCGCGAAGTCAGATCATTCACCGGCCATCCACTCTCCAGCCAGCTGGGAGATCGATACCGCGCCAACGGTTGTGAGCCGCCTGTCTTCCGCGTCACCGATCATGCCAGCGACCTGCTGCAGTAGCGCTGCGTCGGCCAGCGCCCGGCGGCCCGGCTCCATCTTGGCCCGGCCGCGGCGCAGGACAGACTCACCAGGGCGCGCCGCCATGGCCAGCAGCTCGCGAGTGTCCAGCTGGCCGAGCTCCGGAGACGGGTCAAGCAGGTCGCGCGGCGTCTCGAGGGACTTGCCGCCCGGGGTAGTCGCCCATCGATGCCTCCCTCAGCTTGCCGGAAGTCATCGTGTCGCGGCGGCGGGCGGCAGATGCTGCTGACCGGCGGCCCGGTCGCCAGCCGCCGCCACGCTCGTCCGGCCTGCCGGTGCGGGGACGCGCCCGATGCTCCAAGGCCGGAGCTGGGGATGGGCAGCTGCAGCGGGCTAGCTGCCTGGAGAGAACCCGGCGGCGGCGAGTTGTTTTTCAACCCAGGCCAGGTCGTGACCGGAGATGTCCGGGTCGTCCCAGCCACGCAGCGCCGCGTCAAGCATCCGCCGGTAGTGCTGATCCGGGTGCTGGCCAGCGCCGGGGCTGGCCAGCATCACGCCGAGCAGGCGGACCGGGCCAGGTATGCCCTCGGTGAGCCGGACTGCGTAGACCTCGCGGGTGGCCCGGATGTAGGACACCCGCCATGAGGAGCCGCGGGCGGCCCCGGCGTGCCAGTCCCTGCCGTACTCGTCCTCTGGCGAGGTGCGGCGGGGCGGCCGCGCGGTCCAGAACGCGCTTAGCGTGGGGTACTCAGCTGGTTCCCCCTGCTTAGGCCGCATGGTCAGCCCTCCGGGCGGTCGGTAGGGACTCGGCGTCTCACGGCTGACGTCGCGAGGCCTGCTTGCGCAATTCCACAATAGGCTACTTAGACCTATTATCGCGGTTGCAGCGCCAGGTCCTAGCGTCGCGAGTCACCCGCGCGGGTAACGCGCGTGTGGGGGCGCGGGTGAGGCCCTCGGGCAATTCCTCTGCCTGGGGTCCCTTACTGCGGTTTTCTGACGTGACTCGACATCCCTCAGGCGTCCTCTCTGACGGTTGGCCGTCAGGCGCGCTGGGCAGGGCCCAGGGCTCGGATGACCCGAACCGTAGCGACGGCCAACGACAACACGGTCAGGCCCCGGATCCGGTTCAATGACGCCAGTACTAGCACTGGTGCATGCTTAGCAGGGGCCGACTCGCGTACTTCTTGGGGACTCCGCGCTTGCGTTCGGCGTCATTGCGGGCGTCAATCTGGGCGTTGACGCTGTTGACCGCGCGTGCGGCCGCCGCGGGGCTGAGGTCCTTGGTATCGGGGTAGCAGAGTTCCCGGATGACAGCCCCGAGGGCGGTGACGCTGTCCCTTCCCCACGTCACCTGATCATTGCCGGGCCCGTAGTCAAGCCCGGCGATCAGGCTTCCACGACGGGCATGACTTTCGAGCTTGGCGGCCACGTCGGGTGCGTCGCATGCGTCGATGAGCAGCATGCTGACGGCGCCGAGGGTCTCGAGCGACTCCGCTAGAAGGACGGGAGGCTGGTCGCCCTCGCCACTGAAGCTGACGAAACGCCGCAATTCAGGTCGCAGACCGCGCCTGCGGCCTTGGCCCTGACGTGGAAGCCAGCGGAGCCCCCGGCACGGTGAGGACCGGGCCGGGGGGGTGTCGGCTGGATGGTTCATCCGCGCGCTTACTCGCGGGCTAGCATCGCCTGCGCTTCGCGTTCGAGGTCGACGTACGGATCACCGCTGACGTCGACGGCGACCCGCTTGATCGTGCCGCCGGTGAAGCGGTGCGGTGCTCCGTTCGGGTAGTCATCTGTGATCGGCTCGCCGCTGTCGCGGCCCACGCACAGGCCCTCGCCGGCGAGCATGAACATTCCGGGCTGGGTCTTGATCCGGCCCTCGCCGACCTTCTGGTCCCCGTGATACAGGGATAGGATCCCGGTCGAGACGTGCGGCGGGTCCTCGCCGTCCTTGTCGAACGACGCCGACAAGATCAGGTTCTGCCCGGTGGGCACGTCCTGGGTGCCGTCGATTTTCTGCTCCATCATCCCGACGAAGTTGTTGACGTAGTGCAGCCGGTTGTCCTTCACGTACAGGGCGTGGCCGCCGAACCGGGAGCCGTGCGCGAATATGACCCCTTCCGCGCCGAGGGCGGGAATATCGACCAGCGCCCCGATCGTGAAGGACCGGTTGCGGATGTTCACCGCCTGCGCCTCGGGCACCTCGGCGGTGCCGGGGAAATAGGTGTACCGGTCGCGGGGAGAGGCTAGCTGCGGCCGCGGCGTGGTGAGGATCTCCAGGGGAGACCGGTCATCGAGCGGGAAGGCATTGTTTTCTCCGGCTTCTGCGAACCACAGGTTGACCAGCTCGCGCACCTTCTCCGGGTGTTCGGCGGCCAGGTCGTGCAGCTCGGACCGGTCGACATCGGTGTGATACAGCTCCCAGGTGTCGTCGTTGAAGTCGCTCCAGCCGCTGAGCGTCGGGTGGGTGGTGACGGCCTTCCAGCCGTCATGCCAGATCCCGCGCGAGCCGAGCATCGAGTAGAACTGCGTCCTGCGGGCCGACGGCGCCGACGGGTCAGCCACGCTATAGCGCATGCTCGCCCCGTCGAACCGGCTCTGCACATGGCCCTTGATCGTCTCCGGGGCCTCAACGCCGAGGGTGTCCAGGATGGTGGGCACGATGTCGATGGCGTGGTGGTACTGGTGCCGCAGCTCGCCCCGGCCGGCGGCACCGCCGGCCGTGGCCGTGGGCC
>Ga0207664_10001474_pt1 | contig 15435 bp, 14 predicted proteins | sample LARL83metaG_FD_184349 | JGI IMG/M metagenome (GOLD analysis project Ga0207664, IMG submission 184349) | Corn, switchgrass and miscanthus rhizosphere microbial communities from Kellogg Biological Station, Michigan, USA - LAR L8-3 metaG... | ecosystem: Host-associated > Plants > Roots >... | reverse complement strand
CTGACGTCCTCGAGCGAGGCGGAGGTGTCCTCGACGGTGTCGTGCAGCAGCGCGGCGCACAGCGTCTCGGTGTCGAGCCGCATGCCGGCGCAGATCTTCGCCACCCCGACCGGGTGGATGATGAACTCCTCGCCCGACTTGCGCCGCTGGTCGGCGTGGTGCTCGCAGGCGTAGACGAACGCGCGCTCGACCTGCTCGCGGTCGATCTCCAGCGTGCTCTCGGCCGCGTGCTCCTCGACGATCGCGAACAGGTCGCCGAGCAGCTCGCGCTCGGTGTCGCTCAGCCCCTCCCTGCGGACCGGCTGATGCGTCACCGGATGGTCGATGCCGTCGACCGGCATGCGGCCCTCGTCGGCCCCGGCGGGCAGCGCGACGCCGACGCCCGCGCGCGTCAGGCGCGAGCCGCGCGGCTGCTCGCCGTCGCTGGTGGTGCCGCTTCCGTTGCCGTTCGTCTCAGCCATCTGAGGCCGTCCTCGCGTCGCCGCATCGCGGCCCGGTAGGTCGCGGAGCGCTCGAGCGCGGTGCGCCCGGTCGCCTCGACCGCCAGGGCCGGCAGGTCCCGGTCGAGGCTGACGAGGCGAAGCTCCGTGAGGATCGCCACCAGCTGTGCGGCCTGCGCGACCGATCGAGCGTGGACGCGATCCCCGCGAAGCAGCGTCTCGAGCTCCTCGCCGGCCGCCCCGCCGCGGTCCCGCAGGGCCCGGTAGAGCGGCACGAGCGCAGCGCGAAGATCGTGCTCCGACTCATGGATCTGCTGGGCAAAGCGTAGCTCAGCGTCCCCCCAGCACAGGTGGGTGCACGCAGCGGCCGGTCCTTGGCGCGTCCGCGCGTCCTCCTCGGGAGCGGCCGGCGGATCGAGCACGACGATGTGGCGGTAGCCCTCCGCGAGCCCCGGATCGCGCGCGAGCGCGGCGTGCGAGCAGAGCGCGAAGCCGCCCGCGCGCTCGCGCAGGCCGGCGAGGCGGCGCGCCACGTCGGCGACGACGGCGAGGACGGGCTCACCCGTGGCGACCAGGTCCGCGAGCACCGCCGGGGCGCTCTCGCCCCGACGGTCGAGCACGGTCCGCCTCGCCTCCCCGGGCGGTGGCGGGAGGCTGCTCGCGCGCGCCGCGAGAACCGCGACCAGCCAGGCGCCCGGCTCCGGCTCGCCGAGCAGCTCGATCGGCGCCGGCGCGGCCGGCCGGGCGTGGCGCAGGCGCAGGCGCGGCTCGACGGCGCCGTTCCAGGCGTTGCGCTCGAGCCGGAAGGTCGCATCGGCGGGCACGTCGGGTGCGACGGGCAGGCGGCCGTCGCAGCCGAAGGAGACGGCCCGGCAGCGCCCGCCGCCGGACTCCACGCTGAAGCGCACGTGCCTGCCCTCCTCCCCCATCGGGCGCGCATCGCGCAGCGCGGCCCCGGGGACGAGCAGCGTCACCCCGGGGTTCCCCATCCCGGTCGGCTCGAGCTGCGCCAGCTCGTCGGCGAGCGCCAGGCCGAGCTGGGCGCCGCCGACGAGCGCGTCGACGCGCTCGCGGGGCACGAGGTCCTCGGGGCTCAGGGCAGCGGCGGCGTGCGCCTCGAACGCCTCGCGCAGCGCCTCGACGCAGGCCGCGTCGAGCGTCAGGCCGGCCGCGGCGCGGTGGCCGCCGTAGCGCGTCAGCAGCGGCGCCGCGGCATGCAGCCCGCCGAGCAGGTCGAAGGCGGGGATCGAGCGGCCCGAGCCGGTCCCCGTGCCGTCCTCGCCGAGCGCGATCAGCAGCGCCGGGCGGTGATGGCGCTCGACGATCCGCGAGGCGACGATCCCGATGACGCCCGGATGCCAGCCCTCGCCCGCGAGCACGTACGCCGGGCGCTCACCCAGCTCGCGCACCTGCGCCTCGGCCTCGAACAGGATCCGCTGCTCGACGAAGCGGCGCTCCGCGTTGGCGGCGTCCAGCTCCAGCGCGACCGCCTGCGCGCGCGCCTCGTCGGTCGTCAGCAGCAGCTCGACGCCGGCGTCCGCGCGATGCAGGCGCCCGGCGGCGTTGACGCGCGGCGCGAGGCGGAAGCCGACGGCGCGCGCGTCGAGGCCGCTCGGGTCCACGCGCGCGACGCGCATCAGCGCGCGCAGGCCCGGCTTTGCGGTCGACGCGAGTGCCCGCAGGCCGGCGCGCACGAGCCGGCGGTTCTCGCCGCGCAGCGGCACGAGGTCGGCGATCGTCGCGAGCGCGACGAGGTCGAGGTCGTCGTCCGCGGCGGCCGGATCGGCGCCGGCGCCGAGCGCGAGCGCCTGCGCGAGCTTGTAGGCGACTCCGGCGGCGCAGAGGTCGGGGCACGGGTAGCCGCCGAGCGCCGGGTGGACGATCGGCGCGTCGGGCAGCGCGCCGTCCGCGCGCGGGCGGTGGTGGTCGGTCACGACGACCTCGATCCCTCGAGCGCGGGCGAGCGCGACCTCCTCGACGGCCGTGATCGCGCAGTCGACCGTGACCAGCAGTCTGGTCCCGCGCGCCGCGAGCCGCTCGACGGTGGCGGCGGAGAGGCCGTAGCCGTCGTCGACGCGGCTCGGCAGGAACCAGTCGACGTCCGCGCGCTCGCCTCCGAGCCGCCGCAGCGCGCTCAGCAGCAGGGCGGTCGCGCAGACGCCGTCGACGTCGTAGTCGCCGTGGACGGTGATGCGCGTTCCGGCGGCGAGGTGGCGCAGGATCGCTTCGACGGCTGCGTCCATGCCCTCGAACGCGCGCGAGTCGTGCTCCTCCTCGGCCGCGAGGAACGCACGTGCGGCGGCCGGCTCGGCGAGTCCGCGCCGCACGAGCACCTGCGCGAACGCGCGCGAGCAGCCGAGCGCCTCTCGCAGGCGCTCGACCGCGAGCGGCTCGCAGGGCGCGATCTCGATGCGCGGCGCGAGCGGCGGCGCCGATCGCGCCGCGGGCGGCGAAGCCAGCGCGGACACGCTCGCAGGCTACGGGCGAAGGACGACGGAACGCCGTCGCGTCAGGCGTACTCGACGCGCTCTCGGCGGATGCCCTCGGCGTACACGACGGCGAGGCCGATCAGAGCGCCCGGTATCCCCTCGAGCGCGGTCACGAGGTGCGTGGCGTGCTGGCCCGGGACGCTGAAGCCGTTGACGACGAGCCCGAAGGCGATCGCGCCGATCAGCGCGCCGATGAACGCGCCGACGATCCCGCCCCAGAAGTGGTCCGGCAGGAAGATCGTGAAGTGCCAGATCGCGAGGCCCATCATGACCCAGGCGAGCATGCCCATCAGCGAACCTCCCCGATGCGCGCGACGGGATGGCGGGCGGCGCGGGCCATCAGCGCGACCTCCCGTGGCGTCGTCTGCTCGCGCGGCGCGGCTTGCGCGGCTCCTTGAGCATGCCCTCGTTCTCGGCCTCGTCGGGCGCGCGGCCGTTCGCCTGGCCGTCCTCGGACGGCGGCGGCGTCGGCGAGGACGGCGTCCGCGGCGAGCGCGTCTCGTCGGGAGGCGGCACGACGGTCGCGGCGCGCCCGCGGCGCGACGGACGGGCGACGGCGGCTTCGTCGTCGACGTCGAGGTCGCGCGCGAGCTCCGCGAACTCCTCGTCGGAGATCGCCGACGGATCCTCGGGCTCCGTCAGGCGCCTGCGCGGGGTCTCGGGCTTCTCCTCCGGCTCGACCTCGACCGGCTCCCCGCCGACGGTCGCGACCGCGTAGGCCGGCACGACGCCGCCGTTCTCGGCCTCGATCCGCTCGCGCCGCGCCGCGTAGACCGGCTCGCGCTCCTTCCAGGCGGTCAGCACCGGCGTGGCGATGAAGATCGACGAGTACGCGCCGGAGATCACGCCGACGAGCAGCGCGAAGGCGAAGTCGCGCAGCGTTTCGCCGCCGAACAGCAGCAGCGCGAGGACCGGCAGCGCCGTCGAGAAGGACGTCGCCAGCGAGCGCGTGAGCACCTCGGACATCGAGCGGTTCGCGATCTGCGAGAACGCGGCGCGCGGCATGCGCGGCATGTTCTCGCGGATGCGGTCGAACACGATGACCGTGTCGTAGAGCGAGAAGCCCAGGATGGTGAGCAGCGCGGCCACGGTCGCCGACGTCACCTCCCGCCCCGTCAGCGAGTAGATGCCGCTGGTGATCAGCAGGTCGTGCATCAGCGCGATCAGCACCAGGATCGCGAACTTCCACTGGAAGCGCAGCGCGATGTACGCCGAGATCACCAGCAGCGAGGCGATGATCGCGATGACCGCGCTGTTGGCGACCGTCTGCCCGAACGTCGGGCCCACCGAGGTGCTGGAGAAGCTGTGCGTGCCGCCGAAGCGCTGGCTCAGTCTCGTGCGGATGTCGAGCACCTTCGTCGGCTGGATCTGCTTGGCCGATATCTGCACGACGTTGGCGCCGAGCGCCTTGTTCTGGATTCTCTGGATGCTCGCGTCGGTGATGCCGTTGGACTGCAGGACCGAGCGGATCGCGTTCTCGCTCGCCGGCTGCACGAGCGCGGTCGTGATGCGCGTGCCGGAGGTGAAGTCGATGCCGAAGTTCAGGCCCTTGCCGCCGATCGCGAGCGCGCCGATCAGCAGGATCGCGCCGGACATCGAGAAGAACCACTTCGAGTTCCCCATGAAGTCGAAGCGCCAGCGCTTGCCGGCGAGATGCGCGCCGACGGCGGCCGGGTTCGAGAAGACGCGGCTGCGGCCGAGCGTCGCGAGTATCGCCTGCGTCGCCATCACGGCGGTGAAGAGCGAGACGAGCGTGCCGACGCCGAGCATGAACGCGAAGCCCTTCACGCCGGCGGTCGCGAGCATGAAGAGGATGAACGCCGTCATCACCGTCACGACGTTGGCGTCCACGATCGCGGTGAGGCCCTTTCTGTAGCCCGTGCTGATCGCCGCCGGCACCGATTTGCCGGCGCGCAGCTCCTCCTTGACGCGCTCGAAGATCACGATGTTCGCGTCGGCGGCGACGCCGATCGTGAGGATCAGGCCCGCGATGCCCGGCAGCGTGAGCGTGATCGGCACGAGCTTGATCAGCGCGTACAGGTAGATCGCGTAGATCCCCAGCGCGCCGGTCGCGATCACGCCGAGCATGCGGTAGAAGAGGATCAGGAACAGGGCCACGATCGCGAGCCCGACGGCGCCCGCGAGCAGGCCCTGGTTGAGCGCCTGCTTGCCGAGCGTCGCCGACACCTGCGACTGCGAGATCAGTCTGAGGCCGATCGGCAGCGCGCCGAGCTGCAGCAGGTTCGCGAGATCCTGCGCGCTCTGGATCGTGAAGCCGCCCTCGATGACGGCGCCGTTCTGGCCGTCGATCCCGTCGGGGAGCTGCTGCGGGTCGATCGAGGCGACCGAGATCAGTCTGCCGTCGAGCGCGACCGCGAAGTGCTGGAGCACCGCCTGCGGGTTGGTGCCCGGCAGGCGCAGGTTCGTGCCGCGCTGGGCGATCGTCCGCGTGACGTCGTGGAACGCCGTCTTGCCGGCGTCGGTGAATCTGAACTCGACGTCGGGCTGGCTGTTTTCGTTGAAGCCCTGCTGCGGATCCTTGATGTCCTTGCCCGACAGCGCGACGTTGTCGCGCATCACGTAGAAGCGCGCCGAGGGGTCGCCGATCGGCACTCTCGCGTTCGCCGTGGCCGCGACCGCCTGCAGCACGACGTAGCCCTGCGGCACCGCCAGGACCGTGCTGCCGGCCGGCAGTCTCGCTCTGCCGATCGCCGAGCGCAGGTCGCCGTAGAGGCGCTCGGGCCCGGCGAGCCAGCGATGATCTCTGTCGAACAGGTAGTAGGCGGGGCCCAGCCGCGAGCCGCTTCTGTCGTTCGCGACCGCTCTCTGTCTGGAGGCGAGCAGCACCGCGTCGTAGATCGGCTGGCCCTGGCTCGGGTCGCCGGCGGCCTGGCTGAGCCGCTGCGCGTCGGGGTTCTGCACCGGGAGCTGGGGGGCGACCGTTCTGCCGTCCGGCGTGAGGACGTTCGCCTCCCAGTCGTAGAAGTAGAGCTGCGCCGGCGTGCCGACCTGGTCCTGCGCGCGTCTGAGGTTCTGGACGGCCGGCAGCCCGACCGAGATCTCGTTGCTGCCGGAGCGCTGGATCTCCGGCTCGCCGACGCCGAGCTGGTCGACGCGCGCGCGGATGATGTCGAGCGCGCGGTCGAGCGCTTCCGGCGTGACCTTCGGCACCTGTTGGGTCGGCTCGCCCTGGTAGACGAGCTCCACGCCGCCCTTGAGGTCAAGGCCGAGGTGCGTCGGGCGCACCGCGATCACGACGAGCGACGCGGCCAGCAGGCCGACGACGAGGAGCAGGATCAGGCCGTTGCGGCGACGGTCGGTCATCGAGCGCCGATCCTACTTGGCCGGCGTGAGCACGAGCAGCAGCCCACCGTCGTCGTCGTAGGCCGGAAACAGGTCGGCGACGGCCTGGGCCGGCAGGTCGCCCTCGGCGTTGACGGTGACGCGCTTGTTTAGGGCGCGCACGCCCCACTCCAGCACCGTCCCCACGACGTCCTCCGCGCCGTCGCCGAAGTCCAGCCCGAGCACCTCGCGCACGCTGCGTCCGATCACCCGCTCGTCGTCGAGGCCGGTCAGCTCGAACGAGCCGCGGCCGCAGCCGATCACGCGGCCCTCGCGGTCGCACACGAAGAACGCCGCGTCGGGCGCCGGGTAGTAGTCGTCGAGCAGCTCGAACAGGAAGCCGAAGCCGCATCTCGTGCAGCCCTTCGGCTCGCGCCGGAAGCCGGCGGTCCGGTCCGTCGCGGTCGAGCGCGTGCCGCAGTTCGGGCAGATGAACAGGTGGGCCATCCCGCCACAGCATACGAGCCCCGGCCTCAAGCGCGGGTAAGCACGCGCGAGCGTCCGGGCAGGCGCGATTCTCGCCTTCGCGCGGATCGTCGCGCCGGCGCTCAGGCGAACAGCGAGGCGGTCTCGGGCGGCGGCTCGAGCCCGAGGTGACGCCATGCGCGGCGGGTCGCGGCGCGCCCGCGCGGGGTGCGCTCGAGGAAGCCGCGCTGGAGCAGGTAGGGCTCGTAGACGTCCTCGACCGTGTCCTGCTCCTCGCCGACCGCGACCGCGAGCGTCGAGAGCCCGACGGGGCCGCCGCCGAACAGCTCGCAGACGGCGCGCAGCAGCTCGCGGTCGAGCCGGTCGAGGCCCTCGTGGTCGACCTCGAGCAGGTCGAGCGCGTCGCCCGCGACGGCGGCGGTGACGGTGCCGTCGCCGCGCACCTCCGCGTAGTCGCGCACGCGCTTGAGCAGGCGATTGGCGACGCGCGGCGTGCCGCGCGAGCGGGCCGCGATCGCCCGCGCGCCCTCGTCCTCGACCGCGATCCGCAGCAGCGCCGCGGAGCGGTGCACGATGCGCGCGAGCTGCTCGGGCTCGTAGTGCTCGAGCCGGTGCTGGATGCCGAAGCGGTCGCGCAGCGGCGTGCTCAGCAGCCCGGCGCGCGTGGTCGCCCCGACGAGCGTGAAGGGCGGGAGGTCGAGCGTCACGACGCGCGCGCCGGCGCCCTGGCCGACGGTGATCGGAAGCTGCCCGTCCTCCATCGCCGGGTAGAACGTCTCCTCCAGCGCGCGCGGGAGGCGGTGGATCTCGTCGACGAAGAAGACCGAGCGCGGCGCGAGTGCCGTCAGGAACGCGGCCACGTCGGCCTTGCGCTCGAGCGCCGGCCCGGCCGTGTGCTCGAACGGGACGCCCAGCTCGGTCGCGACGATCTGCGCCAGCGAGGTCTTCCCCAGCCCGGGCGGCCCGGCGAGCAGGACGTGGTCGAGCGCCTCGCCGCGTGCGACGGCCGCCTCGATCGAGATCGCGAGCTGCTCGCGCACCGACGCCTGCCCGACGAAGTCCTCCAGGCGGCGCGGGCGCAGCGAGCGGTCCAGCTCGTCCTCGGCCGCCAGGGCGTCGGGCGTCTGGATGCGGGGAACGGCGCTCACGAGCGCGCCGTCCGCAGCGCGTGGGCGATCAGGTCCTCGGGCGTCTCGCCGGCGGCGCCGTCGAGCAGCCGCTCGGCCTCCTGCGCGCTGTAGCCGAGGCCGAGCAGGCCCTCGCGCGCGAGCGCGCGCGGGTCCTCGCCGGCGGCGCGGCTGACGACGATCTCGCCGTCGGGGAGCGCCACGCCGGCCTTCTCGCGCAGCTCGACGACGATCCGCTCGGCCGTGCGCTTGCCGATCCCCGGGACCGCCTGGAAGCGCGCGGCGTCGCCGGCGGCCAGCGCGGCGAGCAGCTCGCGCGGGGAGCCGCCGGAGAGGACGGCGAGCGCGACCTTCGGGCCGACCGACTGCACGCCGAGCAGCATCAGGAAGAGATCGCGCTCCTCCTCGGTCGCGAAGCCGTAGAGCGCCAGCGCGTCGTCGCGCACGATCAGGTGACTGTGGAGCGTGACCGTCTTGCCGGCTGCCGGGACGTGCTCGAGCGTCTCGCCCGAGACCGCGAGGCGGTAGCCGACGCCGGCGACGTCGACGACGACCTCGCCGCCCCCGGGTGGGGAGTAGCGCCGGCTGACGACCTCGCCGCGCACGAGCGCGATCATGCGCGCGCCCCCGCCGCCGTCGCCGCGGCCAGCGGCGCGCGGTTGAGGTGGCAGATCGCGACCGCGAGCGCGTCGGCGGCGTGGTCGGGCGTCGGCGGCCCCGGCAGCGAGAGCAGCCGCTGGACCATCTGCTGCACCTGCGCCTTCTCGGCGCGGCCGGAGCCGCAGACAGCGCTCTTGACCTGCTGCGGCGTGTAGGAGCCGCACGGCAGGCCGCGCTCGCCGGCGGCCAGCAGCACGACGCCGCGCGCCTGACCGACCGCCATCGCCGAGCGCGCGTTGGCGCCGAAGTAGAGGTCCTCGATCGCGACCGCGTCCGGCGCGTGCTCGTCGAGCAGCGCGAGCGCGCGCGCGTGGATCGTCGTCAGACGCCGTTCGAGCGCCGCGCCCGCGGACGTCTCGATCACGCCGCCGTCGAGCGCGAGCAGGCGGCCGGGGCGGGCGGGATCCGACGCGACCACGCCGTAGCCCGTGCTGGCGGTGCCCGGGTCGATGCCGAGGACGATCATACGTTCGGAATTCTGCGCCCGAGGCCGGACGCCTGCCCGAGCGCCGTCAGCGGCGCGGGCCGCAGCCGGGCGGCAGCGGCGCGTGGTCCGCCAGCACCGCCTTGACGTACCAGACGCCGGTGTGGCCGAGCAGGACCTTGCGGTATGGGCCCGGCAGTCTGATCCGCGGCGTCCCGCCGAGCGCGAGGCTGCGCGGGCCGCGGAAGACGATCCCGGGTCTGACGACGTCCTGGGCGATCCGCGCGAGCGGCACGTCCAGCTTCCACGCGAATGCGGTCTGCGCGGTGTGGTTGACGGCGACGAGCCCGCACGCGAGCACGCGCTCGCGGCCACCGGCGACCGCGATCGCTCTCGTCAGCTCGTCCTGGGGGCGCGCCGCGTCGATCGCGGTGCGGGTGCTCGAGACCGTGTCGCGGGCCGGCGCGAGCGCGAAGCCGACGCCGAGCGCGAGCAGCGCCGTGGCCGCGAACGCGGCGGCGGCCCGACCGCTCCCGGCCGCGGCGCGCCGCACCAGCTCAACGGCCGCGACGCCGCCGAGCACGCAGGCGAGCGCGGCGGCGGGCAGCATGAAGCGCGCCAGCCCCGGGTAGCCGCCGACGGTCATGACGACGACGAGCAGCAGCCACGCCGCCGCGCCGATCGCGAGCCCCCGTACGACGCGGTCGCGCGGACGCAGCGCGACCGCGCCGGCCGCGAGCACCCACAGCGGCGCGAGCGCGAGGCCGAGGCCGCGGCGCAGCGCCGTGAGCGCCGGATCCGAGCCCGTCTGGCCGTTGTAGTCCGCCGCGTGCGTGCTGGCGGAGAACGGCTCGCCGATCGTCGCCGGCGGCCCGAACCACAGCAGCGGCACGAGCAGCAGGCCGCCGACCATCAGCAGCCGCTCGCGGCGCCCGACGGCGCCCCAGCGCCAGAGCGCGTAGAGCCCCAGGAACGGCCACGCCTCCGGCCGTATCAGCGACGCGGCGACGGCGAGCGCGAACGCGCTCCCGCGCCGGCCGGCGAGATGGCGCTCCAGCGCCCACAGCACGCACGCGAGCAGCAGCGGCTCGGACGCTCCGCGCCAGGCGAGCGCGGTGAACTGGTCGGTCAGCAGCACGCCGAGCGCGGCGACGAGCCCGGCCCACGCGCCGGCCAGCCGCGCGCCGAGCGCCCACGCCCCGGCCAGCGCGAGCAGCGCGCCGGTGCGCGCGACGAGCAGCCACAGGCTCGGCGCGGCACTGTCGGCGACGAGCGAGAAGGGCGCCGTGAAGAGCACCGGCAGCGGCTTCCACGACGGCCCGCCGGCGAGCCCGAACTGCTGCGAGGGCGTCACGAGCTCGCGCCCCCACACGATCCACGCGAACGGGTCGTAGCTGGGGACCGACGGCGCGAGCAGCGAGAGCGCGGCGAGCGCGAGGGCGAGCGCGATCAGCAGCGCCGCGACGGCCGGCGCGGACGGAACCGCCCGGCGGCTGCGCGTCTCGACGGCGCTCATGCGGGCGTCAGGCGGCAGCGCAGCAAGGTGGCGATCACCCGCAGCCCGTCGCTCGCGCGCAGCTTCTTGCCCTCGGCCGTCGAGCGCGCGCGGTAGTGGATCGGCACCTCGAAGATGCGCTCGCCGCGTTCGATCAGGCGCGCGGTGATCTCCGGCTCGATCTCGAAGCCGCGGGCGCGCAGCGAGAGGCTGCGGAACAGCTCGGTCCTCAGCACCTTGTGGCAGGTCATGATGTCGTGCAGGTAGACGTTGAAGAGCACGTTGGCGGCGAGCGTGACTCCCTTGTTCCCCATCACGTAGAGGAACGAGTGGCTCGTGGCGCCGTCGAACGCACGGACGCCGAAGACGACGTTCGCCTCGCCCCCGAGCAACGGCGGCAGCAGCTCGCGGAAGTCGCCCGGCTCGTACTCGAGGTCGGCGTCGAAGATCGCGGCCAGCTCTCCGGTCGCGTGCTGCAGCGCGGTGCGCACGGCAGCGCCCTTGCCGGCGTTGCGCTCGTGCTCGAAGAGGCGCACGCGCGGGTCGGCGGGACGCGCGCGCAACAGCTCGCGCGTGCCGTCGGTCGAGCCGTCGTCGACGACGATCAGCTCGATCGGGACGGGCAGCTCGGTGCCGAGCACGGCCTCGATCGCCTGCTCGACGCGGTCGAGCTCGTTGTAGACGGGCATGAGGATCGAGAGCATCGCGCGAGTGGTTCGCCGGTCAGAGTGGCGACCCTGCGGAAGGCTCTCATGTTTGGCGCGTCCTAACGCGACGCCAACACGGCCGGGCGCTCGCGCCCGTCTCCGGCCCTCAGCCCGCGAGCTTCTCCAGGACCTCGGCGTCGACGTCGAAGTTCGCGTGGACCTCGCCCACGTCGTCGTTGTCCTCGAGCGCCTCGATCAGGCGCAGCAGTCTGCCGGCCTGCTGCTCGTCCAGCTCGACGCGCGTCCTCGGGCGCTGCGTCACCTCGGCCGTGCCGATCTCGATCCCCGCCTGCTCGATCGCCGCGCGCACGGCCGCGAGGTCGGACGGCTGGGCGAGCACCTCGAAGACGTCGTCGTCCTGGGCGATGTCCTCCGCGCCGGCGTCGATCGCGACGATCAGGTCGTCCTCGCTCCAGCGCTCGGCGTCGACCGTGATCACGCCGACCTTGTCGAACAGGTAGGCGACTGAGCCGGGCTCGCCGAGGTTCCCGCCGTGCTTGGAGAGCAGGTGGCGCACGTCGGAGCCGGTGCGGTTGCGGTTGTCGGTCAGCGCCTCGATCAGCAGCGCGACGCCGCCCGGGCCGTAGCCCTCGTAGAGGACCGTCTCGATCGCGTCGGCGTCGGCGCCCTCGCCGGTCCCCTTCGCGATCGCGCGCTCGATGTTGTCCTTCGGCATCGAGGCGTCCTTCGCCTTCTGGACCGCGTTCGCGAGCGCCGCGTTGCTGTCGGGATCGCCGCCGCCCTCGCGCGCGGCGACGGTGATCGCGCGCGCGAGCTTCGTGAACGCGGCGCCGCGTCTGGCGTCGACGATCGCCTTCTTGTGCTTGATCCCCGCCCACTTGGAATGTCCGGCCATGGCGGGAAGTCTACGAAGCGGCGAGCGCCCGCGGATGCGCGCGGTACCAGTCGAGCGTGCGGCGCAGGCCCTCGTCGAGGCCGACGCGCGGCTCCCACCCGGTCAGCGCGCGCAGCTTGGAGGCGTCGACCCACTGGCGGTCGATCTCGCCGTCCGGCGTCCCCGTGCCGCGCACCTCGGGCTCGACGTCGGCGCCGGCGAGCGCGCAGATGCGGGCGACCACGTCGCGCACCGCGTGCGGCTCGCCGCCGCCGGCGTTGAACGCCTGACCCCGTACGTCCTCCCCGCCGACGTCGAGCGCCTCGGCGAGCAGCAGGTACGCCGCGACCGCGTCCTCCACGTAGAGGAAGTCGCGCTCGGGCGAGCCGTCGGAGCGGATCACCGGCGCACGGCCGGCGAGCGCGGCGCCGATCGCCTCCGGGATCAGGCGCGAGCGGTTGAGATCGCCGCCGCCGTAGAGGTTCGCGAAGCGCGTGACGGCGACCGGCAGCCCGAACGTGTGCCAGTAGGAGCGCGCGATCATGTCCGTCGCAGCCTTGCTCACGTCGTAGGGATAGCGCGGGTCGAGCGGCATGTCCTCGCGATACGGGAGCGTCGCGCTCGCGCCGTAGGCCTTGTCGGAGGCGGCGACGACGACGCGACGGGCGCCCTGCAGGCGGCAGGCCTCCAGCAGCGTCCACGTCCCGCGGACGTTGCTCTCGAACGTCGCCAGCGGCGAGCGGTTCGCCGTGCCGACGATCGTCTGCGCGGCGAGGTGGAAGACCGTGTCGACCTCCTGCTCGCCGAGCGCGCGGGCGATCAGGCCCGGCTCGTTGAGGTCGCCGTGGACGACGTCGACCGCCTCCTCGACGCCGTCGAGCAGCAGCGCCGAGCGCGGCGCGCGATCGCGCTGGAGCACCGTCACGCGCTCCCCCCGCTCGACCAGCGCGCGCACGAGCCAGCAGCCCAGGAGCCCGTACGCCCCGGTGACGAAGACCGAGCGGCTCATCGCGGAAGGGCGCCGCGCGCCTGCGCCCACGGCGCGAGCCCCTGCTCCCACAGGTCGTTCAGCAGGACCGCGTCCTTGTATGTGTCCATGCAGTCCCAGAAGCCCTCGTGGCGGTAGGCGTGGAGCTGACCGGCGGCGGCGAGGCGCTCGAGCGGCTCGCGCTCGAGCACGCTGTCCTCGGAGAGGAACGCCGCGACCCCGGGCTCGAAGACGAAGAACCCGCCGTTGGCCCACTGCTCGGCGCGCGGCTTCTCGCGGAAGCCGCTGACGCGCCCGTCCGACTCGACCTGCGCGACGCCGAACTGCAGCTCGGGCCGCACGACGGTGACGGTCGCGAGCCCGCCGTGCGCGCCGTGCGCCGCGAGCAGCGCGCCGAGGTCGATGTCGGCGACGCCGTCGGCGTAGGTGAGGCAGAAGGGCGCCTCTTCGAGCGTTCGCGCGGCCGCGAGCGCGCGCCCGCCCGTGGGCGTGTCGAGGCCCGTGTCGAGGCACGCGACCTCGACCCCGTCCGGCCACGCCTCGGCGGCGGCGAAGCGCGCGACCAGCTCGCCTCTGTAGCCGGTGCAGAGCAGGAAGCGGCGGAAGCCCTGCGCCGCGTAGATCTGGACCACGTGCCAGACGATCGGGCGCCCGCCGATCTCCACCAGCGGCTTCGGGATCGACTGCGTGCGCTCCTGCAGCCGCGTGCCGCGACCGCCGCAGAGGACGACGACCGGTGTCTCGGCGGGCTCCATGGGGCCGCGATGTTACGTAGGATCCGCCGTCCGATGCCTCAGGTCTCCCCCGATATCTTCAAGGCGTACGACATCCGCGGGATCGCGGGCAAGGACATCGACGGCGAGATCGCCGAGTCGATCGGGCGTGCGTTCGCGCACGTGCTCGCGCGGCTCTCCGGCAAGGCGGTCGGCGAGCTGCGCGTCGGGCTCGGGCGCGACATGCGCCTGACCGCGCCGGAGCTGGCCGGCCGCTATCGCGACGGGCTCGTCGCCGAGGGCGTGCACGTGCTCGACGCCGGCATGGTCGGCACCGAGATGCTCTACTGGCTCGTCGGCTCGCGCGAGCTGGACGGCGGCCTGATGTGCACCGCCTCGCACAACCCGAAGGCGTACACGGGCGCGAAGCTCGTGCGCGAAGGCGCGCTCGCGCTCTCGGGCGAGGAGGGCATCCAGGACATCCGCCGGCTGATCGAGGACGGCATTTCCCCCTCGCCGGCCGCGGGATCCGGCTCGGTCGAGCAGGTCGACCTCTACGCGCCCTTCCACGAGGCGGCCTTGAAGCTCGTCGACACGACCGCGATCAAGCCGCTCAAGGTGGTCGTCGACGGCGGCAACGGGATGGCCGGCCCGATGGTCGGCCCGCTGCTCGAGCCGCTGGGGCTCGAGCTCGTCACCGCCTACTGGACGCCGGACGGCGAGTTCCCCGACCACGAGCCGAATCCGCTGCTGCCGGAGAACCGCGCCTTCATCATGGAGAAGGTCGTCGCCGAGGGCGCCGACCTCGGAATCGCGTGGGACGGCGACGGCGACCGCTGCTTCTTCATCGACGACACGGGCGCGTTCGTCGACGGCGACTTCCTCACCGCGCTGCTCGCGCAGGCGCTGCTGGAGAAGCAGCCCGGCTCGACGATCCTCTACGACGTGCGCGCCAGCCGCGCCGTGCGCGACACCGTCGAGGCGGCCGGCGGCACCGCGCTCGTGAACCGCGTCGGCCACGCCTTCTTCAAGAAGCGCATGCGCGAGACGGGCGCGATCTTCGGCGGCGAGGTCTCCGGCCACTACTACTTCCGCGAGTTCTACAACGCCGACTCCGGCACGCTGCCCGCGCTGCTGATCCTCGAGCTGCTCTCGCGGCGCGGGGCCAAGCTCAGCGAGCTGCTTTCCGACCTGCGCGGCAGATACTTCATCTCCGGCGAGATCAACTCCGAGGTCGCCGACCAGCAGCGGAAGATCGCGGAGATCGAGGCGCGCTACGGCGACGCCCGCGTCACGCACCTCGACGGCGTCTCCGTCGACTACGACGACTGGCACTTCAACGTGCGTCCGTCGAACACCGAGCCGCTGCTGCGCCTCTGTCTCGAGTCGCTCGTCTCGCACGAGGACATGGAGCGCCGGCGCGACGAGCTGCTCGCGCTGATCCGCGCGTGAGCGCGACGCTCGACCCCGAGCAGGCGCTCGCCGAGGCGGCCGGCGCCGGCGTCCACTGCCTGCCGATCCCGACGCCGTTCCTCGTCGGGCGCGTCAACTGCTACCTGATCGAGGACGAGCCGCTGACGCTCATCGACACCGGACCGAACTCCGGCAAGGCGCTCGACGAGCTGGAGCGGGCGCTCGCCGCGCACGGCCGCCGCGTCGAGCAGCTGGAGCTGATCGTCGTCACCCACCAGCACATCGACCACATCGGCCTGCTGGAGGTGCTCGTGCGCCGCTCCGGCGCCGAGGTCGCCGCGCTCGACCGCCTGGCGTAATAACTCGGCGACTACCG
>Ga0207664_10001472_pt1 | contig 15452 bp, 14 predicted proteins | sample LARL83metaG_FD_184349 | JGI IMG/M metagenome (GOLD analysis project Ga0207664, IMG submission 184349) | Corn, switchgrass and miscanthus rhizosphere microbial communities from Kellogg Biological Station, Michigan, USA - LAR L8-3 metaG... | ecosystem: Host-associated > Plants > Roots >... | reverse complement strand
TGCCAATTCCAAGCTGGTGCAGGCGCTCGACCCCGCCGGTCGCGCGGAGCTGTGCGACTCGCCCGGATAGGATCGGCCGGTGAGCAGACGCCGCGACGTCCAGCGTTTCGATCGCTGGGCGGACAGCTACGACCGCCACTGGATGCAGCGGCGCATCTTCGAACCGGTGCAGCGGGCGGTTCTCGATCTGGCTGAGGACGAGATCCCACGACCCCGCGCCATCCTCGACGTCGGATGCGGCACCGGCCGTCTGCTGCAGTCGGCTTCAGCTCGGTTCCCCGGTGCTGAGCTCGTGGGCGTCGATCCGGCGCCCGAGATGGTCCGACAGGCAAAGCTCAGGGCTGGCGACATCAGCGCGATGGGCTTTCAGCTGGCGAGTGCGGAGGAACTGCCGTTTCCCGACCAGCATTTCGACCTTGTCTTCAGCACCTTGACTTTCCACCACTGGGCGGACCAGCGGAAGGCCGTTGCCGAGGTAGGTCGGGTGCTGGCGCCCAGCGGAAGGTGGCTGTTGGCAGACTTCCTCGCGACCGGCCTGATGCGCTACGTCCGCCGGCTTCTCCGGATGCGGCGATTCCCGGAGCGTGAGTCGCTCAAGGCCATGCTCGCGCCGGCCGGCTTGGCCGTGGTCACCGAGCGGAAGGTGCCCGGGCTTCACGGCCAGGTGGCCGTGCTGGCGATCGGCCGGCCGGACTGAGGGTCGGGCCGGTCCGCTCCGGGGCCCTGCTACCCGAACGTCAGGCCGTCGGCGGAGCGGAGCGGCGGACCCAGATGTGTTCGGGGCCGCTGCTGAAGACCTCTGAATAGTCACGGTCAAGGAGCGCTTGAACCTCTGGGAACTGGTGCGCATCAATGTCTGTGGTGAGGATCAGCGCCGGCTGCTGCTGCGCGACCGCGACTGCAACCTGGCCGTGGTAGCCGAGCAGAGCGAAGTCGTTGTAGATGGGCGGAGTCGGAAGGACCTGCTCCAGGTCGCCGAGGACATAGACCCAGGCATCCGCTGACCAGACCACGGCCCTGGAGTGGGTGCGGCCGTTGGCGGTCAGCCAACCCACGACGGCGGCGTCCGGCGCCACGCGGTAGTCGAAGCTCGATTGCCACTGGGCAAGCGAGCTCGGGCCGGTGATGCCGGTGAGGAAGCCGCCGTAGTACTGGCCGAGACTCCGACCGGATCCCAGCTGCGGGATCCAATCCACAGTGGTCACCCTGGCCAGGTTGAAGGCGGTGGCCACTGCGAGGAGCAGCCCGAGCAACCCGGCGAGCTGGAAGCGTGGAAAGGTCCGTGCGGTCAGCGGGATGGCGAACGCCAACAGGAGAGTCGGCACCGCCGCCGGCAGCAGCAGGTGCGGGTAGCTGTGCTGTGGCGCGGCCGCCGCAAGCAGCGTGGCCACCGACCAGATGGCCAAGCCCCAGGACGCGGTTGACCTGCGCAGGATGAGCGAGGAGGCGAGCGCAAGCGCCACCGCGAGCAGCCCGACCGCGACCAGCAGGCCCAGTTGAGCCACGTTGCGGGGCAGCATCGACTGTGTGTAGGGAACGTAGAAGCCCGCGAGGGCGTACGCCAAACGGGACGGGCCGGCGACCGCCAGAGCAGGCACGAGCCAGGCGGCGCTGCCGAGCACGAACGCCGCCACGTAGGCCCACAGTTGCCTCCGGCGAGCGCTCGGGCTGAGCACCAGGATAACCAGAAAGGCGCAGGCGTCGGCGAGCGCGGTCTGTTGATATGCGGTCGCGGCTGCCGCCAGAAGGCCGACCACCGCCGCCCAGCGCCAGCCCGGCGTTCGCGTGTACAGCCTGACGAGGAGCAGGGCCCCCGCCCAGCTGGTCGCCGCGATGAGGAGGCTTTCGGGGACAACAAGCTCGGCGTCGAAGACCGGAGTGCCGAGCCCCAGCGCGACGGCAACGGTCGCAAGAGCGGCGCGACGGGCCGGCAGCAGGTGATAGGCGGCATAGGCCGCAGCGCCGAGGGCGGCCAGACCCGCCAGGTAGGTCAGTGAGTGGAACGCGGCCTCACTTGGCCCGAAGAGCTTGAGGACCGCGGCGACCGTCCACAGATGCAGGGGTGGCTTGTTGTTCCAGACGCCGACGTAGAGGAGCTTGCCGTGAAGCATCGCGTTGGCTGTGGCGGCATAACCTGCCTCGTCCGTGTACCAGTGGGGCTCGAAGAAGGCCGGCAGCCTGGTCGCGGTGTACAGCCCCCACGCCACGATCAGAAGACGCCGCGGCATTTGGGTGCGAGAGATGCCATGCGAGGTGGAGACCGCGGCGCCGTTCGATTGACTTCTGCTTGCCAGCCGGGGCGGCGGGTCCACTGTGACCGACCTGGCAGCGCGTGAGGGCTCCATCACTCGGCACCGCCGCGCGGACCTTGCGAGAGAGCAGGCGGCACCTCGGCGGCGGCCGCAAAGGCGCTTGTTGAACGGTCCATCTGCAGCCACAGAAACGCCGCTGCCGGCCAGAGGACCAACCAGCTCAGCCACAGCACACTCAGCGGTCCGAAGACGAGCATCAACAGGAGGCCGCCGACGGCGATGATCATGCCGGCGGGCCGTGCGGCGAACAGGGCCAGCGCGAGGGGAAGGACGAGGACGAAGTAGTGCGGCCAGACGGTCGCCGCCAGCGCGGGCACCGTGGCCAGCACGAGCACAAAGGCCATCTCGATGTTGATCCGCCGTGTGAGCACGATCACCAGGGCGACGAGACAGATCGCGGCTCGCACCAGCCAGAGCGCCGCCACTGCGATCCCCGTATCCGGCACCGGGTGCGAGAACGCGGCTCGCCTCGACAGCGGGCCAGTGCCCAGGAAGCTCTGAAAGACGTTGGGCAGGGAGACGTTGCTGCGGTCGTGGATGACGTAGTGACTGAAGAAGGGCAGGACCTGCGTGAGGTATGTCATCACGCCGTGCAGCCCGATCAGCGGGACGAAGATCGCATTCATCACGAGGAAGCAGGCCAGGCCAACCAGGACGGGCGACAGCCGGCGGCGCAGCAGCGGGACCAGCAGGACGACCGGGGCGATCGGCTTGACCGCGAGCGCCAGCCCGAGACCGACGCCGGAGCGCGCCGCGCGAAGGTCGGACATCGCGACCGCTATGAGCAGCAGCACCAGGCCGTTTACCTGGCCCGAACCGAGCTCCCACCAGATGGGGCGGGTGAAGCTGATGAACGCCAGCAAGCAGCCGATGACCGGCCAGGAAAGCTGGAACCGGCGCGCCAGCAAGGTGAGGGCGGCAAACAGCGCCATCGCATCGATCACCGCCCATACCGCGGCCGCCAGCCACGCGCCGCCCGAGCTCGCCAGCGGAACCAATCCCAGGAATGGAAGCAGCGCTCCGGGCGGGTAGATGAAAGCTCTCACCGCACGCGGCCTGGTCAGCTGGAGAACGGCCGCGTCGTAAAGGTGCCCAGGGTTTTTCAGTGCGCTCGAAGCGGCCTGCACGTAGACCAGCGCGTCGTTCCACCTTCGCGGCGACGGAGGTGGGTGGAAATGGGGAGCGAGCAGCACCCAGAGGTGCACGATCAGCACGAACCACGCCACGATGCCGATCGGAGTCGCGCCTATTCGCAGCGCTTCAACGGTCCAGGCGCGCAGTGCGTCGCCGGGCTGTGATCCTTCCGCGGGGCGGGGCCGGCCCGCGATCACAGTCTCACGAGGCTGAGCTCGAGCACGCAGCAAGTCTCGCCGATCACCCGTCACCCGTCCAAACACCGGAACAGGACGTCCGCAATGCGGGTATCAAAGGTGCGATGAGATTCCTGTTCGGCTCCAAGACCGACCTGCCCACCCCTGACCAGGCGCTGCCCGGTCGCGCTGACCCCATCGTCGAGCCCGGTCGCCACGCGGTGCTCGGCACGCCCATGGCCCCGCCCTACCGCGCCGGCGCAGAGGTGGCCGAGTTCGCGCTGGGCTGCTTCTGGGGTGCCGAGAAGCGCTTCTGGCAGCTGCCCGGCGTTATCACGACAGCGGTCGGCTACGAGGGCGGCGCCACGCCCAATGCGACGTACGACGAGGTCTGTTCAGGTCGCACCGGACATGCTGAGGCGGTCCGCGTCGTCTTCGACCCGAAGCAGATCTCGTATGAGGAGCTGCTGCGCGAGTTCTGGGAGGAGCACGACCCGACGCAGGGCATGCGCCAGGGCAATGACGTCGGCACGCAGTACCGCTCGGCCATCTTCGTGCGCTCCGACGCGCAGCGCGAGGCGGCGGAGCGCACGCGGGAGACTTACGCGGCCGCCCTCCGCCAGTCCGGGTACGGCGCGATCACGACCGACATCAGCGACGCCGGCGAGTTCTACTTCGCCGAGGAGTACCACCAGCAGTACCTGCACAAGAACCCGTACGGCTACTGCCCCGACCACAGCACGGGGGTCACCTGCTCGATCAGCCGCCCGGAAGCCTGACCGTCGAGGCCAGGGCGCCTATTGAGGAGCCCGGCGGCGGCGGTTGAGCGCGGTCAGCCGATAAGAGTCGGTTCTCGGAGCGCCTCGGCAGCCAGGTTGGTGCCCTCGGTCAGCTCCCGCAGCGTGGCGGTTATCTGACCGAGCCGGCCGTAGACCAGGTTGAGAGCCTCACGCTGCTCGGCGGTGAGCGGCCCGAAGCGGCCCTCCCGCAGCTGGACGACCTGCGCGGCGGCCGCGATCAGAGGCTTCAGGACCTCCGTCTCGAGGGGGCCGGACCGCGAGCCGGTACCGATGATGGCGTCTACCGAATCGGCCACGAGGGAGCCCAGCTGCGGGCTGCCCTGCGCGGGCGATTTCACAAAGTCACGCACGCAACAAGGAGCGTAAACGGTGCGGAGAAAAAGCTCTACTGCTCAACTCAGGTGACCGCCGGCTTGAACGTTTCGTCGGCCGGTCTGGAGGACGGCCACGGCTTTCGACGGCATCGGAGGGCTCGCCCTGGGCGAGTACCGGATGCTAACTTCACTCTCGAACCACGGATCTCTTGTCGCCGCGAAGGAATTTGGATTGTTGAACACCAAGCTGGCGCGTTCGCTCGCACTTCTCTCGGTCGTCGCCACCGCCGCGATGCTTTCGATCGTGCTGCCGAGCTCGGTTGCGGCCGCGAGCGGCTTCGCCGTCGGCATCCCCACCGTCGTCGACCCGATCCGGGGCGTCGGCGAACCTGACATTGCGGTCGACAACTCGAACAACGCCTGGATAACCGGCCCGGCCGGAACGGCGACCCAGACCAGCATGTACTGGCACTCGCGCGACGGCGGCCTCACCTACCCCCTTCTCGGCCCCAGCGGTGGCCACTATCTCTGCCAGGTGTCGGGAGGCGGCGACTCGCTCGTGCAGCTCGACCGGCAGAACGGGCAGGTCTACCTCTGGGACCAGAACGCTCTCGTGGACGTCAGCAGCGGAAGGTTTGACGCCGACGGCAACCCGATCCCGATGACGCCGGGACCGGCCTGCTTCACCGACGCGGCAATCACCGCCGACCGCCCGTTCGGGACGGTGCTGCATCCGATCGGCTCCGTGCAGGCCCCGCAGTACGCGGCCGCGGGGAGCACGCCGGTGAGCTTCATGTCCTGGTCGTGCGACGGCTGCCTCGGCGGCGGGAGCACGATCGGAGGCCTGGCGTTCGGGTGGTCCACCGACGGCGTCAACTGGCACGCTGCCGACCCCGGGGTGCCACTGGACAACCTGGTCGCCGCCAACTTCGCCGAAGCCGGGACGATCAACAGCTTCCACTGGCACGGCAACATGGCCGTCGATCCCGTCACCGGGTTCGTGTACACGGCCCTGTCTTGCAACGGCAGCTGCCCGAACGGTGCTTCCGACAACGAGTTCGGCGTCGCCATCGGCAAGCCGATCTGCAGCGCCGGGGCCAACTGCCCGGAGCCGCAGACCGCCGGTGCCGGTTACGGCGGCGCGGGCCAGTTCGCGAGCCTCGGCTACCAGACCGCCTCCAACAGCTACCAGGGCAAGCCCTGGGCGGAGCAGGGGAGCCTCTTCCCGGTGCTGGCGATGGGCCGCGACCGCACCCTCTACGAGGCGTGGATCGAAGGCGACGGCAACCAGGCGAGCGGCACCCCGCCCGCGACCAGCTGGCACCTGTACTACACGTACTCGAAGGACCTGCCGGATCACAAGGTCTGGGCGCCGGCGCAGCGGATCGATTTGAACAGCGGCACCGCGGGCGGCAGCTCCGTGATGGGCTGGATCGCGGCCGGCGACGCCGGCAAGCTCGCGGCCGTCTGGCTGAACACGCCGCAGCACGAGTATCCGAGCGACACCACCAACCCTGATCGGCCCTGGCACCCCTTCATGGCGGTGAGCACCAACGCGAACACCAACAGCGCGCACTGGCAGCAGGCCCAGGTCGGCATCGGTCCCAACCACGTGGGAGACATCTGTCTACTCGGGACGGTCTGCGGTGTCAACGTCCCACCCGGCAACCGCAACATGGCCGACTTCATCAGCATCGACATCGGTGCGGATGGCGCCGCGCAGGCGACGTGGGCCGACGACGCCAACCGGCTGTCAACGCTGCCGACCACCGTGGTGCCCGGCGTGCCGGTGACGGAGACGGCCCGCCAGGTGGCGGGTCCGAAGCTGATCGGCTCGGGCTATGTCAGCGACTCGCGGTTCAGTACGAAGCCGACCAACACCGGGATCAAGGACGCTACGGGCGACGCTCTCTACCCGGTCTCTCCACGCACAGGCGCCGGTTCCGGCGCCGGCACCAACCAGGCGCAGCTCGACCTCACCGGGTCGCTCATCGACTGGGATGGCAGCAACGTGATCGTTCACGTCCCCGTGGCGGATCTAAGCAACCTGACCAGCCCGGACTCGACGTGCCAGACCAATGTGTGGTGGCTGACGACCTGGCAGGTGGGCGGCAAGATCTACTTCGCCAAGGCGCAGTCCAACGCCGGCGGCGCGCCGACGTTCACAGCCGGCACGCCGGCCAGCTTCGACCGGCCCGGCATCGGCACGGCCACGTTCCCGACCCTCGTGGACTACAGCGGCGGCACGTCGGTCACCGGGGCGAAGAACGGCAACCAGTGGGTCATCACGGTGCCGGCCTCCGCAGTCGGCGGCCCCACCAAGGGCAGCGTGCTGGAGAAGGTGACGGCCTACAGCGTTCTCGACGACGGCCTGCCTCCCACGATCGCTCCTGGGACCGGGGCGCCCTGCGAGCCGCAGGACAACATCTCCACGATCACCGACGCGACGCCCGCTTATGACGCGGTCCTCGGTGCCATCAGCGGCAACAACCCGTTCACGGCGGCAGCCGCGCCGCCGGCGCCCTGGCTCCCGATCGGCCTGGTCGTGGTCGGCGCGGCTCTGGTCGGCCTGGCCGCGGTTCCGCTTCTGAGGCGACGCCGGAAGCGGTAGGCGACGGATCCCCTCCCCTCAGGAGAGGGAAATTGGCTCTTACCAGGAGAGGACGTTCAGGGAGCCCAGCGAGATCGCCCGGCCGTCCGGGATGTGGATGACACTGCCGCCGTAGCGGCCGACGACGGCGAGCCACTGGGAATCGGCCGACCAGCGCACGCTGAGGACCCCGCCGGGGTTGGGCAGAGTCGCCGACTTGCCAGAGCCGGCGTCGACCAGGAGGAGCCTGTCGACGTAGGGATCCAGGCCTGCCACGTAGCGGCCGTCCGGCGAGCCGGCGGCCGGCTGCAGGAGCTCGTCGATGAGCGGGGAAACCTGGCCGGTCAGGGTCATCAGCTGCGTCGAACGGGCCTTGGTCTCCACCAGCCGATCGCTGCCGAGAGTCGCGATGATCTGCACCGCCGAGTCGTGGGGGACGGTGGATGCGTGGCCGCCGGAGTAGACCCGGACCGTCGTGCCGTTGATCGCCACGGCGCGGTCGTCGGCGAACCACGCGATCACCTGCGGGGCGAGCTTGGCCAGCCGCCGTCCTGACGAGTCCAGCAGTACCTGCGTCTGGGGGTTCAGGCTCGCCGCGATCTCCTTGCCGTGCGGCGAGACCTCCAGTAGGTCACCCGGCGCGATGCGGTGGCAGGACAGCCCGTTCACCTCCTCGACCTCGGCCGCGCCCTCGGCGCGTGTCAGCCAGAGCCCGCCGCCGACCAGGCGCGGCACGCCCACCGTCGCCTGCTTCAGTACCTCCGGCTTATCGCCGGGGACGCCGAGCACGTACTCGGTGTTCGCCGCCGCGACGTCCTGCATCACCGCCGGCGGAGGCTCTCCGGCCACCGCGACGGGCAGGTCGAGGCGATCGCAGGGCGCGAGCGCGGCTGGAGGCTGCTGCTTCGGCACGCTCGAACAGGCGGCGCCCGCCACGAGGAGTGCGAGCACGGTTGCGATCGTCCTCACAGAGTGTCGTGCACCTGGTAGGTGAAGGTGGCGCCCTTCAGCGTGGCGATCGCGTGCAGGTCGGCCTCGCCGTAGTAGACATCGACCTCGTAGCTGGTCGCCTGGGTGAAGTAGCTCGCCTCCAGGTGGGCGACCGCCAGCGCGATCTCCCGCTCGTGGGCGTGGCCGCCGGCCCGGAAGGACTTGATCCCGTCTGCCTCCTCGGTGGCGATGACGACGCGCACCTGTCTAACACTCGCTCCGGCCTGCTGGAGGCTAGCCTGGTCGAGGGGGTCCGCAGGTGTCCCAGCGGGTGGCGTTGTGACGACGGCCACCTCCCAGTAGGACACCCGGGGATACAGGTAGCGGCCGACCGCGGCGCCGAGCTCCGCGGCGGTGCGGCTGTTGCCCAACCGGGTGTTGTGGTTGGCAAGCGCGACCACCCGCGGCGGGCTGGGCGAAGGCCGCGCTCCGGGGGCGGACTGACACGCTGAAAGCGCCACCGCCGTCATCAACGCCGCGATCGCACAAAGAAACCCCTTCGGCGTTGTCAGCACCGTCCGAGAATAGCCGCGCCCGCTTCGTCACACTTAGCAGAGCCCCCCGCCATGACTCTGTTGCGCGTTCGTTTTCTGCCTTACCTCCGGCCCTACTGGGGTCTGACCGCGCTCAGCCTCCTGGCTGCGTTCGCGGGCCTGGCGGCGACGACGCAGATCCCGCAGGTGCTGAAGGATGCGATCGACGGGCCGATCGCGCAGCACGACCTCCGGCGCCTGCCGCTCTACGCCGGCTTGATCGTCGGGCTGGGCGCGCTGGAGTTCGGGCTTGCCTTCGCCCGCCGGCAATGCGTCAACGTCGCCGGCTTCCGCATGGAACGCGACATTCGCGACGACCTCTACGCGCACCTGCAGGCTCTGCACGTCGGCTTCCACGACCAGTGGCAGTCCGGCCAGCTGCTGTCGCGCGCGATTGCGGACATCAACACCATCCGGCGCTTCGTCGCCTTCGGGTTGGTCGCTCTGGTGCAGCTGGTGGTGACCTTCCTTGTCGTCCTCGTCTTCATGCTCCGGCTCGACGCGCCGCTCGCTTCGATGACCGCGGTCGCCGCCGTGCCGGTCATCCTGCTTAGCCGCTACTTCCATTCCAAGTACCGCACCATCGCTCGGAGGGCGCAGGACCAAGCGGGGGACATCGCGACGGTCGTCGAAGAGGCAGCAACCGGCGTCCGCATCGTCAAGGCCTTCGGCCGCGAACCGCTCCTCGTCGACCAGTTCGAGAGCAAGGCAGACCTGCTCCTCACCACCAACCTCGCGGCCGTGCGCCTGCGCTCAGGGCTCTGGTCCCTGATGAGCGCGGTGCCGAACTTCAACCTGGCGTTCGTGATCCTGATCGGCGGCGCCGCCGCGATCTCCGGGCACCTGACCGTCGGCGGGTTGCTGGCGTTCATCACCTACGTCCAGATGCTCGCGTGGCCGCTCGACGGCCTCGGCTGGATCCTCTCCATGTACGAGGAGTCCACCTCCGCCGCGGAGCGGCTCTGGGAGGTCCTGTCGGTTTCGCCTGACATCGCTGATGCCGAGGCCCCTGCGTCAGGCCTTCGGCGGGGCAGCTCTCTGTCAAACGGGGAGGAGTCTGTTGCTGCCGCTGCTGCCCTCACATTCCGGGGGATCGGATTCCGGTATCCCAACTCCGCGCGCTGGGTGCTGCGCGAGCTCGACCTGGACGTGCGGCCGGGCGAGACGCTGGCCCTGGTCGGCCGCACCGGTTCGGGCAAGACGAGCCTGGCGAACCTCGTGCCCCGGCTCTATGACGCAACGGAAGGCGCGCTTCTGCTGGACGGTGAGGACGTGCGCGAGCTGTCGCTGGCGGAGCTCCGCGGCTCCATCGGCTTCGCCTTCGAGGACCCGATCTTGTTCTCGGCGAGCGTGCGCGAGAACCTGATCATGGGCCGGCCCGAGGCCGACGAGGACGACCTCCAGCGGGCGCTCGACGTGGCCCAGGCGAAGTTCGTCGACGAGCTGCCCTGGGGACTAGAGACCAGGATCGGCGAGCAGGGCTACAGCCTGTCGGGTGGCCAGCGGCAGCGACTGGCGCTGGCGCGTGCCGTGCTGGGCCGGCCGCGCCTGCTGGTACTGGACGACCCACTCTCAGCGGTTGACGTGCACACCGAGGAGCTGATCGAAGAGGCGCTGAAGTCGGTCCTGAGCGGCGCGACCGCGCTGGTCGTGGCGCACCGGCCGTCGACGCTGACGCTGGCCGACCGCGTCGCGCTGCTTGACGAGGGACGCATCGTCGCCGTCGGCACACACCGCGAGCTGCTCCACTCGAGCGCCCTCTATCGCGAGCTGCTGTCCAGCGAAGCCGACGACCTGACCGAGGTAGGAGCCTGATGGGGCGCCCACGGGCGGGAACCTCCGCCGGCTCTGCGGCGACCAGGCGGGCCGTCTGCCGCGTTGGCTCCTGCGCGCGCTCGGTCACGCACCAAGGTGCGCTCTCTCGCGTGCTCGTCGCCGCCTTGCATCCGGCGCACCTGGATGGCCGCATAGCCTGCCGGAGGTCCCGCCCGTGAGCACCGCGCCCATCGATCCCGCCAGCTGGCGCGGCGTCGCCTCGGAGGACGTCGACGAGGTCTCTGCCGGCCTGGCGGCTTTCACCCGCGACCGCAGCCGCCGGCTGATGCTGGCGCTCCTCAAGCCCTATCGGCGGCAACTGGCGCTTGCGCTCGTGTTCGTGCTCATTGAGACCGCGGCGTCGCTGTCGCCCAACTGGCTGATCGGCCAGGCGATCGACCAGGCGCTCATCCCGCGCAAGCTCAACGTCCTCTGGCTCTATGCCGGCGCGCTGTTCACGGCCTACCTGACCGCGGTACTCGCGCAACGCGCGTTCCTCCGGGTCTCCGGCCGGGTGGGGCAGGAGTTCCTCTACGACCTCCGGAACCGCCTCTTCCGCCACGTCGAGGCCTTGAGCCTGGCCTTCTACGAGCACTACGGCTCGGGCCGCATCATCGCGCGGCTCACCACCGACATCGACGCGATCTATGAGCTGCTTGCGACGGGACTGAACTCGCTCGTTCGCAGCCTGCTGTCGGTGGTCGTGATTGCGGTCATCCTGCTGCGCCTGGACCTCTGGCTGGCGTTGGTGGTGTTGGCCTCAGCGCCATTCATCCTCCTCGTCAGCCGGTGGTTCCGGAACGAGTCCGGCCGGGCCTACCGCGCGGTGCGGAAGGCGGTCGCCCTGGTCATCGTGCACTTCACGGAGTCCCTCGCCGGCATTCGTGCGGTGCAGACGTATCGCCGTGAGGAGCGCAACCAGGCGATCTTCGAAGACCTCACCGCGCGCTACCGCGACGCCAACATCTGGTCGAGCCAGGTGGCGGCACTCTTCGGTCCGGGAATCTCATTCCTGGGCCGCCTCACGAGTGCGGCGGTCCTCGGCGTCGGCGGCCTGCTGGTGACGCGCGGAGACCTGAAGGTCGGCGTGCTCGTGTCCTTCGTGCTCTACCTGCGTCAGTTCTTCGACCCGATGCAGGACCTGAGCCAGTTTTACAACGTGCTCCAGGCGGCGGCCGCGGCTCTCGAGAAGATCGCGGGCGTGATGGAGGAGACGCCGACCGTCCCCGAGCCGGACCATCCGGCGGCCCTGCCGGCCGCCCGGGGTGAGGTCGCCTTCGAAGGCGTGTCCTTCGCGTACCTGGAGAAGAAGGTTCTCCTCGACGTCCAGTTCACGGTGCCGGAGGGCCAGGTCGTGGCGCTGGTCGGAGAGACGGGCGCAGGTAAGTCGACCATCGCGAGGCTGATCGCGCGGTTTTACGACCCGCAGCTGGGCCGCGTCACGCTCGACGGCACCGACCTGCGCGACCTGGCGACGTCAGATCTGCGCCGTGCGGTGGTCATGGTGACGCAGGAGTCGTTCCTCTTCAGCGGATCGATCCTCGAGAACATCGCTTTCGGGCGCCCCGATGCGTCGCGCGCGGAGATCGAGGCCGCAGCCCGCGCGGTCGGAGTCCACGACTTCATCGCGGCGCTGCCGGAGGGCTACGACACCGGCGTGCGGCGGCGTGGAGTGCGGCTGTCGTCGGGTCAGCGGCAGCTGGTCGCCTTCGCGCGCGCGTTCCTCGCCGACCCGCGCGTGCTGATCCTCGACGAGGCGACGGCGTCGCTCGACCTGCCGACCGAGCGGCTCGTGCAGCGCGCCCTGCGCACCCTGCTGAAGGACCGGACGGCGTTCATCATCGCCCACCGCCTGTCGACGGTCGACATCTCCGACCGCGTCCTGGTGATCGACGCCGGCCGGATCGTCGAGGATGGCTCACCCGAGGCGCTGCGCGCCGGCGAGGGCCGCTATGGCGCCCTGCACCGAGCCTGGCTGGAGTCCCTGGCCTAGGCGCCTTATCTGCGGCACATTGCGCGCGGCGGCTGCGCACCGCGCGCGGCGGCTGCGCACCGCGCGCGGCGAGATCGCCTTAACAGGCTGGGTTGACAGGCCCCCCGGGCCGCCAAATACGCTGCGCGCCACCCCCCAGGGCGGGTGGCTATCGGGGTGGTGGGCAGTCGCCGGTAACCGCAGCTCGAGTGGAAGGGGTTGAATGGGCGGGTGAATTCCCTGCGCCGGCTGCATCTGGGTTCGGTGACGCTGCGCGGTGACCAGGTCCCGGTACACGGATTCCTGATCCTGCCCGATCGCGGGCCGGCCATCCTGGCCGACACCGGCATCGGCGGACCGGAGGAGGCGATCGCCTACTGGCGCTGCGTCAACGTCTCCGTCGCCGACGCCCTCGCCGAGCAGGACCTCATCCCCTCCGACGTCGGCCTGGTCATCAACAGCCATCTCCACTTCGACCACTGCGGCCAGAACCCGGTGTTCAAGCACGCGCCCTTCTACATCCAGCGCACCGAGCTCGAGCGGGCGCGAGTCGAGTCGCCGGAGCTCGGCGATTGGTACGAGTTCATGGGGGCGCGCTTCGAGCTGCTCGACGGCGACGCCGAGATCGCGCCCGGCGTGCGCGTCATCAGCACGCCCGGGCATACGAGCGGCCACCAGTGCGTCGTGATCGACACCGCCGAGGGACAGCAGATCCTGATCGGCGACGCGGCCTACCGCGTCTCCACCTATCTCGACCGCGACCTGGACGCCGCCGCCGATGGCCAGGCGGCCGACCCCGAGGCCTGGGACCGCTCGCTCGACCGGGTGCAGTCGCTCGACGCGGCGGCGATCCATTTCTGCCACGACACGGGAGTCCACCGGCACTAGGGCACCATTCGCCGGCGAATGGCGAACGGAGTGGTCCTCAATCGGCGCACTCGCCGGCGAATGGTGCTTTCAGCCACTTAGTTTGCCAAATGGCTAATTAGCTGTTAGGCTAAATGGTGATGGCCAAGGATCAGCTCAGCCTCGTGCTGAACGCCCTCGCGGATCCGACCCGGCGTGGCATGCTGCGCCGTCTCGGGAAGGGGGAGGCGACGGTCCAGGAGCTTGCCGAGCCATTCGGTTTCAAGCTCCCGACGATCTCCAAGCACCTGAAGGTGCTGCAGCGTGCCGGGCTTGTCACCCAAACCCGGCGCGCCCAGTGGCGGCCCTGCCGGCTCGACCCGGCACCGCTCAAGGAGGTCGGCGCGTGGATCGAGGAGTACCGCCGGTTCTGGGAGGCCAGCCACGAGCGGCTCGACGAGCTGCTCAAGGAATTGCAGGAGGAGCAGAGATGACACAGATCGTGGCCGAGCAGGCCAAACAGGAAGTCGTGATCTCGCACGAGTTCGACGCCTCGCCGGACCTCGTGTACCGCTGCTACACCGAGCCCGACCTGGTCGCTCGCTGGTGGGGTCCGCGCTACCTGACCAACCTGGTCAAGATCCACGACGCCCGCGACGGCGGCTCCTGGCGCATCGTCCAGCAGGCGCCGGACGGGACCCAGCACGGCTTCCACGGCGTCTTTCACTCCGTCGAGCCGGGCCGCCGCATCACCCGCACCTTCGAGTACGAGGGGGCGCCGGGCCACGTCTCGCTGGAAACCGTGGAGTTCGAGGACCTGGGCGGCGGCCGGACCAGGGCCGTGGGGCAGGCGGTCTTTCAGGCCCTGGCGGACCGGGACGCGATGCTCTCGTCGGGGATGGAGTCCGGCGTGCGCGAGGGCTTCGAGCGCCTCGAGGAATTGCTGGCCGAGCTCTCCTGAACGGGCGGCGCGCCCGCGACCTGCGTTCCTCGACCAGGGGCGGAGACCGCCTTCAGGTCTCCGCCCAGGGCCGGGGTGTCAGCGCAGGCGGATCAGGCGGGCGGCCTTGCGCAGCGCCTCGGCGGCGTCGAGCAGGTTGCCGGCGACGTCGCGGGTAGGCCCGTTGACGTAGTTCCAGCTCTTGGCGGCCCTCTCCAGCTCGTCTGCCTCGGCATAGAGCCGCTCAGCTTCGAAAACCTGGTCGAGCATTGCCTGCATCTGGTTGGGGTTCCCTCCGGAAGTAGGAATCGGCAAGGACCGGGGGCTGGCTCGTGGAGGACTGGGAACCCCTGCCGTCGTTATCGAGCTTGAGGAGCGCCAGGAGAAGAGCACGCATGGGCGCGTTAAGCGATGTCAGGGTTTGCGGTCCACTCGCCCGCGCCCGCGGTGACCGAACCGCTGCTCAATGCCGCCGGGCGGCGCCGGCCCGCGAGTGTGCGGCCGCGCTCAGGCCCAGCGCGCGCAGGGCCGCTTGGCCCAGGGCAGGCGTCGCGATCTCAACCTGGAGGTCGTCCCCGGTGCGCTGGATGCGAAGCGCCGGCTCGAAGCCAGGAGGCCTGAGCGCAGCCTCCGCGGTGCCGCTGAGGCTGGCGATCCAGATCCGATTCAGCCCTTCCGCCCGGGCGTGCGTGCAGATCGTTGCGACGAGTCCCCGGAAGACGCCCCGCAGGCGATGCTCAGGCAGCGTTACGCAGTTCCAGATGTACGCCTCGCCCGCCGCCGGGGTGAGCTCGAGGCCGACCTCGCCGATCCACTCCGGCCCGCTCGAAAGCCACCCGTAGCCGGTTACGGCGCCACCGTCCCAGGCCGCGAAGCAGCGGCAGCCGCGGCGCAGCCGGAGAGCGACCAGGTCGCCCTCCTGGCCCATCGCCTGCTCGAGGGCAGCCTGGTCTTCGGAGGAGCGCAGTTCACGGGCCCCTCCCGCGCCGCTTCGCGGCGGGACCTCCCCGTCAGGCGGGGAGGAGTCTGC